>Ga0335078_10003102_pt1 | contig 24821 bp, 23 predicted proteins | sample Lox_Sample_32_FD_206711 | JGI IMG/M metagenome (GOLD analysis project Ga0335078, IMG submission 206711) | Soil microbial communities from Loxahatchee National Wildlife Refuge, Florida, United States - Lox_Sample_3.2 | ecosystem: Environmental > Terrestrial > Soil > Wetlands | place: USA... | reverse complement strand
TCTCGAAGACGTCGGCGCAGTCCCGCCACCAGGGCCGGGCCCGTGACCGGATCGCGAGATCCTCGATGTCGTCCCGCTCGGCCTGGTCCACGCTGTAGACGCGCAGCAGGTCCCTGATGTCGCTCATCTCGGGACGCTTCCACTGATTGGCCTCGAACCGGCCGACCTTGCCCCGTCCCCAGTTCAGCATGTCGCAGACGTGGTTCGCGGTATACCCGCTCTTCAGCCGCAGTTGAAGCAGCTGCCGGGACAGGCGGCGCTTAGCCACCGTGGCGCCGTAGGCGTCATCGCTCATGCGGCTCGCCTCCTTGACAGGGAGTGACGGCCAGTATACCGCTACTTAAGTTGTGAATCACAGATCCTGGGTTCCCCCCTCGCCTCACCCGCCGCACGTTACTCATATCCGCCCCTTCACCCGGCCCGGATGCGCGTTCCGGCCTCCTGGCACGCGCCCCTGCACTCCTACTCCAGCGCATCACCCCCGGCACATCAATCGAATTCGCCGTTTCTGACCCCATCGAGAAAGCACTCCCACTCGTGCCGGTCATAGACCAGGACCCGCCCGGCCGGGTCGCCGGCCACGCGCATCAGCACCCACTCGCCGCCCGGTGCGCCCGGCTCGCCGACCATGGCGACCTCGATCGTGCCGTCACCCTCCCCCGACCGGCGCCAGCGCTGGACGGCGACGTCGATCCCCAGGTTCTCCACCGTCGGCTTGCTGGTCACCAGGCCCTCCCACTGGTCGGCTGCCCGGTCACGGGCACCGCGCCACCCCGCAGTACACGACCCGCGACCCGTCGCTGTCGGCGGACGCGAGATCCACGGCGCCCCACTGCCCGGCGAACGCCAGGCCGGGCGGGGCGCCCGGGTAGGCCGGCACCATCTCCAGCCCGGCGAAGAAGCGTTCCACCTCGGCCCGCGAGCGCAGGGTGAGCCGCTCGGTGGCGTTCGCGTAGGTGTCCAGCATCGCGTACCTGGCAAGCGGCGGGAGCCCGTCCCCGGTGGCGTGGGACAGCGCCAGGTAACTGTCCGGTGCGAGCACGCTCAGGTAGCGCCGGACCAGCGCCCACGGATCGGACTCGTCGGCCACGAACGGCAGCACCGCGGTCATTAACAGCCCGGTGGGCTGGGTGAAGTCGATCAGCGCACGCAGTTCCGGGTGACCCAGCAGGGCATCGGGATCGCGCAGGTCGGCGGCCAGGAACGCGACGTGCGGCGCACCGCCGAGCAGCCGGCCGACGTGGGCAGCCACCATCGGGTCGTTGTCGGCGTAGACCACCCGGGCGGCCGGATCGACTCGTTGCACCACCTGATGGGTGTTGCCCACGGTGGGCAGGCCCGGCCCGATGTCGATGAACTGCCGTAGCCCAGCCCGCGACGCCATCCAGGTGGCCGCGCGCTGATGGAACCCGCGGTTCGCCCACGCCGCATCGCTGAGCGCGGGCAGGCTCTGCCGCAGTGCCTCCGCGGCCTTCCGGTCCACCTCGAAGTTGGCGTGCCCGCCCAGGTAGCAGTCATAGAGGCGGGCCGGGCTCGGCCTGGTGACATCCACGCCCGGCGGCACCACCGGACCGGGCACCGCCCGCCGGGGCCGGTGCGGCGCCTCCTGCATCGGGCCTCCTATCCCACACTCTCAGTCCTCAGTCTGACACGCTGAGTGTTTTTAACAAGCACTAAATTTCCAAGTACGCGCCCCGCCGGAAGCACCCGGCCAGGTGATCGTCCACCACGCCACAGGCCTGCAGGGTGGCGTAGACGGTGACCGGGCCGACAAAACAGAACCCCAGCCCCCGCAGTTCCCTGGCGCACGCCCTGGACGCCGGCGTCTGCGCGGGCACCTCCGCCAGGGTGACCGGCGCGGGCCCCGCGGGCCCGGCGTACCGCCAGACCAGCGCGGCCAGGCCGCCCGGCACGGCCAGGGCGGCCCGCGCGTTGCCGATCACCGCGCCGATCTTCGCCCGGTTGCGGACGATCCCGGGGTCGGCGAGCAGCCGTGCCTCGTCGGCCGGGCCGAACCCCGCGACCTTGGCCGGCTCGAAGCCGGCGAACGCGGCCCGGAAGTTCTCCCGCTTGCGCAAGATCGTCAGCCACGACAGGCCCGACTGGAACCCCTCGAGCGACAGCCGCTCGAAGATCCCGGCGTCGCCGCGCACCGGGCGTCCCCACTCCTGGTCGTGGTAGGCGCGGTAGTCCGCGCTCGCCAGCGCCCACGGGCAGCGCACCAGGCCGTCCGGCCCGGGCACGGGCCCCGCCGCGGTCGCCGGCGAGTCAGCCATCCCCGGGATTCCCCTGGCCGCGCAGGTCCGCGAGCTCCCGGCGCAGCGCGGCGATCTCCACGTCCCTGGCGGTCACCGACCGGGCGATCACGCCGAGCGCCTCCTCGGTCGCGGACACGTTGTAGCCCCACAGCGCGAGCGGGGGACGCAGCAGGGCGACATCGGCCGCCGTCAGGTCGCTGGCGCGCAGCGGCGCGCAGTCACTGGGGAACGCCGCCATCTCCCCGGCGCGGCCGAGGGCAGCCAGCACCACGCAGGCCAGGATGGCCACGGCGGCGAGCACGAGAATCACCGGCACAGTAAGAATCGTGCCACGCCCGGCGGGCGCGGGTGCACGGACCGCCGGCGGCGCCCCCCTACGGGCGCCCGCCGGAAGCACCGGCCTGCTCGCCGTCCGCCCCGTTGCGGTGCGCCGCGACGATGATCCGCACCACCTCGTCCGGGTCGTCGGCGACGCTCAGCAGGTCCAGGTCGGCCGCCGCTATCTTGCCCTCCCCGCTGACCCGGTCCCGCAGCCAGGACACCAGGCCGGACCAGTAGGCGCTGCCGACGAGCACGATGGGGAACTTGGTGATCTTGCCGGTCTGCACCAGCGTGACCGCCTCGAACAGCTCATCCAGGGTGCCGAACCCGCCGGGCAGCACCACGAACGCCTGCGAGTACTTGACGAACATCGTCTTGCGGACGAAGAAGTAGCGGAACTCCAGGCCGATGTCGACGTAGTCGTTGAGCCCCTGTTCCTGCGGAAGCTCGATGCCCAGGCCGACCGAGACCCCGTGCACGCTCGCGGCGCCCTTGTTCGCGGCCTCCATGATCCCCGGGCCGCCGCCGGTGATCACCGCGTACCCGGCCCCGGCCAGCCCAGCGGAAATCCGCATCGCCAGCTCGTACTGGGCCGAGCCGGCCTGCGCCCGGGACGACCCGAACACCGACACCGCCACGCCCAGCTCGGCGAGCAGCCCGAAGCCTTCCACGAACTCGGCCTGGATCCGCAGCACCCGCCAGGGATCGGTGTGCACCCAGTCGCTGGGCCCGCGCGGGTCGAGCAGGCGCTGGTCGGTGGTGGTCTTGGGGATCGCCCGGCCGCGCAGCATGGCCGGCCCCTGACGGCGCACCCTGCGGCGTGACTCCGGTTCCACCCTCAGGATCCTGCCACGCGGGGAATCAGCCACCGACCCCGTGGTCACGCAGGATGTCGTTGAGCGCCAGCCGGTCGTGCTCGGTCCCGGCCGCGAGCCGCCGCAGCACCAGCACGCAAGGCATCCCGAAATCGCCGCCGGGGAAGGACCGGACGCGGGTCCCGCTCACGCAGACCGACCAGGCGGGCGCCTCCCCGCGCGGCAGCTCCTGCCCGGTCGAGACGTCGATGACGTGGGTGGTCGCGGTCAGGATGGTGCCCGCGCCGAGCTTGGCGCCGGTGCGGACCCTGGCCCCGTCCACCACCATGGAGCGCGACCCGATGAACGCGTCGTCCTCGACCACCACGGGCACCGCGGCCGGGGGCTCGAGCACGCCGCCGATGCCGGCCCCGCCGGACAGGTGGACGTTCCTGCCGATCTGGGCGCAGGAGCCCACCGTGGCCCAGGTGTCCACCATCGTGCCGGACTCGACATGCGCGCCGATGTTCACGAACGAGGGCATGAGCACCACCCCGGGGGCGAGGTGACAGCCCCAGCGCGCGATCGCGCCGGGCACCACCCGGACCCCGTCGAGGCGGGTCTTCAGCGGCACCCGGTCGTGGTAGCGGAAGTCCCCGGCCTGCGACCATTCCATCGGCAGCAGCCGGAACGCCAGCATGATCGCCTGCTTGGCCCGCTGGTCCACGTGGATCTCCCCGGTCACCGGGTCGGGCCAGGCGACCCTGGCGGCACCGGAGTCCAGCGCGTCCACGGCCTCGGTCACGATCGCGCGCGCCGCCGGGTCGTCGCTGCCCAGCTCCGCCCGCCGCGCCCACATTTCGTCAAGGCGAGGGTCAAGCTTGGAATCCATCACCTGGCGAGCCTAAGGCACCGGGTACCTTCAGGTGATGTGCCGAGGAAACCCCGCCGCCGACGGCTGACCCCGGTCATCCTCCTCGTGGTGGTGGCCCTGGCCGCCGTCGGCGTCTACATCGCGGTCAGGCACGCGCCGTCGATCCTCGGCGAAACCGGCTGCACGGCAGGCTCCGGCCGGACCGCGGTCGCGCTCGACCCGCAGCAGGCGCAGATCGCGGCGACCATCGCCGGCGTGGCCCACCACCGGCGGATGCCCGACCAGGCGCTCACCGTCGCCTACGCGACCGCCATGCAGGAGTCGCACCTGCACAACCCCGACTACGGGGACCGGGACTCGGTCGGCGTCTTCCAGCAGCGGCCCTCGGAGGGCTGGGGGCCGGCCAGCAAGCTCATCGACCCCGTCTACGCCAGCACCAGGTTCTTCAGGGCCCTGGCGGCCATCCCCGGCTACCGGCGGATGCCGGTGTACCGGGCGGCCCAGGCGGTGCAGCACAGCGCGGACGGCTACGCCTACGCGCAGTACCAGACGCTGGCGTCCCGGCTGACCACCGCCTTCACCGGGGCCGCGCCGCGGGGGGTGTGGTGCTGGCCGGCCGGTCACGTGGCCGGCCCGGCAGAGCTGGCCTCGGCGCACCGGGGCATCGTGCACGCCTTCGGCCCGCTGTCCGCGCGGCGGGCCGCTGCCCCGGCCGACGACCCCTCCCTGCAGGTCAGGGCCGCCGACCCGGCCCTGGGCTGGGCGATCGCTGCCTGGCTGGTAACCCACGCCGGCCGGTACCGGCTGCACGAGGTGCGCTACGCCGGGTTCCGCTGGCCGGCACCGCAGGGCCGGTCGGGCTGGACCAGGGACAGCGGCGGCCAGCCCTCCGGCGAGGTGCTGGCCAGCTGACACGCTGCCATCCGCCATCCGGGACCACCCATGGCCCGGGCCGGCCGCGCCGCGGACGGCCGGATCCCTACACTGATGGTCTGGGTCCCCCAGGGGATAGCTGCCGCCCCAGCGCTGCCATGCGTGCACGCCAGCCCGGCGGAGCGGCAATACTGTGACCTGAACTACACGGGGACCGTGCCGGAAGAGGAGTTCCGACGTGACCTACATCATCGCGCAGCCCTGCGTGGACCTGCTCGACAAGTCGTGCATCGAGGAGTGCCCGGTCGACTGCATCTACGAGGGCGAGCGCATGCTCTATATCCACCCGGACGAGTGCGTGGACTGCGGCGCCTGCGAGCCCGTGTGCCCGGTGGAGGCGATCTTCTACGAGGACGACGTGCCCGACCAGTGGAAGGACTTCTACAAGGCGAACGTCGAGTTCTTCGAGGACCTCGGCTCCCCCGGCGGCGCCGCCAAGGTAGGCAAGATCCACAAGGACCATGCGGTGGTGGCGGCGCTGCCACCCCAGGAGCATGACGACTGAGGCCCGCCCCGGGCCCGCCGCGCGGCTGCCCGTCTTTCCCTGGGACCTGCTCGCGCCGTACCGGGAGCGGGCCGCCGCGCACCCCGGCGGGATCGTGGACCTGTCGGTCGGCACGCCGGTCGACCCGGTCCCGGAGGTGGTGCGGGCCGCGCTCAGGGCGGCCGCTGACTCGCCCGGCTACCCGCTGACCGCCGGCACGCCGCGGCTGCGCGAGGCGGCGGCCGGGTGGCTGGAGCGGCGGCACGGGGTGACCGTGCCCCCCGAGGCGGTGCTGCCGGTCATCGGCACCAAGGAGTTCATCGCGGCGCTGCCCGGCCTGCTTGGCTGCGGGCCGGGCGACACGGTCGTCTACCCGGAACTGGCCTACCCGACCTACGAGATCGGGGCGCGCCTGGCCGGCGCGACGGCGGTCGCGGCCGACGGGCTGGCCTCGCTCGGCCCCGGGCGGCCCCGGCTCGCCTGGGTGAACTCCCCGGCCAACCCCACCGGCCGGGTGCTCCCCGCGGCGCACCTGCGCAAGATGGCCGACTGGGCCAGGGAGCGCGGCGCGGTCCTCGCGTCCGACGAGTGCTACCTCGACCTGGCCTGGGATGGCACGCCGGTGTCGGTGCTGCATCCCAGCGTGAGCGGCGGGTCCGCGGACCGGTTGCTCGCGGTCCACTCGGCGTCCAAGCGGTCCAACATGGCCGGGTACCGGGCCGGCTTCGTCACCGGGGACCCGGCACTGGTCGCGGACCTGCACGAGGTGCGCCGCCACGCGGGGCTGATGATGCCCGCCCCGGTCCAGGCCGCGCTGACGGCGGCGCTGGAGGACGACGCGCACGCGCGCGAGCAGCACGCCCGCTACCGCGACCGGCGGTCCCGGCTGCGGGCCGCGCTGGAGCAGGCCGGCTGGCTGATCGAGCACTCGCAGGCGGGCCTGTACCTGTGGGCCGCCCGGCCGGGCCTGGACTGCTGGGGCTCGGTCGGCGCGCTGGCCGGCGCGGGCATCCTGGCCGCGCCCGGGGAGTTCTACGGGCCAGCGGGCGCCGGCCACATCCGGGTGGCGCTGACCGCCACCGACGAGCGGATCGACGCCGCGGTCGCCCGGCTGGCCGCGCTCGGGTAGCAGCCGGGCCACGCCGGAACCCCGCGACCTTCCCCGGCGGCCTTCCCTGCGGGGAGCGCCGGCCCGCGCACTACGCTGGGGCCGTGCTCCAGCTTCCTGACGCGCGTGACGGCCGGGCCGCGGCGGTCCGGCCGGCCAGGCCGGGCACGCTGCGGGTCTGGGTGGCCTCCGCCGCCCCGCGCCCGTGCCTGCTCGCCGACCTGATCCGCCGCGTCGCGCAGCGGCACCACCTGCGGCCCGAGGTCTGGCAGGCCGCGCCCGCCGACTGGAGCGCGCTGAACGTCCACCCGGCGCAGCGGTCGGGGCCGCCGCCGGACCCGCTCGACGTGGCGGTCACCGGGGACGGCCTGCCCGCCGGCCCGGCCGCGCACGTGGTCCGGCCCGGCGCGGCGGGGCCAGGGATGCCGGAAGCGACCGGCACCGACCCGCTCGCGCTGCGGCTCGCGCTGCTCAGCCGCCCCTACCAGGAGGATCTGGCGCTCACCGGCCCGGACCTCGACGCCGCGGCGCAGACGCTGGCGGACTGGCGGCGGCGCGTGGCCCGGTGGGCGCTGTCGCCGAGCAAGCCGATGTGCGCGGCGTACACCGGCGACTTCCTCGGCGCGCTCGACGACGATCTCGACTCCCCGGCGGCGCTGCGCGTGCTGGCCGCGCTCGCCGCGGACGCCGGGGTCCCCCCGGGCTCGCGGTTCGAGTCGTTCGCCTACTTCGACCAGTTCCTCGGCCTGGACCTGGCCCGCGAGGTCGGCCGGTGAGCGCCGCAACAAATCGCTGACCCACCGTGCGAAACAGCAACGAACCGCCATCAAGGCGCATGTTTCGTTGCCTCCCGTGACCCCGGCGGCCTCTTAGGCTGAGATCGGGAACTTATGTGATAGGAGCGATGCGCGGGAGGGGGAGTTTCAGATGAGTGATGACAAGCCGGTGGCCGCGCCCACCTCGCGGGACCTGCGGGCCCTCGCCGACGCCCACAGCGCGCGCAACTACCACCCGCTCCCCGTGGTGATCTCGGCCGCCGAAGGCGCCTGGGTCACCGACGTCGAGGGGCGCCGGTACCTGGACATGCTCGCCGCGTACTCCGCGCTCAACTTCGGCCACCGGCACCCGCGGCTGGTCGCCGCCGCCAGGCGGCAGCTCGACCGGGTGACGCTGGTGAGCCGCGCCTTCGACCATGACCAGTTCGGCCCGTTCTGCGCGGAGCTGGCCCAGCTGGGCGGCATGGAGATGGTGCTGCCGATGAACACCGGCGCGGAGGCGGTGGAGACGGCGATCAAGACGGCCCGCAAGTGGGGCTACGAGGTCAAGGGAGTGCCCGCCGGCCAGGCCGTCATCGTGGCCTTCGAGGGCAACTTCCACGGCCGCACCACCACGATCGTCAGCTTTTCCACCGACCCGGCCGCCCGCGGCTCCTACGGCCCCTACACCCCGGGCTTCCGCATCGTCCCCTACGGGGACGCGGACGCGCTCGCGGCCGCCATGGACGCCCATGTGGTCGGCGTGCTGATCGAGCCGATCCAGGGCGAGGCGGGGGTCATCGTGCCGCCGCCCGGCTACCTGGCGCGGGTCCGGGAGCTGTGCACCGAGCACCGGGCGCTGATGATCGCCGACGAGATCCAGTCCGGCCTCGGCCGCACCGGGACGACCTTCGCCTGCGACTACGACGGCGTGGTCCCGGACATGTACCTGCTCGGCAAGGCGCTCGGCGGCGGGATCGTGCCGTTGTCGGCCGTGCTGGCGCCCGCCGCGGTTCTCGGCGTGTTCCGGCCGGGCCAGCACGGCTCGACCTTCGGCGGGAACCCGCTGGCCTGCGCCGTCGGGCGCGAGGTGATCTCGCTGCTGGCCAGCGGCGAGTACCAGGAACGGTCCGCCAAGCTGGGCACGCACATGCACCACCGGCTGGCCGCGCTGCCGGGCGGGGTGGTCCGCGAGACCCGCGGGCGCGGGCTGTGGGCCGGGGTGGAGTTCTCGTCCCTGTCCGGCCGGGAGGTGTGCGAGCGCCTGGCCGCGCGCGGCGTGCTCGCCAAGGACACCCACGGGACCACGATCAGGCTGGCCCCGCCGCTGACCATCAGCGAGGAGGACCTGGACTGGGCGCTGGACCGGCTCGAGGAGGCCATCAGGTAGCGACCGGCCCGCCCGGGCCGGTGCGGTCAGTCGCGCAGCCGCCGGTACCGGCTGGCGTAGTGCAGCAGCGGCCCGCCGCCCGGCCGCGGCTCGCTGACCGCGATGACCTCGCCCACCACGATGCTGTGGTCGCCGCCGTCGTGCACCGCCGCGGTCCGGCACTCCATGGCGGCGAGGGCGTCGTCGAGGATGGGCGCGCCGGTGAGCGGCCCGGCGTGATGCCGGATCGCGTCGAGCTGGCCCGCCAGCGGCCTGCCCCGGGTGGCCAGCCAGGCGGCGGTCTTCTCCCCGCCCTCGCCGAGCACCGACACCGCCCAGGTACCCGAGGCGAGCACCGCATCGTGGAACCGCGCGACCTTCTCCGCGCACATCAGGACCAGCAGCGGCTCCAGGGACACCGTGGTGAACGCGGTCACGGTCATCGCGTGGCTGACCCCCTCCAGGCTGGTGGTCACCACCACGATGCCGCTGGCGAAGCGGCCCGCGGCACGCCGGAACACGGCCAGGTCCGCGCTCATGGGCCGGCCCCCGGCCACCGGCCGGCGCCGGGCCACCGGCCGGCGCCGGGCCGGCGGCCGGCGCCGGGCCAGCGGTCGCTGCGCGGCCGCCGCGGCCGCCACCGGAAGCTGGCCACCACCCCGGCCGCCGCGCAGGCCGCCCCGCCGTACAGGTACCACTTGCCCGCACTGGTGTTGGTGACGATCACGCTGCCGGCCGAGGTCGGCTGGGTCAGCACGAACGACGCCGCCAGCCAGCCGAGCGCGGGCAGGATCCCGCCGAGGGCGGAGCCCATCCCCGCGGCGCCCGCGACGCAGGTCGCCAGGATGAGCGCGCAGAAGCCCAGCGCCGCCACCGGGACGCCGGCCACGCTGTGGCCGAACTGGAAGCACCCGATCAGGCCCTCCATGGCGCCCAGGGCGAACAGCGCCACGTAGGCCGCCGCCGCGCCGAGTTCCCGCCGCTGGCCTGTCTGCCCGCCGTCCACGCAGAGCAGGCTATACGCAACGCCCGGGGCCGCCTGGTCCCGCGGTCGGGCCCGGGCCATCACAGCCTGGCGAACAGGTCATGCTCGGCGGCCGGGCGCCCGGCCGCGGCGCCGGTCCCCGGGCCCTCCCGGCCCGCCGCCGCGCCCAGCAGCGTGTAGAACTCGCGGCCCAGGATCGGCTGCCACACCCCGTCGGAAAGCGCGAAGGAAGCACCGTTCACCGCGACCTGGGTGGCGTGCGCGCGCAGCGCGGCGGTCTTGGCGCGAAGGTAGGCGGTGCCGTCGATCTCGGTCGTCACCTGCTCGTCGGGCACCGACCAGCGCAGGCCCTCCGCCGCGGCCAGCGACCGCGGCACCGCGGTGACGTAGAACTTCGCGACCCGCCACGGCCCGGCGCCGCCCGCCGCGCCGGCGGCGGCCAGGCGCACGGCCCGGCGGGCCACCCGGTGCGCCTGGATGTGGTCGGGATGCCCGTAGAAGCCGTTCTCGTCGTAGGTGACCAGCACCTGGGGGCGGACCTCGCGGATGATCCGGGCAAGCTCGGCCGCGGCCGCACCGGGATCGGCCTGCCAGAAGCAGCCCGGCTCGTCGTTGGCCGCCAGGCCCATCATCCCCGAGTCGCGCCACCGGCCCGGCCCGCCGAGGAAACGCTGGTCGCCGACCCCGAGCGCGGCGCACGCGGCGGCCAGCTCGGTGACCCGGTACGGGCCGAGACGGTCCTGTCGGCCGGCCGCGAGGTGGGCCAGCTCCGGCGGGATGACCTCACCGAGCTCGCCCAGCGTGCAGGTGACCAGGGTGACCCGGGCGCCCTCGGCGGCATACCGGGCCATGGTGGCCCCGGTGCCGATGGACTCGTCGTCGGGATGCGCGTGCACCAGCAGCAGCCGGCGGTCGTCCGGTGTCTTCCCAGCCACGCACCACAGGGTAGCCAGCGCGCCCGGCTGGCCCTAGGCCACCGGCCGGGCGCTGGCGATCAGCTTCTCCAGGGCCTCGACCGTGGACCGGGACTCGCGGTGCAGGCGACCGGTGTCCAGCCCCTCGTCGCCGGTCACCAGCAGCAGCGCCGAGGCCCCGACCGCGAAGATCGCCACGCAGCCGCCGCTGCTGCGGGTGATGGCCTCGCGGAGCCTCCCCTGCCCGGCCTCGGCGGTCATCCGCTGGGCGAGCCCGAGCGACGCGGCGGCCAGGGCGGCGACGTTGTCCGGATTGACATCCGCCGTGTCGGCCGTGACGACCAGGCCGTCCCGGCTGGCCAGCACGGTATCGGTGATCCCGGCCACCCGCTCCCTGAGCGCCCGCAGCTGCGCGAGCAACGCGTCCTGCGCCACTTCCGTTCCTCCCGTGACTGTCGGTGTCGTTAGTCCGCTGGCCCGCTGGTCCCCAGGCCGCCCGGGCCACCCGGGCGCCGGGGCCACAGCAGCGCGGCACGGTCGGCCGGCCCGGCGGCCGGCCGGTCCCGGCGGGGCAGGCCCTGGCCAGGGCGCCGGCGCGGCAACGGGCCCGCCCCGGCGCCGTCCGCCGCCTCCCCGGCCGGCTCGCGCGGCGGGCGCGGCCGCGCCGCGACCGGGGCCGCGGCCGCCGGTGCGCCCGCCGGCGTGTCGGGCCGGGCAGCGGGAACCAGCAGGCCCTCGGCACGCATCAGGGCCACCTCCAGGGTGACCGCGAAGACCCCGCGGCCCAGCGCGAAAGCCAGGTCGCGGATGGTCCGCCGACCGTTGGCGAGGGCGAGGATCGCGTCGCGGCCGCCACCTCGGCCGCCCGCCACCGCCGCGCCGGGCGCCGCCGCCCACCGGTCGCGGGCATGGCCGGCGGGCGCGGGCAGCGCGGGCAGCGCGGCCGCAGCGGCCAGCCGGCGGGATGTCGCCGCCACCAGCCAGCCGGGGTCAGCGGGCGGCGCCAGCGGAAGCAGGCAATCCGCGGGTGCCCCGGCGGGCACGCAATCCGCGAGGCCGCCGCTGGCCAGGGCGAACATGGCATCGGCCAGGGCTGCCCGCAGCAGCGCCGCCAGGTCACCGGCGCCGACGAGGCCGCGGCGCACGAGCTCGGCGCCCATCGGGCCGGCCGCCGCGGCGCTGAAGGCGGCCGCCCAGGCCGGCTCCGGCACGCGGCCCGAGCGCAGCAGGATCACCTCGGGCCCGGGAGCGCCCGGCGTGTCGATCGCCGTCACCCCGCCCCCGGACAGGTGGATGGTGCCGCCGGGCTCGCCCGCCACGCGCACCACGCCGCAGTGCCCGCGGGCGGCGCACCGGGACAGCACCTGGCCGAGCCGCTGCAGCATCGCGGCGTGGGGAAGTGACTCACCAAGGCCGGACACAATTCTCCCCACATGGAAACACGCGCAGAATACTTTGCCCCCGGCACCGTCGCAACCAAATGTCCGGAATTAATGCGCGCGAGCCGCTTGCTGCCGACCTGCGCACAGGCGTTCGAAAGGCGGCCTCCGCACGTAAGGTAGCCTTATCACTACCTTACGTGAAACTCTCCTTTCCGCTGAAATCCCAGGTCGTCCGGGCTAAGGTAGGCACGCTCGGGTTACTGCGCAGTAAATGACACCTGTGCGGGCATCCTGGAAACACCGGGCAGGCAATACCATCTGATCCGGCCGCTCAAGAACCCCGGAAACGACCGTCCTATTCCTTTACCTTGCGCTTGGCCGGGCACATTGGAATTTGACACTTTCCCGGCACAACCCGAGGCGCGCCGAGAACGATCCGGGCCAGCCATGCCACCGGCCGCTCCGGCCGTCCCGCCGCCAGTGGCACAATCCACTCTCATGACGGAGAGTTTCCCGCGGCAGCAGGCCAGGACCCGTTCGTTCACCCTCGGCCTGCCCCGCTCGTTCCAGGTCTCCCCCGGCGGGGACCGGGTGGCGTTCCTGCGCAGCAGGGGCGGCGGCGACCCGGTGACCTGCCTGTGGGTGCTGGACGTGGGCACCGGCAAGGAGCGGCTGGTGGCGGATCCCGCGGCCCTGGGCGGCAGCCCGGCCGGGGAGACCGAGCAGGAGAAGGCCCGCCGGGAACGGGTCCGCGAGCAGGCGGCCGGGATCGTCGCGTTCGCCTGCGATTCCGCGCTGACGCTGGCCGTCTTCCCGCTGGCCGGGCAGGTCTACCTGGCCGGCCTGGAGGCCGGCGGGCAGGCGCCGCGGCCCGTCGGCGCGCGCCCCGGGGCGTTCGACCCGCGGCCCGACCCGGCCGGCCGCCGGGTCGCCTATGTCTGCGACGGGGCGCTGCGCGTCGTGACGCTCGACACCGGCGAGGACACGCTGGTCCTCGGGCCGGCCGGCGCACCCGGGGTGTCGTTCGGCCTCGCCGAGTTCGTGGCGGCGGAGGAGATGGGCCGCACCCGCGGGTACTGGTGGGCGCCGGACGGTACCGCGCTGCTGGTGGCCAGGGTGGACCAGGCGCCGGTCACCCGCTGGCACATCGCCGATCCGGCCAACCCCGGGCGGGCGCCCGCCGAGGTGGCCTACCCGGCCGCGGGAACGCCGAACGCCGACGTCTCGCTGGTCTGCGCGGGCCTGGACGGCACTGCGGTGCCGGTCGGGTGGGACCGGGCCGCGTTCCCGTACCTGGTGGCGGTGAACTGGGACGATGCCGATCCGCTGATCGTGGTGCAAAGCCGCGATCAGCGGCGGATGCGGCTGCTGTCCGCCGACCCGGCCAGGGGCGCGATCGCGACCGTGCGGGAGGACCACGCGGCGCCCTGGCTCGACATCGTGCCCGGCGTCCCCGCCTGGACCGCCGCCGGCCGGATCGTGTGGCCGGTGACGGCGCAGCAGGCCCGGCGGCTGCTCGTCGCCCTGCCGTCCGAGCTGTCGGACGGCACCGCGGCGCCGGTCACCCCGCCCGGGCTCCAGGTGCGCGAGGTGCTGTCCGCCGCCGGGGACACGGTGCTGTTCTCCGCCTCTGGGGACGACCCGGCCACCATCGGGCTGTGGCTGTGGCGCCCGGACGGCCTGGACCGGCTCACCACGGACGGCGGCGTGCACACCGGGCGGCGGGGCGGCGGCACCACGGTGATCGCCAGCCGGTCGCTGACCGGCCCGGGGGTCACGGTGACGGTGCGCACCGACGACCGTCCCGGTGCCGGGCTGCCGGTCGCCTCGCTGGCAGAGCGGCCCGCTCTGCCCGCGCCCTCCCCGGAGCTGTTCACCGCCGGCCCGCACCGGATCCGGGCCGCGCTGCTGCTCCCCTCCGGGCACCGGCCGGGCTCGGCGAAGCTGCCGGTGCTGGTGGACCCCTACGGCGGGCCGGGCGCGCAGCGGGTGGTCGCCGCCCAGGGCGCGTTCCTGACCTCCCAGTGGTTCGCCGAGCAGGGGTTCGCGGTGCTGGTCGCGGACGGCCGCGGCACGCCGGGGCGCGGCCCGGAGTCGGACCGGGCCATCGCCGGGGACTTCGCCACCGCGGTGCTCGATGACCAGGTGACGGCGCTGCGGGAGGCGGCGGCCCGGTGCGCCGACCTGGACATGGGCCGGGTCGCCATCCGCGGCTGGTCGTTCGGCGGGTACCTGGCCGCGCTCGCGGTGCTGCGCCGCCCGGACGTGTTCCACGCGGCGGTGGCCGGCGCCCCGGTCACCGACTGGCGGCTGTACGACACCCACTACACCGAGCGCTATCTCGGCGACCCCGCTGAGCACGGGGACGCCTACGAGCGCAGCTCACTGCTGGGGGACGCGGGCAAGCTGCACCGGCCGCTGCTGCTGATCCACGGGCTGGCCGACGACAACGTGGTGGTCGCCCACACCCTGCGGCTGTCCGCCGCGCTGCTCGCGGCGGGCCGGCCGCACAGCGTCCTGCCCCTGTCCGGGGTGACCCACATGACGCCCCAGGAGGAGATCGCCGAGAACCTGCTGACCCTGCAGGTGGATTTCCTGCGCCGGGCCCTGGGCATGTGACAACCACGGGGTGTGCACAAAGTCACGGTCCGCTGAATCCTGATCCTGTGCCGCGCGGTGGTATAGCAGTGGAATAAGGTTCACCGCATCCATGCGGCGTTTCACCATGCGGAGACTTCGGCAATGACACAGGCCACAACGGAACCGGCCAGGAGCAGGGCCCGGATCGCGGACCGGACGCTGCGCAAGGATCCCTGGTGGCGCCAGCCAGCGATCAACGCGACCGCGCTCGGGGTGGTGGTGATCTACCTCACCTGGGCCTCGCTGGTCAACGCGGACTACTTCTGGAAGCCCTACATCTCCCCGCTGTACTCGCCGTGCCTGGCGACCACGTGCACCAACGGCGCCGGGTACGCCTGGATCCCGTGGCTGACCTGGCTGACCCCGGCGATCATCATCCTCTGGGTGCCGATGGGGTTCCGGCTGACGTGCTACTACTACCGGAAGGCCTACTACCGCGCCTTCTGGCGGGCGCCGGCCGCGTGCGCGGTGCGCGAGCCGCACGCGAAGTACACCGGCGAGACCAGGTTCCCGCTGGTCCTGCAGAACCTGCACAGGTACTTCTTCTGGATCGCGCTGATCCTGAACCTCGTCCTCACCGCCGACGCCGTGATCGCCTTCCGCAACCACCAGGGGCAGTGGGGGCACATGGGCCTGGGCACGCTGATCCTGATCATCAACGCGGCGCTGCTGTGGCTGTACTCGCTGTCCTGCCATGCCTGCCGCCACGCCGTCGGCGGGCGGATCAAGCATTTCTCCCGTCACCCGGCCCGGTACTGGATGTGGACCCAGGTGTCCAAGCTGAACGGACGGCACATGCAGATCGCCTGGGTGTCGCTGTTCTGGGTGCTGTTCACCGACCTGTACATCCGGCTGGTGGCCAGTGGCGCCATCACCGACCCGCGGTTCTTCTAGGCAGAGGGCGGCACTGGTTATGAACGACATCGAACGCCTCGCCTACGACGTGGTGGTGATCGGCGCCGGCGGCTCGGGGCTGCGGGCGGCCATCGAGGCCCGGCAGGCGGGCAAGCGGACCGCGGTCATCTCCAAGTCGCTGTTCGGCAAGGCGCACACGGTCATGGCCGAGGGCGGCTGCGCGGCCGCGATGGGCAACGTCAACGCCAACGACAACTGGCAGGTGCACTACCGCGACACCATGCGCGGCGGCAAGTTCCTGAACAACTGGCGGATGGCCGAGCTGCACGCGCAGGAGGCGCCGGACCGCGTCTGGGAGCTGGAGGCGTGGGGCGCGCTGTTCGACCGCACCGCCGACGGGAAGATCAGCCAGCGCAATTTCGGCGGCCACGCCTACCCCCGGCTCGCGCACGTGGGCGACCGGACCGGGCTGGAGATGATCCGCGCGCTGCAGCAGCGGGTGGTGGCGCTGCAGCAGGAGGACGCGCGCGAGCACGGCGACCCCGAGGCCATGATCAAGGTGTTCGCCGAGACCACGATCACCCGGCTGATCACGGCCGGCGGCCGGATCGCGGGCGCGTTCGGCTACATCCGCGACACCGGCGCGTTCGTCCTGTTCGAGGCGCCCGCGGTGGTCCTGGCGACCGGCGGCATCGGCAAGACGTTCAAGTACACCTCCAACTCCTGGGAGTACACCGGCGACGGGCACGCGCTGGCGCTGCTGGCCGGCGCGACGCTGCTGAACATGGAGTTCGTCCAGTTCCACCCCACGCACATGGTCTGGCCGCTGTCGGTGCGCGGGCTGCTGGTCACCGAGTCGGTCCGCGGCGACGGCGGGGTGCTGCGCAACTCCGAGGGCAAGCGGTTCATGTTCGGCTACGTGCCCGACGTGTTCCGCGCCCAGTACGCCGAGACCGAGGAGGAGGCCGACCGCTGGTACACCGACCCCGACAACAACCGCCGCCCGCCCGAGCTGCTGCCCCGCGACGAGGTCGCCCGGGCGAACAACGCTGAGGTCAAGGCCGGGCGCGGGTCACCGCACGGCGGCGTGTTCCTCGACATCGCCTCCCGGCGGCCGGCCGAGGAGATCCTGCGCCGGCTGCCGTCCATGTACCACCAGTTCAAGGAACTCGCGGACGTGGACATCACCAAGGAGCCGATGGAGGTCGGGCCCGCCCAGCACTACGTGATGGGCGGGGTGGAGGTGGACCCCGACACCGCGGTCACGCACGTGCCCGGGCTCTTCGCCGCGGGCGAGGTCTCCGGCGGCATGCACGGGTCGAACCGGCTGGGCGGCAACTCCCTGTCGGACCTGCTGGTGTTCGGCCGCCGGGCCGGCATCGGGGCGGCGCAGTACCTGGACACGCTGGCCAGCCGGCCGGTGCCCGGCGACGCCGAGGTGGCCGCGGCCGCGGCCGAGGCGCTCGCGCCGCTGGAGCGGCCCAGCGGGGAGAACCCGTACACGGTGCACGGTGAGCTCCAGGACACCATGAGCACCCTGGTCGGCATCATCAGGCGCGAGGTCGAGATCAAGTCCGCGCTGACCGAGCTCGAGGGCCTGCGCGTGCGGGCGGGACAGGTCAAGGCCGAGGGCGGCCGCGCCTACAACCCCGGCTGGCACCTCGCGATCGACCTGCGCAACATGATCGTCATAGCCGAGTGCGTGGCGCGGGCGGCGCTGGAGCGCCAGGAGAGCCGCGGCGGCCACACCCGCGACGACTTCCCGCAGATGTCGCCGGAGTGGCGCCAGGTCAACCTGATCTGCTCGATGGACGGCGACCGGGTGGCCCTGCGGCGCCAGCCCATGGCGCCCATGCGCGCGGACCTGCTGGCCCTGTTCGACCGCGACGAGCTGGCCAAGTACTACACGGAGGCGGAACTGCCCCCGGCACCGGCTGAGGAGAAGAACTGATGACGAGCACGACGGTCACCCTGCGGGTCTGGCGGGGGGACGCCGGGCAGGGGCAGCTCACCGACTACCAGGTCCTGGCCAACGAGGGCGAGGTCGTGCTGGACATCCTGCACCGCCTCCAGGCGACCCAGGCCGGCGACCTGGCGGTCCGCTGGAACTGCAAGGCGGGCAAGTGCGGGTCCTGCTCGATGGAGATCAACGGGCGCCCCCGGCTGGCGTGCATGACCCGGATGAACACCTTCGAGCCCGGGGAGCCGATCACGCTGACCCCGGTGCGCACCTTCCCGGTGATCCGGGACCTGGTCACGGACGTGTCGTTCAACTACGTCAAGGCGCGGGAGATCCCCTCGTTCACCCCGGACGCCGCGGTGAAGCCGGGCGAGTTCCGGATGCAGCAGGCCGACGTGCAGCGGTCCCAGGAGTTCCGTAAGTGCATCGAGTGCTTCCTGTGCCAGAACGTCTGCCACGTGATCCGCGACCACCCGGAGAATGAGCCGGGCTTCGCCGGGCCGCGGTTCCTCATGCGCGTCGCCGAACTGGAGATGCACCCGGCCGACACCGCCGACCGGCGCGAGATCGCCCAGGACGACTTCGGCCTCGGCTTCTGCAACATCACCAAGTGCTGCACCGAGGTCTGCCCGGAACACATCAAGATCACCGACAACGCGCTGATCCCGATGAAGGAACGGGTCGTCGGCCGCAAGTACGACCCGCTGGTATGGCTGGGCTCGAAGATCAGCCGGCGCCCGCATCACGACACCCCGGCGGTCCCTGGCAAGAAGGCATGAGCCACGCCACAGCGCCCGAAACCACCGGGCCTCCCGAAACGCACCAGACCGGGGCAAAGTCTTTACCCGGCCCCGGACTCAAATTCCGGCCACGCGGTCCGGCCCGGCGGTGACATGCCTACGATAGGCACCGTGCAGGCCAGCGCCCCACGGGGGGACGGCGTGCCGTTCCACCTCCTCCCCCAGGCGAAAGGCCCGGCGTGACCGACCTGACCGTGCTTCATCAGGCCATGCCCCTGGCGTCGGCCAGCCACGGCTGCCCAGCGCACATCACCTACCTGGAGGCCGGTGTCGTCGGCCTGATCCAGGGCGTCACCGAGCTGTTCCCGGTGTCCAGCCTGGGCCACAACGTGCTCCTCCCCGCGCTGGTCGGCGGCTGCTGGGCGCACGACCTCAACGTCGCCGCGCCCGAGTCGCCCTACCTGGCCTACATCGTCGGGCTGCACGTGGCCACCGCGATCGCCCTGCTCATCTACTTCTGGAAGGACTGGGTCCGGATCATCGGCGGGTTCTTCGGCTCGCTGGGGCACGTCCTCCGGCCGGAGCCGGGCACCAGCCGGTGGCAGACCCGGTCGGTCTACGAGAAGCTGGCCTGGATGATCATCCTGGCGACCATCCCCGTGGGCCTGGTCGGGGTGAAGTTCGAGCACGAGTTCCGGGTCTTCTTCGGCAAGCCGATCCGCGCCGCCATCTTCCTGGCCGTCAACGGCGTGATCCTGCTCGCCGGGGAGAAGTTCCGGCGCCGGGCGTCGCTGCGGGCCGACGAGGAGGTCGTGGCCGAACGCGAGCGGGAGCGGGACATGGTGGCCGTGGGCAGCCAGCGGCGCACGGCCGGCGCGCGGCACGCGGCGGGGCACCAGGCGGTCCGCGCCGCGGAACTGGCGGACGCGATCGCCGCCGACCGGCGGCTGGCCGGGCGAAGCTACTGGGCGGCCCTGCTCATCGGCGGCTCGCAGATTCTCGCCTTGCTGGCGGGCATCAGCCGGGACGGGGTGGCCATGGTGGCGGGCATGTTCGCCGGGCTGTCCCGCGCGGACGCGGCCAGGTTCGCCTTCCTGCTGGCCACGCCGGTCATCCTGGCCGCGGGGGTGCTGAAGATCCCGGACCTGTTCGGGCCGCTGGGCAACGGGATCCACGGGCAGGTGCTGTTCGGCAGCATCCTGTCCGGCGTCGGCGCCTACCTGTCGGTGCGGTTCCTGATGAAGTACTTCCAGACCCGCACGCTGACCCCGTTCGCCATCTACTGCCTGGTGGTCGGCCTCGGCAGCATCGTCTACCTCGGCGTGATCAAGTAAGCGGGTTACTCCGCCTCGCCGCGGGAGCGCCGGGCGCGCAGCCTGGCCCGGTCCTTGGCGTCGAGCACGGTCTTGCGCAGCCGCACCGCGGCCGGGGTGACCTCCACGCACTCGTCGGCGGCGCAGAACTCCAGCGCCTGCTCCAGGCTGAGCACCCGGGGCGGCACCAGCCGCTCCAGCTCCTCGGCGGTGGACTGGCGCACGTTGGACAGCTTGCGCTCCCTGGCGATGTTGACGTCCATGTCGTCGGAGCGGGAGTTCTCCCCCACGATCATGCCCTCGTAGACCTCGGTGCCCGGGGCCACCATCAGCGAGCCGCGCTCCTGCAGCGAGAAGCACGCGTAGCTGGTCACGCTGCCGGTCCGGTCGGCCACCAGCGACCCGGTCGGGCGCACCCGCATTGGCCCCGACCACGGCTCGAAGCCCTCGAACACGTGGTGCGCGATGGCCGTTCCCCTGGTGTCGGTGAGGAACTGGGTCCGGAACCCGATCAGGCCGCGCGCGGGGACCGTATAGTCAAGCCGCACCCAGCCGGTGCCGTGGTTGATCATCGCTTCCATCCGGCCCTTGCGCCCGGCGAGCAGCGCGGTCACCGCGCCCAGGTACTCCTCGGGCACGTCCACGGCGAGCCGCTCGACGGGCTCGTGCACCCGGCCGTCGATCTCCTTCGTGACCACGGTCGGGCGGCCGACGGTGAGCTCGTAGCCCTCCCGGCGCATCGTCTCGACCAGCACGGCGAGGGCAAGCTCCCCCCGCCCCTGGACCTCCCAGGTGTCCGGCCGCGCGGTCGGCAGCACCCGCAGCGACACGTTGCCGACCAGTTCGCGGTCCAGCCGGTCGCGTACCAGCCGGGCGGTGACCTTGGTGCCCTTGCTCCGGCCCGCCAGCGGCGAGGAGTTGACGCCGATCGTCACCGACACGGCCGGCTCGTCCACGGTGATCAGCGGCAGCGGCCGGGGGTCGTCGGCGTCGGCGAGGGTGTCGCCGATCATGATGTCGCCGATGCCGGCCACCGCGATGATGTCGCCCGGCCCCGCGGTCTGCGCGGGTACCCGGTCCAGCGCCTCGGTCAGGTACAGCTCGGTGATCTTCACCCGGGCCGTCGAGCCGTCGTGGCGGCACCAGGCCACCTGCTGGCCGCGGCTGATCGTCCCGCTGTGCACCCGGCACAGCGCGATCCGGCCCAGGTAGGAGGAGGCATCCAGGTTGGTCACGTGGGCCTGCAACGGCGCGGCCGGGTCGTAGCGGGGCGCGGGCACGGTCTGCGCGATGACCTTGAACAGCGGCTCGAGGTCGGGTGAGTCCGGCAGGGTGCCGTCGGCGGGCCGCTGCAGGGACGCCCGGCCGGCCCTGGCGCAGGCGTACACGATCGGGAACTCGATCTGCTGCTCGGTCGCGTCGAGATCGATGAACAGCTCGTAGCAGGCGTCCACGACCTCGGCGATCCGCGCGTCCGCCCGGTCCACCTTGTTGATCACCAGGATGACCGGCAGGCCGGCCTCCAGCGTCTTGCGCAGCACGAACCTGGTCTGCGGCAGCGGCCCCTCGCCGGCGTCCACCAGCAGGAGCACCCCGTCCACCATGGACAGGCCGCGCTCCACCTCGCCGCCGAAATCCGCGTGCCCCGGCGTGTCCACGATGTTGATGGTCAGCCCGCCGTGCCGGACGGCGGTGTTCTTGGCCAGGATCGTGATGCCCTTCTCCCGCTCCAGGTCACCGGAGTCGAGCACGCGCTCGGCCACCCGCTCGTTCGCGCGGAATGCCCCCGACTGCCAGAGCATCGCGTCGACCAGGGTGGTCTTGCCGTGGTCGACGTGCGCGACGATCGCGACGTTGCGCAGGTCGTCACGGGTTTCCGGGGCACGTGCGGACATCAGGAAGCCTTCAGGGTAAGTGGGTGGGTTTACCGGCGCGGCGGGCGCCAGGCCATCCTAGCCAGGCCGGCGACGGCCCTTGGACGGCCCTTCAGGACTGCTAACGCAGCGCGTGGCCTGCTCATTCCCAGGAGTGACCCCACGCCACCCACCAGCACCACGCGCAGGCCGCCGCGGGGGCCGCGACCGCGACCGCCACTGGCCGCAGCTGCGGTGGCGACCACCGCCCGGGAAACGGAGCGGCCCTGTATAGAACACATGTTCGATAATTGTGCTATGATGGGGGCATGGGAGCTTACCTGCCACCCGGATGGCCGTCGGGGGTGCACCCGCCGGGCAGCGAGGACTTCGAGCGGACCGCGCTGGCCTGGCTGCTCGACTCGGTCCCCGCCGACTACCGCCTCCACGGCGTGCTGCGGCGGTACCCGCTGGCGCTGGCCGCGATGGCCGCCCACCATACAAGGGCGTGCGTGGCGGGCGCACGGGAGGGCTACCGGATGGCCCGCACCGAACTGGGGGACGCACTTCCCCCGCACGCGCTCGACGCAGTGCTTGCCGCCTACCGGGCGGAAGGGCGCAGGCTGGTCGCCACGGCGCAGGCGGTCGACCTGGTGGCGAGGGCACTGCGCGGGGAGGTCTTCACCCCGCGGCTCGAGGGGGCCCGGCGCGGCGGTCCGGCACGGCCCGAACCAGCGCAGTCCGAACCAGCGCCACCCCAACCAACTCAGCCCGAACCAACGCGGTCTAAACAGGCTCGGCCTAAACCAGCTCAGCCCGAACCGGCGCGCGCCGGCCGGGCGGCGCCACGCAGGTCCCAGCCTCGCCGGCCGGCCCGCGGCAGCGGGCCCGGTGCCCGGCGTGCCCAGCCCAGCGACCAGCACGCGGCGGCAGGGTAACCGGCACCGCGCCGGCGCCGGCCAGTTCCCGGCTGGCGCACATCGCTCGTGGCCCCAACACTGGAAGGTGGCCCGCTCAGCGACCACGGGCTGCCCGGGAGGGACCGTGACGATACGTGATGAGGCAGCCAGGATGGCCGGTGACATCATCGAGCTGCGGCATGCCATTCACCGCGACCCCGAGATCGGCCCCGACCTGCCCAGGACGCAGCAGAAGGTACTCGGCGCCCTGGCCGGGCTCCCGCTGGAGATCACCGTCGGCAAGCGGCTCACGTCGGTGACCGCGGTGCTGCGCGGCGGGCGCCCCGGGCCGGTCGTGCTGCTGCGCGGCGACATGGACGCGCTGCCGGTGACCGAGGCGACCGGACTGCTGTTCGAGTCCCAGGTCGATGGGGTGATGCACGCTTGCGGCCACGATCTGCACACCGCGATGCTGGCCGGCGCGGCCCGCCTGCTTTCCGCGCGCCAGCCGGATCTGGCGGGAAGCGTGATCTTCATGTTCCAGCCCGCCGAGGAGGGCGGCTTCGGGGCGAAGCTGATGATCGAGGAAGGCGTGCTTGGCGCGGCGGGCGCGCCGCCGGTGGCCGCGTACGCGCTGCACGTCTTCTCGAACATGCTCGACTGTGGCGTGTTCGCGACCCGGCCGGGCCCGGTGCTGGCCGCAACGGACGCGATCAACGTCACGGTGCGCGGCCGGGGCGGGCACGCCTCGATGCCGTATCGCAGCGCGGACCCCATTCCCGCCGCCTGCGAGATGGTGACCGCGCTCCAGGCGATGGTCACCCGGCGGTTCGACGTGTTCGACCCCGTGGTGGTCACCGTTGGCAGCATCCATGCCGGGACCGCGCGCAACGTGATACCCGGCGAGGCCACGTTCCTGGGGACCGCGCGCTCCTACAGCCACGAAGCAAGGAGCCGGCTGCGGGACGGGACGGTGCGCCTGGTCCGGCGCATAGCCGAGGCCCACGGCCTGTCCGCCGACATCGAGTACGCGGAAGGCTATCCGGTCACCGTCAACGACGCCGCCGGGGCCGCCTTCGCGACGGCCACGGCGGTGGAGATGTTCAGCGCCGACCGGGCCCTGACGGCGGCGCACCCACTGGCTGGCGGCGAGGACTTCTCCTACGTCCTGCAGCAGGTCCCGGGCGCGTTCATCCTGCTGGGGGCCTGCCCGCCCGGCACGGATCCGCAGGCAGCACCGTCGAACCACGCCGCGGCCGCCGTCTTCGACGACGCGGTCCTGGCCGACGGCACGGCCCTGTACGCGGAGCTTGCCCTGCGCCGGATGGCCGCCGGCACCTGACAGCCGCCGGCATCGGCACCTGACCGCTGATAGGCACCGGCACCTTAGCGCCGCCGGCATCTGACCTGTACCGGCGCCTGACCGCTGGTGCCTGGCCACCGGCTGGCGCGGCGCGGTTCAGGCCTTGGGGCCTACCAGCCCGGCGGCGTCCCGGTCGAGCGCTATCCCGATCCGGCAGGCGAGATCGGCGGCCAGCGCGGCGAGCTCGCGCGGCAGCCGGTCCTGGCCGCCGTCACCGATGACCAGCACCCCCGGCGCCTCCCCGGGCTCACCCAGCGGGAAGCACCAGGCCGTGCCGGCCGCGAGTTCCGTGGTGCCCGGCGGTGCGCCACGGGTGTCCTCGGTCGCGAGCGGCCAGCGGCGGCCAGGACGCGGGGCCGCCCCTCGCCCCGCCGCGAAGCCCGGCGCCGCCACCTGGCACACCCGGTCCAGCAGCCAGGGAAGCGCGGCGGCCAGGGGGGCGTTCACGTGCCGGGCGTAGCTGGTCCGCAGACCGGCCTCCCCGGCCAGCACGAGCACCGCGCACCAGGGTGCCAGCCGCGGCACCACGGCCCGGCCCGTCAGCTCCATGATCTCGTCGTGGCTGAGTCCCCTGGTCAGCAGCCCGCGTGCGTCGGCGAGCGCGCTGATCCGGCCCCGCCTGAGCCGTTCGAGCTCGGCCAGCCAGGCGCGCTGCAGCGCCGGCCCGGAGCGGTCGGCGACTCGCTGCAGCCGTGCCATCTCCGGGTCACCGAAGCTGCCCTGCGCCACGGATGCGGCCGCGAGCAGGCCGGTCACCCGCCCGTCCACGACGAACGGGACGGTGATCACCGACGGCGCCCCGCGCTCGGGCTCCCCGTCGGCCAGCGCGATGTCCCCCGTCGCCGCGCGCAGGCGAAGGTCCCCGTCCTCGTCCGGCATCATGGCGAACGCCGCGTCGGCGCCGGCCGCGACCAGGGCCGACTCGACCGTGGCGCGCAGTAGCTGCTGATAGCCCCGGTCGGCCGGGGCAGCCGGCCGGGTGCCCCCGGGCACCGGGCCGGTCCCGGCCGCCAGTGCCGCC
>Ga0335078_10003100_pt1 | contig 24828 bp, 21 predicted proteins | sample Lox_Sample_32_FD_206711 | JGI IMG/M metagenome (GOLD analysis project Ga0335078, IMG submission 206711) | Soil microbial communities from Loxahatchee National Wildlife Refuge, Florida, United States - Lox_Sample_3.2 | ecosystem: Environmental > Terrestrial > Soil > Wetlands | place: USA... | reverse complement strand
GCCGTCGACGAACCCGGATGGGACCGTCCTCCGGCATCGGCGCATTCTCCACTCCTTCGACTACCGACGCCTCGTAGAACTGACCCTCTTCCACCAGTTCCTGAACGCTTTCATTCTCCACGTCCTCGTTTCCCTGTAATCCCTGGAGATCGCCGGATTGTCCCGCGGCAGCCGCGCCGGTTTCCGGGGCCGAGGGTTTTCGCACGGGCGTAGCCGGCGCGATGGGGGTGGATTTTCTGCGTGCCATGCCGAATCCTCCTCGGCTGTGGCTTTGCATTTCGATGCCCGATGTTTGTGGGATCGCACTCGGCGTACGCCAGGTGTACGGGAACAGGCGATCGGCTCGAGAGGTGGGGCCGGCTCACTCCTCGGGGTCGAAACCCATATTGCGCAGCGACATCTGAAGCTCGTGGCGGCGGCGCAGGGCGATGCGGATTTCGTCGGCGAGGTTTTGGATTTCGGCGGTGGGGGGCTGGTCATTGATCGCATGAAGCCATGCCGCGCGGCAGACGGAGACAGCCTCCTGCCGGCCGTTTTCGGAGTTCGGCCCGTTTCTCAGGCCACCCGTGCTCAGCACCTGAGCGATCTGCTCCGCCCGCCGGCAGAGTGTCCACAGGCGCTCCCGGACCAGCCGGTACTCCATGGCTGTCTGTGCGACCGCCAGTCCAATTTTGGGCTCACTCATGTGGCTGCTCATTCCATCCGCTGTATGGAGGATGCGCCCCAAGAACTACCGCGGAAACTCGGGCCCCTCGGCGGCGCGCCAGCACCTCTAAATATATATGCGTAATCCGGAAGCAAAATGGGTCAGGATTTTGTGATTTTCAACTCAAATTATGTCGGGGATTCCCCGGATTGAATGGGCGTATCCCGGTCCGCCCGGCTGAGGGAAAAACAGTCACCTGGTGGATTATCCGTGCGAGACGGCCGGCCTGCGCGGCATCCGCCAATTGCTCAATCGATTTAATAATTAACCATATTGACAATTTCTCTGGTTAGGTGTTCTATAGCATTTGGGCATATGGACGGGCGGCGCGTCTTCCGAGCGGCATCTTCGCTGCCGTGGTTTCTTTTCCGGCCTTCCGGAGAAGAATCCGGCGACGCCCAACCCCGGCGGCAGCTGGTCAACGAACTGCTCGGCAGCGCGCACCTGTTCGTAGCGGCGGTGAGCGGAGTGGTGGATCAGGAACTGCTCGGCGAAATCGCCGGCCAGAAGCTGACCGTCTCGCAACTGAAAATCCTGAAGCTTCTGGACCTCACCGAGGCGCGGAATGTCAGCGACGTGGCCGCTTTCCTGGGCGTGAGCGATGCCGCCGCGAGCAAATCCGTCGACCGCCTGGTGCGCCGGAACTACCTGCGCCGCACCGAAGGCCGCACGGATAGGCGGAGCAGCGAACTTTCGCTGGCGCGCGCCGGGCGCCACGTCCTGAAATCGTACGAAGCCGCCAAGGATCAAAAACTGGCCGCCCTTTTCAGCAATCTGGACCTGGACGAACTGCAGCGGACCTCCGCCTTCCTGGAGCGATTGACCACGGGAATCGTTCGCAGTTGCGCGAATCCCCAAGAGATCTGCCTGCAATGCGGAATCTATCTGAAAAAGCGGTGCCTGGTTGAGGAGGCGGGAGAATCGTGCCAATTCCAGCGGCGGAAGACCAAACGCCAGGAGAGGAAAGATGCAACGCGAACTGAAACTTCAACGCGAGGCAGACCCGGAGTGGGCCCGCCATTTGAGTGAGCGTCCTGGTTGCGAGGGCGTGTTCTCATGCCTGCAATGCGGCGCGTGTTCGGGCTCCTGCCCGCTGTCCATTTACATGGATTTCACGCCGCGCCGCATCATCGCGCTCGCCAGGGAGGGATTTCGCAAGGAAGCGCTGCGGTCGAAAACCATCTGGCTTTGCGCTTCCTGCTATTCCTGCGCGGTGAACTGCCCTCGCCAAATCCATATCACCGACGTGATGTACAGCCTGAAGCGGGAGGCCATTCAGTTCCGCCTCTATCCGAAGCGGTTCCCGGTTCCGATACTCTCGCAGGAATTCTACAAGATGGTCCGGCGGAGAGGCCGGAGCTCCGAATTCTGGCTGGTGCTGCGCTTGGCGTTGCGGTCCAATCCGCTGATGCTGCTGGGGATGCTCCGCAGCGGCTGGGACCTCATGCGGACCGGGCGTCTCTCCTTGAAGCGCGAACGAATTCGCGACACGGGTCCATTATCGCGCCTGACGGCGGAGCGGAAACCATTGCCTGCGCGCGGGCTCGCTCCCGGGGAGGTAGCGTGATGGCGAGATCCTACGGCTATTTCCCGGGCTGTTCGCTGAAAGGCACCGGCAGGGCATACGAAGAAAGCCTTCTCACATTGTTCCGGGTGCTGGATCTGCCGCTCGCGGAACTCGACGATTGGAACTGCTGCGGCGCCACCTCCTACATGGCCATCGACGAGACCGCGGCGTTTGGGCTCGCCGCCCGCAATCTGGCTCTGGCGCAGATGGCGGGCCAGCAGGATCTGCTGGCGCCATGCAGCGCCTGCTACCTGGTTTTGCGCAAGACGCAGGATTACGTCGGCCGCTATCCCGCGATCGCCCAGGAGGTCAACACCGCGCTGGGCAACGGCAACCTGAAAATCCTGAATTCGGTGCGCGTGCGGCATCCGCTGGAGGTCCTGTATATGGATGTCGGCACGCGGCGGCTGAGCGAGAAGATGCAGCGGACCTGGCACGGCGGCCCGGTGGCCTGTTACTACGGCTGCCAGATGGTCCGGCCCTATACCGAAGTCGATCGGGCCTTCAATCCCACGCGCATGGATGAGCTGCTGGCGGCGGTAAAGGTGCCCACGGTCGACTATTCGCTGAAAACCAAATGCTGCGGCGGTTCGCTCACCGGCACCACACACTCGGTCGGCGTGGAGCTGAACCGCATCCTGCTGAAGGAAGCCGTCCGAAAAGGCGCCCAAGCCATCGTCACCGTCTGCCCGTTGTGCCAGTACAACCTGGATGCCTACCAATCCGAGATTCGCCGGATTACGCGCGAGCACATCGAAATGCCGATCCTGTATTTCACGCAGATTCTGGGATGGGCCCTGGGAGGCGACATCGGCTCGCTGGGGCTCAAGCGGGCCATCTCCGGACGCAAAACCATCGGGCAATGGTTCACGGAAACCAGAGTGGAGAAGGAGGCTTATGCCTGACCGGAACCCCGTGAGAATCGGCGTGTACACCTGCCATTGCGGCACCAACATTGCCGCTACGGTGGACGTGAAGGCGCTGGCCGAGTTCGCCGCGGCACTACCCGGGGTAGTAGTTTCGCGCGAGTACAAGTACATGTGCTCGGACCCGGGCCAGGACCTCATCCGGCACGATATTCGCGATCACGACCTGAACCGGATCGTGGTGGCGTCCTGCTCGCCGCACCTGCACGAGCACACCTTCCGCACCGCCCTCAAGGTCGGCGGGCTGAATCCGTATTACTTCCACATGGTCAATATACGCGAACAGGCCTCCTGGGTTCATGAGAACAAGGCACAAGCCACGCGCAAGGCCAAGGACCTGGTGCGGGCGGCCGTGTGCCGCGTAGCCTTGCACGAGCCGCTGGAAAGGGGGCGTGTCGCCATTCACCCGGATGTCCTGGTGCTGGGCGGCGGCATCGCGGGAATTCATGCCGCTCTCACGCTGGCCAACGCCGGCAAACACGTCTACCTGGTGGAAAAGGAGCCCACCATCGGCGGCCACATGGCCAAGTTCGATAAAACGTTTCCCACGCTGGATTGCGCCGCTTGCATCCTGACGCCGAAGATGTCGGCGGTTCGCAGCCATCCGAACATTACGTTGCTGACGTATTCGGAAGTCACCAAGGTCGACGGTTATGTGGGCAACTACAAGATCACCGTGCTGCGCCATCCCCGCTACATCGACGAGGACCTTTGCGCCGGATGCCTGGAATGCCTGGAAGCCTGCGTTTATAAACAAGCCAAAGTGCCCGACGAATTCAACATGGGCCTGGGCAAGCGCAAGCCGATCTATATTCCGTTCCCGCAGGCGGTCCCGCAAGTTCCCGTGATCGATCCCGAGACCTGCATTCAGTTCAAGTCCGGAAAGTGCAAGAAGACTTGTATTGAGGCGTGCGGCGAGCGTCACGCGATCAATCTCCAGGCCGAAGCCACCACGCAGGAAATCGAGGTCGGCACAGTCATCCTGGCCACCGGCTTTCGCGCTTTCGACGCGGCGCGCGCGCCCGGCTATGGCTACGGCAGATATCCCAACGTATACGCGGCTCTGGAAGTGGAGCGCATGGTGAACGCTTCCGGCCCCACCGCCGGCGAAGTCATTTTGCGCGACGGCCGACGCCCGCAAGCGGTGGGAATCATCCATTGCGTGGGCTCGCGCGACGAGAATACCAATCGATGGTGTTCGCGCGTCTGCTGCATGTACTCGCTCAAGCTGGCTCATTTGATCAAAGAGCACACGGGGGCCGAAGTCTTCAACTTTTACATCGATATCCGCACACCCGGCAAGGGATTCGAGGAGTTTTACCAGAAGTTGCTGACCGAGCGTGTCCACTTTATCCGCGGCCGCGTGGCGGAAGTGACCGATTGGGTCTTCGATCCCTCTGAGGACGGCAAGCTGGTCATCCGCGTGGAAGACACACTGGCCGGATTTGTGCGCCGCATCCCGGTGGACATGGTGGTGCTGGCGACCGGCCTGGAACCTCGCGCGGACGCTCCGGAAGTCCGCCGGCTGTTCAACATTTCCTGCGCCAGCGAGGGTTTCTTCCTCGAGCGCCACCCCAAGCTGGCGCCGGTCAATACCTTTACCGACGGCGTCTTTCTGGCGGGCTGCTGCCAGGGCCCCAAGGACATTCCGGACACGGTGGCACAGGCGGGAGCCGCGGCCGCCGAAGCGCTGGCCCTGATCGATGCGGGATACGTCGAGACGGAACCGAACACCGCGCGCGTGATCGAGGAAATATGCTGCGGCTGCAAAACCTGCAACTCGATGTGTCCCTATCACGCCATTTCATTCGTCGGCGAGATCCATAAATCCCGAATCAACGAAGTTCTCTGCAAAGGCTGCGGCACCTGCGTGGCCGCGTGTCCATCCGGAGCGATCCGGCAGAACCTGTTCGAGGATGACCAGATCTACGCGGAAATCGAGGGGATCCTGACTCATGCCTGAAGAATTTCAACCTAGAATCGTCGCCTTCTTCTGCAACTGGTGCACGTATCTGGCGGCCGACCTGGCGGGTACGTCGCGCATCAAATACGCGCCCAACGCCGAAGTGGTGCGCGTGATGTGTTCCGGCCGGATCGACGTCCAATTTGTCTTGAAGGCCTTCGCCCAGGGCGCGGACGGCGTTCTCATCGGCGGGTGTCATCCCGGCGATTGCCATTACCAGGAGGGCAACTACAAGGCTCTGCGCCGCTATCGGCTGCTGCAGCGCCTGATCCGCCAGATGGGGATCGAGGAGGAGCGATTGCGGCTGGAATGGATTTCGGCCGCGGAAGGCGACCGCGTGCGCGTGGTCATCAACGAGATGGTCGAAGCGCTGCAACGTCTTGGTCCGCTGCACAAAAATGGGCAGGCACAGGAACGTCTCATGGAGGTCGCATGAAGCCGAAGGTCGCGTTTTACTGGTGCGCATCGTGCGGCGGCTGCGAGGAGGCCATACTCGATCTCGCCGAAGACATTCTGAATGTGGTCTCCGCGGTCGATATCGTTTTCTGGCCGGTGGCCCTGGATTTCAAGGAGAAGGACGTGGAGGCCATGGCGGATGGAGCCATCGAGGTCGCCTTGGTCAACGGCGCGATACGAAGCGCTCACCAGTTGCAGATGGCGCAGCTCGTTCGCCGGAAATCGCGCATCCTGGTGGCATTCGGCGCCTGCGCGCAATTGGGCGGAATTCCCGGATTGGCCAATCTCACGACCACCGGCGAGATCCTGCACGAAGTGTATGGGGACGGCACCCGGCCTCAGCTTGAATTCCAACATGACGGCCAGGCCCTCAACCTTCCCAAGCTCTTCGAATCGGTATATCCGCTCGATCGTATGATTCCCGTCGATTACTATGTGCCAGGCTGCCCGCCCTCGCCCAGGATCGTGGCCGATGCCTTGCGCGTGCTACTGAGTGACCCGCTACCGGACCCGGGCAGCGTTCTCGCGCCCGATCGCGCGCTCTGCGACGAGTGCCCGCGCAAAGATTCCCACGATCCCGAGCTGAAGATCGATCGCTACTATCGCGTGCAGGAGCGCGTTTTGGATACCGGCACGTGCATCCTGGCGCAGGGTGTCCCGTGCCTCGGGCCGGCGACGCGCGCCGGATGCGGGGCGCGATGCATTTCCGGAAATATGCCGTGTACCGGCTGCTTCGGTCCGTCCGGCCGGGTACGCGATTATGGCGGCAAAGCGCTCTGCTCGCTGGCCTCCATCATCAGCGGCAACGACGCGGGCGCAATTGATCCAATCCTCGACGGCCTCGCCGATCCGGTGGGAACCTTCTACCGCTACAGCCTACCGTCGTCTTTTCTGCAACGAAAGCAGGGGGAGTGATTTATATGGCAAGCGCAACAGCAACCGCCGCGCGGCAGCGCAGGATCATCATCGACCCGATCACCCGGCTGGAGGGCCATGGCAAGATCGACATCATTCTGGATGAGGAAGGCCGCGTGGAGCGGGCGTACTTCCAGGTCCCGGAATTACGAGGGTTCGAAAAGTTCGCGCAGGGGCGTCCGGCCGAGAGCATGCCGCAAATCACGTCACGCATCTGCGGCGTTTGTCCCACGGCGCACCACATGGCCTCCACCAAAGCGCTCGATCGCTTGTATCAGGTCGAGCCGCCGCCCGCCGCGCGCAAAATCCGCGAGTTGGTGTACTCCACGTTCATGGTGGAAGACCACACGCTGCACTTCTATTTTCTCGGCGGGCCGGATTTTATCGTCGGGCCGGAGGCGCCCGCGGCGCAGCGCAACGTGCTGGGGGTGATCGCCAAAGTCGGCATCGAGACCGGACAAAAAGTGATCGCCATGCGCCGCAAACTCCGCGAGCTGATCTCGCTGGCGGCGGGCAAGACGGTGCATCCCGTGTTCGGACTGCCCGGCGGCGTGGCCAAACCTCTGACCGCCGAAGACGCCGCCCAGTTCCGCCACGTCGCCGCCGAAGCAGTCGAGTTCGCCCAGTTCACGCGCGGCGTTTTCGAAAAAGTGGTTCTCAAAGACCAGGAGTACATGGACCTGATCCGGTCCGACCTCTTCACGCACCGGACCTACTACATGGGCATGGTGGACGGGCAGAATCGCCTGAATTTCTATGATGGCGATTTGCGCGTGGTGGCGCCCGACGGCCACGAGTGGGCAAGGTTCGACGCCGCCGATTACGCCGAGTACATCGCCGAGCACGCCGAGCCCTGGAGCTACATGAAGTTCTGCCACCTGAAGGCGCTCGGGTGGCAGGGATTCAAAGAGGGTGCGGAGAGCGGCGTGTATGGCGTCGCCCCGCTGGCCCGCCTCAATGCCGCCGACGGGATCGCGACGCCGCAAGCCCAGGAGGCCTATCTCCATTTCTTCGGCGTCCTCGGCAAACCCGCGCACCACACCCTGGCGAACCACTGGGCGCGGGTCATCGAACTGCTCTACGCTGCGGAGCGCATGAAGGAACTGGCCGACGATCCGGACATCATCGATCCCGAGGTGCGCAACCTGCCCACCGCGACGCCGCGCGAAGGCGTGGGAGTTGTCGAAGCGCCTCGCGGGACACTATTCCATCACTATCAAAGCGACGGCCGCGGATTGATCACGAAATGCAACCTGATTGTGGCCACGCAACACAATGCCGCGCGCATTTCGATGGCGATCGACCAGGCCGCCCGCGGATTGGTCAGCGCAACCCACGTGAATGAGGGTCTTTTGAACATGGTGGAGATGGCCTTCCGGGCCTACGATCCGTGCCTTGGATGCGCCACCCACTCCCTGCCCGGCAGCATGCCGTTGCTGGTGCGTGTTTGCGATGACCGGGGAAACGTACTAACCAGCTTGAGGCGCGACGCTGATGGCGGTATTCACCGAGACTAAACAGACCACCCGGCTGCTGGGTCTGGGCAACCAGATTCTCTCCGACGATGCTTTCGGCATACTGGCGGCCCGCGCGGCAGAGCGGCGTTTTGGCCGTGCGATCGAAGTGACGGTGTCTTCCGATGCCGGCTTCAATCTGCTCGACGATTTGCTCGGCGCGGCCAACCTCCTGGTTGTGGATACGATCCAGACGGGCAAAGCGCCGCCCGGAACCATTCACGTTTTTGAGGAATCCGGCGCCCTGCCCTCCGCCGACACTTCACCCCATCGCATCGGGATCTTCGAAGTGCTCGCGGTCGCCAGGGAGTTGGGACTGGCGGTTCCCGAACGGGTCACTATTGTCGCGGTCGAAGCCGCGGATTGCACCCGGGTCGGGGGCCCCATACACCCCGATGTGTTGGCGGCCATCCCAGCCGTTGTGGATTGGATCGCCAGGTATTTGCGGTACGGCGGCCTGGTGGCGCGGGATGCATGATCCCCGAACATTCTGGCTCGTGCTTACCAATGTCGCTTTGGGTGCCGCTCTGGTTGTGCTGATTGGCATCGCCGCCGGCGGAATCCTCTGCGAATTCATCTCCAGGCTGAGAAAGCGGAATCACTGGCGGAAGCAGATTGATCGCGACATCCAGCGCTGGTTCCACCACTCAAATCATCCCTAGCGGCTTGCGGCGCTGTCGGCGACTCCTGTCGGAGTGCGTTCGGTTGCCGCGGGCAAACCAGCCCGCCGGGCGCCGGTGCCGCGCCTCGCGGCGCGCTATTGTATCTATTCAATGATCGAAGTCGAGCAACTTCAGAAATCGTTCGGGGATCTGGCCGCCGTCGATGGCGTCACCTTCACCGCTCGGAAAGGCGAGATCTTCGGTCTGCTCGGCCCCAATGGCGCCGGCAAGACCACTACCATCGGCTGCATCTCGGGCCTTCTCACTCCGACCGCCGGGCACGTGCGCGTGATGGGCCACGACGCGGTGCACGATGGATCCGCCGCGCGCGAATGTCTCGGCGTGGCTCCGCAGGAGATCGCTCTGTACGAAGATCTCTCCGCCATCGAAAACCTCGGTTTCTGGGGTGGGACGCAGCGCATGCGCAACCCGCTCCTCAAGCAGCGCATCCAGGATGTGCTGGAAGTCACCGGTTTGCAAGACCGCGCCCGTGAGCCTGTGAAACGCTTCAGCGGCGGCATGAAGCGCCGCCTCAACCTGGCGTGCGCCATGATCCACACGCCTCAGTGCCTCCTGCTCGACGAACCGACGGTGGGCGTCGACCCGCAAAGCCGCGTGCGGCTCCTCGAACTGGTCCGCGGGCAGGCGCAGAGCGGCACCTGCGTCCTCTATACCACGCACTATATGGAGGAAGCCGAGATGCTCTGCGACCGGCTCGCCATCATGGACCACGGCAGGATTATTGCTTCGGGTACGCTCGCCGAATTGCGATCGATGCTGGCCGAACGCGACCTGCTGCGTCTTTCGGGCGTCTTTTCGGCCGGCTCCGCGCGCGCGGCGGTGGAACACGTGGAGGGCATCGAAGTGCTTCAGGCCGACGAGACTCTGCTGATTCTGTCGGTCGTGGAAGCATCCCGCCGTTTGCCTGCCATCTTTGCCGCGCTGGCATCGTCGGGCGCCGACGTCCGCGGCACCACCCTGACGCAGCCCAGTCTCGAAAGCCTGTTCATCAAGCTGACCGGAAAGGAACTGCGCGAGTAATATGCGATTCATCTGGATCGCCGCCTGGAAGGATTTGCGCATCCTGCGCCGCGAGCCATTCTCGGTCGCGACCTGGGTCGGGATTCCGCTCTGCGTGGGACTGTTGATCCAACTGGTTTTCAGCGGCGGCAACGCGCGGCCCCAAGGTGTGCTGATGGTCGCCGACCAGGACGATACGGTCGCGAGCCATCTGCTCACCAATGCATTCAGCAGCGAAGCGCTGGCCAAAATGGTGAAACTGGAGACCGTCGACGCCGCGTCCGGCCACGCCCGCATCGACCGCGGCGACGGCTCGGCCCTTCTGGTGATCGCCCCCGGCCTGCAGGATGCATTCCTCGACAATCGTCCTTACCGCCTGCGGCTGTTCATGAATGCCGGGCAGAGCATTCTGCCGAACATCATCGAGCAGAGCTTGCGCACCATGGTGGACAGCGCGTTCTACGTGCAGCGCGTCGGGTCATCCGAACTCCACTCGTTCGACGACCGGAGGCCGCTGAGCGACGCTGAGATCGCCGCCCGCGCCATCGAAACCAACCACCTGTCGCGCGAGCTGGTCAAATACGTTTCGCCGCCGCTGATTGAAGTCGACACGGTTGTGGAAAAGGAGCAGAAGCGCAACGCCTCCGCCGGCGATCTCTTTTTCCCCAACCTGATCTTTCTTTCGCTGATGCTGATGGCCAATGGCCTTTCGACCGACATCTGGAAGGAGCGCGGGTTCGGCACGCTGCGGCGTGTGGCGGTTTCGCCCGCACCTCTCGGGGCCTTCCTGGCGGGCCGCGTCGTCATGGTCGGGCTGGTCTATTCCGTGGTCGCGGTAGCGGCCGTGCTGGCCGCGAAGTTCCTTGCCGACGTTGCCATCGCCAACCTGGCCCTCGCGGCTGCCTGGGCCGCGGTTTGTGGGACGCTCTTTTACCTGCTCCTGCTGCCGATGGCGGCCACCGCCTCCGGGCAGCGCGGGGCCGACGTTCGCGGCAATTTGATGATTTTTCCGCTCGCCATGATCGGCGGCTGCTTCTTCCCGTTTGACGTGATGCCCGACTGGATGGCGCGCATCGGCCGCTTCACTCCCAACGGATTGGCCGTGGTGCAATTTCGTGATGTCCTGGCGGGCACCGCCAAACTGCCGAGTCTGGGCGCTGTCTTCGCGATCCTTGCAAGCGCGGCTGCGCTGGCTTTCGCGATCACGGTGCGCCACCTTCGGAGGAACACAGCGCAATGAACCGGATGATCCGCGACGCATGGTACCTCGCCCGCCAGGACACATGGCGGCTGCTGCGGATCCGCGAGACCATGCTCTGGACGTTCGTGATGCCGGTGGTTTTCTTCTACTTCCTGGGCCTGGTCAATAACAACGACAATCCGGAACGGCCCGACGATCTGGCCGTGCTGGCCGCGCCCGATGCCGGGTTCCTCGCGGGCGAGTTGACCGATCGCCTGAAGCAGCTTCATTTCCGCATCGAACACCCCGACAATTCGCAGGATTTCTCGACTTATCGCCGCCGTCTGGAAATCCCAGCCGGTTTTACGGCATCGGTCATCGCCGGTACTCCGGTCAAAGTCCATTTCGCCCGTCGCGGCGATGATTCGTCCGCCGATTACGACCGCGTCCGCATCACCCGCGCCGTCGACACGCTGCTGGCCGATTTCATCGTCATCCGCAGGGACGGCGGTGAGCCGACTGCCGAGCGCTTCCGCCAGCTCGCCCAGGAGCCGCGCATGCTGCAACTCGACACCAGGACGGCGGGTCATCGCATCGTGGCGCCTTCGCATTACGAGCAATCGGTTCCCGGCACCATGGTGATGTTCACGCTGACCGTGCTCTTCACCAGCGGCGCCGTCACCCTGACCTTCGAACGCAACAATGGAATTCTGCGGCGCCTGGCATATTCTCCGATGTCGCGTCCGGCGATGGTTTTGGGCAAGTGGGGCGCACGCATGGCGATCGGTTCCGTTCAGATCGGCATTGCCCTGGTGTTGGGGCGCCTGCTGTTTCATGTCCACTGGGGAGCGAACCTGCCCATGGTGGTGGTGGTGATGCTGGCTTACGGCGGATTTGTCGCGACGCTCGCCATGCTTCTCGGGAATTTCGGGCGCAGCGCGCCGCAGGTAATCGGCCTCGGAATCATCACCTCAAATTTGATGGCCGGCCTGGGCGGCTGTTGGTGGCCCGTCGAAATCACGCCGCTCTGGACGCAAAAGCTGGCCCTTTTTCTGCCCACCGGCTGGACCATGCACGCTCTCCACCAACTTGTAAACTTCGGCGCGCCGGCGGCCACGGTGATTCCAGAAGTGATCGTCAGCGTGGTGCTGGCCCTGGCCGCCGGGTGGCTCCTGGCTCGCAAATTCCGCTTCGAGTAACTGCCCGCCGCACATATGCCGGACTAAGAGTCCACGCAAGAATAAGTGCGCAGCGCCACCCGTGGCGTACGCACTCCTGCGTGCCGCGCCGAGACTCTCGGCGCTTGTGGCCGCCAGCAAGCATGGGCGCGCCGGCAGGAGTGCCGCCGCGGCAGGCACGAGTGCCCGCGCCAGTCACATACCGCACAATGTTAAGTTATTTTTGCGTCAGCCCTAAGTCCGGTCATTCAGAATTACCGCAGGGCCTTTATGATTTCCTTATGACCCCCTTACGCGGCCTTTAGGCGGGCTAGTGTATACTCGCCCTAATACAAAGCACTCCTCGTAGAGTTACACCCCGGCAGTAATCGTCGAACACTTCATTATCGGCAAGGGATTAGTGTCTGTGTACACTCCCGGAAAGGCTCAAGTATGAAAGTCATGAATGCGCATAGTGCGGCACGATTGGCGGAGGCAATCTTCGCGATCAGTTTGGTCACTCTGCCGGCGGCGAATCTCAGCGCCCAATCGACATTCGGCAGCATCGTTGGAACAGTCCAGGACTCTTCCGGCGCGGCGCTGCCTGGGGTTGCGGTAAAGGTTAGAAATCTCGCGGATAACACCGTCCGCTCGACGGTCTCGGACAGCGCGGGCGAATACCAGATACTCAATCTCAGACCCGGAACCTACGAGATATTCGGATCAAAACAGGCGTTCGACACCACCACGATTCCCAGCGCGACCCTGGACGCACGGCAGCAGTTGCGTGCCGATCTCAAACTGGAAATTGCCGGGGTCAAGCAGGCAGTAGATGTGGAGGCCTCGGTAAGCGCTATCAATACGGAGAGCGCAACCCTGGGGGATACCAAGAAGTTCGCGCAAGTAGTCGATTTACCGATGAATTACCGCGGTGGAAGCGACAGCCCTTTGAGCGCGTTAGTCGCCGTTCCGGGCGTGCAGCAGGACAGCAGCGGGAACTTATCGATCGGGGGCGGGACACCGGCGCAAATTCAGTACTCCGTGGACGGAGCATCTACCGTGAACGTGCGGCAAAACGGGGCGCTGAGCAATATGAATCCCTCGTCGGAACTGATCAGCGAATTCAAGGTGACGCAATTCAACAACAACGCGGAGTTCTCGCAGCTCGCGGATGTGACGATCATCACCAAGAGCGGCACAAACAGGTTCCACGGGAGCGCTTTCGAATACATGCAGAACAGCGTGCTCGATGCCACCACATACGGCTTCGACAGCAAGGCCCACAAAGCCTACAACACTTTCGGCGGCAGCTTCAGCGGACCCGTCGAGATTCCGCACCTGTACAGCGGCAAGGACCGGACCTTCTTCTTTGTGGATTACGAAGGCAACCGGCGGCGGTTTACTACGCCCGAGGTCCTTTCGGTTCCAACCGCCGGCATGCGAGGCGGGGACTTGACCAGCCTGCCGGGCGGCGCTGTGATCGATCCCGGTTCCGGCGCCCCGTTTCCTGCCAATCGCATTCCCGCCAGCCGTTTGAATTCGGTAGCGCAATCTCTGTTCGCCAATTACCTGCCGCTACCGAACTTCGGGGACGGCATCGATACCGTGGGAAACTACCGCGTGCAGGCGCCCACGCCGGCGACACTGGATGGATACGATATCCGCGTCGATCAGAATCTCTCAGAGAGACAGCAATTCTACGCGCGCTGGAGCTGGAAGGACGTGGATACAACCGCCGTGAATGGCCTGCTTCCCAGCGAGCGGCACGTGGAAACCAACCGGAACCTCATCCTTTCCCACAGCTACACGCTTCGGCCGAACCTTCTGAATGAAATACGCTTCGGAGTGACCTTCTACGCCGTTAAAGTGGACTTCCCGATCAGCGGAGCCGGAGCCGTCCAGACCTTGGGTCTCACGGGTCTGAACTTGACCGACGTGCCGGGCGTCAACGCTTTTCCCACTTTCGATTTCAGCGACAGCACCGGGTTTACCGTAATCGGCCGCGACAAGACCGGCATTACCAGATCGCAGACATTGCAACTTATCGACAATCTGTCGTGGATCAAGGGACAGCACACCATTAAAGCCGGCGTCGATTTCCGCCGTGTGCGCTACACGGATCTCGAGAGTTTCGGGGGCTCGGACGATTTCGGCGCGTTTACTTTCAATGCGGGAACGTTCAGCGGGAATGCCTTCGCCGACTTGCTGCTGGGGTCGCCATCCAAAAGCTACATAGCGCAATCCGGCCCGGACACACGCTTGCACGCCTATGAGACCGGAGTGTACGCGCAGGATGAATGGCACGCCGGCCAGAATCTGACGGTGAACTTCGGGTTGCGCTGGCAGGCCTTGCCGCCGTTTATCAGCGAAAACGCCAACCTCGGAGCTTTCGATCCGCGGAATGGAGGGTTCATCATACCGGACAATGGTACGGCCCGGCAGGGCATGCTGGAATCGATCAATGCCTGTCCCGGAGTAAATCCGGCGCTTCCCTGCGCGCCGCTGGAATACGCAAATCAGGTCGGGTTAGGCAATGGGCTGCGCGAGTTTTATAAGAAGAACTTCCAGCCCAGGGTCAGCATCGCTTATCGTCCCTTCGGTAACAACAAGACGGTGCTGCGCGCCGGGTTTGGCATCTTCACCATGACAAGCCTGGGGCAGCTTTCCTTCAACACGACCAACATCAATGTGGGCATCGTGCGAACCACCTCCAATCTGCTGCCCAGCGGGCAGCCGGCATTCCAATTCCCAAATGTGACCGCGATTCTGGAGCCATCACAAATTGCCGGAACAGGGGACTTTTACCAAAATGTCAACCTTCACTATCGCGACCCGCAATCCGCGCAATGGAACGTCACCGTGGAGCGGCAAGTAACTCACGATTGGACTCTGCGGGTCAGTTATGTGGGCATGAACTCCTATCGCATGGGTCAGACCGTCGACCTGAACCAGCAGGCTCCGAGCGCCGCGCCGGTGGATTTTGCCGGCCGGCCGTATCCGAACTGGGGCCGCATCCTCTCCAGCGAGAACCAGGGATTCGCCAACTACCAGGGATTGCAGACCGAGCTGAATAAGGCATTTGGCCACGGCTTGATGCTTCAGGCCAATCACACCTGGGCGCACAATATCGGCAACACCGGCGGCGACGCTCCCAGCGTGTTCTCTCCGGAAGTCATCTATGGCACGCCGGTCGCCAACCGCTTTGACCTGGGCGCGAATCGCGGAAATATTGCGGGTACGCGCCGCAATCGCGTTCTGATTTCCGCGATCTACCAGTTACCGGTGGGAAAGGGGCGTCAGTTCCTGAGTAAGATGGGCGTTCTGGAAGATGCGCTTTTCGGAGGTTGGGAAGTGAGCACGGTTTCGCTCTGGCAGACGGGACCGTATCTCACGCCCATCACCAGCCCGGCATTCGACACCGCCAACCTCAACCTGGTTTATACAGGGGCGTTCCTGCGGCCGGATTGCACGGGTAACCCCAATCTCGCCAACCCCACCACAGCTCAGTATTTCAATATCAACGCATTCAATCCGGTGCCGGGCCCCGGTCGCATCGGAAGTTGCGGCGTGGGAGTTCTGGAAGGCCCCGGAACGCTCGCGGTAGCGGGAGGATTGTCGAAGACCTTTCTGGTTCGCGACAAAACGCGGGTGCGTTTCGAGGCAACCTTCACCAATTTGTTGAACCATCCGAATTTCGCGCCCCCGGCTGTGGATGTGAGCGCACCGGCGACCTTCGGACAGATTACCAGCGTCCAATCCGCCGAAAACTCCGGCAATCGAACCGGACAAGTGGCGTTACGCGTGGATTTTTGACCGGGAACTTCAAGCTAGTCGCGGCGCTTCCGAGCTCTGCCTGCTTCAAAGGCTCGCAGGGCTCGCCGCGCCTTGCCAACCAACCCGGGCGATGAGATATGATCAATTCGCTTGACTCGCAAACTGATTCTTCTCTCCTGCAGCGTTACGCTGTTCTTATTCCAGGCCCGAACGGCTGAGAAATTCGCTCTCACAATCGACAACATCATGCGCGGACCGGCGCTGGTGGGATACGAGCCGGCGCAGATTCGCTGGTCGGCGGATAGCCGGCACATCTATTTTCAATGGAAGCAGGCCGGCGATCCGCAAGCCGCGCCCATGGACACGTATACCGTAAACCGGGACGGGTCGGGGTTGCGCAAACTCACCGATGAGGAAGTTCGCCAACTGCCCCCGCCGGCCGGCGAAGTCTCCAGGGACAAGCGCTATACCGTGCTGATCCGCGATGGCGACATCTTCGTCGAAGACAATTCGAATAATCAGCTCCGCCAGTTGACGAAAACCACCGACGTGGAGTCGAATGCGCATTTCCTGCCGGATGGCAGGCGCGTCTCCTATATGCGCGGCGGCAATCTCTACGTGCAGTCGTTGGATACGGGTCTGCTCGAGCAGATGACCGATATACGCGCGGCGGCCGCGGAGAATGCCGGCGCGGCGGCTACTGGTGGACGCGGCGGGCGGGGCGGTGGCGGTTTCGGCGGCCAGGGCGGCCGCGGCGGACAAGGGGGCCGTGGAGCAGCGGCGCAGGGACGCGCCGGCGACCAGTCCACCGGCAGCGCCAGCCAGGACGCGCTCAAGAAAGAAGAGAAGGACTTCTTCGAAACCGTCCGCGACCGGGCGGAGTTGCGGGACAAGGACGATGCGCGGCGCAAAGCGGGACCGCAGCCCCGCAAGCCGTTCACTCCAGGTCCCCGGCAGACCGTCGGCCAGTTGCAGTTGACACCGGACGCCAGGTATGTGATCGCCAGCGTGAACGAAGCGCCCGCGGCCGCGGCGCGAAACACGATTATTCCCACGTGGATCACGGATTCGGGATACATCGAGGACAGCAATGGCCGGTCGTATGTCGGCGATCCGCAGAATGTCGCCAAATTGGCGATTCTCGATGTGGCCACCGGGGATGTGAAGTGGGTCGATCCCGGCCTGGAAGCTGTTCCGCCCGCCACCGGCCCGCGTGCGGTCCAGTTGAGCCAGCCAATTTGGAACGAAGCCGGGGACAAGGCCTTCCTGATCGCCCGGTCGCAGGACTTCAAGGACCGCTGGGAACTGGCTCTCGATCCGGCCACCGGGAAAACACGCGTGCTTGCGAATCAGCATGACGACGCCTGGGTAGGCGGACCCGGGGCGGTCGGGGGCATTGGAGGCGCCGCCGGATTCGGATGGTTGAAGAACGATCGGGAGATTTACTTCCTCTCCGAGAAGACCGGCTATCAGCACATTTACGCGGTCTCATGGGACGCGGGCGAGCCGCGGGCTCTGACTTCAGGCAATTGGGAAGTGTTGAACGTGCGGCCATCGCAGGATAAGTCGAAGTTCTATCTCACGGCCAACAAAGATACTCCGTACGAGAACCATCTATACGAGATGGATGGCGAGGGCGGTCCGCTGACCCGGTTGACGCAGGCTCCCGGTAAGCATACCACCACGATTTCCCCGGATGAGGCCCTGTTCGTCGACCTGTATTCGTATACCAACAAACCGCCCGACCTCTACTTGCAGGAGAATCGGCCGAATGCGCCGCAGAAGCGGCTCACCACATCGCCTTCGCCGGAATTCTCGCAATACCCCTGGATGGACGTGCCGATTGTGACCTTCGCGGCGCGCGACGGCGTGAAAGTGCCGGCCCGGCTCTTTAAATCTCCGACATTCAAGCGAGGCGGCCCCGGCGTGGTATTCGTCCATGGCGCGGGCTACTTACAAAATGTCGATAAGTGGTGGTCGAGCACTTACTATCACGAATATATGTTCGACCACATCCTGATGGAACGCGGGTTTCTCGTCATCGACGTGGATTACCGCGGTTCAGCGGGATATGGCCGCGACTGGCGCACTGCAATCTACGAGCACATGGGCGGGAAAGACCTGGACGATGCCGTGGATGCCGCCAAATACATCGTGGCGGACCACGGGGTGGATGCCAGGAAGATCGGCATTTACGGCGGGAGTTATGGCGGATTCCTCACCCTGATGGCGATGTTCACCGCGGGCGATTCGTTCGCCGCTGGCGCCGCGCTGCGCCCGGTCTCAGATTGGGCATTGTACAACAACGGCTACACCGGCGAAATCTTGAATCTTCCCCAGAACGACGCGCCCGCCTACCGCAAGTCGTCGCCCATCTACTTCGCCGAAGGCCTGAAAGGCCAGTTGCTCATCTGCCACGGCATGGTGGACAACAATGTGGAATTCGAGGATACCGTGCGGCTGGTCCAGCGGCTGATCGAATTGCGCAAAGAAACGTTCCAACTGGCGGTCTATCCCGTCGAAAGCCACGGCTTCGTGCAGCCGACAAGCTGGGCGGATGAATATAAGCGCATTCTGGCGCTTTTCGAACGGATGAAGTAAGAATCCAGGAGTCAGAAGCGAGTATTCACACCTCGGTCAGTCTGGGGCGATTATACCGACATGTCGACTCCTGAAAAGAGACCGGCGCTGGATAGGCCGATCGGGCTGCTGCAGGCCACGGCGATGATCGTCGGAATCATCATCGGGGCTTCGGTTTTTGTGCAGCCCTCGGAAATCAACCGTCATGTCCCTGGTGTCGGCGGCGTGTTGTCGGTATGGTTGGTTGCCGGCGTGCTGACGCTGTTTGGATCGCTGGTATGCGCGGAGCTATCGTCGGTCTATCCGCGGACCGGCGGCGTCTATGTGTTCCTGAAGGAGACTATCTCACCGGCCTGCGGCTTTCTCTGGGGGTGGGCGATGTTCTGGAGCGCTCACTCGGGGATTATCGCCGCGTCCTCCGTGATCTTTGCGCGCTACGTCGCGTATTTCGCGCCGTTGGGCGATGGCGGGATCCGCGCCGTCGCCATTTCGGGGATCGCCGTGTTGTCGTTCGTCAATTACCTGGGCGCGCGGCCGGGCAGCGGATTGCAAACCGCGGTCACGGTTTCCAAAGTGCTGGCGATCGTGATTCTGCTGTGCATGGTGCTGGCCTTTGGGACGCGGGCGGTGTCGTCCGCGTCTTCGGCGCCGGCAACTCCGACAGCGTTTCGCGATTTTGTGCTCGCGGTGAGCGCGGCGCTGTTCGCTTTCGGCGGATGGCATATGGTGACGTATACGGCCGGCGAGACCCGCCATCCCACACGCACTATCCCGCGGGCCCTCCTGATCGGCGTTCTGATCGTCACCTTGTGCTACGTCGCGCTGAATGCGGCATACCTGTATCTCTTGACGCCGGACAGCATCATTGCGTCGAAATATGTGGCGGCCGATGCCGCCATGGCAATGGCCGGTTCACGCGGCGCCGCGGCCATCTCGGCGCTGGTCATTCTCTCGTCGGTAGGGGTGCTGAACGGCGTAATCCTGGCCGGCCCGCGCACCTACTACGCCATGGCGGACGACGGGTTGTCGTTCCATTGGCTGACGCGGATTCATCCGCGATTTCACACGCCATCGCGCGCGATCCTGGCCCAGGCGGTATGGTCCGCGGCGCTGGTGCTGACCGGCACGTATCGCGAATTGTTCACGCGCGTGGTATACACCGAATGGCTGTTTTTCGCATTGATGGCCGTAGGCCTCATGCGGCTGCGCCGCCGCCCCGGATATGACCCGCCGTATCGATCATGGGGCAATGCGGTGACGCCTCTCGTCTTTGCCGCCGCATCCCTGGTGGTAGCGTCGGTACAGATAGCCGCCGAGCCGATTCACGCCGCTACCGGTCTGCTGCTCGTCGTGATAGGATTGCCTGTTTACTACATTTGGCTGCGCCCGACGCGCGCGGCGAGATCAATCTTCCATGCCGGTAATTGATTTTCACAACCACTTCTACCCTCCGGAGTATCTGGATGCGCTCCGCTCGGGATCGAGCGCGGTGGAAGTTACCATCGATAACGACGGCAATCCGCGCATTTACTATCCCGGTGACTATAACATCTGCGTTCCCGGCCATCGCGATATCGATTACCGCGAACAGGTTCTGGCGCAAAGCGCGGTGGATACGCAGGTGCTCACGCTCACCACGCCCGGAACGCACGTGGAATCGGCGGAGACGGCTGTCCGATTCGCGGCCCTGGTGAACGACGCATTCGCGGCCATCGTGCAGGCCAGGAAAGGCCGATTTACCGCGTTGGCAACCCTCCCGTTAAACGATCCGGCGGCATCCGCCAGGGAGTTGCAGAGGGCCTGCCGTGACTTGCGGCTGCGCGGCGCCATGCTGTTCAGCAACGTCAACGGCGTGGGTCTCGACGACCAGCGGTTCTGGCCCATATATGAGGCCGCCAACGATTTGGGCGCGGTCCTGTTCATCCATCCGACGCATCCAGTTGGCGTGGAGGCCATGACGGATTACTGGCTGATGCCGCTGGTGGGCTTCCTGTGCGACACCACGCTCGCCGCCACCAAAATCGTCTTCAGCGGAGTGGCCGAGCGGTTTCCCAAAATCCGCTGGGTGCTGGCCCATCTGGGCGGCGCGATTCCTTATATCGCCGAGCGGCTGAATCGCGGGTTCGAGGCTTTCAGCGAATGCCGGGCCAAGATCCCCAAGCCTCCCACCGAGTATCTGAAGAAGTTCTACTATGACAGCGTGAATTTCGATCCGCGATGCCTGCAACTGGCGATCGATTTCGCCGGAATCGACCATATCCTGGCGGGCAGCGACTATCCGCACCAGATCGGCAACATTCCAAAGATGCTCTCCTCACTGAAGGCGCTGCAGATTCCGGAGACGGACCGGGCGGCGATCCTGGGCGGGAATGCGGCCAAATTGCTGGGACTGTAACGGATCGGGAGCAAGGGAGCAACCCAGATGACGATCGCTGACCTGGCGGAGATCGCCGGCCGGACTTATCCGGCGCGGCGGCGAACCCAGAACCTCGTGGGCGGCGCCAGTCCCATCCAAGCCGGCGCTTTTTCAATGGGCCTTGTCACGCTGGAACCTAACGGCGGACAAGTCCCCTGGCATAACCAGGAGCAGGAAGAAGTCTACTTCATCGTGGAAGGCTCGGGAGAGATGTGCCTCGGCAGCGAGCGGCGCGAGATTCGCTCGGGACAGGCCGTCTACATTCCGCCGCGCGTGTTTCACCAATTGACGAATACCGGCTCCTCCCCCATGCGGATGATCTATTGCTACGGCCCGGCGGGCGACGTGGCGCACTGGCGTCAGGAACTGGAAGGCACCTTGCCGCGAGCCGGCGCCGAGGCGCCCCCGCTTCCCGAGGGTGCGCGGCCGCAGTGCACCGCCAAGCCATGACATACGAAGTCGGCGTCATCATGAACGGCGTCACCGGCCGCATGGGGCTGAACCAGCACCTGCGCCGGTCGGTGGCCGCCATTCGCGATCAAGGCGGGATCCGGCTCGCCAATGGCGACACAGTTCTCCCCAATCCGCTGCTGGTGGGCCGCAATCCGTCGAAACTGCGCGCCATCTCCGGCGAATGCGGCCTGCCCTGGACCACCGATCTCGACTCGGCCCTTTCGGACAGCACATACTCGATCTACTTCGATGCGCAAACCACCGACCGGCGGGCCGCCGACGTGCGCCGCGCCATATCCGCCGGGAAGCACATCTACTGCGAAAAGCCCGTGGCCGGCGACCTGGAAACGGCGCTGGACTTGTACCGCCGCGCCCGTGAGCGTGGAGTGAAACACGGCGTCGTACAGGACAAGCTGTGGCTGCCGGGATTGCGGAAACTGGCGGAGTTGCGCGACAGCGGTTTCTTCGGACGAATCCTTTCGGTGCGTGGCGAGTTCGGCTACTGGGTTTTCGAGGGCGATCGCGTCGAGCCGCAGCGGCCCTCGTGGAACTATCGCAAGGAAGACGGCGGCGGGATCATTCTCGATATGCTCTGCCACTGGAGGTACGTGCTCGACAATCTGTTCGGAGCGGTACAGTCGGTGACGTGCCTCGGGGCCACGCATGTCCCCCAGCGATGGGATGAAGCCGGCCAGCCGTACCGCTGCACGGCCGACGATTCCGCTTACGCGACATTCGGTTTGGCGGGCGGAATCGTGGCGCATTTCAATTCGTCGTGGTGTGTGCGCGTCCGGCGCGATGACCTTTTGACATTGCAGGTGGATGGAACGGAAGGCTCGGCGGTCGCCGGTTTGCGCTCGTGTTGGAAGCAATCCTACCGGGCAACGCCGCGTCCGGTATGGAATCCCGACGTCGAGAGCCCGCTGAATTATTTCGAGAATTGGGAAAAGGTGGAGACGGGCGAGGCGTTCGACAACGCGTTCAAAGCCCAGTGGGAACTCTTCCTGCGCCACGTGGTGGCAGACGGGCCTTTCGGGTGGGACCTGTTGGAAGGCGCCAAGGGAGTTCAGTTGGCCGAGATCGGAATGGAATCCTGGAAGCGGCGCTGCTGGCTGGATGTGCCCGAACTGGACGCGGCTAAAGCCGGTTAATCAGGCTGGCGACATACCCGGCGCCGAAGCCATTATCGATATTGACCACCGTCACGTTGCTGGCGCAACTGTTCAGCATGCCCAGAAGAGCCGCGAGACCGTTAAAACTTGCGCCGTAGCCGATGCTGGTCGGCACGGCGATCACCGGACAGGAGACCAGGCCGCCCACCGCGCTGGGTAGCGCCCCCTCCATTCCGGCGCAGACCACGGCCACGCGGGCTTGCGTGAGCCGTTCGCGAAAATGCATCAGACGATGGATGCCGGCCACCCCGACATCGTGAATGCAGTCCGTTTCATTGCCCATCACTTCGGCGGTGAGTTGGGCTTCTTCCGCCACCGGAATGTCGCTGGTGCCGGCACACACTACGGCAATGCGTCCCTTTCCGTGAATCGTGCGATCGCGCCAGAAACGAACCGCGCCGGAAAGCGGAAAGTACTCGCCTTCGGGCAGCCGCACCGCCAGCATGTCGGCGCACTCGCGATCGGCGCGGGTGATGAGCACGTTGCTGGCATTCTGCAGGAGGCGCGACGCGATTTCGCATACCTGCTCCGGCGTCTTTCCCTTGGCGAGCACGACTTCCGGCATTCCGTGGCGCAGCGCCCGGTGATGATCCACCTTGGCGAAGCCGAGATCCTCGAAGGGCATGTGGCGGAGGCGCGTCATCGCGGTTTCCACGTCCACGGCGCCTTCGCGCACTTGTTCGAACAGCGACCGCAGATGATCCGCGTCCATGAGGCCAGAATAACAAAGCGTGCGGGCGTGTCATCATGATGGGCATGTCCGCTCCGATCCGGATCAGCGTGCTGGCGGATGGCCGCCTGTTGTTGGATGATCAAGTCGCCAGCCTCGACGTCATCACCGACCGGCTGCGCGCGGCGGCTGACGACGACGTCGTTTGGTACTATCGCGAGAACGCGACCGGCGACCCGCCGCCCGAAGCCATGGAAGTGATGAAGGCGATCACGGCGCGGCGGCTGCCGGTGCGGTTATCCTCGAAGCCCGATTTTTCCGACTCCGTGAGGCCCGCAACCGCGGGGATGGAGACCGTGTTCGCACCCATTCGGGCAAAGGCCGCTCGAGGGAACGTAGTCATCCTGCGGCCGAACGGCCAATACCTGGTCTTTCCCGTACTCAAGCGGGAACAAGCGACGGCGGAAGCGATCGCGGCCGTCGAGCGGATTCTGCCTTCGTCCTCGCCGCGCAAAATCGCGGTAGTGGCCGAGACGAACTGGACCATGAACGCGCCCACCATCAAGGCCGCAAGCGAGGCGATTCCGTTCTTTGGGCTGTTGATGGGGCTTGCAACCATCGGGCATGCCGTTTGGATCGTCGGTCCGTCCACGGACCTGGCCGGCGCATGCCGTGAGGCAGATGTACTGATTGTCGATAGCGGCAGCGCCGCTACACTGCCGGAAGGATGGCCAAACCGGGCACGACAGGTCATGAGCGGCCGGCAGATTCTGGAACACGACCGGGCGACGTATCGCCTGAGAGAGATGCGCTGATTTCAATTTCCCGGCTTAAACGCCTGCCGAGACCACGCTGCCGGCCATCGCCATCGATTGTCCTTCGAGCCGGGCGCGGAATTTCAGGTGGCGCCGGCGCGTTAGCTCTACCAATGGGTGCCAGACGGCGTGAACCAGGTCGTGCTTAATGAGGAGGTGCCAGAACCGGTTCGATCGTTTGTAAAGATAGGACATCGCGAGGTAAGGCGCGACAGCTCGCCAATCCTCGGGACGGCGGCGCCAGATGGAAGCGTGAGAAAAAAGGCGCTCGTAAATCCAGGCGTAACCCTCCTCGAGTTCTTCGGGCGTCATGTGCCGGGGCCGAAAGACGGCATGGGCCGTGTCGTAGAGAGCCCAGTCTCGATGCAGCAGGCGGCCTTCAGACTCCATCCGGCGGAATAGCGGCGTGGCCGGATAGGGAGTCAGGATGTGGAAAGTAGAACACTCGATGCGATTTTCTTCCACCCATTCGGCGGTGCGCGCGAATACATCTTTGCGGTCCTGGTCGAAGCCCAGCACGAACGAGCTGTTGACCTGTATGCCATGGTCGTGGAGGATGCGGACCCGCCGCGCATAATCGTCGGTTTTCGGGGTCTTCTTGCGGGCCTCGGCCAGATTCTCGTCGGCGAGGGATTCAAAGCCGACGAAGACTCCGGTGCAGCCGGCCAGCGCCATTTCGCGAATCACGCTTACATCATCGGTCACGTCGATGGAGACGGCCGCGCTCCAGATCTTCCCCAGCGGGCGTACCGCCCGGCACAGGGCGCGAAGATAGTCGCGGCGCGACCCCAGATTGTTGTCGACGAACACGGCGTAGGGCTGATCGTCGGCGGCGAATTCCGCGGCAATCTGCGCGGGGTCCCGCATGCGGTACGGCATCTG
>Ga0335078_10003098_pt1 | contig 24833 bp, 22 predicted proteins | sample Lox_Sample_32_FD_206711 | JGI IMG/M metagenome (GOLD analysis project Ga0335078, IMG submission 206711) | Soil microbial communities from Loxahatchee National Wildlife Refuge, Florida, United States - Lox_Sample_3.2 | ecosystem: Environmental > Terrestrial > Soil > Wetlands | place: USA... | reverse complement strand
GCTTCCGGTGGGGACCCCGCCGGGACGACGACCGCTTCACGCCGCAGCGTCGGGCGAGTCGCCGGAGCTCCACGGGAGTGATCCACTCCACTTTGAGGTAGTCGAAGAGCTCTCGGTCGGTCATGCCAATGCGGCGTCCTTCCGCGACGGTGCGGCGGTAGGCATCGATCTCGGAGGGTGCGTCCACGTAGCTCAGCTTCGGGTAGAACAGCGGGCGACCCGCGCGGAACTGCTTCACGTGGCACAGCTCGTGGACGAGGTCGAGATAGACGGTCCGGAAGTCGCTGTCGTGAAGGTGGCGGCTGCTGATCAAGAGATGCCCATCTACGTCGCTCGTTCCCATGTAGCCAAAGCGAGCGGAGAAGAACTCCACTTTCACCGACCGAAGCGTACGGGCGGTTTGCCGACCGAACAGAGCGCGTACCGTGGGGACCTTCTCGAACCCCCGGAAGAATCGGGTGAACGGGTAGAGCTTCGTCGGAGCCTCCCGTTCGATGCTCACATCGAGCTGCACCTCGATCGTCATCCGTCGGACCCTCGCGGCCGACTACGGGCGGGGGGATATGGAACTTACGCGACCTCCGGGCGTCCGGATTTCGAAAAATCGGGGTTGATATCCCAGAACGTGTTCGGGAGAATGCGATCGTGGCCATGGCCGAGAAGGATCCGTCCGCAAGGCGCGTCATCGGGATCGGTGGGATCTTCCTACGGTCCAAGGAACCGAAGCGCCTCGCGCGCTGGTACCGCGAACACCTTGGTATGGAGGTCGAGTCCCAAGTGGTGACCTACGAGTGGCTGAGTCCGAACCCCGGCCATCGGCGCGGCGCCACCCTCTGGGCGGCACTACCGACCGACGACCGGGACTGGGGGCGCGGTCGGCCGACGGCCATGGTGAACTACCGGGTCGAGAACCTCGAGGAGCTCCTCGCCCAGCTCCGGGCGGAAGGGGTCGAGGTCGAGGGAAAGACCGAGGACTCCGAACACGGTCGGTTCGGTTGGGTCACCGACCCCGACGGCAATCGGGTCGAGCTCTGGGAGCCTCCACCGAACCGCTACCGGTCGTCCGACCATCACGTTCCGATGGAGTGACGGACCGGAGGTGGTCAGGTCCCCATGAGCCCACCGGCACCCACCTCGAGCGGGGCGACCCGGGAGCTCACGGGAAGTTACCGCCCGCCGCTCCCGGGAGCCCAGGACTCCGGACCGTGGTCGAAGGACGACCACGTTGAACTCTCGGTGCTCCTGCGTCGAGGCTCGGCGGGATCCCGTGAGCCGACGTTCGCTTCCCTCGCGGGCACCTCGATCGCCCACCGGACCTACCTCACCCGCACGCGCTTTGCGGCGATCCATTCGGCCCGGGAGGCGGACGTCCGCCAGGTCCGGGAGTTCGGGCTCCGCCACGGACTCTCCGTGGGAATGGTGGACCCCGTCCGTAGGAACATGAGCCTCCATGGGTCGATCGCCAGCGCTGCCCGGGCGTTCGGAGTGGAGGTCCACCGTTACGACCACCCGTCGGCGACGTATCGTGCCCCATCGGCGCCGATCCAACTGCCGGTCGAGCTGGGAGAGACGGTCGTCGGGGTGTTCGGCCTCGACAACCGCCCCCAGCTCCGTCCCCACTTCCGTCGGAACGCCGATCCCCGGGCCACCGGTTACCCCGTACCGACCGTAGGGGCCGCCTACAGCTTTCCGACCGGCCTCACGGGTTCGGACCAGTGTATCGGGCTTCTCGAGTTCGGGGGAGGGTACTCCTCGGAGGACCTCGCATCCTATTTCGGCGGACTCGGAGTGCCCGTGCCCGAGGTCGTCTCGGTTGGCGTCGATGGAGCGGCGAACGCACCGACCGGCGACCCGAACGGGCCGGACGCCGAGGTCGAGCTTGATATCGAGGTGTCCGGGGCCCTCGCCCCGGCCGCTCGCATCGTGGTCTACTTCGCGCCGAACACGGAGCAGGGATTCGTCGATGCGATGACGACCGCGGTTCATGACAACGCGAACCGCCCGTCGGTGATCTCGATCAGCTGGGGAGGACCCGAGAACAGCTGGTCCGCCACCGCCCGAGCAGCCTTCGAGGCGGTCACGCAGGACGGCGCTCTGCAAGGGGTCACGATCCTCGCGGCATCGGGCGACCAGGGAGCCTCGGACGGCGAGGCGACCGGGAACCGCACGGTCGACTTTCCCGCCTCGAGCCCCTACGTGCTCGGGTGTGGCGGCACTCGCCTCACCCTCGCAGGCGGGAAGATCGTCTCGGAGACGGTCTGGAACGACCTCGGCCAGAACGAGGGCGCCACCGGCGGTGGGGTCAGCGAGGAGTTCCCGAAACCGAGCTACCAGACCGGCGCCGTCGTCCCTTCCGCGCCGAACGGTTTCGCGGGCCGTGGCGTCCCGGACGTGGCGGGGAACGCTGACCCGCAGACCGGCTACGCGGTGTTCGTGGACGGCGCGCCAGCGGTGATCGGGGGTACCAGCGCGGTCGCTCCGCTCTGGGCCGCGCTCGTCGCGCGGTTGAGCCAAGGGATTGGGAAGCCGCTCGGATTTGCAAACCCCGCGATCTACTCGGCCGCCGTTTCGAGCACGCTGCGGGACATCACCTCGGGGGACAACGGCGGCTACACGGCCGGTCCCGGATGGGACCCGTGCACCGGGCTCGGTTCTCCCCAGGGGAGCCGCCTACTGGCCGCGCTCAAGTCCTGAGGGGTGAGCGGGTTCCCTCTCGCGGCACCTCTTCGGGTGGAGAATAGACGAACCGGACGTTCGCCTCGGCGAGCTTACGAAGGGCGCGGATCTTCAGTCGGAGGAAGAACGAGTTGAACAGCAGCACCTCGATCGGGTCCCAGAGCATGACCCATACGACGACGACAAAGAGCAGGTAGACCAGGGCGGCCACGTACCCTTCTGCGCTCAACGCCCCCACTTGGGAGTAGAAGATCCCGATCACGAGGACCGCAAGGAGCACCACGGGCACGGCGTAGCGTAGTGACGCGAAGCCCTCGGAACGGTTCACGTGGCGGTCCAGTTCGGCGAGCTCGCGTTCCGTCGCGAAGAACTTGGAGAGGCGCTCCCGGACATCCGCCTCTTCGGCCGGCGGCATGGGGGGGCTCGTAAGGCCCACGACGATCTCGACCGAAGGGGCCGAACGCTGCGCTCGGGTGGACTGGAGAAGGAACGCCGCGATGGACGGCTGGAGCACCGGCCCGACGTACGGGTACTTTGGTGAGGCACTTTCGTCGAACAGCGACCCCGCGTCCTTGAGTCGGAGCTCGACGCGTCCGGGATTCCCGGAACCCGGTCCTCCGGGCGAGCTCGGACGTAGAGTGGACGGAAGCGCACCGGATGGACCGGGAGTCTCCGCGTGGGACCCGCTCACGAAATCGCGACGGGGCCTCCCTCCATTAGCCCCATCGCCCGAAGCCCGCGCAAGGCAATGGGTTCACCAGTAAACCCAAAACCGATGCCCTCCGCGAGCCATCGGTGGTTGCAGGGTAGCCAGAGAATGCCGAAATCACCTCGAGAAGTCCGCTCCGGAGGCTCGATTGTCAACTTCGATTGACAGGGAGGCTATCCCGCGTGTCCTGCTCGAAACCGCGTTTACGGGTAAGTCTAAGTGGGAAGGTCCTATGGAAGTTCCGATGGTGGCCCCCAGTGTTCCGACGGCCGGCAAAGAGTCGCTTGCGACGGATCGCCGGGTCGGCGCTTTCTCGCGACCCCACCCCACCTGTGCGGAGGGTGTGCCATGATGCTGATGGTGAGCGTCCAGAATCTGGAAGAGGCCAAGGAAGCGGTCGCCGGCGGCGCCGACATTGTCGACGTGAAGAACCTTCGCGAGATGATGGTCGGCTCGAACTTCCCGCCCGTAGTTCGGGAGGTCCGCAACGCGTTCCCGAAGCAGATTCACGTCAGTGTGACGCTCGGCGTGGTCCCGAACCAGGCGGGGACGGTCGCGATGGCGGTCTACGGCGCAGGTGCGCTTGGCGCCACGTCCGTGAAGGTCGGCTTCGTGGACAGCGACTACGAGACCGCCCTACGGATCCTCCAGGAGAGCCGGCGGGCGCTCGAGGGATTCGACACGAAGCTCATCGCGGCGACGTTCGCTGACAGCCACCTCTACCACGGCATCGACCCGACGCTCGTCGTCCGTCTCGGAAAGGAGAGCAAGAGCGACGGCATCCTGATCGACACGCTCGTCAAGGACGGGCGGAACCTGTTCGACTTCATCGGAGAGCACAAGCTCAAGGAACTGGTCCTCGAGGCCAAGGAGGCCGGTATGAGCACCGCGCTCTCCGGTCACCTCAAGATATCGAATCTTCACACCCTCGTTCGGATCAATCCGGACATCGTTGGAGTGCGGGGAGCGGTCTGCACACGGGGAGACCGGGAGAAGGGAGCCGTCGACTCCGCCGCGGTCGCCGTGCTGAGGGACGAGCTCCACCAGCGGCTGACCGGGAAGGTCGACGTGTTCGCCTCGGTGGAGCCCCCGGCAGCGCGAGTCCCGTCGTGATGTCCCCCACGTTCTCCCTGACGGTCGACGGGACGCTGCTGACGTGCAAAGGAGCGATCGCCAAGCTCGAGACCGAGTTTTCCGGCCTCCCGGCAGGGACCGTCGCTCGGGTGCTGCTGAACGACGTTCCGAGCCGGATCGATGTGCGTGCCTGGGCGGACCGCAAGGGGCACCGGATCCTGGAGGACGTTCACCGGGGCGACGCGTTCGAGCTGCTGATCGCGAAGGAGGGGCACCGCGCCGGAACTGTCGGGTCGGACCCGGCGAACCGGGGATCCTGAGCCCGGGCCCCTCGAGCGAGCGCGACGGAGGAACAACGATGCGGTACAATCGTGCGGAAGCCAAAGCGTGGGGCCGAGAGAACATCGTGGGACAGTGGACGACGATGATGACTCCGTTCACTCCCGACGATGAGGTCGACGAGAAGGGGCTGGCCGCGAACGTCGACCACGTGGTCAAGCTCGGAACCCACGGGCTCGGGTTCTCCTGGAACATGGGGGAGTTCTGGAGCCTCACCCAGGCGGAGCGCTACCACCTGATGGAGCTCGTTCCGCGCTTGGTCCATGGTCGAGCGCTCACCGCGTTCCAGGTTACCGACACGTGCCTCAAGGACGTCATTGCGATGGCGCACCGGGCCGAGGAGCTCGGCTTCGACCTCGTCATCCTCGCCGCCCCGTACATGGTCACGAAGACGGAGGACCAGGTCATCGATTGGGTCACCCGGGTCTCGGAGAAGGTCAACATCGGGATCGCCTTCTACAACTCGCCCCAGTTCGGGATCGTCCTCTCCGCGAAGGGGCTGTCGAAGATGGCCGACCTCGAAACGCTGGTCGCCATCAAGGAGGCGAGCTTCAACATGCAGCTCTCGATCGACACGCACCTCGAAGCAGGCGCGAAGGCGGTCGTCAGCATGCCGGACGAGGAGATCTTCTTCGTCGGCGAGCCGTACGGGATTCGCCAGCAGGTGATGTTCGCGAATACGAGCGACTGGCGGTTCGACACGCCGACCAGCCACGACTACGTACAGTTCATCGACCACGCCACCCACGGTCGATGGGAGGAGGCGCGGGTGCTCTACGAGAGGATCCGCCCGATCAAGGCGGTCTCCCGGAAGTGGTGGAGCCGTCTCGTCGGCCGCAGCGCCGGTGCGCTGCCCGTCCAGATGGTGAAGTATTGGGGTGAACTGATGGGCATGGCCGGCGGACACGTGCGTCCGCCGCTGATCCCGCTGACACCGCTCGAGCGCGAGGAGATGAAGAAGGACCTCCTCAAGCTGGGGCTCATTCGTCCGGGATAACCTCCCGGCCCGGGATGACCTCCTGACGGTCGGCGGCCGACGCTTGCTCCTCGGTCGTTGCCGACGCGGCTAAGTAGGTCCGTTCGTCCAAGGGAAGGACGATGTTCTGCACGCATTGCGGTGGGTCCAATCCGGACGGGGCGGCTTTCTGCCAGTATTGCGGCAGCTCTCTCTCAGGATCGGCGCCCCTTCCTTCCGCCACGCCACCGCCGCCCCCCTCGTTCGGAGGACCGACGGGTCCGAGCGGCGCGCCGGTTCCCTATCCTTCCCAGGCCGCCCCGGCCCGTCGCCGTCGGTCCCGGCTCCTGGTGATCGTGGCGATCGTCGTCGTCGTCATTCTGGTGGTGGCGGTGGTAGCGTACGAGCTGACACCCGCCGCTCCAACGGTGCAGGTCGGTTTCATCAACATCTACGCCCCGGACAACGTCTGCGGGCTGAATTCGAACCCTACGGCCTACTACGGCTACAACGCTTCGACGAGCGAAACCGACACGCTGGACTTCCCCATACCGAACTACAACACGACCGCCTGCACGGTCGAGAGCGTCGTTACGAATACGAGCGGGTTCTCCCTAAGCGACATCCAGGTGCCGCTCATGATCGCCGGGGGGGTCCAGAACGCCTCCATGAACATCACCATCACGACCCCAGGCTCGTCCTTCTCGGGGGACCTGAACCTCGTCTTCGCGTGAGCCCCCGCGCCGCCCGTCGTTCCGGAGCGTCACGGGCGCATCCGCCGCGGCGCTCCCCTCGCCCGCTCATTTTTCTGTCACGTAACTCGTAAGTAGCCCGGACGGCACCATTGTCCCGAGGTTCTCATGATACAGCTGCAGCAGGCGTTCGACCTCGTGGAACGAGGCGAGATCGAACCCCTGGTCCGAGACCGCATCGAAGTGCCGGAGCGGTTCAACTGGGCCCGTGAGGTGTTCGAGGGCCGTCAGCTCACGCGCTCGCCGGACCGCGCGGCGCTCATCTGGGCGGACGACCGCGACCACGAGCTGAGGCTCACGTACCGTCAGTTCGTTGAGGCGGGCAATCGCCTCCTCAACCTCCTGCGCGGGCTCGGCCTCAAGGAGCAGCAGTCCCTGTTCGTGATGCTGCCGGTGTATCCGGAGGTCTGGCTCAGCTACTACGCCGCCATCAAGGGCGGCTTCGTGCTCGTCCCGGCCGCCACGATCCTTTCTCCCTCGGACATCGAGTATCGGTTCCGTCAGCTCCGACCGGGGGCGGTCCTCGCGGACCCCGTGAGCGCGAAGAAGATCGACTGGGCGGAGATGTCGACCGGCCACCCGATCCCGATCAAGCTGATCACGGGTGGACTGAGGCCGGGTTGGATCTCGGTCGACGCGAGCCGGACCGAGTCGAGCGAGGCGGCGGCCGCCGACACCCGGTCGAGCGACCCGCTGTTCCTCTTCTTCACGTCGGGCACGACCGGGCTCCCGAAGATCGTCACCCACACACACACGAGCTACCCGATCGGGCACCTCACCACGTCCGCGTGGGTCGGGGTGAAGCCCGGAGACGTCCACTCCAACATCAGCCAGGCCGGCTGGGCGAAGTTCGCGTGGAGCTCGTTCTTCGCGCCCTGGAACGTCGGCGCCTCCAGCTTCTCGTTCCACTACTCGGGCCGGTTCGACGCGCCCCGGCAGCTTCAGGAGCTGCAGGACCACGGGGTGACGACCTTCTGTGCCCCGCCGACCGTCTGGCGGATGTTCATCCTCCAGGACCTGGCCCGCTACAAGTTTCGGTTCCGCGAGTGCGTGAGCGCCGGCGAACCGCTCAACCCCGAGGTGATCGACGCCTGGCGGAAAGGAACGGGCGTCACGCTCCGGGACGGATATGGGCAGACCGAATCGACGCTGATGGTCGGGAACATGCCCGGCCGCGACATCAAGCCCGGCTCGGTCGGTTGGCCGTCGTTCCTCTACGATGTCCGGGTCGTCGACGAGCACGGTGTCGAGGTCAAGGAGGAGAAGGAAGGCAACATCGCGGTCCGGGTCACGAACCGGCCGCCCGGGCTGTTCGCGGGGTATCTCGGGGCCTCGCCCGAAGTGACCGCCAAGGCGTTCCGCGGCGAATGGTACTACACGGGAGACCGGGCGTACCGGGACTCGGACGGTCGGTTCTGGTTCGTCGGCCGCGCGGATGACGTCATCAAATCCTCCGACTACCGGATCGGGCCGTTCGAGGTCGAGAGCGCGCTCACCGAGCACCCCGCGGTCGCCGAAGCCGCGGTGATCGGAAGCCCGGACCCGATCCGTGGGGCGCTCGTGAAGGCGTTCATCATCCTGAAGCCCGGTCAGGTGCCGAACGCGGACCTCGCGCGCGACATCTTCCTGTTCTGCCGGACCCGGCTCGCGCACTACAAGATCCCGAGGATCCTCGAGTTCACGCCCGAGCTCCCGAAGACGATCAGCGGGAAGATCCGGCGGACGGAGCTGAGGTCGACCGAGGCGGAGCAGAGAAAGCGCAAGGAGCACGCTCCGCTCGAGTTCCTTTACGCCGAGGTCGTGAAGGCGGACGAGGCTCGCTCCGGCGGCAGCGCCTCGGCGACCACATAGGCGCCGCTCGCACGGCTCCGGTCGACCGCCGCGTCGTGGGAGGAGCCCGCGCTGTTCGTCCCGAGAACTTGACCGCTGGCGGGAGCACGTTTCTTATCCTGGAAGAACGCGTTCGCTACGCGGGACCCCATGAACGACCCCGGACCGTACTACCGTCCACCGATGATGACGCCCGCGAGTCGGCCCTTCCGTTGGCTCCCCGTGGTCATCGGAGTCGTGCTCGCCGGCGTCGCGGCATTCCTCCTGCTGCTTCTCCTCTTCCCTTCCGCGTTCGGCGTTCCATCGCCGAGTTACCCGGACCGTTTCGGCCTCTTTGGGGGATTCTTTCTGCTCTTCTTCGTCCTCATCATTGTCTTCTTCATCGTTCGGGTCGCATTCTGGAGCACCCGCGCGAGCCGCTACGGTCGGCGCTACGGCGGGAACCCCGGCATGAATCGACCGGTGGCGATCGCCCGGATGCGGTATGCTCGGGGCGAGATCACCCGGGAACAGTACGAGCAGATCATGAAGGACCTCGGCCGTCCTCCCAGCGCTCCGTAGAGCGACGGGTCGCCTCCTCAGGGACGAGAGCCGGACCGCCAGCTCTCCTCGAAAGAGTTCGGAGGGGCTCGTCCGGTCGCGCTACCCCATGAACGGCCGGCGCCAGTCGTCCGGAAGCACCGTGTTCTCCTTGATGTTCCGGGGGGAGAGCCACCGAAGCATGTTCAGGACCGAGCCCGCCTTGTCGTTCGTCCCTGAGCGTCGAGCCCCGCCGAACGGCTGGCGACCGACGATCGCTCCCGTCGGCTTGTCGTTGATGTAGAAGTTCCCCGCGCTGTAGCGCAGCGATTCCTCCGCGGCGGTGACCGCCTTCAGGTCCCGGGCAAAGACCGCCCCGGTGAGTCCGTAGGGGGAGGTCGAGTCGCACGTCTTCAGCGTCTCCTCGAACTTCGCATCCGGGTAGACGTAGAGCGTAAGCACCGGCCCGAAGATCTCCTCCGAGATCAGCTTCCCGCGGGGGTCATGGGACCGGATGACCGTGGGCCGGACGAACCAGCCCTTCGAGCCGTCGGACTCCCCGCCGACCACGAAGGTGTACTCCTTCGGGTGGCTCCGGGCGAACTCGAGGTACTGAACGATGTTCTGGAACGCCGGTTCGTCGATGATCGCGCCCATCAGGCTCGCGAGCTCGTCGACCCTTCCCATTGGGACCCTCGGGACCTCTTCCTTGAGGATGCGCTCCACTTCCGGCCACTTGCTCTCGGGGATGTAGCCGCGCGAGCACGCGGAGCACTTCTGGCCCTGGTACTCGAACGCGCCGCGGATCAGGTTCATCACGGTGCCGCGGACGTCCGCGGACGGGTGCATGAAGATGAAGTCCTTCCCGCCGGTCTCGCCGACGATCCGGGGGAAGTTGCGGTACTTCTCGAGGTTCGCTCCGACCCGCTTCCAGATGTTCACGAGGGTGTCGTAGCTGCCCGTGAAGTGGACCCCGGCGAGCGCCGGGTGGTCGAGAAGGACCGGGGCCTCCTTGCTCGGGAATGGAACGAAGTTGATCACGCCGGGCGGGAGGCCCGCCTCGAGCAGCACCTTGTAGATCTCGTAGTTCGAGAAGACCACCGACCGGGCCGGCTTCCACAGCGCGACGTTGCCGACCATGGCGGGGGCCGTGGGCAGGTTCCCCGCGATCGAGTAGAAGTTGAACGGCGGGATCGCGAGGACGAAGCCTTCGAGCGGTCGCCAGTCGAACCGGTTCGTCTCCCCCGGGTATTGGTTCGGCTGTATCTCGTAGATCTGCCGGGTGAAGTACGCGTTGAAGTTCCAGAAGTCGACGAGCTCGGCGAGGTCGATCTCGGCCTCGTACGGGTTCTTCGAATGGTTCAGCATGATCGCCGCGATGTTGCGGGTCCGCCGTGGGCCGGCGAGCAGTGTCGCGGCCTTCTGGAAGACGGCCACGCGGTGGTACCAGTCCATCTTCGACCAGCTCTCGTGAGCGGCGAGAGCGCTTTCGACGGCGCGCCGCAGCTCCGCCTCGCCCGCCATGTGGGCTCGGGAGAGCAGGACCGAGTGGTCGTCGGGGCATCGCACTTCGACCGTCGAGCCGGTCCGGACCCCCTTCCCGTCGATGATGAGCGGGATCTCGACCGTCGTCTTCCGCATCGCCGCGAGCTCGTCGAGGAGCTTCTTGCGGTCAGGAGAATTGGGCGCGTAGGACCGGATCGTGTTCACATCGTTGACCGGGCGCTCGACGTTCCAGATCATGGTTGTTGCCATCCTGCGAAGGTCCCTATCGGTTTCGTGAAGTCGCGTTGATACGGAGTTAATGTCCGCGACTCCGCCTGTTTCCCGGCGAGAGGCCGAGCATGGTATCCGACCGGGTCGAACGACATCCGATCCTCGACGTGCCTGCCCATCCGGAGATGGTCGGGTTCACGTTCGACGGAAAGCCGCTCGAGGGACGCGCGTCGGAGATGATCTCCTCCGCGCTGTTCGCGAACGGTATCCGTGTCTTCGGCCATCATCGACGTGACGGTTCCCCCCAGGGGATCTTCTGCGCGAACGGACAGTGCGCGCAGTGCTTGGTCCTTGCGGACGGCCTCCCGGTCAAAGCATGCATCACCGCTGTCCGCCCGGGGATGGACGTCCGGCCGATCGAAGGGTTGCCCAAGCTCCTGGCCGATGATGCTCCGCTCCACCTGAAGCGCGATATCCCGCAGGTCGAGACCGAGGTGTTGATCGTCGGGGGAGGCCCCGCCGGGCTCACGGCCGCCGCCGAGCTCGGCGAGCACGGCGTGCGTTGCATCGTCTGCGACGACAAGCAGGAACTTGGCGGCAAGCTGAGCCTGCAGACCCACAACTTCTTCGGATCGGTCGACGACTGCTACGCCGGCACCCGCGGGAACGACATCGGTCGCCTCCTCGAGCAACACGCCCGGGCCCAGCGGCCGGTCGAGTTGTGGACCTCGTCTCCCGTCGTCGGCCTCTTCCAGGACGGGATCGTCGGGGTCGAGAAGCAGGGAAAGTTCACCGTCGTGCGGCCGAAGTGCGTGCTCGTGGCCGCCGGAGCGCGCGAGAAGGCCCTCGCCTTCGCGGGTGCCGACCTCCCCGGCGTCTACGGTGCCGGGGCGTTTCAGACCCTCGTCAACCGCGACCTCGTCAAGCCGAGCCACCGTCTCTTCATCATCGGCGGAGGGAACGTCGGGCTGATCGTCGCCTATCAGGCGTTGCAGGCCGGGATCGACGTGGTCGGCCTCGCCGAGGCGATGCCCGAGGTCGGCGGCTACAAGGTGCACAAGGACAAGATCCTCCGGCTCGGCGTTCCCGTCTACACCTCCCACACCGTCGTTCGGGCGGAAGGAGACGGCCGAGTCGAGCGGGTCATCATCGCGCGGGCGGACGAGAAGTTCCAGCCGATCCCCGGCACGGAGAGGGTGTTCCATGTCGACACGGTGCTCGTGGCGGTCGGCCTCTCCTCCGTGAACGAGCTCTACGAGGAAGGAAAGCGCCTCGGATTTGACGTGTTCAGCGCGGGGGATGCCCACGAGATCGCGGAGGCGTCCGCCGCGATGTTCTCGGGGAAGATCGTCGCTCGGGAGATCCTCAAGAAGCTCGGCCATGCGGTCGAGATCCCACCCGACTGGACGGAGATCCAGGCGATGCTCCGCGCGCATCCGGGCCCGGTGCTCGGCTACTATCCTCCACCGACCGGCCTATCCGTCTACCCGGTCCTCCGCTGCGCGCAGGAGATCCCGTGCAACCCGTGCACGGACGTGTGCGTCACCGACGGCATCGAGATCCCCGAAGGCAACCTCCTCGGCCGGCCCAAGCTCGTCGGGGACTGCGTGGGGTGTCTCAAGTGCGTCGCGATCTGCCCGGGTCTCGCGATCAGTCTCGTCGACAAGCGCCACGACCCGAGCTCGAGGGTCGCTCGAGTGACGATCCCTTGGGAGATGCCCGAGGAGCTGGTCCACGCGGGGGACGAGGTGCCGACCACCGGGTTCGAAGGAGAGCTTGTCGGCACGGGCAAGGTCCTCCGGATCCTCTCAGGAAAGTCCCTCAATCGTCGCCGCCTGATGGTGCTCGAAGTACCGTTCGCGGACGCCGAGAAGGTCGCCGGCGTGCGCATCCGCACTCCGCGGGCTCCTTCCGTCCCGGATAAGATTGCGCCGGTGGCGGACGAGGAGGTCGTGATCTGCCGGTGCGAACGGGTGACGAAGGAGATGATCCTGGAGTACCTCCAGGGGACCGGTGCCCGCGACTTCAATGCGATCAAAGCCGCCCTGCGGACCGGCATGGGCCCGTGCGGTGGGAAGACGTGCGCCGAGCTCACGATGAGGTTGTTCCGTGAGCTCGGGGTCGACCCGAAGAAGGTGACGCCCCCCGTGCACCGGCCGTTCACCCAAGAGGTGCCGATGAAGGCGTTCTTGGTCGAGGGCGATGGCGGCTCCTGAGTTCGACGCCATTGTCATCGGCGCCGGCTCGGTCGGGAACCCGACCGCCTACTTCCTCGAGAAGGAGGGGCTCCGCACGCTCGTCCTGGACGAGCTCCCGGCGTCGGGTCAGGGGCAGAACAAGGCGGCGATCGGTGGAGTCCGGGCGACCCATTCGGACCCCGCGAAGATCACGCTCTGTCGACAGAGCCTGGAGATCTTCTCTCGGTGGAAGGAAGAGACCGGAACCGACATCGGCTGGAAGAAAGGAGGCTACTGCTTCCCCGCGTTCACCGAGAAGGTCGAGTCGACCGTCAAAGGGCTCCTTCCCGTCCAGAAGAAGTTCCATCTCAACATCGACTGGCTCGAGGCGGACGAGTTCCAGAAGGTCGTCCCGGGGATCAACCCGAACGGGCTCCGCGGGGGGACGTTCTCACCCGACGACGGCCAGGTGAGCCCCCTGCTAGCGGCCCAGGCGTTCACGAACGAGGCGGTCTCGCTCGGCGCCGAGTTCCGGTACCGCGAACCGGTGACGTCGCTCGTGATGCGCGGCAACTCCGTGGTCGGCGTCCGCACCCCGGTCGGCGAGTACCGCGCCCGGACGGTCGTCAACACCTCGGGGGTGGGGGCGAGCGAGATCTGCAAGATGGCCGGACTCGACATACCGATCCTTCCGGACAGCCATGAAGGAGGGATCTCCGCGCCGGTCCAGCAGTTCCTCGGCCCGCTCGTGGTCGACCTCCGACCGGGCCCCGAAGGTAAGACGATCAACTTCTACTTCGGGCAGGACGCGAACGGCCAGATCATCTTCTGCTACACGCCCATCAAGCCGATCTCGGGGACGAACCGCAACTCGACCTACGAGTTCATGCCGATCGTCGCGGCCCGCCTCGTCGAGGTGATCCCGCGCCTCAAGAACCTCACGATCCGTCGCGTCTGGCGGGGGCTCTACCCGATGACCCCCGACGGGAGCCCGATCGTCGGCAGGCCACCCAACGTCGACGGGTTCGTTCTCGGTGTCGGAATGTGCGGACAGGGGTTCATGCTCGGTCCGGGCGTCGGAAAGAACCTCGCGTCCCTCGTCGCCCACGGAGCGCCGACGATCGACCGCGAGGTATTCGGACTTCTCAGCCCCGCGCGTGACCTCTACGGCGGGAAGAAAGAAGCGCTGAAGTAACCCGTGGAGGCGGGACTGACCCGTTCGTCCCTATTCAGGACGATGCGGTCAAGGGGGCCGTCCGGGCCCCCTGCGCAAACGCGCGCCGGTACCCAAGGTAGGAGAGGGCGCATCCGGCGAGGGGGAAGAACATCAGGATCGCCCCGGTCCGGAGCGTCCCTTCGTGGTAGCGAAGGCCGACGCGCCAACTGCCGACCGCTTGACCGAAGAGTCCCAGCAGCAAGAGAACAGCCCCGACGAGGACGATCGGGACCCCGAACAGGATTGCGACGGGGGCAAGTCCGTACGACGACGCGGCGAGGAACACCCCGGAGAAGTACAAGTCCAGTCCCCCGAGCATCAGGGTGATCCCGAGGATCCCGACGAGGGTGAAGAAAGCGGGGGACGTGAACTCCCGCGAGGAGGTCGCCAGCATTCGGAAACCGGAAAAGTAGGTCAGGAAGGAATACATCCCGACGACCGCCGCCGCGCCGAGCAGGAGGAACCCGAGGTTCGCCTGCCCGAGCAGCACCGCCGGATTGCTGAGGGCCGAGGGGTGCGTCAGGAGGCTGATCGCGATAAACACCACGGCCCCGACGAACAGGACCTGGGACGCCGAAGCCGAGAGCGCCGCGTTGCGCAGGGTCCGGACCCCGTCCCGCTCCGAGGCATCGACCGCCTGCACCAGCGCCGTCGTCCGGAGGGCGCCCATCGCGCGAACGAACACGTATTCCAGAAAGACGATGCCGACGATGAAGAAACTCACCGGGTACGGCTCGTACCACCCGATGAACAAGCCCGCCCAGACCGCGGTGGCGGCGATCACGATGGAAACGATGACCGCGCCGGCCACGCTCTTCGTCAGCCGGACCGCGATCGCGGCCGGGGTCACCAATAGCGCGAAGATGAGGAAGACCCCGATAATCTGGACCGCGATCGAGATCGTCACCGCGAGCAGGAGCATGAACGCGACGTTGAGGAACATCATCGGCATCCCCTTCGCCTCGGCCACGTCCTCGTCGAGCGACGCGAAGAGCAGGGGGCGGTAGATCAGCGCGACGATGGCGATCACGGCCAACCCGGTCCAGAAGGTGAACGCCACACCGGCGGCACTGATGCCGAGTACCTCGCCGAAGAGGATGGAATACGCCTCCGTAGCGTACCCTTGGTAGAGGCTCAAGAACAGCAATCCGATCGCGAGCGCGAAGGCGAGCACGGTACCGGTTTCGACGTCCCGGCTCGACGCCCGGTTGCCGAGCAGAGCCATCCCACCGCCGGTGAACATCGTGAAGATCAGTAAGCCGTACACCGGGTTGGCCCCGACCAGGACCGCGGCCGCGGCCCCCGAGAACCCCGTGTGGCCGAGGGCGTGGCTCGCGAACGCCGACCGTCGCAGGACGACGAGGTATCCAACGAGTCCCGCGACGACCGCGATGATGGTGCCCGCCATGAAGGCGTTCTGCATGAACTGGAACTGCCACATCGCGCGCAAGTCGGTGATCAGGTTCCAGCTGAACGGTGGGCCGGCCGCCGCGCTCATGCTCCCTCCTCCCCCCGGTCGTCCTCACCACCGACGATGACGAGGTTGTTCCGGGAGTCCCGCAGCACTTCCACGTGGACCCCGTAGAGCGTCGTGAGGCTCGCGGATGTCAGGACCTCGCCCGGCGTGCCGGTCGCGACCTTGCCGTTCGCGATGTAGATTACCTTGTCAAGACACTTGATCAGCGGGTTAATGTCGTGCGCCACGAGGAGGGTCGTGACCCCGCGCGCCCGGACAAGCCCGTGGATGGTCTCCACGAGTTCCCGACTCCGGCGAATGTCGAGGTTGGAGAGCGGCTCGTCCAAGAGCAGCATCTCGGGGTTCCCGACCAAGGCCTCGGCGAGGAAGATGCGCTGGAGTTCGCCGCCCGAGAGCGAGCCGAGCGATTTGGGGCCGAGTTCCGACGCGCCCACATCTTCGAGCACCCGCGCCGCGGCTTCCCGTTCTGGCCCAAGCGCGAACCTTGGCCCCCACTGGATGGGTCGGCGCCGGCCCCCCGGTCCCCATCCTTTGCCAGGGTAGGCGAGGCGCACGAGTCGGTCGCAAGCGAGGTGGGTATCGCGGTCGATTGCGTGTCGCTGGGGGACATAGCCGATCCGATTGTTGCCGCGGTGCGGGGGGCCCCCGAAGACGGAGATCGTGCCGCTCGATGGCCAGTGAAGACCGAGCAGCATGCGGAAGAGGGTCGTCTTCCCGGCTCCGTTCGGGCCGATCACCGCGACGAACTCGCCGCGTCGTACCTCGAAGGTGGCGTCCTTCCAGACCACCCGGCTGCCGTACCTCACCTCGACACCCCGGGCGGAGATCGCCGGCGTCCCGCCCAGGTCGAGCGTCCCGCCGGGGATGTGGAAAGGGAGCGGCGGCGCGGATGTGGCTTCCACGTGCCGCTACTGCCCCAGGTTGTAGGCGTTCAGCGCGTTTTCGAGTTGGTTGTACTCCCCGTACATCCAGTCTTGGAAGCTCGTGTCCGGAGGCTGGATGGTCTCGCTAACGAAGGTGACCGTCACGTTGTGCCCCGGCGCGAGCGCTTCGATCGTCGTCGTGATGGGGGTCACGGTTTGCACGTTGTAGACGAGGACCCGCACGTTCCCGCTCTCGAGCTGGCAATCGAAGAGCGTCACGCTCTGCGCCGGCGGGTCGTTCCCTTCGGCGATCGCCTCCATGAACGGCTGCGGCGAAATCAGGTCGAGCCCCGTGTAGTTCGCGAGGTAGACGAAGATGCTCTCGGTGGACGCGACGACCGTGCCCGCGAACTCAGCGCGGATCTGGTTTGCGCGGCTGTAGAGCTGGTCGATCGATACGCCCTCGGCGCCTCCGCCGGTGGACGAGTTCAGGTTGGCGAAGTTCTGCTGGAAGACCGCCGTTTCGGACGGCTCGATGGCGACGAGGTCCGAGTACATCGCGAGGAGCGTGCGGTTGACGTAGAGCGGGTTGTACCACATGTGGGGGTTACCCGTCACGATCCCTCCCGAGTCGGTGACCCCGTTCAGCACGCCGACGTTCAGGACCTCCTGACCCGCGGTGTTCCCGGCCCCGATGAGGCCGTTTGCCCAAGTGTCGTAGCCCACTCCGTTAAGAACGACGTACTGGGCGTCCGCTATCGCCACGGCGTCCGATGTGTTGGCCTCGTATTCGTGAGGGTCGGCGTTCGGATCACTCACAATGCTCAGCACCGAGGTTAGGTTTCCGCCCATCTGGCTCACCAGACTACCCCAGAAGTTCTCGGCTGCGACCACTTGGATGACGGTGCCGGCCGAAAGGACTTTGACCGGCCCGTTCGTGAGCGTTGTCGCCGCGGCATAGTTCGGTGGACTGACCCCGGAGACGTTGCCCGGTTGGGGGTTCGCCCCGAGTTGCTGGGGGGTGAAGCCGGCGCACGGATTGCCGGGGGCTTGGCTGACCTCCACCGCGTAGACGGTCGCGCTCGCCACGATGACGACGATGACCGCGATCGCGACGTACTTCAGTCGCGAGGCCTTGGGTCGCGTCCGCTTCATCGCGCCCGGGCCGGGGGGTCCTGGGGGCAGTTCCGTGGCCACAGTGTTCGGCGGTGGGCTCGCGCTCGGCATTGTTGGACCGTCTTCGGACATGTTCAGTTCTCCTCCTTATCCGTAGAACACGGGGAGATTGGTGCCCCGTGCGGGCAAAATGAAGGGTGACCCTCCGCGGCACAGATTCGCTCAACCGTGCGGTGGCTCAGTGCGAGGTCCACCTCGTGAGCCGCGCGGCAGGTGGCCTCCGCCGAAAGGCCGGCCCGCGAGAACAGGCTCTCGGCAACACGATGATGACGTCGGTACTCTTCGAGACAGGAGTATCCCCGGTTCGTGAGGCGGCTCTTACCACGGAACCGGGTGATCAAGCCAAGCTCTTCGAGCGGTCCGAGGTGCGCGAGCGCGGACGGCGGTCGTACCCGGAGCCCGGAGGCGATGTCCTTGAGGCTCGCGCCCTGTCGGTCGGTTTGGCGGGCGGAGATGACCCCAAGGGCCTCGACCTGTCGATGCGTGAGCTGCTGGAGGGTCTCCATGGTTCGGGCAAGATTGCTACCGTATATATCAGATACCCTAATTATTAGTAGCAATCAAATTATCTTGCTCGGTCGACGCGATGGCACGAGTGGGAGGGGGACGTTCACGACCCTCCCTGTCCGCAAGGCTCGGGTTCGCGTGCGGGTGGGTTCACCGAACTCTTGATGTGCCCGTTCCGTTCGCATCTCGACGCCTGATTCCCCCGCGAGCGCGGAGGGCAAGGTGCCGGGAACACTATGACGCTCCGAGTGAGCTCACCGCGCTGGAAGCTAGGAGAGTCGATCCCCCAGAGGTACACGGGCGATGGGGAGGATGTGTCTCCTCCACTGATCTTCGAGGGCGTGCCGAACGGAACGAAGTCGTTCGCGCTGATCTGCGATGATCCCGACGCTCCCGTGGGGACCTGGGTGCACTGGGTCATCTACGACATTCCGGGCTCGGTGAAAGGGCTCCCAGAGGGCGTCCCGAAGAAGGCATTGCTTCCCGACGGGAGTCGGCAGGGAAGCAACAGCTGGAAGAAGTCCGCGTACGGAGGACCATCCCCCCCGCCCGGGGCGCCGCACCGCTACTTCTTCCGTCTCTACGCGCTCCGCGAACCACTCGGGCTAGGTCCGGGGCTCAGCGCGAAAGAGGTCGAGTCGGCCGCCCGGGCAAAGTCCATCGAGATGGCCCAGTGGATGGGCGTCTACCGCAGGACCTGACCGCTTCCCGCTCCCAAAACTCCCGTGGAACGCCCTCTGTGGAAGCGTTCCGCGCCCTCTGACGTGAGCTGGGAGGTATTTGTACGAGTACCGTGCTGCGCCGCGCTCGTTGACCGCCCATGATGACCGACGGATTTGCCATCGAGACCCACGGGATCACGCGGGAGTTCAACTCCCGCAAGGGGTTCCTGTTCCGTGAGGTCACGCGCACCGAGGCTCTCCGCGGCATCGACCTGACCGTCGAACGAGGGGCGATCTTCGGTCTCCTCGGACCGAACGGGGCGGGCAAAACGACCTTCACGAAGATCCTGTCAACCTTGCTCCTTCCCACCCAGGGCCAGGCGTTCGTGCTGGGGCATGATGTCGTGAAAGAAGCCGACTGGCTCCGTCCCCGTATGGGACTCGTGCTCGGAGGCGAGCGCGGGCTCTACAACCGGGTGAACGCCCGCGAGAACCTACGGTACTTTGCGGACCTCTACGGGATTCCGCTCGCTGAGCGGGAGCGCCGGATCAACGAGGTGCTTGCGCGGGTCGAGCTCGAGTGGGCGGCCGACCGCCGGGTAGAGGAGTACTCGCGGGGCATGAAGCAGAAGCTGCACATCGCCCGAGGGATCCTGCACCGCCCCCAGATCCTCTTCCTGGACGAGCCGACGATCGGCCTCGACCCGAAGAGCGCTCGGGAGATGCGCAAGCTGATCCGCTCGCTCGTCGCGGACGGCGTGACGATCTTCCTCACGACCCACTACATGTTCGAGGCCGAGGAGCTCTGCCCGAGGTTGGCCGTCCTCTCGAAGGGGCGGATCGTCGCGCAGGACACGGTGGCGAACCTACGACAACTTGTCGGAGGCGACCGGACGCTTGAGGCGGAAGACTACGGGTTCGACGACCGCGAGGTCGAGAGCCTCCGGAAACTCCCCGGTGTATCGAAGATCCTCTCGGAAGAGTTTGGTCCCGTCTCCCGGCTCACGCTCCGCCTCCGCACCGGGGAGGTCACTCCCGACCAGGTGCGGGCGATGCTCCCGAGCCATCCGGAGATCTCCGTCCGCGAGCGACGGACCTCGCTCGAGGACGTCTACCTCGACCTCGTCGAGGAGGAGGCGAAGTAGTTCGATGGCGACCGCCGTCGCGCACTACTCGCGGTCGCGGGCGACGTACTCGTCGCTGCGGCTGAGCGTGCTCCAGTTCCTCGCCGACCCTCAGTGGCTCGTCCCGTCGATGATCGCCCCGGTGGTCTTCGCCCTCGTCGCGTTCGAGCTGTTCCGGGGTGCCGGTCCATACTTCCTGACGTATGCGATCCTCGGCGCGGGCATGATGAGCATGTGGGGCCAGACGCTCTACGGGAGCGGCTGGGCGACCGGGCAGGACCGTGAATACGGAACGCTCGAGCCGACGATCCAGGCCCCGACCCCGTACCTCTACGTGGTGCTCGGCCGCGTTCTCTGGAATGTCATCTCCGGCCTCATCGGCGGAGGGATCGTCTACGCGGTGATTCTTCTCGTGGCCGGCGGGCCGCCCGCGGTGACGAACCCACTCGCGTTCGCGCTGCTGTTCATCTTCGTGATGGTCACGCTCGCGAGCGTCGGGGTGATCTTCTCGGCGTTCTATGTCTACACCCGCTACGCCGGATTCATCCAGAACGTCGGGGAGTTCGCTTTCTACATCGGGACGGGTTGCATGTTCCCCGTCGTCCTGCTCCCGTTCTACACGAACCCGGCCTCACTGTTCTTCCCCCCGACGTGGGCGCTCGACGCGCTCCGGTACCTCGCGATCCCCGGGTACTCCGGATTCAGCTGGGGATTCTGGTGGGACCTTGCCGGAGCCGTCGGGACGACGGTCGTCTACCTGACGGTCGCCGGCACGGTCTTCCATCGCGTCGAGCGGCACGTCCTCGAGGAAGGCAGCCTCGGCTGGTACTGACCGGGAGGGCAGCGACCGATGGCGACCACGAACGTGACCGCGACCGCCTTGCCGGAGACGGTCTACCGCCCGTCGTTCTGGCGGACGCTCTGGACGAACGCCGTGATGGCGCCCCGCACGAGCCTCGGGTTCATGCGGGTCGACTTCGTGCTCGGGACGGTCTTCATCATCCCGCTCACCCAGATGGTCTTCTTCGCGTTCGTCGTCCAGCTCGGAGGCGGCGGGGCTTCCGCCGTCGAGTTCACCGCCGTCGGGAACGCGGTCGCGACCGTGACGTACTCGGCCGTCTTTTCGGTCTGTCAGACCACCGACTCGGAGAAGCAGCAGTCGACGATGGAGCACCTCCTCGTCACCCCCTCGAACCGGTTCGCGCTCTACTTCGGCCGAGGGTTCATCCCGATCCTGATCTCGCTCGCGACCGTGGCGGTCGGCCTCGTCTACGCGGCCGTACTGTTCGGGGTCTCGATCCCACTTTCCACGATCCCCGCGCTCACGGTCTCGGTCGTGCTGACGGCATTCGCGATGGTCGGCTTCGGCCTTCTCCTCGGGGGAGTCGCCCTCTACCTCCGGACGTCGATCATCCTCGGGAACATCTTCCTCTTCGTGGGGCTCCTCCTCTCGGGAGTGAACTTCCCGCTCTCCGCCCTTCCCGCCCCGCTGCAGTGGGCCGGCGACGCGCTCCCGCTCACCTGGGGCCTCGAGGCGATCCGGGCCGCGATCGCCGGGGATTCGCTCTCCTCGGTCGCGGTGCTCTGGGGCGCGGTCGCCGTCGCGGCGGCGGTCTCGTACGGCGCGGCGGTCTCGCTATGGAAGGTGTTCGAGCGGCGCGCGCTGGCCACGGGAAGCATCGCCCGATTCTGAGAACGCCGAGCGGGCCGCCCGTGCGAGCTACGGCTCGTCCTTCTCTCGGCCGCGCTGGGACGGCCCCTCAGAACGCGAGGTGGCGAATCGTCGGAAGCAGCAGGCAGAGAACCGTCCCACCGAGAAGACCCACTCCAGTGATCAGCAGGAGGTTGGCGAGAGAGACCTGTAGGGAGAGCGTTCCTACGAGCAGTACCGCCACGGAAGCCGCGGCGCCGGTGAAGAGGTAGACGTTCGACGTGAGGCGGCCGAGCACTTCGGGCGGGTACGAACCCTGTACCCAGGTGTACTTCGCCGTAAATCGGACCGTGAGTGCCGCCCCTACGACCGCAAGGAGCCCGCCCACCAGGATCCCCGACGAGGAGGTCGGAACGAGCGCCAGGGTGGCGACACCCGCAATGAGCGGGCACAAGAGCAGTATCAAACCCACCGACCGACGCGGGTTGTAGTGGCCCACGACGATTCCGGTGAGTGAGCCACCCAGCGCGTAGGCGGTGATCAGGGCGCCGTATGCTCCGGCCGGATTGGCGAACCGTTGGTAGGCGATCGCGGTGACGAGAAGAGCCGGGAGCGTCGTGAAGAAGCCAAGGTACGTCTCCATCACGGCGATGGCGCGCAGGGGCCGCCCCGCTTTGCCACGGAACGCGTCCCAACCCCGTCGGAACGTCTCCCAGAAGCGGGTCGTCGGGGGATTGTCGATCCGAAGCGAGAGCGGGATCGTCACGGCGATCGCCGCGATCAGGATCACCAGGTACGCGGTGGCTCCGCCGACCGGCCCGATGAAGTACAGGAGCGCCCCGCCGCCCGCGTATCCGCCGATCTGGGTCCCCGCCCCGACGATGTTGTTGATCGAGTCGGCGAGGTAGAGCTGCCGCTTCGGGACCAGGATCGGCGGAGCGACCATGAACGCCGCCCAGACGAAGTCCCAACCGAGCGCGACGACGAACGAGACGCCGAGGATCAGCGGAATCGAAGCGGTGCCGGTTCGAAGGGCGTAGGCAAGTACGCCGGCCGCCGCGGCCTGGAACGGGTAACAGGCGAGCAGAATCGACCGCTTGTCGCGAGCCCGGTCGACGATCGGTGCGACGAGAAAGGTGAGCGTGTAGACGCCGGTCTCGATGAAGAAGACCGCGCCGGCGATCAGAAGGTTCCCCGTGATCCCGTAGGCGAGGAACACGACCGCAATGGAGTAGACGGCGTAGCCCGCGCCCGCGAGCGCTCCCGAGGCCTGCAGCAGGAGGAACCGCCGATTGTGCAGCAGCTCCCGCCAACCTCCCCGCTGGTGCTCGGGGTCCTCGGACTCCGGAGCACGAACGGTGCTGGAGAGGGGTTCCGGCTCCATGGGGGTCGGTGCGGGGCCACGGTCGCTCGAGCTCAATTGTTCATCTACCGGCCTCGGGCCGAGGGTTCAACGCGAGCGGCGGGTGCTCCACCGTCTGGAGTTCCCGGTGCTCGTGGGCGGGGTCGCCATGGCCGCGACGGTAATGGGCCTCGGTTCCGCGCTCTCCCGAGGCCGCCTCACGAGGGAGAATCGCAAGGAAGGTGGGCGCGGCCAGATTCGAACTGGCGACCTTCACCGTGTCAGGGTGACGTCATAACCACTAGACTACGCGCCCGCGAAAATCGGCCACCGACGTCCCACACTTAGCCCCTTCGGCAGGGCGGTACCTCAGCCGTAGCCGCCGGGGAACTGGCCCGAGTCGGGGTGGTCGTTCCAGTTGTAGTACCCCGCGGACTGGCGCTGCGACTCGGTCGACTCCTGACGGAGCCCTCCCTGGAACGACCCATAGACCTCCCGGACCTGCTCCTCGATCGACCGGGCCCGCAGCAGAGCCTCCCGGATGTGGTTCGCGTCGAGGAACTGGGAGCCGGAGACGGCGGCCAGGTCGCCCGCGGTCCGGATGAGGCCTCCAAGCTCGCGAAGGCGGAGCGTGAGGGCGTTCCGGCGCCCATCGAGGACCTCGGCGCGTCGGCGCGCCTCCTTGACGAGCTCGAGGATCGCCGCCCGGGTCGCCGGGCGGATCCGCCCGTCGACCGCGATCTCCTGCGCGCAGAACTGGGCGATCCGCAGCCGGTTCGCCTCGTTGTCCGGCATCGCGGTCTCGAGGAGCACCTCGTAGCCGGAACCGGCGATGCGCGAGCGGAGCGGGGAGAGGATCCGGTGGATGTCCTGGATGTTCGCGGCCGCGACCAGGATGAAGTCGCACGGAACGCCGTCCACCCGCACCGCCGCACCTCCCGACTGCGGGTTGCGGCCGGTGATCGGGAACCGCTTCTCCTGCATCGCGGTCAGGATGTGCCGCTGGAGGAAGCCGATGTGCGGGAGCTCGTCGATGAACAGCACCCCTTCGTGCGCCTCGTGGATGACCCCCGGGATTACCCGCTCGTAGGGGAGGGTCCCGAGCTGGGGATGGCCCCCGTACGGGTCGTGTCGGACGTCGCCGAGCAGCTCCGTCTCGGTGGCCCCGGTGGCCATCAGGAACGTGTTGCGGTCGAGCCGGATGAGGACCTTGCGCGGACTCTGGTGCTGGAGGGTCCGTCGGCGCTCGAGCGCCCGCTGGTCGAGGACCTTGATCGACTCTCCGGCGCGCTCGTACGCGACGACCTCCTCGACGCCGGAGCGCAGCCGAGTCGTGCGGACCGATTCCTGGGGGTTCCCGCCCGGGCTCACCGTGAGCTCGAGGATCCCTCCGACCAGGTCGCGGAACGGGTTGCCGCTCCCGGAGACCCCGGGCGGCATTGCCTTCACGTTCCCGCAGCTGGGACAGTACCGTTCGTTCGGGGTCGAGTAGAAGCTGCAGCGCGGACAGCGGTACCCGAGCCGCTCCGCGACCGTCGCTGGGGCCTCGGCCGGGGCGATGAGCTCCCCTTCGACCGAACGGGCGGCCTCGCGCTCGCGGTAGACCTCCTCGCGCGCCACGACCTCGATGCTCGGCCGCTCGGGATTCTCCGGGTTGTGGACGACCCGGATCTCGGTCCGGGGCCGTTCGAGGTGGAGCGCCAGCGCCTGCGCCGTCATCGACTTCCCGATCCCGGGCGGACCGACCAGGAGGAGGTGGCGCCGCTGATAGGCCGCGATGCGGGCGATCTCGACCGCCTTCTCCTGGCCGATCACGCGTTCGAGCGGGTCGGTCGGGATGTGGATGTCCTCGGTGGTCTCGACCTCGTCGAGCGCCGTCGGGACGCGATGCGGACTTTCGGTCGCCGGGGTCGTCACGGTATCCTGCGAAAACGCTCGAGAGGGTAATAGGTTCGTCGCGGAGCCGGGACGAGCCCGGCACCGCGACGAGGGTCGGTGGGGTCTAGCGGGACGCGCCGAGGTCCGCCTTCGTGAAGACCCGAACGTTCTCGGGCATCTTCCCGACCGG
>Ga0335078_10003096_pt1 | contig 24836 bp, 25 predicted proteins | sample Lox_Sample_32_FD_206711 | JGI IMG/M metagenome (GOLD analysis project Ga0335078, IMG submission 206711) | Soil microbial communities from Loxahatchee National Wildlife Refuge, Florida, United States - Lox_Sample_3.2 | ecosystem: Environmental > Terrestrial > Soil > Wetlands | place: USA... | reverse complement strand
GCAGCAGCAGGTGCGACGCGGGGTTCCGGCCCAGCGACTCGAGCGCATCCACCTGCTCCGTGACCCGCATGGTCCCCAGCTCGGCCGCGTAGCGCGCGCCGATGCGGCCCGCCAGCAGCAGCCCCGTCATCACCGGCCCCAGCTCCAGGATGACGCTCTCGGAGATCACCGCGCCGAGGATGTACTTGGGGATGTTGCCCGTGAACTGGTAGCCCGCCTGCAGCGAGGCCACCGCTCCGGCGAAGCCGGCGGTCGCGATCACGATGAACAGGCTGCCGTAGCCCACCTGCTCGCACTGCTCCATCGCCCGCGGGAACCACGCCCGCCACTCGGGGATCGCGCGCACCAGCTCCCACAGCATCATCCCGAAGCGCCCCACGTGCTCCAGCGCCGAGAGCACCGGCCGCGCGACGGCGCGCGCCGCGTTGACGGGGATCGGCAGCTCGGAGGTGGTGGTGACGGAATCCATAGGGTGTCGGGTGTCGAGTGTCGGGTGTCGGGGGCTCCGCGTGAGGGCTCCACACCCGACACCCTCACACCCCACGCCCGGCTTATATTGTCGCCTCCCATGCCCCCACAGTCCACCCCGCGCGAGCGCGCCCGATTCCGCCGCCGCCTGCTCGCATGGTTCCGGCGCGCGGGCCGCGACCTGCCGTGGCGGCGCACGCGCGATCCGTACCGCGTCCTGGTCTCGGAGTTCATGCTCCAGCAGACGCAGGTCGCCCGCGTGCTGGAGTTCTATCCGCGGTTCCTGCGCCGCTACCCGAGCCTCCAGGACCTCGCCCGCGCCCGGCCGGCGCGGGTGCGTGAGGCCTGGCAGGGCCTCGGCTACTACCGCCGCGCGGCCAACCTCCACCGGCTGGCGCGCACGCTCGTGCGCGAGCACGCGGGCACCGTGCCCTCCGATCCCGCCGCGCTCGAGGCGCTCCCCGGCGTGGGCCCCTACACCGCGGGCGCCGTCGCCGCTTTCGCCTTCGAGCTGCCGGTCGCGGCGGTGGACACCAATGTGGGGCGGGTCCTGCGCCGGGTATTCAGTTGCCGCACGGCGAAGGAGACACGATCAACGGGCCAGCGCCTGCAGCCCAGGAGCGGCCCAGCCGCCTGGGCGTTCAACCAGGCCCTGATGGAGCTGGGGGCCCTGGTCTGCACGGCCAGAGCCCCGAAGTGCGGCGCGTGCCCGGTGAGCCGTTCCTGCGCCTGGCCCCTCAAGACTGGCAACCACTGAGGCCTGGCCGTCTGGCAACGGCGCTGCGGTCTAGCTCCGGCGCTCTGCCAACTCGCCGATCATCCCCACCACCCGATCCACCTCCTCGGGCGAATTGTAGATGTGGGTCGAGAGCCGGATCCAGTGATAGTCGTACTCGGCCACGTGCCGCACCCGCACCGGGCCGCGATCCCAGAGCGCCTTGATCAGATCGTCGGCCGTCCAGCCGTCCACGGTGAAGGAGACGAGCGGCGCGCGGCACGCGGGGTCGGTCGCGCTCTTGAGCTGCACGCCGCGGATCCGGCTCAACCCGTCGTACAGGCGGTCGCCGAGGAAGCGCACCCGGCGCTCGATCCGGTCCGGGCCCACGAGATTCTGGAAGTCCACCGCGGCCTGGAAGCCCGCGAACAGGGACTCGTTCACCGTGCCCTTGCGGTCGAACCGCAGCGCCTTGTCCTGCAGCGCGTCCCAGCCGCCGCTCACGATGGTCGGCCACAGCCGGTCGCACCACGGGGCGCTGACGTACAGCAGCCCGCTGCCCTTGGGGGCCAGCAGCCACTTGTGCGGGCTGGAGGCGTAGAAGTCGCACCCGAGGTCCGTGAGGTCCACCCGCAGCATGCCCGGCGGGTGCGCGCCGTCGATCGCACTGATGATCCCACGCTCGCGCGCCAGGGCGCACAGCTCCTTCACGGGCTGGATCAGGCCGTTGGAGAACAGCACGTGGCTGATCATCATCACCCGGGTCCGCGGCGTGAGCGCCGCGCGCCAGGCGTCGAGGATCTCGCCGGCGTCGTGCGGCGGAACGGGAAGCGGGATCTGGCGGAACACCAGGTCGCGGCGCTTCGCCGCGACCTGCCACGGACACATCCCGCCCACGTGCTCGTGGGTGGTCATCAGGACCTCGTCGCCCGCGCGCAGGTCGAGCCCGGCGGCGACCCAGCTCATCGCCTCGGTGGTGTTGCGCGTGAAGGCCAGCGTCTCCGGCGGGGCGCCGAGCAGCGTGCCCACGGAGCGCCGCAGCGCCTCGAGGTCCACGGATTCGGCGTCGAACACGGTCTCGAAGGCCGTCATGTGCTTCACCACGGCGTCGAGCACCGGACGGGGCGATGCGCCCACCGTCCCGGTGTTGAAGTAGATGCCCCGCGGGGAGATCAGGAACTGGCTGCGGACCATGCGCCAGTAGCTCTCGTCGTCCGGGGCGGACGGCGGCAGGGGCCGGAACGACTCGGCCGGCGCGGCCTCGGCGGCCCTCCCCAGCCACTCCGCGCCCGGAAACGCGAGCGCGGCGCCCGCGAGCGCCGCGCCGCGCACGAACTCGCGGCGGCCCGTCATCACGGCAGCACGCGGGGCGCCTGCGCCCCGAACCACAGCGCGATCAGGATGAGCAGTCCGCACGCCGACCCCGCCCACGACAGCAGCACGCGGGCCTTTTCGGCTCGCGGGTCCTTCTGCCCGGCGGCGAGGCTCGCGTGCGCGAACACCGCCACGCGGTTGGCGAGCGGCGTCACCACCGCGATCGCCACGACGCCGGCCAGCAGCCCGAAGCCCTGCATCAACCAGAGCGCCGAGGTCTCGTCGGCGTGCATCCCCACCAGCTGCATCGTCATCACGATGCCCGTGATGGTGGCCAGCGCCGCGGCCGGGGCGATCACGTACCCCTGGACCTTCGCCAGTGTCGCCCAGGCGTAGGCCCATGCCTCGAGCGACGCCGCCCGGTTCTGCGGCCCCCACACCATGAACGTGAACTGCGCGCCGAGCCAGACCGAAAACCCCACCCAGTGCAGGAAGAGCAGCATGCCCGTCACCTCCGCCCGGAGCGAACCGCGATGAAGGAGATCTCGATTCGCGCGCCGGAGACGATGCCGCTCACTCCCACCGTCTCGCGCGCGGGGGGATCCACGGGAAAGTACTCCGCGTAGACCCGGTTCATCTCGTCGTAGTCGGCCATGTCGGCCAGGTACACCGTAGCCTGCACCACGTCGCGGAAGCCGAGCCCCTGCTCGGCGAGCAGGGCCCGGAACGACTCCAGGACGTTCCGGGTCTCGGCGGCCGTGCGCCCCGCGGCGAGGGCGCGCGTGGAGTCCGTCACGCCGATCTTCCCGGCGAAGAAGTACACCCGCCCGACGCGCACGGCCTGGGAGTACGGCCGGCCGGCCTGCGGGTGGATCGCCACCCGGTCGGGCCAGGAGTGCGCGCACCCCGGCAGCACCAGGGCCGCGGCCAGCAACGCGCTCCATCTCACGGCGACGGCTCCTTCCCCGCGGCCTCGACCTCGGGCGTGATCGGCTGCCGCCCGGCGAAGCCGGCGTCCAGCTCGTGCCAGTGCGCGACCGACGGCTCGCCCAGCTTCCAGCACAGGAACACGAGCCGGCCCTCGCGCAGGCCGTAGAAATCCACCAGCCCGTCTTCGAAGCCCTTCAGCAGGCAGCCGATTTCCGCCAGCTCGTCCACGAAGTCGTTGATGCGCCGCGCCACGGCGTCGATCTCCTGCCGCAACGTCAACTGCTCGGGCGACTCGCCCCACTCCGGGCGCGCCCCGGCGGCGGCCAGCTCGTAGCGCGACACCAGGTCCTTCCAGCGCGGATGCTCGGCGACGATGTCGCGCACGATGCGGCCCACCAGCGGCAGCGTCCGGTTGGCCTGCGCGACGGTGAACGTCTTCACGTCGCTCACGTCAATCCGCCCCCCGCCTCCGCCGCACGGCCCACGATTCTCGTGCGTCCGGGCGCCGGCGCCCCGGTGCGCCCGATCCGGCCCAGCGCCACGTGCGCGGCGCGGTAGCCCGCTTCGATGAACTCCCCCGTGCGGTCGAACGCGAACGTCCCGTACGGATCCACGTCGGGCTCCACCAGCATCAACGGCGGCCGTCCGGGCGCGGCGCGCCACCGCTCCAGCGCGCGGTCCCGCTGCGCCGCCATCGCGATGGCCATCGCCCGGTCGTGGGCGGCCAGCAGGGCGGGTCCGCGGCGCACGTCCGGCGGCGGCGCAGCCGCCACCGGCCCCACGTCCACGGCCACGACCAGGTCGGCGCTGACGGCCGCCGCCACGTCGAGCGGCAGTACCTGCAGCATGCCCCCGTCCAGGTACCGGCGTCCCCCGATTCGCACCGGCGGCAGGTAGAGCGGCAGTGCCATCGAGGCCATCACGGCGTCCACCAGCGAGCAGTCGGCCCGGCCACCGGCGCCGAAGACGGCCAGCGCCCCCGTCTCCGCGTCCACCGCCGTCACGCGCAGGGGCAGGCGGAGCCCGCCGAAGTCGTGCACCGGCAGCAGGCGCGCCAGGAGGGCGCGCACCGGGCCCGGCCGCAGCACGCTCGGCGCCCCCAGCCCGCGCGCCAGCACCGACCAGCGCGCCAGCGGCGCCAGCTCCCCGCGGCCCAGGCCGAAGACGCGCGGCACGATCTCCTCGTAGCCGCAGCCGGACGCGATCAGCCCCCCGACCAGCGCCCCCGCGGAGGTTCCCACGATCTCGGCCGGGGGCAGGCCGGCCTCGTCGAGCGCGCGCAGCACGCCCACCTGCGCCATCGCCTTCATCCCACCGCCGGACAGCACGAGGACCACCCGCTCCGGGGCGATGGTCACTTCGGCTCCTGGCGGCGGCCGAGCGCCTCGATCCGCCGCGCCCGCCGCACCTCCGCCTCGTGGTAGCGGCGCCATTCGTCGTCGGTCTCCGGCGCCACCGGGGGCACCGGGACGGGCCGGCCCTCGTCGTCCAGCGCCACGAACGTGAGGTAGCAGGTGTTGGTGTGGCGCCGCACCCCCGTCAGCAGGTTCTCCGCCTCCACCCGCACGCCCACCTCGATCGAGGTGCGGTGCGCGTAGTTCACGCTGGCGTACATCGTCACCAGCTCGCCGAGGTGGATGGGCTCCCGGAAGTCCACGCGGTCCACCGACGCCGTCACGCAGATCCGCTGCGCGTGCCGGATCGCGCTCACCGCGCCGACGCGGTCGAGCATCCCGAGAATCACGCCCCCGTGCACGTTGCCCAGGTGGTTGGCCATGTGCGGCATCATCACCTCGGCCACCGTGGTGTGCGACACGCGGGGCGGGCGCGCCTCCACGGTCAGTAATCCACCGGGCGGAGGTACGACTCGCCGATCGCCGTGGGGCTCACCATCGCGACCGTCGGCAGCCGCCGCTTCCAGTGCGTCGAGGCCAGGCGCCGCGCCACCAACGCCACCTCCGCCTCCGTGTATCCCGCCCGCACGATGTCCTCGGGCCTGAGGCCGCGCAGCAGGGCGAACAGGATCCGGTCCGCCTTGAGGTAGGCGATGCCGAGGTCGCCCTCGTCCGTCTGGCCCCGCGCGAGGTCGGCCGTGGCCGGCTTCTCCACGATCGCCCGCGGGACGCCGAGGTGCCGGGCCAGCTCCCACACCTGGGTCTTGAACAGGTCGCCGAGCGGGTTGATGGGCGGCGAGTCGTCCGCGTGCCACGTGAAATAGCCGAACAGCCGCTCCGTCTTGTTGCCGGTGCCGACCGGCAGCGCGCTCAGCTTGGTGGCCTGGTCGAACAGCACGATCATCCGCGTCCGCGCCATCACGTTGCCCCGGCGCTGCGCGTCGGCCTCCGGCTCGGCCGCCGCCAGGTAGCCGTCCACGGCGCCGGAGATGTCGATCGTGCGCGTCCGGATGCCGAGCGCGTCCACCACCAGCTGCGCGTGCGCGAGGCTCTCGGGGCTCGAGGTGCGGTACGGGAGCATGAACCCCCACACGTTGTCCTTCCCGAGGGCCCTCGCGGCGAGGAACGCCACCACGGCGCTGTCCACGCCGCCCGAGAGCCCGATCACCGCGCGCTCGAAGCTCCGGCGCTCGCACAGCTCCGCCCGCAGAAACTCGACCAGCCACCGCTCGGCCAGCGGGCAGTCCATCGCCAGCGGATCGCGCTCGCTGCCCGCCCCGCGGATGACGATCGCGGGGCCGGCGTCGGCCGGCGCCGCCGCCGCGCGCCGCCCCCCCGCGCCCGGCGCGAAGTCGCGCCCCGAGCCCGCCCCCCGCGACAGCGAGCCCAGGATGTGCGGCAGCTTGGTCTCGAGATCGGCCAGCAGCGGCAGGTCGGCGCGGGCACGGCCGATCTCCGCGAGGTCGATCGGCGCCTCGATCAGCGCCTCGTCCCACAGCGGCCCCCGCGCCGTCACCTCGCCCCGCGGCGAGACCACCACGGAGCCGCCGGCGAACCCCTTGCCTCCCTCGAAGCCCACGAGCTGCGCCACGGCGACCCACACGCCGTGCTCCTCCGCCGTGTCGCGGGCGATGCGGTCCCACTTGGAGAGGTTGTCGGGCCGCGAGAGCGTTCCTTCGCGTGGCGCGACGCCGCGCGCCGGCGAGGCTGAGGGGACGATCACCAGCTGCGCGCCGCGAAGCGCGGCCACCGTGGCGGTCAGCGAGTGCCAGGCGTCCTCGCAGATCAGGATGGCCGCCTTGCCCCACCGCGTGTCGAACGCCTCCACCTCGTACCCCGCCTCGACGAAGCGCTCCTCGTCGAACACGCCGTACGTGGGGAGGAACACCTTGCGGTGGACGTGCAGAATCCGCGGCTCCGCGCCGCCCAGCGCGCCGTACAGCGCGGAGTTGTACAGGCGGTCGCGCCACCGCTCGTAGAAGCCGAGCGCGACGTCGAAGGGCGGGGCGCCGGCGAGCTGGTGCTGCGCCACCAGGTCGTCGAAGAGCGTGCCGGCCGTGACGGCCACCTCGCGCACCCCGCCTTCCACGAGGTAGCCGGTGACCGAGGCCTCCGGCAGGACCAGCAGGTCCGGCGGCTGCGGCCACTCCGCCACCTGCGCGAACAGGGTTCCCAGGCGGCGCAGGTTCTCGGCGTACTCGCCCTTGGCGGGCCGGAACTGGGCTACGGCCAGGCGGAGCATGCGGGAAGTATAGTGCGGCCGCGGGCGGGCGCGAGGCGGGCGCGGTGACCAACCTCACCGACGCCTCGCGCGTAACTGGATATCATCCGCGCCGCTCGTGCCCTGATCGCCCAGACGGGAGCCCCACGCCCTATGGACCTCGACGCCGCCCCCGACTTGTCCGCGTCCCCAGGCCCGCTCTCCCCGCACCTTCACAACAAGCTCGAAGCCGCCATGATCCTGCGCGGGCTGGTCCAGCTGGTGCTGGATCAGGGCCCCGTCGAGGTGCAGCCGCGGACGTGGTACCGGGAGGGGGGCACGCACTACCTCGAGGCCCGGCGCCGCGACAGCGGCGAGCGGATGGTGGTGCGCCTCGACCAGATCCGGGACGTGAGGGCGTACTAGCGGGAGCCGAGAGTCCGAGCAGTTGCCGGGGCAAGCGCGACCCCGATAGCTTACAGGGGTGCGGCGACGCCGCAGGGTGATGGAGTTCACCCGGAACCGCGATCCCATCGCTGATGACTCCTTACCCGATCCCTCGGACGGAGTCTTTTTTTGTCCCTGTACCTTTGGGTGGCCATCGGTAGCGCTGCCGGGGGCGTGCTGCGGTTCGCGCTCGGCACCCTCATCCAGCACAGGACCGGCGGCACGTTTCCCGTCGGGACCCTGGCCATCAATGTCTCGGGGTCCCTCGTCCTCGGCTTCCTGCTGCGCTACGCGCTTGGCACGCCGGCCGTCAGCCCCGAGGTGCGGGCCCTGCTGACCACCGGCTTCTGCGGCGGCTACACGACCTTCTCGACGTTCACGTACGAGACGGCCGCGCTCGTCGAGGACGGCGACTACCACCGCGCGGCCTGGTATGTCGCCCTCAGCGTGGCCTTCGCGCTGGCGGGCACCTTCCTCGGGTTCGGACTGGCGCGCGAAGTGCTCGACCTCAGGCGGAGGCTCTAGGGATGAGTGCGGATTCGGCGAGCCACTCGATGCATGGGTTCAAGGGCGAGCGGGTGCTCATGCGCATCCACATCGGCGAGCGGGACCGGTACGAGGGCAAGCCTCTGTACGAGGCCATCGTCGAGCTGCTCCGCTCCCGGCACTATGCCGGTGCCACCGTGCTGCGCGCGGTGATGGGCTTCGGCGCCACCGCGCACTTGAGAACCGACCGGATCGAGGTGCTCTCGCTCGACCTTCCGATCGTCATCGAGTGCGTCGAGACGGAGGAGCGGATCGCCGCGATCCTCCCGGAGATTGATCGCATGATCGACGGCGGCCTCATCACCCTCGAGCGCGCCCGGGTCATCATGTACCGCGCCAACCTGCCGCCGGAGCGCCGGACGGCCAGCTGGCAGATGGACCGCAGCTTCTTCGAGCCGGACGGCGAGCCGGGCTCGTGAGCCACCGGGGCCGAACCGGGCCTGCCGCGGAGGCGCGGCCGCCGGCATGGGCGTGAACCCGGAGGCGGGCGGGCGCCCGGACCTCACCCGGCGATCCGCGCTCCACTTCGTCCTGCTCCTCGGGGCGGTGAGCCTGTTCGCGGACATGACGTACGAGGGCGCCCGCAGCAGCACCGGCCCCTTCCTGGCCCTGCTCGGCGCGAGCGGCACGGCGGTGGGCGTCTTCGCCGGGCTCGGCGAGCTGCTCGGCTACGGGCTGCGGCTCGTCTCCGGCTGGCTGACCGACCGCACCCGGCGCTACTGGGCCGTCGCCATCGCCGGCTACACCGTCAACCTGCTGGCCGTGCCCGCGCTGGCGCTCGCCGGCAGCTGGCAGGCCGCAATCGCGCTCATGATGCTCGAGCGTACGGGCAAGGCGATCCGGAAGCCCGCGCGCGATGCGATGCTCTCGCACGCGACGCAGCACCTGGGTGCCGGGTGGACGTTCGGCCTGCACGAGGCCCTGGACCAGACGGGCGCGCTGCTCGGGCCGTTGATCCTGATCTTCGTGCTGGCCACGGGAAGGGGCTACCGGGTCGGATTCGGCCTCCTCCTCGTACCGGCCGTCATCACCCTCGCCCTGCTGCTCACGGCCCGGCGCCAGTATCCGCGGCCCGCCGACCTCGAGGTCCCGCTGCCCGACCTGCGGCGGCAGCCGCAGACCCGCACCTTCTGGCTCTACACGGCCGCAGCCGCGCTGGTGGCCGCGGGCTACGCGGACTTCTCGCTCATCGCCTATCGCCTGGCCAAGGGCCATGTCCTCGCGGCCCCGTGGGTCCCGGCGCTCTACGCGCTGGCCATGGGGATCTCGGCACTGTCGGCGCTGGCGGTGGGACGATGGCTCGACCGCGCGGGGCTCACCGCGCTCATCGTGGGCACGCTGATCACCGCGGCGTTCGCCCCCCTGGTCTTCCTGGGCGGCGCCGCCCTCGCCGTGCTCGGGATGGCCGTATGGGGCTTCGGCATGGGCCTCCAAGACGCCGTCGTGCGCGCCGTCGTGGCGGGGATGGTGCCCGCCGAACGGCGGGCCTCGGCCTACGGCCTGTTCGACACCGGTTACGGCGTGGCGTGGTTCGCCGGGAGCGCTCTCATGGGCATTCTGTACGACCACTCGGTGGGCGCGCTCGTCGCGTTCTCGGTGCTCGCACAGATCGCGGCGATTCCGCTTCTGTTGATCGTACGAAGACGCACAGCGCCACGAGAGCGGAGGGATTCGGCCGCTGCGTTGAAGGGGTGAGGCGCGGCCCTGGCGCCGCGCCTCACCAGGACTTCCCGTCAGCTCGCAGCCATGGGGCCGAACGCGGCCCGGCCCGCGAAGCTCGCCCGGGACCCCAGCTCCCGCTCGATCCGGAGCAGCTGGTTGTACTTCGCCAACCGCTCGCCACGCGCCGGCGCGCCGGCCTTGATCTGGCCGGTCCGGAGGGCGACGGACAGATCCGCCACGAACGAGTCGTCCGTTTCACCGGACCGGTGGCTCATCATCATCCGGTAGCCGCCGTCCCGCGCGGCCTTCGCTGCCGCCGTGATCTCGGTGACGGACCCGATCTGGTTGGGCTTGAGCAGCACGGCGTTGGCGATTCCGCTCTTGACCGCCGCGGCGATCCGGATCGGATCCGACACGAAGATGTCGTCCCCGACGATCTGCACGCGCCGTCCCAGCGCCCGCGTGAGGTGCTTCCAGCCTTCGGCGTCGTCCTCGGCGAGTCCGTCTTCGATGGAGATGATCGGGTACCTGGCGATCCAGTCCGCGTACAGATCGGCCATGCCCTTGGCGTCGTGCGACTCGCCCGCGAACACGTACCGCCCGTCGCGGTAGAAGCCGTTGGCCGCCGGATCGAGGGCGATGAAGATGTCCTCCCCGACCCGGTAGCCCGCGCGCTCGATGGCCGCCACCATGAGGTCGAGGGCCTCCGTCGGATGGCGGATGGCCGGCGCGAACCCGCCTTCGTCCCCCACGGCCGATGACAGCCCGCGGTCCGTCAGCGTGCGCGCGAGGGCGTGGTAGGTTTCCGCGCCCGCCCGCAGCGCTTCTGCGTACGACTTGCGGCCTGCCGGGACGAGCATGAACTCCTGGAAGTCCAGCTGGTTCGGCGCGTGTGCGCCCCCGTTGATCACGTTGAAGCTCGGCACCGGGAGCAGGGTCGCCGCCTTGCCGCCCAGACTCTCGTACAGGGTCACGCCCGCCGCCTGCGCGCGCGCCCGGGCGGCCGCGATGGATACCCCCACGATCGCGTTCGCACCCAGCTGGCTCTTGTTGGGCGTGCCGTCCAGCGCGATCAGCGCCCGATCCAGATCCTCCTGTGCCGGCAGCTCGCCGCCCACCAGCGCCCGCGCGATCGGCCCGTTCACCGCCTCCACGGCCTTCAGCACCCCCTTGCCGCCGTAGCGCTTGGCGTCTCCGTCCCGCAGCTCCAGCGCCTCCGCCTTGCCGGTGGACTTGCCCGACGGCACCGAAGCCCGGGTCACGAGTGAACCGAGCGTGAGCGCCACCTCGACCGTCGGGTAGCCGCGCGAATCCAGAATCTCCGTTGCCACCAGTTTCGTGATCTTCACCGTCCGCTCTCCCTTTCTTCCCTCCGAGGAATCCCCTGCAGACACGTCACCCCGAACTGCGGTTCGAGCACGGGATCCCGCAACGACTGCGCCACGGGCACCAGTCTCCGCGCACACGATCGCCGGGGCACGCCCCGTCGTGCGCCGCGCCCACTGTGAGCCGCGCGCCGCCCGGCCGCCCGGGAAAAGAAAACGACTCCCACCGAAAATCCTCCGGCAGGAGTCATCAGCCCCGCTCTCGCGGGCCCAGTCGGCGAACCCCATCGCCACCGGCCCTCGGCCGGCACGCTCAAGATAACGCGCCGGTGATGCGACTTGCAGGAGCCATGTCCGGGGGGCCCGACGCACCGGCTCCCGCCGTCACGGATCAAGTCATCGCATCACCGCAAGCGAGTCGAGCCCGCTCCCCGCGAGCCAGGCGCGTCCCCGATAGCCCGTGCCCGTGACTCCCATCGAGCGCAGCGACGCGGGCGCCGGCACCGCCCCGTACCATTGCGCGTACACCGGCATCAGCCGTTTCTGGTCCACCAGCACGTCGCCGTACTCGTGCGTGATCGGGTCGGGCAGCATCGTCCCGCCCGACGGGCGCCACGCCTGGCGCATCGAGTGCCAGCCCACGATCCAGTAGCGCCGCCCCGCGAGCGTCGTGTCCCCCGTGACTCGGTACTCCGTCAGCACGGCCCCACGCGCCGCACCAGGACGCGGCAGGTCGTTGAACACGAGCGTGTCCGCCCACACGTGTCCTTCCGGCGGCCACCACACCGGCAGCCGCGGGATGATGCGCCGCAGCTCCATCGGCAGCGCCGAGGGAAAGGCCGCGGCGCAGGCGCCCACGGTCGGATCGCAGTCCGGCACGACGTCGTCGAACTCGCCCAGGCGCCCCAGCCGCACCAGATAATGCAGCGTGTCCTCGGGGTTCAGGGCCTCCCCGACCGCTCCGGCCGCCTGCATCCGCACTTTCGAGAGACTGTCGCTCCACACCAGATACCGGTCGTTGCGCACCGCGAAGCGGAGCACACCGGTCTCCTGAAGGCGGCTCACCACGCCGGCGGCACTCTGGGTCGCCTCGGCGTACTCCAGCCGATAGGCGAACGAGTCTGGCCACGCGTAGCGCGGAGGATTCGGTGCCCGAGCCGACTCGTTGCCGCAGCCGGCCGCCGCCCATGCGAGAACGAGCGCAGCAGTGAGACAGCGCCAGCGTCGCGTCAGTATGTACATATGGTCGTATCACTATCCGTCACGGCGCGCACGCCGGCGACAGCTTGGGACTGAACGGCGAGGACGTTTCGTCTCGCGTGGGGCGCTACGGGTTCCGGGGCGCCACAGGCACGCTCCGATGCCCCATCGCCCATACCCTGACGGAGTGCTCGAAGATCGCGTGGACGCCAAACGGGGTCCGCCGCCTGGGAGGCGCCGGACCCCGCGTTGCAAACCGGGCTCACGCCCGGTGCTTCTTCCGCACGGCCCGCCGGGCGGCGGACCAGATCGTCATGAGGAACGCTCTGCTTGCGGAACAGGGACATCCGACCGTCCCGATCTGACATACGCGCCAAGGACCTGGAACGTTTCAGCGCCGCGGAGCCTGCGGGGAGGCGACCACGCCCGGCGTCGGTATCGAGTCCGGCCGCAGGGCGCTCGTGTCGCGCGGCATGGTGCTCGTCCGCAGCGGCGCGATCGGCGGAGCCGCCTGCTGACTGGTCCCGATGCCACCCACCCAGCGGCCCGCAAACACCGCAGCGGCGATCACGACGATCGCGACCCCCGCCTGCACCAGTCGCCGGCGCGTGGACGGCACCAACTGGCGCAGCCGCACGTTTTCCCGCCGCAGGTCGAGCTTTTCGATGGCCCGCTCCACCGTCGCCACGAGGTGCGGCAGGTCCACCGGCTTCGTGAGGAAGTTCTCCGCGCCGAGCTGCATCGCGCGCACGGCGGTGGGAATGTCCCCGTACCCGGTGAGCAGAATGACCAGGGCGCGCCGCTGGCGCATGACCTCGAGGATCTGCAGGCCGTCCAGGTCCGGCAGCCGCAGGTCGAGGATCGTCACGTCGGGGTTCTGCGACTGGAATGCGGTCAGGCCCGCCTTTCCGGTGGCCGCCCGCACGACGTCGTAGCCCAGACGGGAGAAGTACTCGCTCAGCCCCTTCAGCACCGCCTCATCGTCGTCCACGACAAGGATGCGGCGCCCTTCGCCGCTGGCGAACTGCTCGGCCTCGCTCATGGGGTGTCAAGTTAGGGCCCGCCCCGCCTAGGCGCCAGCACGCCGGACACCGGATCGCCCCGTCGTCAAGGCCGGCGCCGCCCCTGCACCGGCGCCCCCTCCGGCCGAACGAGTCCGCTGGTACGCCGATTGCTGCTGTCCTGGACGGAGTCAAGCGCCCAGTTCCGAGGAGGACGTCATGGCAGTACCGTCCCGGCGTATCGCGCGGCTCGCGCTCGCCACCGCTCTCTTGGCCGTTCCGACGGCGATGCTCGGCTACGGCGTCTGGATCCACGCCGTCGTGCCGACCGAGGTGCTCACCGGCTTCCAGACGGCGGCGAGCATTCCCGGAATCCGCACCAAGGTCATCAACGGCGCGACGGATGCCGACGTGGCCCACTTCCGGGCCTGGTTCTACCAGCACGCCGCCGGCATCAAGGACCAGACGCTGCGCGGTGCCTTCCTCAAGCGCTACCCCAATCCGGCCGCGTTCGACGCCCAGGCGTTCAAGATCTTCCTCATGTCCAACCCCGAGGCGATGGTTCTCGGCGTCGACCCGTTCGAGGACGTCTACAAGGCACGCGCTCGCGCCGACGCCGCGATAGACCCGACGGCCCCGTACACGCCCGGGCAGAAGCTGACCATCGCGACCACCCTGCAGATGGGCTCCGTTTATCCCGACATCGACCGTCGGAATCAGGATCGGCTGTTCCGGACTCCGAACGGCCAGGTCGCGCTGACGGCGCGCGGTGACACGGTGCCGATGGACCCCATGACGTTGAACTGGGGACGGCTGACCGGGCTGTCGAGCCAGACGGCCGAGCACGTCGGGCTGAGCCACGAGGTGCACTCCAGCAACTCGTCGGTGCTGGGGGTGACGCCTTGGGACTACGTCGTGGCGACCGGCTACCCAACCGACTCCGTGGAGTCGTACGCCGAGCAGAACGCGCAGATGTACACGGACCTCTCCTACCTGGCGCTGCTGTCCGGGCAGTCGGGCTCCGAGATGTTGAGCTACCTGTACGGCGGCAACGCGATGCACTACCTCGCGGACGTGGGGAATCAGATCCAGACGCTGCAGGCGGGGATCGAGCAGTTCAGCACGGACGCGTCGTTCGCCTACTGGTGGGGCCGCATCAAGACGGTGTTCGGCCTCCTCGGCGCCACGCCGTCCCGCAACAGCATCAACATCGACATCCTGAGCAACCACCGTACGCTGGCCATGAAGCTGTTCCAGGTCGAGCTGCAGCGCGCCTACCGGTTCGACTCGCTGGGCCAGAAGGACTCCATCTCCGCCAGCATGCGCGCGGCGCTCGACGGCCTGCGGAACGGCGATCCGTTGTTCAAGCGGGTGCTCACGGGCATCGTGCTGGGGAACGCGCAGAAGCAATGGTATCCGGCCTACGGGCAGCTGATCGCCGGCACGGTGATCGACTCGAGCTTCAAGGAGGGGGCCGAGATCTTCCGACTCATCCGCGAGATCGCGGTTCCGCAGCTCCACAAGGCGGGAGTGGCAGTGGACTTCGACACGATCCCCGACGCCAAGGTCTGGGACTACGTGCAGCCGCTCACGAATCCCAAGATCCAGGCCGCGCTCGACACCTTCAACATCCTCGAGGGCCGGGGGCTGGGCCGCGTCCACGAGGCGGTGACCTGGTGGTGGGACCGCTACTGGACCACGTCGTTGACCTCGGCGAATCTCAAGAGTCAGCTGACCGAAGGCATCCTGGAGCGGCTGGTCCGCGATCAGCTGATCTATCTCAACGCGGCCGACGCGCGCCGGCAGGACTACATCGACACACACGGAGGGCTCAAGTAGCCCGCCGTTCCTCGTGACCGCGATCCTCCCCGAGCTCGATCGCCTGGGCCTGTCCCGGGCGTTCGAGCACGGGCTCGCGGACGAGGTGGAGTTGGCGCTCGCGCTGCCCGCACATCCTCACGACGAGGCGGCGATGGGAGCGGCCCGGCGCATGGCGGACCTCCTGCGCGAGCTCGCTTCCCTCTCACCCAGGCTCCGGCTCTCGGAGGAGCCCGGCGCCCTCCCTCCCGACCTGGCCGATGACCAGCCCGTGGCTGTCACGCTGCGCGGAGCCGCGCGCGGGGGCGTCCACCTGGCCGGCGCACCCGCGGGCTACGAACTCCCGGTTCTGGTCAACGCGATCCTCGACGTCTCGCGCGCCGAGACGGCGTTGGCCCCCGGCACCGTCAAGGTGCTCGCCGAGCTGCAGAACCCGGTGACCGTCCGCCTGCTCACCAGCGCGACCTGCCCCAATTGCGCCACGGAAGCGCGCCTCGCCGTCCAGATGGCCATCGCCAGCCCCCATGTCGACACCTGGGTCCTCGACGCCGCGCAGGTCCCGCGACTGGCCAGGCGCCTGGGCATCTCCACGCTTCCGGCAGCGCTGATCAACGACATCTGCTGGGTCCCCGGTGCCCAGCCGGAGCTGGCGCTGCTGGCTCGCGTGCTGTACGCTGGGACGTGACGCTCCCGCTCGTCATAGATACCGATCCCGGCATCGACGACGCCCTGGCCCTGATCCTCGCCGCCCGCGATGCGCGCGCGCGGCTGGCCGCGGTCTCCACGTCGTACGGCAACACCACCGTGGATCGAGCGACCCGCAACGCGCGCCTGGTGCTGGCCCGCGCCGGGAGCGCGGCCCCGGTCTTCGCAGGCGCCGACCGCCCGCTCACTCGGCCGCTGATCACCGCCAAGGAGACCCACGGCCCGGAGGGTCTCGGCGATCACGAGCCGGCGGCCCCGGACGCCGTCCGCCCCTCCCACGCCAGCATCATCGACGCCCTCCGGGCCGCCGGCGGCCCCGTCACGCTCGTGACCCTCGGCCCGCTCACCAACCTCGCTCATGCGTTGCGCAGCGACCCTGCGTTCCTGCGCTCCCGCGTGACGCGCCACGTCGCGATGGGTGGAAACATCGCGGCCGCGGGCAACTCAGGGGGCCTGGCCGAGTTCAACGTCTGGTGCGACCCGGAGGCCGCGCAGGAGGTCTTCCGCGCCCGCCTCGGGACGGAGCTGGTCGGGCTGGACGTGACGCGCCGCCTGGTGATCACGGCCCAAGGCGTGGAGAGGCTGGCGCGCAGCCCCGACCCCGACGCCATCTGGCTGGGCCGCCTCCTGGGATTCTACGTGCGCTTCCACCACGCGCAGGAGGGACTGCCGGGAGCGGTGATCAACGATCCCCTGGCCGTGGCGCTCGCGCTCGAGCCGTCGTGGGGCACCGCGGAAACGCTGCCGCTGGCCGTGGACCTCGCCGAGGCGCAAGGTCGCGGAGAGACACTGGTCGGGGCACCGCCCGACCCGCCGGTGCGCGTCTATCGGGACGTGGATCTCGGACCCATTCACGACTGGCTCCTGCGCCACCTCTTTGGCCGCTGGCTTACGAAGTCCGATTTTCGCGCCTAGCTTCCCCCGGCGGATGATCTCGCCCCAGGCTCTCCCCAACCAGGTCGCCGTCGTCGGCGCCGGCAGCATCGGCTGCGGCTGGGCCGTGCTGTGCGTGGCGTCGGGTTGGGAGTGCACGATCTTCGACACGGGAGCCGACGCCGCCGCGCACGCGGTGGACGAGATCGGGCGACGGGCACGCGCCCTCGTGGCGCTGGGCCGCGCCTCCTCCGCGGTCGTGGAGCACGGCCTGAGCCGGCTGCGCTCGGGACGCTCGCTGCTGCAGGCCTGCGGCGACGCCGATTGGGTGATCGAGGCCATTCCGGAGGACTTGCCGGCGAAGCAGCGCCTGTTCGAGAACCTGGGCCAGGTGGTTCGCCCGCACGCCATCCTCAGCTCCTCCTCCAGCGGACTGGCGATCACCGACATCGCCGGCCGCGTCCGCGATCAACAGCGCTGCCTGGTCGCGCATCCGCTCAATCCGCCGGAGCTGATCCCGCTGGTGGAGGTCGTCCCCGGAAAGTTCACCGCCCCGCAGAGCGTCGAGGTGGCCCAGGACTGGCTCCGCGCGCTCGGCCGCATTCCGGTCACGCTCAAGCGCGAGGTGCCGGGCAACGTCGTCGGCCGGATCGCCGCCGCGGTCTGGCGCGAGTGTATTGACCTGGTGCTGGCCGGCGTGATCGAGGTGGACGACATCGACCGGGCCGTGTCCCTCGGGCCGGGCCTCGGGTGGGCCGCGGCGGGTCCCCATCTGACCTACCACCTCGGCGCCGGGGACGGCGGGGTCAAGGCCTTCCTGGAGCAGCTGCTGGTGTCGTTCGAGGGCTGGTGGGGAAGCCTGGCGCAGTGGACCCGGCTCGAGCCGGAGCAGCTCGCGGCGCTCACCAGTCACATCGAGCGGACCTACGGTGCGAGGCTCGACGCATTCCGCGAGGCGCGCGACCGCCGGCTGGCCGCGATTCTTCAGGCGCTGGAGCAGTCCAGGAAGAGTTGACGGCTCAGAGGCCGGCCAGCTCCCCGAGCTGGTGCAGGATGCGCTCGGTCAGCCCCCAGATCGTGTACTCCCCGACGACGATGGACTCGAACTCTTGCACGCCTCCGGGCAGCTGGAGCCGGAACGGGCGGCGCAGCCGCGGATCATAGAGATCCGCCACGCTGAGCCACACGACCGCCTCGGCCTCCGCGCCTGGCACGGCCGGCAGCCGCGACGGCACGGGGAAGAGGAATGGTGACACCACGATAGGCGGCAAGTAGGGGGTGCGGGGGCTGACGTCGTCGAGCCCGCCGGCGGGGTCCGCCCCGAGCTTGATTCCGGTTTCCTCCTGAGTCTCGCGCCGCGCCGTTTCGGCCAGCGACGCGTCCCCCGGTGCGGCGAAGCCTCCCGGCAGCGCCATCTGGCCCGACCACGGGTCGCCGGTCCTGGCCTGGCGCTTGATCAACAGGATGGCCGGATCCGGCTCCCCCGTCACCAGAATGGCGACGGCCGCCCGGCGGGCCTCCGGCCGCTCGATCCTCGCGGGCGTCCGGATGGCCAGCGCGCCGCGCACCCGCACCACGAACCCGCTCACCGGCTCCAGATGCTCCGTCCCGCCGTCCTCCGGCACCCGCCAACCGCCCTGATTTGCCGTGTGACACCCGTCACGCTTGGTCGACGAGCAAGTAACGCGCGCGGTGGCGGCTCCGACAAGGTCGCCCTGAAACCGGCGCTCTTGCGCGCACGTTTAGATTTGTACGAACCCCTGACCGGGAGGGCGTATTCGGATCTTCGGTGTCAGCCTGTTGGCCGTCGCGGCGCTGGCCGCGGCGGGCCTGCTGTGGAAGCGCCGTCGCGAGGAGCTGCTGGAGCGCGTGTCCCTGCCCTTGGACCGCGACCTCGAAGAACTGAGGGAAGCCGGCTTCTAACCGCGACCCGACCCACGCGAATCGAGACGGCCCGGAGACCGAGATCTCCGGGCCGTCTGCGTTCGTGCGCTCAGCCGAGAGCGACTGAGAAGAACGAGATCGTGGCCTCGAGAACCCGGTCGAGGGCGGGACTGCTTCCGGTCCACGGGTGCGCGGCGCCGAACGTATGCCCCGTGCCGCCCACCACGAGCAGCCGCGCGCCGGACGCCGCCCCCGCACGCTCCAGCCGGCGCGCCTGGTCGAACGGCACCGTCTCGTCGGCATCGCCGTGCACGATCAGCCACGGGATGCGCAGCCGCTCCGCGGCGGCGACGATGTTCAAGGCGCCCCCCCGGTGTGCCTCGAGGTCCTCCAGCAGGTCGAGCCCGATCGGGAGGACCTGCCCGGTCCGGACGTTGACGACGTCCAGGCGGCCGTCGCGGCGCCACGCCGACACCACGTCCTCGGGCCACCACAGGTAGTCGCTCACCGCCGCCCAGGTTGCCAGCGCCTTGATCCGGCGGTCACGCGCCGCGTACAGCACCACCGTGCCGCCGCCACGGCTGTGTCCGAGCAACCCGATCCAGGGCGCCCCGGCCGCCGCCACGTGGTCAATGACGGTGGCCAGGTCCGCGAGGTCCCCGCTGACGGTCTGGCGGCCCCAGCGCCCCAGCTCGCTGAAGCTCTCCCCGTCCTCGCCCACGCCGCTGCCCGAGAAGTTGAAGGTGACGGCCGTGAAACCAGCCCGCGCCAGCCGCTCGGCCGCGGGTGGGAAGAACCCCCAGTCCTTGAACCCCTTGAAACCGTGGCAGATGACGACGGCCGGCCGGGCCTCGCCCGGGCGCGCACCCGTCCGGACGTCCACCCGCAGCGGCCCTCCGTCGCTTCCCTTCAGCACGGTCGTGGCTAGCCTGGGGGTACTCATGGGACTAGCTTTCCGGCCCGGTGGCCACCCATCCGCTCCGCACCTCGGCCCCGTCCCTGGTCGTCGTGGGACGTCGCATCATGGCGTTGCGGGACGACCTGGTCACCAAGTGGGCCCGCTTCCTGACCGCGCGCCAGCCGGGCACGGCGATGCTGGGCCTCCCCGCCACCGACCGGCTCCTCAAGCTGATCGTGGACCTCCTGGCCCACATGAGCGGCCCCATGCGCCGCGAGGCGGACGACACCTGGTTTGCCGCCACCGAGCTGTACGGGAGGCTCGCGGCCGTCCGCGGGCTCGCGGCCGGAGAAGTCGTCGAAGAGCTGCAGTACCTGCGGGAACTGCTGACCAAGGACCTGGCCGACATTCTCGTCGCCCTTCCGGTGCGGCAGCAGCTGCCGTCCGTGCTGCGCATCAACCGGGTTCTGGACCGCGGGGTCGCGAACGCCGTCGTGGGGTACACCGACGCGCTCGTCGCCACCATGTTCAGCCGCGAAGGAGTGCCGGTGCCGACCACCGAGCACGTCCACGACCTGCTCGCCCAGCTCGACGGCATCGAGGGCGAGCTGCGGCTGCTCGACGCGCGTTCATCCGGCTGAGATCTCTTCTCCCCCGTCCACGTTGATCACGTTTCCGGTCAGCCACCCGGCCCCCGGGTGGCACAGCGCGACCAGCGCCCCGGCCACGTCACGCGGGACCGTGAGCCTCCCGCCGGGGTTCTTCTTCGCCGCGCCCTCGAACAGCTTGTCACTCCCGGGGATCTTCCGTGCCGCGGGCGTGTCCGTCACGCCCGCCCGCAGGGCGTTCACCGCGATCCCGTGCGGAGCCAGCTCGTACGCCAGCTGCCGTGTGTGCGACTCCAGCGCCGCTTTCGCGGCGGACACGGCGCCGTAGGACGCGATCGCACGGGTCGAGCCGGACGAGGTCATCGAGAACACGCGCCCCCCGCGCCCCAGCAGCCCGCGGCGCACCGCGTCCTGCGTCCAGTACACCAGGCTGTGCGCCATCACCGTCAGGGTCATGTCCATCTGCTGCTCGTTGATGGCGTCGTCCCCGATGAAGGGCTTCAGCGCGCCGAAGGCGAGCGAGTGCAGCAGCACACCCACCTGCGCCCCTTCGGCCTGCAGCCGGTCCAGCACCTCGGTGCGCCGCTCCGTGTCGGCGGCGTTGACGTTGAAGAAAAGCGCCCGCCGCCCCACCTTCTCGATCGCGGCCTTCACCTGCTCGACCTGGGGCAGCGACGCCTTGCGGTCGAGGTGAACCCCGCAGATCTCGTAGCCGGCGCCCGCGAGCGCGATCCCGCACTCGGCCCCGAAGCCGCTGGAAACGCCGAGGATCAGCGCCCAATGCGGAGCGCCCTGTGCATGCGACACCCTGGAGACTCCCGGTTGGAGTGCGGTGAATCTCGCATTCGAGGCGGCCCCCGAGCAATCCTCCCCCGCCGGGCGCCGGAACGGGCATGACGGCACACACGCACTACCTGTGGTTCCACACCAAGCAGCGGCAGGAGATCATCGACATCACCGACGAGGTCGCCGCCGAGGTCGGGAAGAGCGGCGTCGCCGAGGGGTTCGTCCTCGTTTCGGCCATGCACATCAGCGCCTCCGTCTTCGTCAACGACCACGAGAGCGGTCTGTGGCGCGACATCCTCCACTGGCTCGAGCATACCGTGGCGCCGTGGGAGCCTGCGCGCTACCACCACAACGAGACCGGCGAGGACAACGCGGCCGCCCACCTGCGCAGCCTCACCGTCGGACACGAGGTGATCGTCCCCGTCACCAAGGGGGCTCTGGACCTCGGCCCGTGGCAGCGGATCTTTTACGGCGAGTGGGACGGGCAGCGGAGGAAGAGGGTCATCATCAAAGTCATGGGTGAGAAGTGAGGGAGGGCGATCCGCCTCGCCTCCCACCTCTCAGCCCTCACGATGATGTGGCCATTGTGTCACCATGCTGTCGGCGTCTTTCGGGGGTCTAATGACCGACGTGAATCAAGCCGGGGCCGGCTGGTTCCATCCTTCGCGCGGGGCATACCGGTACACGGTGCTGCTGTTCGTCGGGCTGCTGCCCTTCGGCAGCTACTTCGCCTATGACAGCATCGGCGCGCTGGCGACCATGCTGATGAAGGCCTGGCACACCAACCAGAGCGGGGTCGGCAGTCTGTACACCTGGTACAGCGTGGCGCCGATCCTCTTCGTCGCCCCCGCCGGCTTGATGATCGACCGGATCGGAACGCGGCTCGCGAGCCTGATCCTGTCGGGCCTGGTGGTGTTGGGCGCGTGCGTCGTGGCGCTCGCTCCCTCCGTCGCGATCGCCGCCATCGGGCGCTTCATCTTCGGCGCGGGCTCCGAGTCCCTGATCGTGGCACAGAGCGCCATCCTCGCGCGCTGGTTTCGGGGCAAGGAGCTGGCGCTGTCCTTCGGCGTCACGCTCACCATCATGAGGCTCGGCACGCTGTTCAGCTTCAACGGCATTTCGTCCCTGGCCACCAGGTTCGGCGTCAACGAGGCGCTGTGGGTGGCGGCCGGTCTGTGTGTCTTCAGTCTGCTGTGCAACCTGGTCTACTTTGGAATGGACCGGCACGGCGAGAAGGCGCTGGGGCTTGCGGAGGCGGGCGCGGGCGACAAGATCGCCCTCGGCGACATCAAGAAGTTCGGACGGTCGTACTGGTATGCGGTGGCCCTCTGCGCCACGTTCTACTCGGCGATCTTCCCGTTCACGGCGCTCTCGACGGACTTCTTCCACGAGAAGTACGGGCTTCCGCTCACGGTCGCCGCAGGCCACGCCGAAGGCACCTTCCAGTCCGTGTGGTATTTCCTGCGTCACACGTTCGGGACGGCGGGCGGCACGACTTCGATCATCATCGCGGCCTCCATGTGCTTCGCGCCGTTCGCCGGCGGTCTGGTGGACCGGATCGGGCGGCGTGCCTCGCTGATGGCGCTCGGTGCCCTGTTGATGATCCCATCCCACCTGATCCTTGGCTTCACGATGGTGCCGCCGTACCTGCCGATGATCCTGCTGGGGGCGTCGTTCGTGCTGGTGCCTGCGGCCATCTGGCCCTCGGTGCCGCTGGTCGTCGAGAAGAACGTCACCGGGACCGCGTTCGGTGTGATGACGATGATCCAGAACGCCGGCCTGGCGCTGTTCCCGTGGGTGAACGGCAGGCTCCGGGTGGCCACGGCCGGCTGGCACGCGAGCGCGCTGATGTTCGCGGTCCTCGGCGTAGTCGGCTTCGTCTTCGCGCTGCTCCTCCTCGGTTCGGACCGCCGCAGCGGAGGTGCGCTGGAGCGCGGCTCCGCCGAGGCCTGACGGCGCCGGGCCGCTCCGGCCCGCGCCCGCGCAACGATTCGCCCCGACGTGCAACGGCCGGTGACACTCCCGGCCGTTGGCTTTGCCATTGTGTGACGGCCCCATCCGGGAGCACGCGTGGCCGTCACGCCTCAGCTGCTCGCCCGTCTCGCCTCGCTGGACGATCTGCTGGAGCTGGCCGGCGCCCTCGGCTTCAGGCCGGGCGGCGACGAGCTGAGCGCGGAAGCGCGGGCGCGTCTGGGGCTCGACGGCCCGGGCCTCGGGGTTCGCCGCGCGGCCATCGTGGGCCGCCACACTTCCTTCACGCTCTACGGACTGATGGCGGACACTCCCACCCGCGGGCAGGTGGCCTCGGCCGCGGAGCGCCTGGCGCGGGCGACGCCGGGGGAGCACGGCCTCCTGCTGGTTCTCGATGCGCGGGCGAGCGTGCTGGCGGTGGCTGGCCTGGCGCCCCGCGACGGCGGGCCGCCGGTGCGGCAGCTGCGCATCGGCCTGCGCCCACCCAGCCCGGTCTCGGCCGAGATCCTGAGCGGTCTCGCGCCGGCCCCGCGGGACTCCGCCGTTTCCCTCGCCGTGCGCGCCGCCGACGTGCTCGCGGAAGAGGGGCTGACGCGGCGGTTCTTCCGCGACTTCTCCCGGTTCCACGCGCTCGCGGCCGAGCGGCTGACGGCCATGCCGGGAGCCGGCGCAGCGGAGCGGCGCGATTTGGCGCTCGTGCTCATGACGCGGCTGCTGTTCCTCTACTTCGTGCAGAGCCGGGGGTGGCTGGGGCCCCGCGACTTCCTACCGTCGCTCCTCGACACAGCGCTCGGTCGCGGCCACCCCTTCCACCGCGGCGTGTTCGAGCCGCTGTGTTTCGGCGTGCTGAACGCGCCGCCCGAGCGCCGTTCCCGCGCGGCCCGGGCCCTGGGCGACCTGCCGTTTCTCAACGGCGGGCTGTTCGAGCGGCACGCGATCGAGCGCCGCTTCCCCGCGGCGGCGCTGGACGACGACACGTGGCGCACGCTCTTCGACGAGCTGTTCGAGCGCTTCCACTTCACCGTGCGCGAGAGCGACGATGCGGACGCGGTGGATCCCGAGATGCTCGGCAGGGTCTTCGAGGGCCTGATGGTGCGCGACCGTCGCCGCCGCCAGGGCACGTACTTCACGCCCCGGCGGCTGTTGCGGGCCACCGTCGCTCGGGCGCTCGCCGCCGCGCTGCCGGGGCGCGACGCCGCGGCGCTCGCGCGCATCCGGGTGCTCGACCCGGCGGTCGGGTCGGGCGCGTTCCTGCTCGAGGTGCTGCACCGGCTGGAGCGGGCGCGCGCGGAGCGCTGTCCGGAGGAGCGCCCGGCGGCGCGGCGCCGGGCGATCGTGCGCGACAACCTCTTCGGCGTCGATCTCGATCCGATGGCGGTGCGGCTGGCCGAGCTGCGGCTCTGGCTGGCCCTGCTCGTGGACGACGACGCGTGTCTGGCCGACGTGGCCCCACTCCCCAACCTCGATCAGAACCTGCGTCAGGGCGACAGCCTGCTTTCGCCCCTCGAGGCCGCGCGCGACCTGCACTTGCCGGCGGCGGCGCGGGTGCGGGCGGTGGGCGAGCGCCGGGCCGCCTATTTCGCGGCGTCGGGGCGCGAGAAGGCCGTGCTCGCCCGTGCCATCCGCGCGGACGAGCGCGCGCTCGCCCTGGAAGCGGCCGACGCCGGGATCGCGGTGCTGACGGCGCGGCTGGCCGACGCGGCGGCCAGCACCGGCCGTGACCTCTTCGGCCGGCGGCCGCGGCGGGCGCCGGGCATCGAGCGGCGCGTCGCGGCCTGGCGTCGGGAACGCCACGAGCTGGTGGCGGCCCGCCGCCGCATCGTCGCCGAGGACGCCCTCCCCTTTTTCGCCTATGACGTGCACTTCGCGCCGGTGATGGCCGAGGGCGGCTTCGACATCGTGGTGGGAAACCCGCCCTGGATCCGCGGGGAGCGCCTTCCGGTGACGACGAGGCTGGCCCTCGCCCGGCGCTACGAGGCCTACCGGGCGGCCGCCGAGCACCGGGGCTTCGCCCATCTTCCCGACCTCTCGGTGGCGTTCGTGGAACGCGCGCTGCAGCTCGCCAGGCCCGGCGGCGTGGTCGGACTCCTG
>Ga0335078_10003095_pt1 | contig 24838 bp, 22 predicted proteins | sample Lox_Sample_32_FD_206711 | JGI IMG/M metagenome (GOLD analysis project Ga0335078, IMG submission 206711) | Soil microbial communities from Loxahatchee National Wildlife Refuge, Florida, United States - Lox_Sample_3.2 | ecosystem: Environmental > Terrestrial > Soil > Wetlands | place: USA... | reverse complement strand
ATGATGAATGATCAGGCCGGCGCACCAGCCGTGCGAAGCGTCGGCTTTGCTGAGTTCCCGCGTGATCTCGTACCATGTGTCGAAGCCGAGACCATAGCCGCCAATCTCTCGCGGCAGCAGAATGCGAGCGAAACCGGCATCGAGCATGTCTCTGACGGAGGCTTCCGGGATGCGTCGCGCCTCTTCCGCGGCTTGCGCGCGTTCGGCGAAGCGCGGCGCCAACGCCTGGGCGCGCGCGACCATTTGCTGGGCGGTCACGTTGAGTTCGGGCGACGGGGATGGCGGCATGTTTGCTCCTATCGCTTGGCGCGATCGTCTGCAGTCTTCAGCATCAGCCTGCGGCCGACCGGGAACAGCTGCAAATCATAGCGGTGGACGACCCAGCCCCAAATTCCCATCGGCGCCTTCAGCATGATCGCGATGGCGATCAGGCCCAGCAGGATCAAATAATAAGTGCCGTAATCGGCCAGGAGCTCACGCAGCACGATATAGACGAGCATGCCGATGAACGGTCCTTCCAGCGTCCCGATGCCGCCGATGACCACCATGAAAATCACCACGACCGTCCAATCGTTGATGGAAAAGCCGGCTTCCGGCGAGATCCGCAGTTTTTGCAAAAAGATCAAGCCGCCGATCAGGCCGGTACAGGCCGCAGTCGCGACGTAGATAATGAACTTGGTGCGAAAGGTGTTGACGCCGAGGCTCGCGGAAGCCGGTTCAGAATCGCGGATCGCCGTCAGCGCCAGCCCGTGGCGCGAGCGCAACAGTAAATAGACGATGGCGAACACGAACAGCGATGCGGCGAGCGTCATCAAATAAAGCATCGTGTCGCGCACGTCGCGGTCGCCGGAAATTTCGCGCAAGATCGGAACGGTCAGCGACATGCCGGAACCTGCGCCGAGCACGAGGATGAGGCTGGCGACGAGGGAGAAGACCTCGGAAACGACCCAAGTGCCGATGGCAAAATAGGCGCCGCGCAGCCGAAACACCGCGAATGACACCGGGATCGACACCAGTCCGGCAAATGGGCCGGCGAGGAGCAGCGCGACGTAGACGTTCACGTTCCATACGCCGGTCAGATAGAACAGCATGTAGCCGCCGAGGCCGACATAGGCCTGTTGGCCGACGGACACCAGGCCGGCATAGCCGGCCAGCAGATTCCACAGCTGCGCCAGCGCCAGGTAGTAGGCCATCTCCGCAATCAGCCGCATCCAGCCGGCGTCGCCCCACCAGGGCAGGGAGATCAGCACGGCCAACAGCATTGCCGCCAAGACCGCGAAGACGCGGCTCGCCTTGGTGGCGCGCTGAACGCGTACGGGCTCCGGATCGGCGGCGATATCGGTCACTCGCTTCAGTCCCTGGTGCGCGGAAACAGCCCGTTGGGGCGGAGGATCAGGATGGCCAGAAAGGCGAGGTGGCCGGCGAGGATTTGCCAGGTCGGATCAAGCGCGGCGCCGACGGATTGGGCGATGCCGAGCACCATGCCGCCGATCAGTGTGCCCCACATGCTGCCCAGTCCGCCGATGATCACCGCCTCGAAGGCCAGGATCAGCCGGATCGGCCCGGCGGCGGGATCGAAGATGGTGCGGATGCCGAACAGAACGCCGGCGATCGCGGTGAAGACCATCGCGATGCCGAGTGCCAAGGCGTAGAGCTTGCGGTTGTCGATGCCTATCAGCTCGGCGGTGTCGGCGTCGTCCGACACCGCGCGAAAGGCGCGGCCGAGGCCGGTGCGGTAGAACAGAAATTGCAGGCTGGCGATGGACAACACCGCCACTGCAAACACCAACAGCGGATAGACGCCGATGTCGATGCCGCCCGGCAGACGAAGGCTCGCGGTCTCGATCGAGCCTTCCTGGAGGCGGTGGTCATAGGCGCCGAAGCCTTGCAACAGCCCGTTCTGGATGATGATCGAAATGCCGAAAGTAACGAGAAGCGGCGGCAGCAGCCCGCCGCTGAGGGTCTGGTTCAACAGGCCGCGCTGCAAGGCGTAACCCACCAGGAACATCACCGGCACGACGATCACCAGGCTTGAGAACGGATCGAGGCCGGTGCTTTGGGTGACAATCAGCGCGACGTAACCGGACAGCACGATGAAATCGCCATGGGCGATGTTAACGAGCCGCATGATGCCGAACGACATCGACAGGCCGATGGCGAACAGCGCATAGATGCCGCCGAGCAGGCTTCCCTGGATGAAGATGTTGAGCCATTCCATGTCGGCCGCCCGCTACATGCCGAAATAGGCCGCGGTCAGCGCGGCGCGGTCGAAATTCTTGGTCGGCGCGCTCAACGCAAGGCGGCCTTCCTGAAGGCAGTAGAACCGCGTCGAGGCGTCGAGCGCCCGGTTGATGTCCTGCTCGACGAGCACCACCGTCGTGCCTTCGCCGGTGATTGCGCCGAGACATCGATAGATGTCACGGATGACCACGGGAGCCAGGCCCAACGACAGCTCATCGCAGAGCAGGAGCCGCGGGTTGGACATCAGGGCGCGGCCGATTGCGGCCATTTGCTGCTGCCCGCCCGATAACGACGTCGCCGGCAGCCGGCGCAATTCGGAAAGCCGCGGGAACAGCGCGTAGACGCGCTTGAGGTCCCACGGCCCGGCACGCTCGCTGTGAGCGCCGAGCAACAGGTTTTCTTCGACCGACAGGCTCTGAAACAGCCGGCGCCCTTCCGGCACCATAGCGATGCCAAGGCGCACGATCTCATGCGGCGTCTTGTGCCCGATCGGCTCGCCGTCGAACAGCACGGTCTCCGGCGCGGTCGCGAGCGCACCGGCGACCGTGCGCAGAAGCGTGGTCTTGCCGGCGCCGTTGGCGCCGATAATGGCGACGGTCTCGCCTTGTTCGACCGCCACGTCGATTCCAAACAGGGCCTGAAAGTCGCCGTAGAAGGCCGACAGGTTCTGCGTACGCAACAACGTCATGACACCGGTATGCCCATATAGACTTCGCGGACGCGCGGATCGGCCATTACCGCATGCGGGTCGCCCTGTGCGAGGATCTGTCCGAAATCCATCACGATCAGCCGGCCCGCCACCGAAACCAGCGCATGCACGATGTGCTCAATCCAGACGATCGTGGTGCCGCGCGCGTGAATTTCCTTGATCGTCTTGACCAGCTCGCCGCACTCGTACTCGGTCAACCCGCCGGCGATCTCGTCGAGCAGCAGCAGTTTCGGCTGCATGGCGAGCGCGCGCGCCATTTCCAGCCGCTTGCGCTGCAGGAGCGTCAGCGTTCGCGCCGGCATGTTGGCTTTGTCGTAAAGTCCGGTGACTTTTAGGACTTCATTGCAACGCTTGTAGCTCTCGCGTTCGCTCGCGCCGCCGCCGAAAATGGCACCGACCAGGAGGTTCTCGAATACGGTCATATTCGCGAACGGATGAGGTATCTGATACGATCGGCCAATGCCCAGGCGCGACCGCGCGTGCGGCGGCGCTGCCGTCACGTCCGATCCATCGAAGGCAATGCGTCCTTTGGTTGGAACCGCGTCGCCGGTGATCAAATTGAACAGAGTTGTCTTGCCGGCGCCGTTCGGTCCGATCACGGCCAATGCTTCGCCGGCCGCGACGGCCACGTTGACGTCGTCCACGGCTTTCAGCGCACCGTAGTGCTTCGACACCGCCTGAAGCTGGAGGAGATCTGTCATTAATAATAATTTCTAGCTGCGACCGCCGCGTTTTTGCCGCGGCGGTCGTCTGTCATTTCGCCGTGAGTCTTACTTTGTCCGTACCGTGTCAGGAATAAGAAATCGCCGAGAACGGTCTGTCGACCGGAATCTGTGGTGCGGTCCCGTTAAACACGATGTTGAGATCGTATTTCCACTTGGTGCCCTTTTCCCACTGCCCGCCGACGATCGGCGTCGTGCACACATTCGGCACCGGGTTGAGCGGACCGGGACCGGCCTTCCACGTGATCGGACCGACGATCGACTGGTAGTCGGTCTGCGCGATCGCGTCGCGGATCGAGGCGGCGTCGAGCTTCTTGGCGCGCTTGAGCGCGTCGATCGCGACTTCGAGATTGGCGTGCTTGAAGCCGAGCGGCTGGGTCCACTGCTTGCCGCTCGCTTTCTCGTAGGCGTCGCAGTACTGCTGCGCCGTCTGGCCGGTCAGGCCCGACTTGAAGGGGTGGTGGTGCGACCACCACACCTCGGTCGACATGCCGGCGCCGCGGTCGCCCAGCGCCTCGACCGCCGTCGGGAACAACAGCGCCTTGGGCGGCGTCACGATCTTCGGCCGGAAGCCCTGCTGCGCGCACTGCGTCCAGAAAATCGCGAATTGCGGCGGGTTGAAAATGCCGCAAGCGATGTCGGCGTTCATGTTCTTCAATTGGGTGATTTGCGCCGTGAAGTCGTCGGACAGCGGCGGGTACAGGCCGAGATAATGCACGTCGAAACCGTGGCTCTTGATGGTCGCCGGCAGGCCGTGTTCGGGATTGCTCGCCGCGATGCCGTCGGGATCGTTGGTCAGCATCACGCCCGCGATCTTGTTGGTCGGCAACGTCAGCCACATCTCGGCGAACATATTGGCGACCATGTCGAAGCCCCAGAAGAAGTGGTAGGTCCACTCGAAGCCCTTCTTCGGGTCGCCCTTGCGGCCGAAGAACCAGGACTGCCACGGATCGTCCGAGGTGATGCAGGGGACGCCGGCGAGCTCGCACTGGTCGGCCACCGGATTGGTGGTGTCGCCCGTCGATGAGGCGATCATGACGTCGACCCGGTCGTTATTGATAAGCTGTGCCGCCACTTCCGAAGCGCGGTTCGGGTTCGATTGGCTGTCCCGGTTGAGAATTTCGACGCGGTGTTTTTCGCCGGCGACGACGATGCCGTCGCCCAAAAACTTGCTGACTTCGTCGGCAACCCACTTCGAGGGCTCGCCGAATGCGGCGATCGGGCCGGTTTCGGGCGTGATCTGACCGATCTTGATGGTCTTCGGCGCGGCGCGCGACGATTGGAAAGTCCACGGCGAGGTGATGACGCCGGCGCCGCCGGCCGCGGCGAGCTTAAGAAATTTGCGGCGGTGCTTGTCGACCTTCTCGGCGCGCTTGGTTTTCGGTGCCCAGATGATAGTCATAATCCGTTCCTCCCTTTTCTCCTTTGAATAATTCCATGACGGCCGATGGGCGACGCCCCACATTCGGCCCATCATGGCAGACTAGCCGGCGCAAGGCTACAGATGCACTCTCTCATTCAATCCGCGTTTCGCTCCGTCAATTTGGCAGCCACAGGACATGGCGGATTTCGCCCAGCCGGCGCTTGAACGCCGTCCAGGTTTCGCCGCCGTCGACGCTCCGGTAGATCTGGCCGAGGGCCGCCGAAGCAAATAACAGCCTGGGATCGGACGGATGCGCCGCGACCGACCACATGGTGCTTTCGACGTTGCCTGGAAGCGTTAACCGCATCCAATGCTCGCCGCCGTCCGTGCTGCGATAGAGTCTGCCCCAGCTTCCGGGCGGCCCGTCGCCATTGGTGAGGAAGAGGGCGCCGTCCGAATTGGGCACGATGGCGCGCGTATAACTCGACGGCGAGTCAAGCGACCGCAATTCCCAGCTGTCGCCGTCGTTGTCACTAACATGCAGGCCGCGATCGGTCGCCGCGAAAACGCGGCGCTTGCCGCCGTTGGTCACGGCGAGGCCGTGGATGTCCTCGCTGGCGAGGCCAGCCATGCTCTTTCGCCAAGCGACCCCGCCGTCGGTGGTACGCCACACGCCGTCAAGCTCCACGCCGGCCCAGCCGAGCCGCGGATCGGTCGGGTCGAACACGATCTGCGTGAAGCGCGATTGCGCCCGGTTGGAGCAAATCTCCACGACATCGGCGTCGAGCTGACGCCAGCTGCGGCCATGATCCTCCGAGCGATAGAGCGCGGCATATTGCGTGCCGGCGACGATGACGTCGGGATTTTGCGGCGCGAACGCGATCGCGGTGATCTTGAACCGATCGTCCATCGGCGATGGCACGTGCTCAAGCGCCTTGCGGCTGCGGTCCAGGCGATAGAGGCCGTAATTGGTGCCGAGCAGCACGATATTCTGGTCCGACGGATCGGCGGCGAACGCCCAGATTTGAGCGCCGCTATACATGCCGGCGCGGCTGCCCATGCGGATCAGGCTGTCGCCGCTGTCGTCGCTGTGCCAAAGGCCCAGACCGTTACTGGCGATATAAAGCTGCGGCGTCATGGCGCTTCCGCTCAGGCGAAATTCTGCAGCATCGCTTCGCGCAGGAATTTCGGCAGTTCGGCAAGATCGCCGCTGCCGTAGTCGTCGGCGACCGCGGCCGACAGCGCTGTCAGCGTTGCCGCCGACAACGGCATCGGCACGCCAGTGAGCGCGCCGGTCGCCACCGCCGACATAAGATCCTTGCGCAAAGTGCGGATGTCGAGCGTCATCTCGGCCGGCGCGCCCTTGAGCACGTCGATTTTGCTCTTGAGCCAGCCGCTGGCATAGGGCGCTTCCTGCAATACGTCGAGCATCTGATCGAGCGTAAGCCCCTGCTTGAGGCCGAGCGCCAGCGATTCCGACACCGCCTGGATATAGGCCCCGAGGCCGAGATTGACGGCAAGCTTCATCGCATAGCCGGCGCCGTTCGCTCCCATGTGCACGATCCGGCGTGTCATTTTGTCCAAAACAGCGCGCGCCCGGTCGAGATCCTCGGCGCGGCCGCCGACCATGGCGAATAAGGTCCCGGCGCGGACCTGCGGAATGGTGCCCAACACCGGCGATTCGATGAGGCGTGCGCCCTTGACCTCGACCAGAGGCGCGAGCTCGCGGCCGGTCATTGGCTGCAGCGTGCTCATCTCGATGAACAGCTTGCCGCTCACGTCGCCGCTGAGAAAGCCGTCCGGATCGTTGAAGATCCGCCGCACCCCGTGATCTTCGGTGATGATGGAAATCACCATCTCGGATGCTGCGGCGACGTCGCGGGCATTGGCGGCGATCCGCAACCCATCCGCCGCGAGCGCGCGGGTGGCGTCGGCGTTGTGGTCCCAGCCCACGACGTCAAAACCTTGCTGGCGCAGGCGTTGCGACATCGCCGCGCCCATCCGGCCAAGTCCGACAATTCCGACTTTCATGATTTGCTCCTTGATCCCTACAACGGACGGTTATGGCGCGGCATTGTCGCGCTTTTGTCGCACTATAATTGACAGCATTGTGTGCTGGGATAGTCTGTCGCCGTCAACGCCACCATCACTATGCGCGGCGGTGAGAATTAAGACAAATGGGCGCGGAAAATCGCCGCGGTCGTGGGAGGGCATTATGCGACATCGCGTTCTTCTTGCTCTGATTCCGTTTGCGCTCGGGCTGCCGCTGGCTTTGGCGGTGATCCCTAAGGCCATGTCGGCCGCGCAATACGTGCTGAAATGGGCGGTCGTCACGCGCGGCGACATGCAGGAAAAATTCGGCCACAAGCTCGCTGAGGTGTTGCCGCAAGCGACCAACGGCCGCGTCGAGGTGCAGGTCTTCCCGGGCGGCCAGCTCGGCAGCCCGTCGGCCATGATCGAGGGCCTGCAGCTCGGCACCATCGAGGCTTACGAAAACCCCGCCGACTTCTTCACCGGCGTCGATCCGCGCTTCGGCGTTTTCAGCATCCCGTTCCTGTTCAAGAGCACGGAGCAGGCCAATAAGGTTCTCGCCGATCCGGACTACAACGACTACGTGATGCACATGGCCGAGGCCAAGGGGTTGGTCGGCGTCAACTTGGCGGTGGCGGCGGAATCGCTCTATTTCGGCGTCAAGAAGCCGCTGCGGACGCTCGAGGACTTCAAAGGCATGAAGCTGCGCGTCAATGCCACGCCGGCGGAGCGCGCGCGCATGGCCGCGCTCGGTGCCACCGCGGTGCCGATGGGCCTGCCGGAAATGATCACCTCGCTGCAGAACGGCGTGATCGACGGCACCATGAGCGGCATGTCGATCTTCACCAACTTCAACCTGCAGAATGTCGGCAAGGTTCTGCTTGAAACCCACGACACGCTGCTGGTGTCTTACGGCGCCATGAGCAAGCCGTGGCTGGACAAGCTGCCGCCGGATCTGAGCAAGATCATCGTCGATGAGGCGCGCAAGCTGCAGCCGTGGTCGCGGCAGACGGCGATCGACGAGGTGGCGCAATTGCGCCAGGTGTGGCTCAGCCGCGGCGGCGAAATCGTGCACCTGCCGCCGGCCGAGCAGGCCGAGCTTGAGAAGCGGCTGAAACCGATCGGTGCCGAGGTGACCAAGGACGATCCGGTGCTCAAGGCGTTCTACGACAGGACCGAGGCGCTGGCGGCGAAGTATCAGTAAGCTTCGCGCAGAGCGGGCCGGAGCGTCACGCCGGTGCGGGACGCTTCGGCCAAATCCAGCCGGGCGAAGAATGGCGATGCCGCCGCGCGGGCGGGAATAATGGTTTGCGTGCGCCGGACGCGAGGGTGGTGAAATGTCGGATGTAAAGCCGCTATCGCGGCGACGGCAGATCGAAGAGTTTATTTTCATCAGAATTCCGCACGTTTTGTCCGGTGTCCTCTTCCTGTTGGCCGTGGTGCTGAACTTCGTCAACGTCATCGGCCGCTACGTCTTCGGCATGCCGATTTTCTGGGCGGAAGAGACATTGACGTTCACGGTGATCTGGATCGTGTTCCTGGTGGTTGGCACCATCACCTATCGCGGCGCGCACCTGAATATGGATCTGCTCTATTCCAGGATGCCGGCTGGCCTTCAGCTCATCATCAGGATCGCAATCGCGCTGGCGCTGATCGTCTGCGCCATCTACACGGCCATGCAGTCATGGGCCGTGGTCAAGCTGCATTACCTGACTCACGGCGTCACGGCCGGTACCAATATTCCTTTGGTCATCCCGCATTCGGCGCTGCTGTTCGGCTTCAGCTTCATGGCCGCGGCGGCGATCGTGCGATTGCCGTCGTATATCTCCGGCAAGTTCGATTGAGCGGGGCGCGGCGATGTATTGGGTAATGGCGATCCTGCCGTTCATGCTGCTGCTGCTCGGATTCCCGATCTTTCTGCTGCTGCTGATCACCTCGCTCGTCATTTTGATCGGATTCTTCGATATTCCGATGACCGTGGTGGCGCAGGACATCTTCAACAGCCTCAACAAATATGCGCTGTTGGCGGTGCCGTTCTTCGTTTTTGCCGGCAGCCTGATGTCGCGCGGCGGCATTTCGGTGCGGCTGCTGCGCTTCGTCGGCTCGCTGATCGGCGGCTTTCGCGCCAGCGTTCCCTTCACCTCGCTCGGCTTCGCCGCGTTGTTCGGCGCTACTTCGGGCGTGACCACGGCCGCCACCGCCGCGATCGGCACCCTGACCTATCCGAAAATGCGCGAGGTGGGCTACAGCGAGGGCTTCGCCGCGGCCTTGATTACGTCCGAAGGCGCGCTCGACAATCTGATCCCGCCGTCGATCGCGATGATCATCTACGGCATCGCCGCGGATACCTCGATCATCCAGTTATGGACCGCCGGCATCGGCCCCTGCATTCTGCTCGCGAGCTTCTTCGGCGCCTACATCTATTATCATTCCGTCAAAGTCGGCATCCCGGACACCGGACGGTTTTCATTCAAGGAACTGGTGCATTCGACGCGCGACGGCATCTGGTCGCTGGGCGCCATCGTCGTGATCATCGGCGGCATCTATTCCGGCGTGTTCTCGCCGACCGAGGCGGCCGGCGTCGCCAGCGTCTATGCCATCGTCGTCAGCTATTTCATCTATCGCGAGGTCACGCTCGCCGACATATTCGAGACCGCGGCGCGGTCGATGTATCTCACCGGCCTGATTTTCATCATCGTCGCGGTGGCGGGCCTGTATTCGTGGCTCCTTACGATCAGCGGCATCGCGCAGGCGCTCGTCACCGTGATTACCAGCATGCACTCCGAGCGCTGGATCGTGTTGCTGGTCATCAACCTGTTCCTGCTGTTCATCGGCTGTTTTCTCGATCCCGCCTCGGGCCTGATCATGCTGGCGCCGCTTTTGGCGCCGGTCGCCGCCTCGCTCGGCGTCGACCCGATTCATTTCGGCGTTATCGTCGTCATGAACCTGACGATCGGCACGTTCCATCCGCCGTTCGGGTTGAACATTTTCGTCATCCAGGCGCTGTTCAAGACGCCGTCGGAGACGCTCTACCGCGGCCTTATTCCGTTCGTGATCCTGGCGGTGATTGCGCTGCAGATCGTCACTTACGTGCCGGCGGTCTCGCTGACGATCGAGCACCTGTTGTTCCGCCGATAGCGGAAAGCGTTACCGCGCCTCGATCATCCCGGCGACGTTGTTGAGCGCCGCGCGCAGATTGTCGAACATGACGATGCCCTCCGCCGTCACTTTGCGCTTGACGGCGTGACCGCGCGCGCCGGGCAGGCGGGGCGGTTCGGCGCCCGCCATCGGCTTCGTCTTGCCGACCATCTCGGCAATATGGGCCATGCGCGCCTCATAGGCCTTGGTGCCGGCAAAACCTTGCGGATTGAGCGCCAAGAAGAAATGACAGATGTTGCTCGGCCGCTTCACCACGTTCTCGTAGGTGACCTGGAACCCCGGCTCGCCGTCGGACAAGGCGCTGCACAGCGCTTCGACCATCAACGACAGCGCATAGCCCTTGGGGCCGCCGATCGGCAGCACCGAGCCTTTCACGGCTTCGGCGGGATCGGTCGTCGGCCGTCCGCTCGGATCGAGCGCCCAGCCTTCCGGAATGCTCTTTTGCCCGGCGGCCAGCATATGGCGGATGCGCGAGCGCGCCACCATGGCGGTCGCCATGTCGGCGATGATCGGTTCGGCATCGTGCAGCGGAAAGCCGACGCCGATCGGATTGGTGCCGAACAGTCCTTCGGTGCCGCCGGTCGGCGCAATCGCCGGGCTGGCATTGGTGAAAGCCAATCCGATCAGGCCAAGCGCTGCGGCATGGTCGACGTAATAGCCGGCCGCGCCGAAATGGCTGGAGTTGCGTACCGAGACCGCGCCGACGCCGTAGGTCTTGGCGATGTCGATCGCGATATCCATGGCGCGCCGGCTCGCCACCAGGCCGAGCGCATGATCGGCGTCCATCACGACGGAGCAGGGCAGGGTCTGCGTGGTCGCGATCGCCGGATTGCTCTTGATGGTGCCGTCGAGCAGACCGCGCGTATAGAGCGGCAAATGCACGACGCCGTGGGAGTCCGAGCCATGGGTTTGCGCCCAGAGCGCGACCTCGGCGCCGATCTCGGCGTCGCCGCGCGACACCCCGCAGTGAGTGAACACGTCGGTGACCAGGCCCGCCAGGGCGGCCGGCGACACGGTGTCGGTGGCCGCCATCTGCCTCAGTCTTGCCGCGAGTGCGGCTGCGTCCTGCATCGATTTGCTCATCAGTTCGGTGCCGCACCGGGAAAGAACGCCTCGGCGTTGCGATGGAAGACTTTCTCGTAGACGTCTTCTGAATAGCCGAGCGAACGCCAGTCGTCGACCAGCCGCTCATGCGTCAGTGTCGGCCAATCCCAGCCGAACATGACGCGGTCTTGCAGGCGGCCGCCGATTTCTTTTTTCAGTGCCGGCGTGAAATATTTCGGCGACCAGCCGTGCAGCTCGTAGCGCACATTGGATTTATGCAACAGGATCGCGATCATATCGTCCTGCCACGGCCAGGCCGGGCGGCCGGCGAGAATCTTCAGTTCGGGAAATTTTGCGGCGACAAGATCGACATGGCGCGGATGACCGTCGTCGAGCACCACGCCCATGCCGCCCGGCATGCCCTGGCCGATGCCGGTGAGGCCGGTCATCAGCAACACCGGCACGCCGGCCTCGATGGACAGTTTGTAGAACGGGTCCCAGATCGGATCGCTGGGCGGAAAGCGCAGGCTGTTCTGACTCTGGCAGAAGCCGAGAAAGCCGCAATCGGTCGCTTTCAGGCGCGCAAATTCCTTGAGCCAGAAATCCTTCATTGTCGGATTGGCGGCAAGCCAGTTGCCGTAGACCACGTCGCGATTGTCGCGGGCGAAGCCGGCCGCATAGTCGTTGGACGCGCGGATTTCGTCCTCGTCGGTCATCCGCCAGGTGCGGTAGATATCGAGGACGGTGCGCACGTGGCGCGCACGAAAGCCGTCCGCCATGTCCGTCTCGGTCTGGAACGTGCGCTTGCGCTTGAAGACGCGTTCGGCATTGGCGAGCTCCTCGGCGGTGCGGTGATGCAGCCCGGCGCGCGTCGAGAAATGCGAATGGCAATCGAAATAGCGCACGGATTTCACTTCTTTTCGAATCGGTGATCGAGGATGCGATGCGGCTTGCCTTCGCGGCCGCGGTTCGACCACTCCATCAGCGCGTCCTCGGCAACGAGCTCGACGTTGAGCTTGAGCCCGAGGTCGGAATGCAGCCGCTTCTCGATGTGGTCCTTCAATCCGTCCCAGCCCGGCGCGTCGTCGCGCACCTCGACCTTGACCGTCATCTCGTCGCGGATCACGCCGTCGCGCACATTGCGCTCGGCGATGCACAGCCATTCGCCGGTGGTGCGAGCATCGCTTTTGATCGCCGGCAGGCAGGCCTGCGGCCAGATGCTCACCCCGCGGATGCGCACCATGGTGTCGCTGCGGCCGAGCATCTTCTGCATGCGGCGGAAGCAGCTGCCGCATTCGCAAGTGTCGGTCGAGACGATGCGGGTGAGGTCGCGCAGATTGAAGCGGATCATCGGCTGCTGGCGGCGATGCAGGATGGTGCACACCATGTTGCCGATCTCGCCGTTCTCAACCGGCTTGTTGTCCTCGACGCCGACGATCTCGAAGAAGGTGGAGTCTTCGTGGAAATGCATGCCGTTCTGATATTGGCACTCGAAGGCGCCCATGCCCATCTCGTGCGTGCCGTACATGTCGTAGACTTTGCAGCCCCACAAGTCTTCGAGCTGGTTGCGGAAAGTGTTCTCGGTGTCGGGACCGAGCCCACAGCCGAGAAACTTCGTTTTCAGATCGCGCACGTCGAATTTGAGCTCGTCGCGGGCCACTTTGGCGAGCTGGGTGGCGTATTCGGGACGCACGTACCAGACATTGGTGCCCCATTCCCGCGCGATCTCGATCTGCCGCCGCGACGCCGTGACCGCGCCGGTGCCGGTGGTGAGCGGTAGCGCCCCGAGGTAATCGTGGCAGGCCTTGTAGCAGCACCAGCCGGCATTGCCGAGCGAGCAGGTGTGCGGAATCTGCACGCGGTCGCCGGGCCGCACGCCGCAGATATACAGCACGCGTGCATGGGTGAGGCCGTTGAGCTCCCATTCCTGGGGCGCGTAGAGCGTCGGCCGCGGCTTGCCGGTGGTGCCGCCGCTCGTTTGCAGCTTCAGCGGCTGGCTTTTGAGGATTTCATCGACATTGCCGTTGATCAGGCCGAACGGCGGGTTGTCTTCCTGATCCTTCTTGATGTCGGCGGAATCGAACGTCGGCAGCTTGACGATATCGTCGATGCTTTTGATATCGCCCGGCTCCAGACCCGCTGCCGTCCAGCGCCGCTTATAGAAGCCGTTCTGCCAGCCGGTTTTCATCAGATCGAGAAACTGCTCGTCCTGGAAACTGCGGATTTCGTCGGCCGACCATTTCCACCGGGTTCGTGCGAATACGTCCGGCACCGGGTAGCGCCGGTACAACGCCTCCCAATCGATCGAGCGGTGATAGATCGGCAGCGTCGTCTCGGTGACGCTGCGCTCCATGACGGACATTGACATCTCCATATTCATTCCATGCGCCGGCGCGCAAAAGGCAAAGCAGGCCGCCGCGCGGCGTGAGGCGCCGGCCGGGGAAGGCGGGTGACTCAGGTCTTATAGTCGGGCGCTTCGCGGTCGAGCTTGCGCAGCAGCGCCCGCCAGGTCATTTGGTTGAAGGGCTGATTGCCGTCGGTGATGATCTTGGCCTGGCCGATCGTGGCGTCGAGCACGCCCTGCGGCGGAACGTAGGGCTCGACCGCGCCGGCCGACGAGCGGACCTGCGTCTCGCAGGCGCGAATGACGAGGAACGCCAGCATATAGGCTTCATGCACGCTGTGCCCCCACAGCACAAAGCCATGGCCGCGCTGCAGCACGATCTGCTTGTTGCCGAAATTCTTCGCCAGCCGGCGGCCTTCCTCGTCGGTCGAGATCAGGCCCTCGTAATCATGATAGCCCACCGGGCCGAGCCATAGGGCGTATTGATTGCCGGGGATGAGGCCGTGCTCCTGCATTGCCACGGCGGTCGCGTATTTCGTGTGCAGGTGCATGACGCATTGCGCCTGCGGGAAGGCGTCATAGATTCCCTTATGGAACGGAAAGGCGAATTTGTGCGGCAGCTCGTCGCTCGGTTCGACGTGATTGCAGTTCTCGTCGAGCTTATGCAGGTTCGATGCGGTGACTTCCTCGAATAAAATGGCCGCCGGATGCATCAGAAACTGGTTCGGATGGTTCGGCACGCGCGCCGACAGATGCGCGAACAGCAATTCGTCCCAGTCCTGCATCGCGGCAAGTCGAAAAGCGGCGGCGAGATCGACACGAGCTTTCCATTCGGCTGGATCCATGCCCGGCTTCAACGCGCGGGCGGCGCTGGTTGCGGCGTTCATGGTGTCTCTCCCTCGATCGGCGCCGGTTTACGGCGCGTTGCTTGCCGCAAATTATGTCCGCGTGAGACTCCATTGTCTATCGCCGTTGCGGTCGGACCGCGTAAAGCGCAATGCAGTGTATCCTGCAGAGCAATGGGCAATCGCCCCCGCAACGCTGAATTCGGCTTCAGCGACTTTTGCGGCCGTGTTAAAAGACCGACATGACCGATACTCTGGTGCTCGATCGCCAAGGACCGCGGCAATCCCGCCGGGCGCCGCCGCGGGTTGACGAAAGCACGCTTTCACAACCGCTGCAGGACTTGTTCGCGACCTGGCGGCAATCGCTGCAACACGAATTTATCGGCCTCACCGCCAGCGGCGCGGTCGAGCCCGGCCTGTTCCCGCTGCGGACGGCCGGCGCTTCGACGCAAGCCTTGCTCGCGGCGGTCGACGAATTTCTGGCCTCGCTCGACGCCGGGCAGCGCGCCGCGGTGAGCTTTCCGGTGGCCAGCGAGGTGTGGCGGCATTGGAGCAACATCCACCGCAACGTGATGCGCCACGGCCTGTGCCTTGCCGAGCTCACCGACCGCCAGCTCGAGCTTGCCTATCAGATCATGCGCGCCGGGCTCGGCGCGCGGGCCTACGAGACCGCCCGCAACGCCATGCGGCTCAACGAGCATCTGGCCGAGCTTACCGGGCTGCCGGACGAGTTCGGCGAGTTCTTCTACTTCATCAGCGTTTTCGGCACGCCGTCTGCGGATGCGCCGTGGGGCTTCCAGATCGACGGCCATCACTGCAACATCAATTGCTTCGTGCTCGGCGAGCAAATGGTGCTCACCCCGATGCTGCTCGGCTCCGAGCCGGTGACGGCGGAATCCGGAAGATATAAGGGCACCACGGTGCTGCGCGAGGAGGAAGCGCAGGGCTACGCGCTGATGGGCGCGTTGACGCCCGCGCAGCGCGCCACGGCGACCATCGGCTACGATCTGCCGTTCGACGGCTTCGCCTCCGGCTTCAAGGATAATGTCGTTATTCCCTATGACGGCCTGCGCGCCGCCGATATGACGCCGGCGCAAACGACTATGCTCCTCGATCTCGTCAGGCTCTACACCGACCGGCTGCCGCCCGCACACGCGCAACTGCGTTTCGACGAGGTCAAGCGGTATCTTAACGAGACGATCTTTGCCTGGATCGGGGAGTTCGATCCGGTCGCGCCGTTCTACTATCGGATCTACAGCCCGGTTATCTTTATCGAGTTCTATCATCAGCCCGGCGTGGCGCTGCCCAATACCGGCTATAGCCGCCGCCACGCGCACGCGCTGGTGCGCACGCCCAACGGCAACGACTACGGCCGCGCGCTGCTGCGGCAATATCGCTGAGATACCGCAAGCATTTAGGGCCAACATAAGCTGCGGGTGAATCCTTGTGGCGCAACCAGTAGGTGAGAAGAATAGCGTTCTTTTTTATTTTGCATGGCGACTACCTTTAAGTGGAGAACTTTGCATTATCAAAGCTTTAAGATAGGAACATAGGGTGAATTACCCCCTGTTGACACACGGTGACCTGCCACTGAACTTTCATCCAGCGGCGATTAGAGCCTCGGCTGTTGATACGCCCTTCGGCGCGGTGTGAGCAACCGGACAGCGCGCGGAGCCGTCATGTAGCGCAGCGCGATGGCCGGTTGCGATGAGATGATCGGCAAAGGCCGCTGGCGTCGTGTAATCGAGCGAGGAATGAGGCCTTGCGGTGTTGTAGTCGGCAACCCAGGCAGCGATGATTTGCCGAGCCTGGTCAAGATCGAGAAACAGGCTCTCGTTGAGAAGCTCGTCACGCATGCGCCCGTTGAAGGATTCGATGTAGCCGTTCTGCATCGGCTTGCCGGGTGCGATGTAGTGCCATTCCACCCGGTGCTCTTTGCTCCAGCGCAAGATCGCGTTCGAGGTGAACTCGGTGCCGTTGTCAGACACGATCATCCCCGGTTTGCCGCGCCAAGCGATGAGCGTCGTGAGTTCGCGGGCGACCCGATTGCCGGAGATCGAGGTGTCGGGAATCGCCGCCAAGCACTCCCGCGTCACGTCGTCGACAATATTGAGAATGCGGAAGCGGCGGCCACAGGCGAGTTGATCGTGGACAAAGTCGAGCGACCAGCGGGCGTTGAGCTTGGCCTCGACAAGGATCGGCGCCCGTGTTCCTACCGCCTTACGGCGACTTCTGCGCTTGCGCACCGCCAATCCCTCCTCGCGATAGAGCCGGTAGATGCGATTGACGCCGGATGGCTCGCCTTGATCCCGCAGCAGGATGAAGAGCCGGCGATAGCCGAACCGGCGCCGCTGGTTGGCGAGATCGCGCAGACGGACGCGCAGCTCGGTATCGGGTGACCGACGTGAGCGATAGCGGATCATCTTGCGATCGGCCGCAACGATGCTGCAGGCCCGCCGCTCGCTCATCTCCAGCACGCCACGCAGATGAGCCACAGCCTCGCGCTTGGCGACGGGCCCTACCATTTTTTTGACAGAAGCTCCTTCAGGGCGGCGTTGTCGAGCATCGATTCCGCCAACAACTTCTTCAGCTTCCGGTTCTCGTCCTCCAGTGTCCTCAGCCGCTTGGCCTCCGACACGTCCAGGCCACCGTACTTGGCCTTCCAGTTGTACAGGGTGGCTTCCGAGATCCCGTGCTTGCGCGCCAGGTCGGCCGTCTTTGCCCCAGCCTCGTGCTCGCGCAGCACCGCAATGATTTGCTCTTCAGTGAACCTGCCCCGCTTCATCGTCCGTCCCTCCTGTCGGGCCGGACTCTAACTCCGCGTGGAGGAAAAACTCAGTGGCAGGTCAACGGGGAAAAAGTATGTGGTATTTAGAATTGGTAGAGCGGATTGGGCGCTTTTTCAGGACGTTAACCGAAACGCGCGACAGTTCGGTGAGTTGAAGCGTCGTGTAATAGACGCGAGGGCCCGAAAAAGGGCTGCAGAGGACGGCTTTAAACTAGGGGTTTAGGTGGTTTTTTGTGCGCTGTTTTCGGCGCATGGCGAGCCCTTTTGCCAAAAGCTCCTAGAAAGCACTCAAATTAGTACCAGTTGTAGACGTGGACTAAGCACTCGGGAACAAACACGTGCGTCGTGCGGGTTAAGTTGCTGATTTTCATCCCATTCTTCGGCGCATTTCTCGGTTTCGTGTTCTCAAAATCAGCTTTTTTGTCGAACGCATTTTGGCTGACGAAGCTGTGGTGCTTTGGCGTCTTTCTACTGGGCGTATTATATGCACAAACCGTCGTCGGGCTTTTGAGGATGCTGGAACACGCGCGAGGTATCGTGAATATGTATGGTAGTTATGGGGCAATCCCTGATCCCGACAAACTGACACTCGGGAGCGCATTTAAGAGAATGCCGAACGCCTATAAGTTTGAGGATAAGCTCTTTGGATGGACGATGTACGTGCTTTACATCACAGCAGGCGCCATATTGCAGCAGCTTATATTCCCTGACTGGCCTAGCAAAGTGATTATGTGGTTCATTGAAATGATTGCTTGCCATATGGGTTACAGTGGAATCAAAATGGGCGATGCAGCATTCGCTTGTCACTAGCTGCTTGCCGAAGCGATTCAACCTGTGCGCATAATATTAAATTGATGGGATGGCCAAGTCTTTATTCTCCGGAATTAGCAGAGCGCATCTGCCAGTTGGTCTCAATCGGTTAGCCGCCGCCATGTCCATGCGCTGGAGCGCACCCCGAACGGTAACGACTACGGCCGCGCTGCTGCCGGCAGTATCGCCCGGGGCAGGCCTAAGCCTTGCCGGCCGGATTGCCGCCCAAAACCTCGGCGATCCAGTCGCAGATGAATTCGCGCGTCGGCGCCACGTTGTCGACGCCGCAATGCTCGGCGCCGCCGTCGGCGAGCGTCTGTACGTGGAGCTCGGCTTTGGGGCTTGAGGTGCAGTCGGCGATCAGCTGTTTCGCCTGGCTCAGCGGGATTTGCCGGTCGTTCTCGCCGTGAATACACAGGATCGGACATTTGATCTGGTGCAAGATGCCCCGAAGCGACAGCTTCTCAGAGACCGCGACCACCTCTTCGACCGAGGTTTTGCCGAACACCCAGCCGACGTGGTCCCAGTAATGCGGCACCGGCAGGCGTTGATCCTTCGATTCATAGCGCCGCCGCTGGGTCTCGCCCCAGTCGTAATTGGCGCCCCAGGCGACGGCGCATTTGAAGCGCGGCTCGAAGGCGGCGGCGCGCGGCGCATGATAGCCGCCGAGCGACAGCGCCATGATGCCGATCCGGTTGCGGTCGATGCCGGGCGTCGCTTGCAGAAAATCGACCGCGGCTTTCGCCGGAATTTCGGCTTCGGGGCCGTTATGCAGCCCGCGCAGGCGCAGCGATTCGCCGACGCCGGGATTGTCGACGACCAGCGTGGCGATGCCGCGCTCGGCGAGCGCGCCGGGCACGCCGACGAGATAAATGATCTCCTTGGTCACGTCGAGGCCGTCGAAATGAACCATGCACGGGAGGTCGCCGGTCGCATTCGGCGGCGTGACCAGCAGCGCGGGCAGCGAGCTGTTGAGATAGGGTATGTCGACGCGCCGGCAATTTTGCCGCGTCAGCGATAGAAAGCGGGAAAAGCATTCGAGCGCGTCACGGTACGCGGGCTGGCGCGGCGCGAAGTCGGGCCGCTGCATGCGCTCGGCCTGAATAAGCGCAATGAAGGCCCGGCGATACTTGGCCCCGGCGCTTAACAGCCGGCCGCATGCCTCGTCGCCGGCCGCCTGGCGCTTGAGCTTGCCGCCAAGCGCCGTCCAGCTCTCGAAGAATTTCTCCGCGGCGGCATCGTCGCGATTCTTCGCCAGCGGCCTGAGCGCCCGCGAGGCGTCGTCGATATCGCCGATGCTTCCGCCCATGCCGAGCGCAAGATTGACGGCCATGTTCCAGGTGTAGTTGTCCTCGAAATATTCGAACATTTCTCATTCGCGGCGCGGCTCCATGGTCGGCGGACGCGCCATTCCTCCGTTGTGAACGAGAACGTCATAACATGATCCGGCTGCCGCATCATCGGCAAAAGCGCCTGAGCCGCCACACCACACTAGCTTGCGAGCGCAGCCGGTTTCGCCACCCGGTGTTGGCCGGTGAGCTTTGCATATTGCTCGATCGGTGCAGGCCTGCCGATGAGATAGCCTTGAATCTCGTTGCATTCCTCCTCTTTGAGGAACGCCAGCTGCGCCTTGGTCTCGACGCCTTCCGCAGTCACCGGCAGACTGAGGCCGTGGCCCAACCCGATCACCGCGCGAACGATCGCTGCCGATTGCGGATTGCTCTCAAGATTGGAAATGAAGGCTTGGTCGATCTTGATCTTATCGAATGGGAAGGATTGCAGATATGACAGCGAGGAGTATCCGGTGCCGAAGTCGTCCATGGCGATGCGCAGACCCAGCGCCTTGAGCCGCCGTAAAATCGAAATGGCGCGGTTGAAGTCCGACATCAGCACGCCCTCGGTGATCTCGATTTCCAGCCGGTTCGCGGCAAGGCCGGTTTCCAGCAGAACGCCGTGGACAAGCGTCGGCAGGTCGCCGTGGCGGAATTGGACCGGGGAAAAGTTGATGGCGATGGCGAGCGGCGTCGACCAGGAGGCGGCTTCTTGGCAGGCCTCGCGCAGAATCCATTCGCCGATCGGAATGATCAGGCCGCTTTCCTCGGCCAATGGAATGAAATCGCCGGGAGCGATCATGCCGCGCGCCGGATGTCTCCAGCGTAACAGTGCCTCGAAGCCGACGACGTCGCCTTCGATCGAAGCTTGCGGCTGGTAGAACAGCTGCAGCTCGGCGCGCGCGATTGCGCCTCTCAGCTCGTGTTGCATGGCGCGGCGCTCGCGCAGCCGCTTATCCATTTCAGGCTCGAAGAAACGTATCGAACCGCGCGCCTCCCCCTTGGCGCGGTACAGCGCGGCGTCGGCATTGGCCAGAAGTACCGCCTTGTCGGTGCCGTCGGCCGGATAGATCGCCACGCCGATGGTCATCCCGCTTCGCAGCGTTTGACCGAAGATCTCGATGTCGCCGTCGAGCGCATGCAACGCGCGTTCGGCCAGCGCTTCGGCCGATGCCGGTTGCGGCCCCTCCGCCGAGACGACGATGAATTCGTCGCCGCCGAGCCGCGCCACGAACGCTCCGTTGCACGCCGCTTCCAGCCGCTTCGCGATCTCGCAGAGCAGAGCGTCGCCGGTCGCGTGGCCGAACACGTCGTTGATCTCCTTGAAACGATCGAGGTCGATGCTCATTACGGCAAAGCTCTCTCCTGCCGCCTTCGCCTTGGCGGCGATGGCATCAATATGCTCGCTGAATGCCGCGCGATTGGGCAGGTCGGTCAATGGATCGTGGTGCGCCAGATGTGCGATCTGCGCCTCGGCGTGCTTGCGCTCGGTGATGTCCTGAATGACGTTCAAGATGTATCTCGGCGTGCCGTCGTCATCGCGGATCGCGATTCCGCTGGCGACCGTCATCCGGGTGCCTGATCCGGCTATTGTCGCCGGCCGCTCGTCAAAGGTCACGGCTCCCGCCGACCTCAGCAGGACCTTGTCGTGCTCGGCCGCGAGACGCGCAATCGACGGCGGCAAGACTTCTGCGACGCTTCGTCCCAACAGCTTTTCGCGCGGGATGCCGTGAAACCTTTCGCCCGCCCGATTGACCAGTATGAAGCGTTCGTCGGGCAATTCCCTGACGAAAATCGTCGCCGGCACATTTTCTATGATCGTGTTCAAAAAGCTCCGCGTCCGCGAAAGTTCTGCGACTTTTTGCTTGACCTCCGCCTCGGCTTCGCGCCGCGCTTTGTTCTCCGCGGTAAGATCCTGGAGACGCCGCCAGGCGAACGCGGCCAGCGCGAAGGACATGACAAAACAAACCAGCACGAGATCGTCGAGGCCCCAGTCGCCGTAGATGGCCTGGAATCTGACGATCACGTCGAAGACATTGAAGAATTCGCTGAGGCCGCAGGCGATGAGGCCGATGATGAAAATGACCGCCGCATCGGTCAGTGCCCGCCGGCTCCAGTTGATCCGGCCCAATATGCCGGGCAATCGCAGCCGCTTGCTGGTATAGGGCGACTTCATGATCCATTTGACCGCGCGCGCATGCCGCGGCTGGGCTAACCTTGCCAGCCTGACGACGCGCTAAATTGTGGGGTCCGGACTGATACCTATGCGCGACTGTCCCGCGGCCAAAGCGGGCGCGCACAACTTCGCGTCGGATATCGTCTGCGACGATTAACGTATCGACTAGGCTTGCTGCGGCAATTGAGCGGTATCGGTAACGGTGTGCTGACGATGCCGCGCGGCGGCGCACTATAGAACCAAGGTCGCTGTCATGCATGCGATGGTGCTGGAGCGGCTCGGCGACGAGCTGCAAATGCGGCAAAGACCAGATCCGGTCCCGGCGGCCGGCGAGGTCCGTGTCCGGGTCGCGGCCTGCGGCGTCTGCCGCACCGATCTTCACGTTGTCGACGGCGAATTGCCGAATCTCAAGCTTCCGATCGTGCCCGGCCATGAGATCGTCGGCCGCATCGATGCCCTCGGCGGCGGCGTCGATGCGCTCGATGTCGGCATGCGCGTCGGCATTCCCTGGCTCGGCAAGACCTGCGGTCATTGCCGTTACTGCCGCGAAGGCCGCGAAAACCTCTGCGATCGTCCGCTGTTCACCGGTTACACCCGCGACGGCGGCTATGCCACCCACGTCGTCGCCGACGCGCGCTACGCGTTCCGGCTTCCGGACGATGGCGACGACGTGGCGACGGCGCCGCTTTTGTGCGCCGGGCTGATCGGCTGGCGCTCGCTGCGATTGGCGGGCGAGGGCAACAGAATTGGGTTCTACGGCTTCGGCGCCGCCGCCCACATCATCGCGCAAGTAGCGCGCTGGCAGGGCCGCGACGTCTACGCGTTCACGCGGGCGGGCGACGCTGCCGCGCAAGCTTTCGCACAAAAACTCGGCGCGCATTGGGCCGGCAGTTCCGATGAGGCGCCGCCCGAGGAGCTCGACTGCGCCATCATCTATGCGCCGGTCGGCGCCCTGGTGCCGGCGGCGCTGCGCGCGGTTCGCAAGGGCGGCCGCGTCGTCTGCGCCGGCATCCATATGAGCGATATTCCGAGCTTTCCCTACAGTATCCTCTGGGAAGAGCGGGAGCTGAGATCGGTCGCCAATCTCACCCGCAAGGACGGCGAGGAATTTTTTGCCGTCGTGCCGCAGGCCGGCATCGTGACCCAGACCGTGCCGTATCCGCTGCCACGCGCCAACGAGGCGTTGGCGGATCTAAGGGTCGGCCGTCTGCAGGGCGCCGCCGTGCTGGTGCCGTAGCCGCTATGCAGTTGCAGCGGCGATGCAATGTCCGGTTCGGTCCGAAGGCGACCAAATTGTCGCGCCGCAGCGAAATGACACTGAGTGCCATTACCGGAAGTCAGCCTCGGTCATTCAATTACCTCGTCGGCGCGGATCAACGCCGACTGCGGAATAGTAATCCCGAGTGTTTTGGCCGTACGCTGATTGATTACCAGATCAAAAATCACCGGTTGTTCGACCGGAAGGTCGCTTGCCCTTGCGCCCTTGATGAGTTTATCGACGAAGTGCGCAGCACGTCGATAAACAATATCTAGATTAGGTCCATAGGCTATGAGTCCGCCGGACTTGGCAAAATCTTTGTAGATTGACACGACCGGCAACGAGTGTTGGGCGGCGAGGTCAAGTATTTCCTGTCTGTGTGCGGTAATCGCGCCATCGTCCATCACAAACAGCGCCTGACAATTTGCACTGGTTGTGGTCTCGAAAGCGCCCCCATAATCCTTCGGATCGCGGACCGGGACACGCGTAACCTCTAGGCCCAGTAGCCGCCTTTTCGCACGACCTCGTCCACTATCACGACTGCTCCTGCGTTATTCCCCTGATAGAGAGCGGCCATGTGGGTAATCTGGGGAAGTATCTCGTGCAGCAGCTCGACCCCCTTTGGCCCAAGTGCGTCCGGCATGAAACTTAATCCGGTAACATTCCCACCTGGCCGAGCGAGGCTAGGGACAAGCCCCGACTTTACAGGGTCGGCCACTCGCATCATGACGACGGGAACGGTCCGAGTGGCATTCTTGGCAGCCTGTGCAGCGGGCGTGTTCACGGCGACGATGACGTCGACCTTCCGCTGCAGCAGCTCTTGTGCTAGCGCCGGAAGCCGGTCATTTCGTCCGGCTGCATTCCGCAGCTCAATGCTTATGCCCGTGCCTTCAACGTAGCCTAACTTCTGGAGTTCATCGCGGAACGCCTCAAGCAATCCTGGCTGGAGATCTTGCGCGAGTATGCCAATGCGGTGAACGGGCGTATCGGTTAGTTGCGCATGCGCCGAGAGAGGGAACGCAGCCAACGCGCCGCCACAAAGCGCTATGAATTCCCGACGTCTCATTCGATCACTTCGTCGGCAGTGGCGAGCAGCGTTGGCGGGACGTCGAGGCCGAGTGTTTTAGCGGTCTTCAGGTTGAGCAGGAACTCAAATTTGGTGGCCTGCATCACGGGCAGGTTGCCAGGATTGTCGCCCTTGAGAATTCGTCCGACATAGATGCCAGCCTGCCGATAGGCATCAGGAATACTGGCCCCGTAACTCATCAGACCACCGGCCCTGACGTATTCACTCTGGACGTAGCAAGCTGGCAGCGCATGGCGCGCCACCAGCGCAAGAATTTGTGCCCGTTCGGCGAAAAAAATTGGACCAGAACCGACGAGAAGCGCACCAACCCCCCGTTGGACGAACGTTGCGAAGGCTGCCTCAATGTCCCTGTCGCTGCTGACATCGAGGATGATGAGTTGCTGCCCGAGCGTTCGCGCCGCAACCTGCACGTCTCTTCGCTCCGCCTCGGTTTCAGGACTACCCGAGTTCGTCAGCATGGCAATTGTTGTCCCTTTGGGCACGAGTTGGCGCAGCAGTTGAAGTCGCTTTGTTCCTAACGCCCCGGCAAAAAAATTAACCCCCGTAACATTGCCACCCGGCCGGTTGAGGCTGGCCACCAGGCCGTCCCTCACCGGGTCACCACCGTATGCGAAGACTATCGGAATCGTCGTGGTTGAGGCTTTGGCTGCCAGCGCTGCGCGACTATTCCCCACAATCACGGCCACCGGCCGGCTGATTAGTTCGGCCACTAGAGAAGGCAATCTATTTGGATCGCCTTCCCCGGAGCGGAACTCAATCGCGACGTTTTGGCCTTCGATAAACCCAGCTTCCTTCAGGCCCTGGCGGAACGCTGTTACGAGATCCGCAGCATCGGCAAGGGACACGCTGCGCAGGAACCCGACCACTGGCATCACCGGCTGCTGCGCGCGCGCCGCGAGCGGCCAAGCAGCCATGGTTCCAACAATTCCG
>Ga0335078_10003094_pt1 | contig 24843 bp, 24 predicted proteins | sample Lox_Sample_32_FD_206711 | JGI IMG/M metagenome (GOLD analysis project Ga0335078, IMG submission 206711) | Soil microbial communities from Loxahatchee National Wildlife Refuge, Florida, United States - Lox_Sample_3.2 | ecosystem: Environmental > Terrestrial > Soil > Wetlands | place: USA... | reverse complement strand
CGACCAGGTCGGCGCCGAGGTCGTCCGCCGAGGCGCCCCCGGCCAGGGCGGCGCGCGCCTCGTCGAAGGTGGTGACGGGTGGGGGCATGGGCGATCCTCGCTCTCGGGGCGCGGGAGTGCGGGCCACATCCCGGGACGGTGCCCGCCCGCGGCCGCCGGATCCTATCCAGGCACGGTGGGCCGTACCGGGGAGGACATCCGCGTCGGCGCGCCCGCCGGGCTCACGCCGGCACGGTGGGCGCCGGCCGTCCGCCGGGGTGCTTGGCGTAGCGGCGGATGAGCTGCACCACGAGGAACTCCTCGGTCTCGCGCTCGTGGCGCCCCCCTCGGCTGAGGCGAGCGCCGGACCCCGTCGCCAGCTCGGCGCACACCGGGACACCGGGGTGGACAGCCCTGTGGCTCCTGAGCAGCTCGCCGCCGCCGCGGTCGAGGGGGAGGTCGTCGATGACCAGGTCGGCGTCCCGGGCGAGCGGACAGGGCTCGCCGCGCATTGCCGGACAGTGCGGCCAGCCCGGGCGGGGGCCCGAGCACACGAGCACGTCGAACCCGGCGCGGCGGGCGGCGGCCTCCGCGTACCAGCGGCCGCCCGGGGCTTCGACCAGCACGCGCCTGCGGTCGTGGCTGCCGGGCCACACCGGGACATGACCCCGGCCGGCGATGGCGACGCGGACGACCCCCGGACACTCGGCGTGGTCCATCGTGACGTAGCCCCGCGCCCGCACCACGGCGAGCATGGGGCGGTTCTCGAGGAGGATCTCGGCCTCGAGGTTGGGCATGCCCCGCTGCGCCGCGGCGCTCGCGATCAGGTCCATGAGGTAGGCGCCGAGCCAGCCTCGCCAGCGGGGCAGGACGGTGATGCCGAGCTCACCGTCGCCGTTGGGCAGCGGCTCGCAGGTCGCCTCGGCGACGATCGGGGGTGGCACGCCCGCCCCCTGCACCTCGGCGACGAAGCCCAGTCCCCCTCGCTCTTGGGGCGTGACCATCCGCTCGAGCGTCGTCGTTCCCGGCACGCGGGCCTGGAAGAACCGCCGGTAGAGGTCGCGCTCGTCGAGCTGGGCGAAGAGTTGTGTGAGCCCCTCGAGATCGCCGGCCTCGACCGGCCGAATGCGCAGCGTCCGGCCCCCCGGCATGGGGAGGGTGACAGGGTGGCTCGGGCCGGGGACCGGGTCTGCGTCGGGCGGCGACCGCCGGTCGGTGGTGCTCGACTGCCTCCCCTCGGCCACTGCCCCTCCTTCGTGCCTGGAGGACGCGCCCTCGGCCACCGTGTCCGGGCCGGGTCGGTTCCCGCTCAGTGCGAGGACGCCCTCCCGGCGTGGACGACCACGACCGGGCACGGGGCGTGCGCCGTGCACTGCATGCTGACCGACCCGAGGACGAGTCCGGCGAAACCCCCGAGGCCACGATTGCCCAGGACCAGGAGCTCGGCCTGCTCGGCCTCGGCGAGCAGGGTCTTCGCCGCGGGCCCCTCCACGGCGCGGGCCCGGACCTCGACTGGCGGCACCGCCCCGAGCACCTCGTGCACGATCGCCTCGACGGCTCGGCGCGTCAGGGCCAGTGGGTCCTGTTGGGTCGCGTCGTGCGGGACCCAGGCCTCGGGGTTCAGCGGTTCCCAGGTCATGACGACGTCGAGTACCGCGCCCGTCACCTCGGCCTGGTGCGCGGCCCACCGCAGCGCCTGGCGTGAGCTGTTGGACCCGTCGACACCCACCACGATGACACCCATGTCCTCACCGTCGCGTGCGGTGAACGGGCAGGGAAGGGCCCAAGGTCCCGTACGACCTGGTGGCGGCGCCGGCCCAAGGTGACGTTCGACCCTGGGAGCACCGACGGCGCCGGCGTAGCGTGCGCCATGGAGCGACGGCCGCGTCGGCCGCTGCCCGAAGGGGGTGGTCCGGTGGCCTGGGACCCCATCCGCAAGCGGGCGAGGCCACGGCGCGGTCCGCCACCCAACATGGAGGACTACGAGACCGAGCGGTCCACCTTCACCTGGGAGGCGGCCCGCCTGGCCCTCGACGGCCTGCCCGGTGGCCGGGGGCTGAACATCGCCCACGAGGCCGTCGACCGCCACGCCTCGGGACCGCGCCGGGACCACGTGGCGCTGCGGTGCATCGCCCGGGACGGCACTCGATCCGACATCACGTACGGAGCGCTCGCCGAGCGCTCCAGCCGGTTCGCCAACGTGCTCGCCGGGCTGGGCGTCGGCCCCGGTGAACGGGTCTTCGTGCTCGCACCCCGGCGCCCGGAGCTCTACGTCACGGTCCTCGGTACCCTCAAGGCCCGCAGCGTCCTGTGCCCGCTGTTCTCGGCCTTCGGTCCCGAACCGATCCGCCAGCGCCTCGAGCTCGGCGACGGCCGGGTGCTCGTGACCACCCCCGCCCTCTACCGGCACAAGGTGGCCGCCGTCCGCGACCGGCTGCCGGGGCTGCGCCACGTCCTGCTCATGGGCGACGTGGGCGATCCGACGCCCGAGGGGACGACGGCGCTCTCGCCCCTCCTCGACGCGGCGGCGCCGACCTTCACCGTCCCCCCCACCGACCCCGAGGACATGGCGCTGCTGCACTTCACCAGCGGGACGACGGGCACGCCCAAGGGGGCGGTCCACGTCCACGATGCCGTCGTCTCGCACCACATGACGGGCCGTGTCGCCCTCGACCTGCACCCCGACGACATCTTCTGGTGCACGGCCGACCCCGGGTGGGTCACGGGGACCTCCTACGGCATCGTGACACCGCTCGTCCACGGGGTGACCAGCATCGTGGACGAGGGAGACTTCGACACCCAGCGCTGGTACGGGATCCTCGAGTCCGAAGGCGTGACCGTCTGGTACACCGCGCCCACGGCGCTGCGCATGCTCATGCAAGCCGGCACCGCACTCGCCCGGGAGCACGACTTCGGGCGGCTCCGCTTCCTGGCCAGCGTCGGGGAGCCCCTCAACCCCGAGGTGGTGGCCTGGGGCGACGAGGCCTTCGGGGTCCCGGTCCACGACAACTGGTGGCAGACAGAGACCGGCGGGATCATGATCGCCAACTACGCGTCGATGGACATCCGGCCGGGGTCCATGGGACGACCGCTGCCCGGCATCGACGCTGCCGTCGTCGCCCGAGACGACCGCGGCGAGATCGTCCTCGGGCCCGACGGTGCCGCCGTGGAGGTGCCCCCGGGTGTCGAGGGCGAGTTGGCGCTGCGGCCCGGGTGGCCGTCGATGTTCCGCGGGTACCTGGGGGACGTCGATCGCTACCGTGCCTGCTTCGCCGGTGGGTGGTATCGCACGGGGGACCTGGCGCGGCGCGACGCCGAGGGGTACTTCTGGTTCGTGGGCCGCGCCGACGACGTCATCAAGTCGGCGGGCCACCTGATCGGGCCCTTCGAGGTCGAGTCGGCGCTGCTCGAGCATCCTGCGGTGGCGGAGGCGGGGGTGATCGGCAAGCCCGACCCGGTCATCGGTGAGCTCGTCAAGGCGTTCGTGACGTTGCGGGCGGGGATCCTGCCGTCGGAGGAATTGCGCCTCGAGCTCGTGGGCTTCGCCCGCAAGCGGCTCGGGGCCGCCGTCGCCCCCCGGGAGATCGAGTTCGACCAGCACCTCCCGCACACCCGCAGCGGCAAGATCATGCGCCGGCTCCTCAAGGCGCGGGAGCTCGGCCTGCCCGAGGGTGACGTCTCGACGCTCGAGGTGTCGTCGTGAGTCCCGTCCGGCGGACGGGCCGGCCCGTGGGTGAGGCCGAAAGGGAAGGGGCCGCCGTGCCGGCCCCGCCCGGGGAGGACCCCGAGCACCTGCGTGGGCTCCTCCGGGCGATGCTGCGGGTCCGTCGCTTCGAGGAGCGCTGCGTCGAGCTGTACAGCTCGTCGCAGATCCGCGGGTTCCTCCACCTCGCCATCGGCGAGGAGGCCTGCGCGGTCGGGGTCATGGACGTCCTGGGCCCCGAGGACGCCGTGGTGGCCACCTACCGCGAGCACGGCCACGCACTCGCCCGGGGGATGTCCATGCGGTCGGCGATGGCCGAGCTCGAGGGCAAGGTCGAAGGGTGCAGCCGCGGGCGAGGCGGGTCGATGCACCTGTTCGACCTCACGACGAGGCTGTTCGGCGGGAACGCCATCGTGGGCGGTGGACTCCCGCTCGCCGTCGGGCTCGCCCTCGCCGACCACCTCCAGCACCGGAACCGGGTGACGGCCTGCTTCTTCGGCGACGGCGCCGTGGCCGAGGGCGAGTTCCACGAGTCCATGAACCTCGCCGCGCTCTGGCACCTTCCCGTGCTGTTCTGCTGCGAGAACAACCTCTACGGCATGGGCACGGCGATCGAGCTCGCCGAGTCCGAGACCGATCTCTCGCTCAAGGCCGCCGCCTACCGCGTCCCCGCATGGGAGGTCGACGGCATGGACGTCGTGGCGGTACGGCGCGCCGCCGCCGGCGCCGTCGAGGCGGTTCGCTGCGGGGGCGGACCGCACTTTCTCGAGCTGCGGACCTACCGGTTCCGCGCCCACTCCATGTACGACCCTGACCGCTACCGCGACAAGGCGGAGGTCGAACGGTGGAAGGAGCGTGACCCCATCCCCGCGCTCGCCCGGATGCTCCAAGGTGCCGGTGAGCTCGACGACGCCGCCTACGAGCAGATGGAGGCAGAGGTCTCCGCCGAGGTCGAGGACGCGGTCGCCGGAGCGGAGGAGGGGACGCTCGAACCCGTCGAGGACCTCGAGCGCTTCGTGACATCGGAGCGAGGCGAGGGGGCCGCATGACGACGACGACCTACCGTGAGGCCCTGCGGGCCGGGCTGCGCGAGGCGCTCCAGCGCGACGAGCGGGTCTTTCTCATGGGCGAGGACATCGGCCGCTACGGCGGGTGCTACGCGGTGACCCTGGGCCTGCTCGAGGAATTCGGACCCGAGCGCGTGCGTGACACGCCCCTGTCGGAATCTGCCTTCGTGGGCGCCGGCATCGGTGCGGCGCTCGGGGGCATGCGGCCGATCGTCGAGATCATGACGGTGAACTTCAGCCTCCTGGCCCTCGACCAGATCGTGAACAACGCCGCGACCCTCTGCTACATGTCGGGGGGCCAGTGCAACGTCCCGCTCGTGATCCGCATGACCACCGGCGCAGGGAGGCAGCTGGCGGCACAACACTCCCACAGCCTCGAGGGTTGGTACGCCCACGTCCCCGGGCTCCGCCTGCTCGCCCCGGCCACGATCCCGGATGCCCGGGGCATGCTGTGGCCGGCGCTGTGCGACCCGGACCCGGTCATCATCTTCGAGCACGGCAGCCTCTACAACGTCGAGGGGGAAGTCGACGACGACGCTGGCGGCGCTGTCCCGCTCACCGGTGCGGCCGTGGTGCGACCGGGATCCGACGTCACCCTCATCGCCTACGGGGGCACACTGCGCACGGCCCTGGCTGCGGCGGACACGCTGGCCGGCGACGGTGTCGATGCCGAGGTGCTCGATCTGCGCAGCCTGCGCCCGCTCGACACCGACTCCTTCGTCTCCTCGGTCACCCGGACGCACCGCGCCGTGGTGGTCGACGAGGGATGGCGGTCGGGAAGCCTCTCCGCCGAGGTCGCCAGCAGGATCATGGAACACGCCTTCTGGGACCTCGACGCGCCCGTGGCCCGGGTGTGCTCGGCGGAGGTCCCCATGCCCTACGCCAAGCATCTGGAGGACGAAGCCCTGCCGCAGGCCGACGACGTCGTGCGCGCCGTGCACGAGCTGGGGGCCTAGATGGGCGAGTTCCGCATGCCGTCCCTCGGCGCCGACATGGATGCCGGCACGGTCTCGAAGTGGATGGTGGCGCCCGGTGACGCAGTCCGTCGGGGCGACATCGTCGCCGTCGTCGAGACCGAGAAGTCGACGATCGAAGTGGAGATCTTCGAGAGCGGCACGATCGAGGACATCGTGGTGCCCGAAGGCGAGAGGGTCCCCGTGGGCACGGTGCTCGCCACGGTGCGCGCGCCCCAGGTCCCGCCCGCACCCCCCGCCGGCGAGCGGCCCCGCTCGCGGACCCAGCGCGCCGCGGGGGCGCCGTCGACGGCCCCGGAGCCGGCCGTCCCCTCGTCCGCGCCGGACGTGACCGCCGCCGCGACAGGCCCGGACGGCGCCGTCGCGTCACGGCGTCCCCTGGTGGTCTCGCCGGTCGTGCGCCACCTGGCGGCCGAGCTCGGTGTCGATCTCGACACCGTGGCGGGCACCGGGGGCGGCGGCCTCGTCACCCGCGCCGACGTCGAACACGCGGCGCGGCCCGGATCGCGGCGCCGCAGCTCCCCGCGCGCCCGTCGTCTCGGTGAGGAGTTCGGGGTCGACCTGACGTCGCTGGTGGGCACCGGGCCGGGCGGCGCCGTCACCGGGGACGACGTGCGCAGGGCGGCCAGCGCCGGCGCTGGCGGGGCGGCGGCACGAGCGCACCCGACGACGCGCACCGTGCCCGCCGCCACGGCGCCCGAGAGCGGGGCGCCGAGCACCGAGGAGCGCCAGCTCGCCATGCGCCACGCCATCGGCGCCCTCATGGCGCGCTCGAAGCGCGAGATCCCCCACTACTACCTCCGCACCGTCGTGGACATGAGCCGGGCGGCCGCCTGGCTCGAGCAGGCCAACCTCGAGCGCCCCGTGACCGGCCGGCTCGTCATGCCGGTGCTCATGCTCAAGGCCGTCGCCCTGGCCGTCGCCGAGGTGCCCGAGATGAACGGCTTCATGGTGGGAGATCGCTTCGAGCCGAGCACGGCCGCCCACGTCGGGGTGGCCGTCTCGCTGCGCACCGGCGGTGTCATCGCTCCGGCCATCCACGACGTCGGGACGCTCGGGCTCGACGACGTGATGACGCGCTTGCGTGATCTCGTGGTCCGCGCACGCGGCGGGGTGCTGCGGAGCTCGGAGATGAGCGATCCGACGATCACGGTGACCAACCTCGGTGACCTGGGGGTGGACGAGGTCTTCGGGGTCATCTACCCGCCGCAGGTGGCGTTGGTGGGGTTCGGGCGGGTGGCGGAGCGTCCCTGGGCCACCGGAGGACTGCTCGGCGTCCGCCGCTGCGTCTCGGTCACCCTCTCCGCCGACCACCGGGCCAGTGACGGGCATCGCGGCGGCATCTTCCTGGCCACGATCGACCGCCTGCTGCAGAGACCGGAGGAGCTATGAGCCCTGACGAGGCACGCCAACTGATCGAAGCTGTCCTCCACGAGATCGCGCCCGAGGCCGACGTGGCCGAGGTGGGTCCCGACGAGACGCTGCAGGAGGGACTGGACCTCGACTCCATCGACTTCTTGAACTTCGTGGTCGCACTGCACGAGCGCACCGGACTCGAGATCCCCGAGCGGGACTATCCCCGCCTGTCGACGCTCCAGGGCGGCATCGAGTACCTCGTGGCGGGGGTGCCCGCAGCCGGCTGAGACGAACGTCCTGGTCAGCGGGACTTTCGCCCCTGCCCGGCGCCCGGAGGTCGCCGTAGGCTCGACTCGAGGGCACGAGGCAGAAGGAGGTCGCATGCCGACGCTCGAGACGTTCCTGCGTCGAGTGCGCTTCCCCGGTGTGCCCGGGGCGCCGTCGGCGGCCGGGGTGCCCGTCGACCGGGCCGCCCGCATCGCCTCGGAGCTCGAGCCCGTCTTGGCGGCACTCGATGGCCCGCAGCATCGGGCGCGCCAGCTGGTGGCCGAAGCCGAGGAGCGGGCCGAAGGCCGCCGGGCCGACACGGCCGCCGAGGTGGCGCGCATCATCAGCGCGGCGCGCCTGTCGGCGCCCGCCGAGCGGGCGCGGACGGCCGGCGCCGTCACGGCCCGTGCGCAGCGGGAGCGGGCCCGGCTGCTCGAAGCTGCCCGCCATGACGCCGACCGCATCGATCGGCGGACGGCGCGCCTGGTGCCGGCGCTGGCGGCGGCCGTCGTCGACGGCGTCCTGGGACTGGGCCGGCAGGATCGATGAGCGCGCGCTGGGTCGCCGCAGGGGTCCGGAGCCGGGGACTGGCATCGCACCGCCTGGGGATCGAGGGGGCACGGCGCGTCGCCGGGGCGTCGTCGCTCGCGCAGGCCGTCGAGACCCTGCTCGGCGGCCCCTACGGACGCCGGCTCCGTCCCGGCATGGGCCTCGACGCCGCCCAGCGCGCCGTCGCCGACACCGCGGTGTGGAACCTCCGCGTCCTGGCCGGTTGGGGATCGGGTGTCGAGGCGGGCGGGATGCGGATCCTGGCCACGTTGTTCGAGATCCCGTGGGTGACCGACCACCTGCGGGCCCTGGCGGGATCGCCGGTCACCCCCCCGGTCGACCTGGGAGCCCTGTCGACGCTCGGGCGCACCGTCGGCCGGGCGGCGAGCCCCGACGAGGTCCGCCGGGCGCTGGCACGCTCGCCCTGGGGGGACCCCGGGGTGTCCGACATTGCGGGCATCCGCTCGGCCATGCAGCTGGCGTGGGCCAGGCGGGTGGTGCTCGGCGTCCCCGCCGCGGCGCGCTGGGCGGCGGGCTTCGCCGCCCTGGTCGTGGCCCGGGCGGGCGCCGCCGGGGCCCTGTCGTCGCTCGGCGGGGCGCCGCGCCACGACGCGCGGCGCGTCCTCGGGCCGGGCTGGGACGTGGCCGGTGGGCCCCCGGAGCTGCGGCGCCGGATCCCGCGCTCGGGATCGTGGGTGCTCGAGGGCGTCGACGACGTCGAGGGGCTGTGGCGGGCGGAGTGCCGTTGGTGGCATGCCCTCGACAGCGACGGACGCGCCCTGCTGGCGCGCTCGGGCCCCGGCGAGGCCTCGACCATCGGAGCGTTCGGCATGCTGGTCGCCGACGCGTGGCGGGTGCGCGCCGCGCTCGAGATGGCGGCCCGCGGTGGCCACGCTGCACCGGAGATCGTCGATGCCCTGGGTTGAGGCCGTCAGGCCGACCAGGATGGAACGTGTCGCGGTGGTGACGCCCTCGGCCGCCCTGCGCGACGTCCTCGCCGCCGTCGCCGACGCCGGGGTGCTCGAGCCCGAGGTCCTCGAGCACGTCGGGAGCCGCCCCGTCGGGGCGCTCTGGGACCGGGTCCGCAGCTCCACGGCGGGGACGCCGGTCACCCCCGTGCTGGCGTCGTTGCGGCCCGATCCCGAGGAGCTCGTCGAGGCGGGGCGGCTCGGAGAACTGGCCGGGGAGAGCGAGCTGGAGCGGGTGATGGCCGGGGCGGCGAGGCGCGGCGAGGTGGCGGCGGTGCTCGGCTGGGTCCCTGCCGCCGACGTCGCCCCGCTGGCCCGACGACTGGCGGCCCTCGGCGCCGGCGTGACCACGCTGGCGCGCCCGCCGGGGATCGATCCGCCCACCCTCGTGCCCCGGGCCGGTGCCTCGGGGGCGTTCCAACGCCTGGTCGACACCTATGCCACCGTGCCCTACGAGGACCTCAACCCCTCGCTCGGCGCCGGCATCGCCTACGTGGCGATGTTCGGGATCATGTTCGGGGACGTGGGGCACGGCCTCCTGCTGGTGGCGCTCGGTCTGCTCCTGCGAGCCGGCAGGCCGCACACCCTGGCCAGGCTGCGGTGGGCGGCTCCGTTCGTGATCGGGGCCGGACTGGCGAGCGTGGCGTTCGGCTTCGCCTACGGCGAGGCCTTCGGACCCACGGGCCTGGTCCCGGTGCTGTGGCTCGCACCCGTCGACCACGCCACCACGCTGCTCGCGGTGGCCATCGCCGTGGGTGCGGTGCTGCTGGCCGTCGCCTACGCGCTGGGCGCCGTCAACCGCTGGCGCGAAGGGGGGCCCCGGCGGGCCCTCGTCGCACTGTCGGGCGTGGCCGGCATCGGGCTCTACGTGGGCTTGTCCGTCGCCGGCGCGGGCTGGTACCTGCACCGCACGGGCGTCGCCGTCGTGGGTGCGGTGCTGGCGGTGACCGGGCTGGCCCTGGGCTTCGAGGGTCTCTACGTGGGAGCGGGCGGCCGCGCCTCGGGCGCGGTGCAGGCCGGGGTGGAGAGCTTCGACGCCGTCGTTCGCCTGGGCACGAACACCATCTCCTTCGCCCGGCTCGCCGCCTTCGGCCTCACGCACGCCGCGCTCGGCCAGCTGGTGTGGTCGGGCACGGCGGACCTGTGGGACCGGGGCGCCCTCCTGTGGGCACCGGCTGCCGCCGTCTTCGTCGTGGGCAACGCCGTCGCCTTCGGCCTCGAAGGACTGGTGGCCGGCGTCCAGGCACTGCGCCTCGAGTACTACGAGCTGTTCTCCCGCATCTTCGTGTCCGAGGGCCGGCCGTTCCGGCCCTGGCACCTCAGTGTGGTCGCGACCAAGGAGGCATCATGCTCGCCTGGCTGATCGGACTCCCCGTGCTGGCGGCGATGGCCGCCGGATCGGCTGCCGTCGTCCGCCGGAGGCCCCGCGGCGCACTCAAGGTGATGACGGTGCTGAACCTCGTGCTCATGGTCGGGGCCGGCGTCCTCGTGTACCTGGCCGTCACCGCCCCGAGCGCCGCCGCCGCGGCGGCGAGCACGCCGGCGAAGTCGTTCGGGGGACAGGCGCTCATCGGGGCTGCCATCGCCGTGAGCGGCTCGTCGATCGGCGCCGGCGTGGGCGTGGCCTACACCGGGTCCGCCGCGCTGGCCGCCATCAGCGAGCGCCCCGAGACCTTCGGCCGGGCCATGGTGATCGTCGGCCTGGCCGAGGGGATCGCCATCTACGGCCTGGTCGTCGCCATCCTCTTGATCGGCAAGGCCTGACCGTGGGACGGGTGGTCGTCATCGGTGAGGCGGTCCGCACCGACGGCTTCGCCCTGGCCGGCGCCGAGGTCCGCCACGCCGAGGACGGCGCCGCCGCCGCCGCGGCGTGCGCCGGGCTCGGCGAGGACGTCGTCCTCGTGGTGCTGACACCGGCGGCAGCCGACGGTGTGGCGGGCCGCCTGCCCGACAACGTGCTGAGCGTCGTGATGCCGCCATGACCGGCACCCGCGCCCGGGGCCGACGGCGTCGCCGGCCCGGACGGCACCCAGAGCCGCGGGGGGCGGCCGCCGTCGCAGCGGCCACGGCGGCCGCGACGTCGCTCGAGCCCGTGGTGGAGGCGCTGGTGCGCCAGGCGGGCCTGCGGGCGGACTCGATCGCCGCCGCCGCGGCGGGCGAGCGCACCCGGCAACTCCTCGACGCCCGCGCCGAGGCGGCGCGCCTGGTGGGCGAGGCCCGGGCGGAGTCGGAGGTGGTCGCCGGGCGTGCCGCGGCGGCGGTCGTCGTGTCGGCCCGCGCCGAGGCCCGGGGGATCGTGCTGGCGGCGAGGCGGCGGGCGTACGAGGCGGTGCGCCGGCAGGTGCTCGAAGAGCTCCTGGCGAGGCGCGACACGGTCGAGGTCACCAGGCTCCTCGAGGCGATGGAGCGATGGGCGCAGGCGCGGATCGGTGGCCCCGCCGAGACCTCGCGTGGCGGTCCCGGGGGGCTCGACGTCGTCGCCCGGCGGGGTGCTCAGCGCGTCGTCGTGCGCGCCGCTGCGGTCGTCGACCATCAGCTCGCCGCCATGGCCGCCGAGCTCGAAGGGCTGTGGTCGTGACCGCCGGGCGCGTCGTGCGGGTGAACGGCCCCCTGATCGAGGTCGAGGGCCTGACCGGCGTGGCCGCGCTCGACGTCCTCGAGATCGGCGACAGCCGCCTTGCGGCCGAGGTGGTCTCGCTGCGCGACGGCCTGGTGACGGCGCAGGCCTACGAGTACACGGGCGGCCTACAGGTGGGTGACGGCGCCGTGGGCCTCGGCCATCCCCTGTCGGTGGGCCTCGGCCCGGGCCTCCTGGGCGGCATCTTCGACGGGCTGCTCCGGCCCCTGGACCGGCGCGGGACCTGGCTGACCCGGGAGGGCCTCGGCGGGACGGGGCCGGCGACGACCTGGCGATTCGATCCAGCCGTGACCGTGGGCAGCGCCGTCGGCCCCGGATCGCTCCTCGGCACCGTGGCGGTGACGGGCCCGGTGCAACACCGGGTCCTCGTGCCGACGGGCGTCGAAGGGGAGGTCGCCTCCATCTGCGGACCGGGCGAGGTGGCCGAGGACACGCCCGTGGCCCGCGTCGGCGACCGCCCCGTCGGGCTCGTCGAGTGGTGGCCGGTGCGGCGGCCCCGGCCCGTGCGGTCCCGGCTCGTCCCCTCGGAGCCCCTCGTGACGGGCCAGCGGGTGCTCGACCTCCTGTACCCGGTGGCCAAGGGCGGCACCGCCGCCGTCCCGGGAGGCTTCGGGACGGGCAAGACGGTGCTCCTGCAGCAGGTGGTCAAATGGGCCGACGCCGACGTCATCGTGTTCGTGGGCTGCGGCGAACGGGGCAACGAGCTCGCCGACGCCCTCGCCGAGCTCCAGGCGCTCGAGGACGCCGCCACCGGACGGCGGCTCCTCGAGCGCACCGTGGTGATCGCCAACACCTCGAACATGCCGGTGATGGCACGCGAGGCGAGCATCTACACCGGCATGACCGTGGCGGAGTTCTTCCGCGACATGGGATACCACGCCGTGTTGCTCGCCGATTCCACCTCGCGGTGGGCCGAGGCCCTGCGGGAATTCTCGTCGCGCAGCGGTGAGCTGCCCGCCGAGGAGGGGTACCCGGCCGGGCTGGCGTCCGCCCTCGCCGCCTTCTACGAACGGGCCGGTGTCGTGCGCACGCTCGGCGGCGCCCCTGGCTCGGTCACGGCCATCGGCGCCGTCTCCCCCCCCGGCGGCGACCTCACCGAGCCGGTCACCGCCCACACCGAGCGCTTCGTGCGCACCCTGTGGTCCCTCGACCGCGACCTGGCCTACGCACGGCACTACCCCGCCATCACCTGGCACCGGTCCTTCGCCCGCGACGCGGCGGCGGTCGGCGACTGGTACGCCACGGCGGGCCAACCGGAATGGTCGGAGCACCGGGCACGCGCCGTGGCCCTGCTCGCCGACGCCGACCGGCTCGAGGCCGTGGTCGAGCTCGTCGGCCTGCCCGGCCTCCCCGCAGCCGAGCGCATGGTGCTGCTGGCCGGCCGGTTGGTGCGCGAAGCCGTGCTCCAGCAGAGCGCGCTGAGCCCGAACGACGCCACCTGCGGTCCGCAGAAGCAGGGCGCGCTCCTCGAGGCGGTCCTGGCCGTCTACGACCGCTGCTGCGCGCTGGTGGCGTCGGGCGTCGCGCCCGCCGAGGTCGAGGGCGTCGACTTCTCGGGCCTGACCCGGGTGCGCGACGAGACCGCAGCATCGGACGCCGCGGGCGTGCAGCGACGCCGCGACGAGGTCCTCGGGCAGCTGGGGCGACTGTCGTGAGCGGCGACGCTCCCGAGGGCCTCGCAGCCGACCGGGACGGCCCGGGCCACCCCGGCGACCCGGCCCGCCTGGCCCCGCTCGAGTACCTGGGCGCCCAGCGGGTCGAGGGCCCGTTGCTCGTCGTGACCGGGGTGGAGGGTGTGGGCTGGGACGAGACGGCGACCGTCCGCCTTGCCTCGGGGGAGATCCGACGGGGCCTCGTGCTCGAAGTCCATCGCGACCTGGCGGTCGTGGAGGTGCTCCAGGGCACCGGAGGGGTCGAGCCCGCGTCCGTCGCCGTGGGGTTCGAGGGCCATCCCTTCGAGATCGCCGTCGGGGACGGCTGGCTGGGACGGGTGTGGAACGGACTGGGCGAACCCCTCGACGGCGGACCGCCCATGCTCGGCGCCTGCACCCGGGCGGTCGCCGGTCACGCCCTGAACCCGGTGCACCGGGAGGTGCCGGCCGACCCCGTGCTGACCGGCATCTCGGCCATCGACGCCCTCACGACGCTCGTCCGGGGCCAGAAGCTGCCGATCTTCTCGTCGGCCGGCCTCCCGCACCTCGAGCTGGCCGCCCAGCTGGCGGCCCAGGCGCACGCCGGAGGCGAACCCTTCAAGGTCGTGGTGGCCGCCATGGGTCTCACCCACGTCGACGCCGCCGCCATGCGCCAGACGCTCGAGGGGCGCGCCGAGGCCGGCGAGCTGGCGCTGTTCATCGACACCGCCGACGATCCCGTGGTCCAACGGATCCTCACGCCCAGGGTGGCGCTGACCGTCGCCGAGCACCTCGCCTTCGAGCTCGGCCAGCACGTGCTGGTGGTCCTCGCCGACATGACGAGCTACTGCGAGGCGGTCCGCGAGGTGTCGGCGGCACGGGGGGAGATCCCCGGGCGGCGGGCCTATCCCGGCTATCTCTACAGCGATCTCGCCTCCCTCTACGAGCGCTGCGGCCGCATCAAGGGACGAGCGGGTTCGGTGACGCTCGTGCCCGTCCTGACCATGCCGGCGGGGGACCTGACCCATCCCGTCCCCGACCTCACCGGTTACATCACCGAGGGCCAGATCGTCCTCTCCCCCGAGATCGCCGGTGCCGGCGTCTACCCACCGATCGACGCGCTCGGATCACTCTCCCGGCTCATGCGCAAGGGCGCCGGACAGGGCCGCACCCGCCCCGACCATCCCGCGCTCGCCGCCCAGCTCGTGGCCGCCCTGGCGCGCGCCCGCCAGGTCCGGGACCTCGCCGAGCTGATCGGCCCGGCGGCGTTGACCGAGACCGACCGGCGGTACCTCGCCTTCGCCGACGCCTTCGCGGCCGAGCTCCTCGACCAGGGCACCGACGAGGCGCGCTCGCTGGAGGACACCCTCGAGCGGGCGTGGCGGGTGGTGTCGGTCCTCCCGCGCCGGGAACTGACCATGGTCCCCGCCGACGACGTGGCGCTGCGCTACGTCGAGCGGGGCGACGAGGCCGGGCCCCACGAGGGTGGCCCGCGCCATGGCTGAGCGGGTCCCCCCCGGCCGGGCGGGGCGCCTGTGGCTGGCGCGGCGGCTGGCCGGCGCCGTCAACAGCGCCGAGCTGCTGCGCCGCAAGCGGCGGCTCCTGCGCAAGGAGCGCCAGGATCTCGAGGCGGCCTGCGAGCGGACGCGGGCGCGCTGGGTGGAGCGCTGCCGGGACGCCGAGGCGTGGGGCTTACGCTCGGCTGTCCTCGGCACCGGACGGGACGCCGCCGTGGCGGCCGAGGGGCTCCCCGGCCGCGCCAGCGTCGAGGTGCGGTGGGTCAACTCGATGGGCGTCGTCCACGCCCGGCTCGCCTCGGTCGACCCCGTCACGGTCGATCCCGCCCGGGCGGCGGCCGGCAACGCCGCCCTGGCCCCGGCCGCCCGTGCCTACGGCGAGGCCCTCGAGGCCGCGGCCGACCACGCCGTCAACCAGGACGCGTTGCGACGGATCGAGGCCGAGCTGGCGGCCACGCAGCGACGCCTACGGGGCATCGAGCGGCACCGGATCCCCGAGCTCGAGGCCCACCTCGCCGCCCTCGAGCTGCGGCTCGAAGAGCTCGAGCGCGAGGAACGTGTGGCGGCACGCTGGGTGCTACGGCAACGGGGCCCGGCGTGAGCGGGTCGGGCCGTCGCGCTCAGCCCTTGACCACGCCGACGGGCCGCAGCCGGGCCACCCGCCGGGCGAGGCCCGCCTGCTCGCAGCACGCCACCACCTCGTCGACGTCCTTGTAGGCGACCGGCGCCTCCTCGGCCAGGCCCTTGGCGCTGGCGGCGCGCACGACGATGCCCGCATCGGCGAGGTCCCTGGACAGCACGGCCGGCCGGACCGACCGCAAGGCGGCGTGGCGACTCATGGTGCGCCCGGCACCGTGGCACGTCGAATGGAAGGCACCGCCGTGCTCCACGCCCACCAGAACGTAGGAGGCGGTCCCCATGGATCCCGGCACGAGCACCGGCTGGCCGGCGCCGCGCAGGTCCTCGGGGAGATCAGGATGGCCGGGGGGCAGGGCGCGCGTGGCGCCCTTGCGGTGGACGCACACCAGGCGGCGCCGCCCCTGCACGGTATGCCACTCCAGCTTGGCCAGGTTGTGCGAGACGTCGTAGAGGAGGTCGAGGCGGCCCGAGCCCAGCTCCTCGGCGAAGACCTCGCGTACGGCGTGGGACAGGGCCTGGCGGTTGGCGCGGCCGAAATTGGCCGCGCCGGCCATGGCGCCGAGGTACGCCCGCCCCTCGGGCGCGTCGCAGGGGGCACAGGCCAGCTGCTGGTCGGGCACCGAGATACCCAGGCGCCGCATGGCCCGCTGCATGGCGTGCACGTGGTCGGTGCAGATCTGGTGGCCGAGCCCACGCGACCCGCTGTGGATCATGACGCACACCTTGCCGCGCTCGAGCCCGAAGGCCCGCGCCGCGGCTGGGTCGAGCACGTCCTCGACGATCTGGACCTCGAGGAAGTGGTTGCCCGACCCGAGGCTCCCCAGCTGCCGGGCGCCCCGCAGGCGGGCCCGCTCGCTCACCTGGCCCGGGTCGACGTCGGGCAGGGCCCCGTTGTCCTCGCACCGTGCGACGTCGCGCTCGACCCCGAACCCGCGGGCGACGGCGGTGCGCGTTCCACCCCGCAGCACCTCGTCGAGGGCGCGGTCACCAGGCACCGGCCACACGCCGCCGGCACCCAGCCCGGTGGGGATCCGCCGTTCGAGCCCGTCCATGAGCTCGGAGAGACGCGCCAGGACGTCGTTCGCCTCGAGGTCCGAGACGAGCAGGCGGACGCCGCAGGAGATGTCGAAGCCGACCCCGCCGGGTGAGACCACGCCGCCGTCGGCGACGTCGGTGGCCGCCACGCCGCCGATGGGGAAGCCGTAGCCCCAGTGGATGTCGGGCATGGCGTAGCTGGCCTCGACGACGCCCGGCAGCGCGGCGACGTTGACCACCTGGGCGAGGGCCTGGTCCTCCACGACGTGGGGCAACAGCGCCTCGGAGGCGAAGACGATCCCGGGCACGCGCATCGCCCCCGACGGTTCGATCCGCCACCGGCACGGCCCGGCGGGAACGAGGTCGGCCGCGGTCCTCACACGTCGACGATCGCCAGGCATCGCCACACCCCTCCCCGGTGTTGCATCCGCAGTCCGTGGTACGACACGCCCTTGGGCACCGGCCCGGTGCGCGTCACCGCACCCGCCGGCGCCGTCTCGATGGTGCCGGTCACGCCCCCCTCGTCGGTCCCGCTGAGCACGAACCGGACCGGGACGGCACCGAGGCCGTCCATCACGAAGATCGTCTCCTCGAGGAGGGCCACCAGGAGCTCGTCGTCGGCCGCGGGCCCGATCGAGACGGGGACGGCGCCGGTGGCGGGCACGCCGGCCACGTCGGCGCACACCCCGACCAGGGCCGCCCCGGCCTCGGCGAGACACGAGACGCGGTCGGGCGCCCATGCCTCGACCACGCAGTCGGCGGTGTGGGCGCCCACCCGGTGGCCCCGGTTCCCACCGGCGTCGTCGGCGGCGGTCGACGGGCTCACCGGCGTCGGGACATCGGCACCACCTGGCACGGCCCGTGACATGGCCTCCTCCCGCCGTCCGCGCCGGTGTCTCCCGACCCCGACCGGCGGCACCGCTCCCAGCATCGATCACGACGCGCCCCGGTGCCAGGGTCCAACGACCCGGGCTGGGACGGTGACGATGGCCCTGGGCGTGACGCCCCCGCCGTGCGACGGTTGCAGCATGGCTCGGCTCGACACGGCTGCCCGGCGCCTCGCCGTGGTGACCGTGGGCCTGGGGGCGGCGGTGACCGGGGCGTGCGGGGGCGCACCGGGCGTCAACCGCTCGCCGTCGCAGCCCACGACCATCGCCGCGCCCACCACCACGGCCCCCACCACCACGACCTCGATCGCCACCACCACCACCACGACGACCACGACGACGACGTCGACCGAGGCGGCGCCGTCGGCAGCGGTGCTACGTCCGGGATCCCGCGGCCCCGCCGTCCTGGCCGTCCAACAGCGGCTGGCGACACTCGGCTACTGGCTGGGCACGCCCGACGGCGTGTTCGGTGACAGCACCGAGCAGGCCGTCTACGCCCTGCAGAAGGCGGCGGGCATCCGGCGCGACGGGGAGGTGGGGCCGGTGACCGCCGGCGCCCTGGCCCGGGGCGTGGTGCCCGTCCCGAGGAGCACGGCGGGCCACGTGATCGAGGTCGACCTCACCCACCAGCTCCTCATGATCGTCACCGACGGCACGCTGCGTTGGGTGCTCAACACCTCGACGGGCGGCGGCTACCGCTACGTCGAGGACGGCGGGAGCGCCGTGGCGGACACGCCCGTCGGCCACTTCGAGATCTACCGCCAGGTCGACGGCCTCGTGGTCGACTCCCTCGGCGAGTTGTGGCGGCCCAAGTTCTTCGACGCCGGGTTCGCCGTCCACGGCGACAGCGCCGTCCCCCCTTACCCCGTCTCCCACGGCTGCGTGCGGGTCAGCAACGAGGCCATCGACTGGATCTGGTCGGCCGGCCTGGCCCCCGTGGGCACGGCCGTGTGGGTCTACCGCTGACGCACGACCGCGCCGGGCGGAGTCAGCCGACGAACCCGGCCAGCTCGGCGTCGTCGCGCTCGATGGCGGCGCGCAGGCGCACGAGGAACTCGGCCCGGGTCCGGCCCTTGGTGGCGGCGTGAGCCCGGCGGTCGAGGGCCCCCAGCCGGCCGGCCACCTCCGCCACCGCGGCGTCGAAGGCGGCCGCCTCGACGACCTCGTCGAGATGGCCGGCCACCACGGCCTGCTCGGGCGAGAACACCTCGGCCAGGTTCACGGCGCGGTCGAAGGCGGCCGGGGTGAGACGGTGCCGGCAGATCTCCACGGCGGCGTGGGGCATGGTGATGCCGATGGCCACCTCGTTGGCCGCGAGCGTGAAGGGCCCGGCCACGCCGATGCGGTGGTCGCCCGACAGCACCAGGAAGGACCCCATGGCGATGGCGTGCCCCGAGCACGCCACCACCACCGGCGCCGGGAACGACAGCAGGCGCTCGGCCAGGAGGAAGCCGCTCTGGAGCATGGCCAGGGCGTCGGCCCCGCCGCCGCGCAGCACGCCCAGGTCGAACCCGGCCGAGAAGATCCCGGCCCGCCCCCGCAGCACGAGCGCCGCCCCGTCCGCCTCGGCCCGGTCCACGGCGGCGCCGAGCTCGCCCAGCATGGCCGGCGACAGCGCGTTGACCTTGCCGTCGTCCATGGCGACGGTGGCGACGCCGTCCGCCAGCGCATAGGTCACCGCACCGGCCATGTGCCCCTCCGCCCTGTCGCCACCGCCTGTGCGGCGGCCTCCCATCCGAAGTTACCGCTCGGTAACCTATTGCCGGTAGGGCCGCCCGTCAACGGGCCCGTACCGGCACCATGGCCCCCAGGCGGCGGGTGCCGGCGGCGCCGGGCCGTGCAAGGGTGCAGCGATGACCGCCCGGGCCTTCACCAACGGCCGCGTGCTCACCATGACGTCGCCGGGGGACAGGGCAGAGGTCGTGGTGGTCGAGGACGGGCGCATCACCGCCGTGGGCGGACCCGAGGTCCTGCGCCGCCACGGCGGGGCCGAGATCGTGGACCTCGGGGGCCGACTCCTGTGCCCGGGATTCGTCGACGCCCACCACCACCTGTCGGTCGTGGCTCTCCAGCCCCGCTGGGCCGATCTGGCGGGGGCGACCACCGTGGAGGACATCGGCGCCCGGCTGGTCGCGCACGCCCGGGCCGAGCCCGACGCCCCCTGGGTCCGGGGGGCAGGCTGGAGCGACCTGGGCACGGGGCTGCTCCCCCACCGCCGTGACCTCGACGCCCTCAACCTCGACCGTCCCGTGGTGGTGGCCCACTACAGCCTGCACCAGGCGGTGGTGGACTCCCGGGGCCTCGACACGCTGGGCATCGGGGCGGCCACCCCCGACCCGGCCGGCGGGGTCATCGGGCGCGACCCCGGCGGCGGGTGCAGCGGGCTCCTGGTGGAGCGGGCCTGGAGCGAGGCGCACGCCGCCTCGCTGGCCCCCTACGCCGATCCCGACCGCTGGGCCGAGCACATCGAGGCCGCCGCGGCGCGCCTGGTGGCCGACGGCATCACGGCCGTGCACGACGCCGCCTGCCCCCCCGCCGCCGAGGACGCCTACCGGAGCCTGGTGCGGGCCGGGCGCCTGGCGGTCTCGGTCCTGGCCATGCCCCATCCCGCCGCCCTGCTGGGTCCCCCCGAGGCGGCGCGCCTGGCGGGGCCGCCCACGGGCGAGGGCGACGAGCGCTTCCGGGTGGGGGCCGTGAAGCTCTTCGCCGACGGCGGCGTGCTCCCCGCCATCGACGTCCACCTGGGCGGGCGCCCGCTGCGTATGGGCATGCGCTTCCCCGACCTCGGCGCCCACGTGGAGCGGGCCGTGGCCCGGGGTTTCCGGGTGGCCGTGCACGCCCTCGGCAACGCCGGGCTCGACGCCGCCCTCGACGCCTTCGAGGCGGCCGCCCGGCGCCGCCCCGGGGCCGACCACCGCTGGCGGGTGGAGCACGCCTGCCTGGCCTCGCCCGCCCAGCTCGCCCGGCTGGCGGCGCTCGGCGGGGTGGCCGTGGTCCAGCCCGGGTTCCTCCACCACCTCGGCGGGGAGGTCGAGGGGGTGGCCTTCGACGACGCCGCCTGGCTGCCCTTCGGCGACGTGGCCGCCTCGGGGGCGGTCATGGCCGCCTCCTCCGACGCCCCCTGCACCTTCCACGAGCCCCTGCGCACGGCCGCCCACGGCGCCACCCGCCGCACCTCGCGGGGGCGCCCCCTCGACCCCGGCCAGGCCGTGGCCTACGAGGACTGGCTGTGGGCCTACACCGCCGGGGCGGCCCACGCCGGGGGCCAGGAGGCCGAACGCGGCACGCTCGCCCCGGGACGCCGGGCCGATCTCGTGGTGCTCGACGGCGAGCTCGACCCCGACGCCCCGCCCACCGTGGCCCAGACCTGGGTGGGGGGCCGCCTCGTCCACGGCGGCGGGGGCTGACGGCCGGGGCGGTTGTGCCCGGAACTGACGGTTCGTAGGATTTCCCTGCGTTCGGTCAGTCAGAGCCCGGCGGGTGCCGGCGGGCTCGGGAGTGCCGGGCCGGCCCCGGCGGGGGGCTCGGCGGGAGGAGGTCGTCATGGGTTCCACGTTCGAGGGGGCGCGGGTGCTCGTCACCGGGGCGTCGTCGGGGATCGGGGCGGGACTGGCCGAGGCCTTCGCCGCCGAGGGGGCCACGGTGGGCCTGGTGGCCCGGCGCCGGGACCGTCTGGCCGAGGTGCTCGAGCGCTGTCGCAAGCACAGCCCGGCCAGCGCCCTGTGGGTGGCCGACCTGGCCGACCCCCGCGCCGTGGACCGGGTGGCCACCGAGGCCCTGCGGGACCTGGGCGGGATCGACGTCCTCGTCAACAACGCCGGCATCCCCAAGCGCCGCCACGTGACGCGCCTCGACCCCGACACGGTGGCCTCGGTGATGAACATCAACTACCTCTCCCCGGTCCGCCTCACCATGGCCCTGCTCCCCCACATGCTCCAGCGCGGCTCGGGCCGGATCGTGGCCGTGTCCTCGGTGGCCGCCCCCCTGAGCTCGCCGGGCGAGGCCGCCTACGACGCCTCCAAGGCGGCGCTGGCGGTGTTCTGCGAGGCCATGGCGGTCGACCTGTGGGACACCGGCATCAAGGTGTCGGTGGTCTACCCGGGCGTGGTCGACACCGAGCTGTTCACGCTGCCCGACAACGACCCCTTCGCCGGGGGCGTGGAGGCCATTCCCGTCGACGAGGCCGTGGGGACCATCATGGAGGGCATCCGCGCCGACGCCGTCGCCATCTACGTCCCGGGCTACTTCGCCGAGCTCGCCTCGGGCAAGGCCCAGAACGTCGAGGGCTTCCTGGCCGGGGCGGCCGAGTTCGTGCGCATCCAGGCGGCCCAGGCCCCGCCGGCGGGCGGCTAGGAAGGGGCCGTGGGACGGCGCAGCCCCAAGGGCATGGAGACCCGCGACCGCATCATGGCGGTGGCGCTCGAGCTCTTCGCCCAGCGCGGCTTCGGCGCGGTGACCATGGAGGACATCGCCGAGGGCGCCGAGGTGACCAAGGGCGCCGTCTACTACTGGTTCGCCGACAAGGACGACCTGGGCCGGGACCTCCAGCACGACCTCTACCAGCGCCTGGCCACCGTGGCCATGGGCGAGTTCAACCCCGACGGCGACGTGCTGGCCAACATGCGCTTCGCCTTCGACGCCTTCCTGGCGGCCATCGGGACCCTCGGGCACGCCCGCTTCTTCCTGCGCGACGCCTGGACCATCCCCGCCCTCGACGAGGGGGGCCGGCGCGACCAGGCCGACGCCACCGACCTGGTGCGGGGCGTGCTCGACGTGGCCGCGGCCCGGGGCGAGATCGCCCCCTTCGACACCGAGGTCCTGGCGCGCGTGCTGCTCGGGGCGTGGGTGGAGGCCACCCTGCTCGTGCTCGAGACGGGCCGGCGCGAGGCCACGGTGGCCGTGGTGGAGCACCTCATCGAGTCGTTGCGCCCCGGGGCGGGGTCCCTGGCGCCGTCGGTCCCCCGCCCCCCCACCGAGAAGGAGCCCCCCCGCCCATGACCCTGTCCGAGCTCGCGGCGCGCGACGCCGCCCACCTCATCCACCCCGTCACCTCGCCGCGCGAGATGACCAGCCGCGGGCCGCGCATCGTGGTCGAGGCCGACGGCTGGTGGCTCACCGACGACCGGGGCCGGCGCATCATCGACGGCTTCGCCGGGCTGTGGTGCGTGGCGGTGGGCCACGGCCGGCCCCGCATCGTGGACGCCGTGGCCGACCAGCTGCGCACCCTCGACTACTTCACCACCTTCCACGGCCAGTCCCACCCCCGCGCCGCCGAGCTGGCCGAGCGCCTCGCCGGCATGTTCCCGGCCGAGCTGGGGCTCAACCACGTCATGTTCGCCTCGGGCGGGTCGGAGGCCAACGAGAGCAACTTCAAGCTCGTGCGCATGTACTGGGCCCTGCGCGGCGAGGAGCGGCGCAAGACCATCGTGGCCCGCCACCACGGCTACCACGGGCTCACCATCGCCACCATGTCGGCCACCGGCATCATGCCCATGCACTGGAACTTCGGTCCCGAGGCCGAGGGCTTCGCCCACATCCCGGCCCCCTACTGCTACCGCTGCGAGCTGGGCCTCACCTACCCCGAGTGCGGGCTGGCCTGTGCCAAGACCCTCGAGCGCTACGTGGAGGAGCAGGGCCCGGACTCGGTGGGGGCGTTCATCGCCGAGCCTGTCATCGGCGCCGGCGGCATCATCCCCCCGCCCCCGGGCTACTTCGAGGAGATCCGCCGCATCTGCGACCGCCACGACATCCTGTTCATCTCCGACGAGGTGGTGTGCGGCTTCGGGCGCACCGGGACGATGTTCGGCTTCGAGCAGTTCGGCGCCCGCCCCGACATCGTCACCCTGGCCAAGGGCCTCACCAGCGGCTACCAGCCCCTGGGGGCGTCGGTGGTGTCGGACAGGGTGTGGGACACCATCGCCGAGCGCCTCCCCGAGCGCATGCCGCTCAGCCACGGCTTCACCTACATGGGCCATCCCGCCGCCTGCGCGGCGGGGCTCGCCAACCTGGCCATCATCGAGGAGGAGGGTCTGGTGGCCAACGCCGCCGACACCGGCGCCTACCTCCTCGGGCGCATGCGCGAGCTCGAGCGCTTCGAGACGGTGGGCCAGGTGCGGGGACTGGGGCTCATGGTGGGCATCGAGCTCGTGGCCGACAAGGCGAGCGGCCGGGGCTTCGCCGATCCCCACCAGGCCTGCGAGATGGTCGAGCACGAGGCCTGGGAGCGCGGTCTGTACTGCCGGGCCATGGGGATCGAGGTGGTGGGCCTGGCCCCGCCGCTCACCATCGACCGCGCCACCGCCGACCGCATGGTGGAGATCCTGGCCGACTCCATCGAAGCCATGGAGGCCCGCGTCCTGCCCGGCGAGCGCGCCCGCAGCGCCCGGCCGGTGCTGCACGCCGCCGGTCCCGCCGAGTTCTTCGACAAGGTCCTGCCGGCCAGGATCGACACCAGCGCGGCGGCGGGGCTCGAGCTCGTGGTGCAGATCGTGCTCTCGGGCGAGGGCGGGGGCATCTGGGTGCTCACCGTGCACGACGGCGAGGTCGAGGTGGGCACCCGGGCCGAGCCCGCCGGCGACGCCGCCGCCACCGTGCGGGCCAGCGCCGAGGACTTCACCCGCATCGTGAACGGCGAGCTGTCGGGCGCCGACGCCTTCGTCTCCCAGCAGCTGGCCGTGGACGGCGACCTCGACGCCGCCGCCGGCCTCATGGTGCTGGGCGTGATCTGACACGGCGCCCCGAGGAGCACGGCGCCCGGGGCGCCCGGGTGTCAGCCCTGCTCGGTGCCCACCACCGATACGAAGGAGACCATCTCGCCGGGGTAGCCGCCCAGGTTGTGCACGACGCCGAGCTTGCGGTCGTTGCCGATGCGGCGGTCCTCGGGTGCCTCGCCCCGCAGCTGGAGCCAGCACTCGTAGTGCATGCGCAGGCCCGAGGCCCCCACGGGGTGGCCGAAGCTCTTGAGGCCGCCGTCGGTGTTGACCGGCAGGCCGCCGTCGAGGCCGAAGGTCCCGGCCAGCACCTCCTTCCAGGCGGTGCCGCGCTCGGCGAAGCGCAGGTCCTCCATGAGCACGAGCTCGGTGGGGGTGAAGCAGTCGTGGACCTCGGCCATGGCCACCTGGGAGCGGGGGTCCTCCACGCCGGCCTGCTGGTAGGCGTCCTCGGCGGCCGCCACCACCTCGGGGAAGGTGGTGAAGTCGTAGCTGGGGTCGACGAGCCCCGAGCCGTCGCCGGCCACCACCGACATGCCCTTGATGTAGAGCGGCTTGTCGGTGTAGCGCTCGGCGTCCTCGGCCCGCACCACGATGGCGGCGGCGGCCCCGTCGGCCACGCCGGCGCAGTCGAACACCGACAGCTTGCCGGCCACGGCGGCCATCTTGCAGATGTCCTCGGCCGAGGTCTCCTTGCGGAACTGGGCCAGGGGGTTGCGGGCCCCGTTGTGGTGGTTCTTCTCGGCGATCTTGGCCACCACCATGCGCAGCTCGTCCACGTCGACGCCGTACTTCTTGGAGTAGGCGGGCAGGATCATGGAGTACATGGCGGCGGCGGTGAGGGTGCGGGCCGTGCCGTCGTTGGGGGGCAGGCTGGCGTTGGTGCCGGCGAAGCCGGTGTCCTTGAACTTGTCGCAGCCGAT
>Ga0335078_10003093_pt1 | contig 24846 bp, 29 predicted proteins | sample Lox_Sample_32_FD_206711 | JGI IMG/M metagenome (GOLD analysis project Ga0335078, IMG submission 206711) | Soil microbial communities from Loxahatchee National Wildlife Refuge, Florida, United States - Lox_Sample_3.2 | ecosystem: Environmental > Terrestrial > Soil > Wetlands | place: USA... | reverse complement strand
TGAAATAGTTAACTATAACAAGATAAATCTTAAATACTGAATTCTCTATAATTTGGACTAGATCATATTGGCAATAGCCTTGCTCCGATTCGGGCGTGATCCAAGAATCTCTTTCGTTACACAGTGCAGATGCCAAGTTTGAGACAGTTTTGCTTAGTTATAATAGCTTCTTGTGCTTCCGCAAGCCCAATACTGCCAATTAATCATGTCCTGGATGCTGGATACTGTGGTGGATTGAGTTTGTGTGTAACTAAAGGATCAGTGGCGGACTACCCAGACTTTACCAAAATTTTAACTGCATCTCCAGCGCCAAAAGACCCATTTTGAAATATGTACCCCTTTGGACATCACTGTAGACATCTCTCTGCCTATTGACGGCGACAACGACAACGACAACGGACGACATGGTATAGAGGTTGCCGGTGTTGTTGATGTGGGGCTGGAATGTGCGTGGGTAGCTGGGAATGTGTGTGGGTAGCTGATTGGTTAGCTTGCTACCCACTCTATAAGCCCGGGCCAACAAAAATTATATGGTAAGTCAGGGGATTATGTGGTTTCCACTCAATAATGGCCGGAGCCAATGTGGTTTAACCTATTTAGTTAAGTGGTGTGGCTGCCGGTACGAGGTGAACATAGCTTTTTTGCTTTGCAGAACTCTATTTGGAACTACCGAGTTCCCTCTGATCCCCTTTACGATGAAAGGAACGGAACCACCGGAATAATGTTTAAGGCCAATCGCAAAGACCCGTCGTGCTTGATTCACATCAAATTTTGTAACTCAAAAGCAGCCACTGGGTGATCACGAAATTGGATCTGGTAACACAGCCACTACAAAATATATAGACACATATACTAGATGCAAAAGAGCAAAACAAAACGACAAAGACTTCCGGTTGGCCCCTCGTACCGGGTCCCAACAGTTAAACATAAGACTGAAAAATCCCCTAAAACATTCAGTCCAACTCCCAACGGCAGGGCCTTCTTTCTTCCCCCATGTCAACTCGGAAACGAACTCGGACAACCAGACCCAAATTACGCTGTATGCGTTGCGATGATAAGCGACTTGCTGTTCTCACTACTATATCCATCGCTAATATCGTAGTGTGTGGCAGAGACAACGGACTCGGCGGGTCCATGCCATCGGTGCAAGGAGGAACTGCCCGAGGCGGACTGGGAAAGTTGTGTTTTACTGTCTGTTGATGAACGTCAAAGCAAAAGAGGTTCCAAGCAAAGTTCTCGGCACTTCGCTAACGGGCAGTGAAAGCTACAAAAGAAGCACAAGACTCAAATTCGTGGACGGTGCAGGAATTCGCCGGATCGAAGAAATCGGTTAAAACTTTCTACGACCCTCATATCCCCCGTTCGCTACCGGAGTCTGTTGAATTTGTTCCAATACGCAAGCCACAATCTAGCTTCGAAGAGAATTTGAAGTCTTTAATGCAGTATCTTCACAGCACCATGAGTAGCTGATTCGATAGAATGCTTTTGAAAATTTCACTAGATCCAGAAATCAGTGGTCCAGTTAGACACTTTAGAGGGCGCCATTTGGCTCGTTGTCAGCCTTGTATTAACATGCATATTTCCGTAAGAACTCTTTCGTTTTTGCTGACCATTAGTGCAAAGAATGCAACTGGCAGGAACCAACCTCAAGGTCGCTTTCAAGCATGCACCCTTGTTCCCGGTGTAGTCGCTTACAAATTCGTTGCCTGCCTCCAATTCCCCATTTCCAGAGAAAGGACGACTTTATCAAACTGAAATATGACTTCATCCACGCCACCTACACCACATCTTACGCTTTCGTGAAGGAGACCGGCTGCCCTCTTTTGTTTTGGGCAGCGGAATATGGCCATTGTCGAGTAATTCGTCTATTGCTAGAGATGGGAGTGCCAGTCGACTCCCGGAACAAGCATGGATCCACAAGCTTACATATTGCCATACGATTTAATCAAAGCTTGCCTGTGCAGACTCTCCTTGCAGCTGGCGCTCAGGTCAATGTGGCCACTCGAGAATGGGTGAAAGAGACGGGAGCGGAGACACCTGTATTTCATTCTGTTGGTGACACACCTCTCCAGCTTTGGTTTCGTTTTACTCCTCTCGAGTTGCCAATCCTACGATCCTTGATTTCAGCGGGCGAAAATCCGGATCAAGACGTCAGTCCTTTTGGGGACACACTTTTACATTGGCTATCCAGACGTTCGGCGAAAATATTCAGCAGCCACTACGAGCAGATCATGGAGTATCTGGTATCAGACGGACGTGCCCAGGTTGATGCACTTCAGAAACTGCAACATTACACGCCGTTAGACTGCGCAATTGCGTTTAAAAACCACAGAGCAATGAGGATTTTACTCGCAGCAGAGACGAATCTAAATTTCAGGGAGAGTGGGAATACCATTAACTGTCCTTTATACCTCGCGGTTAAAAGCGGCAGCATCGATTCGGTCAAACTTCTGGTCGAGGCAAAGGCAGACCCAAACGGTTCTGAGCACCAGCGACCGCTTGCGTTGGCAGCTGACGAAGGACAATATGAGATTGCAGAAGTACTTTTGTCTGCGGGGGCAGATCCATCTCTAAAAATTTGGGGGACTCGTATGACTCCTCTGCACATAGCCGTTGCACCAGGCCCCGAGGTCAGGTCCGAAGATCTCATTCGAGCCCTTCTCAACGCGGGGGCTGATATTGAGTCTCGAGATGGAAAGGGAGAGACCCCGCTTCACCGGGCAGCCTCCAAGCGCGATGTCAACGCTATTCGGATATTACTTCTATCAGGTGCGCAAGTCAATGCCTTGTCAGATTTCGACGAAACGCCGATCTTTCACCTCTTCGATTGGTTTCGTCGAACATACTCACTCCAAAACCTCGAAGCGGTAGTTAGAATACTTGTTGAGGCCGGCACGGATGTCACAATTAGAAACAAGGATGGACGGACGGTCTTGGATAGAGTTCTTGGCTACTATATCCCGGAAGATTTCTATTCTAGCGTATTTTCGAATTGTTTTAGGATTCTGTTTCATGCATGGGAGAAGGCTCTGAGTTCTGGTGCAGAGATAAGATTGGATTGGGAAACAGTTTCTATTGAAGCCTTGAAAGACCGGTACAGAACCATGAAGCGAGTAGTATTCGGATATCTGTAATTCTTCAAAAGCATCATGTAATTAACTCCAATTTATTAATCAAACACTCAACGCCCCTGTTCCCCCACTGCTCTGTTTCCTCATCCCATATTGTCCCCCTCTACCCACGCTTGCCACTTTTGCCCTTGTCGTTCTCTTCAATGCCCATGCAACACAATTGACGATCGCAAAAACTAACAATGCCCCAATGAATATCCCAACAATATAAGCTGCAACAATACCCCCCTTATCCGGATTCAAAAATGAATAAACGTAAAATCCCAACGTCGCACGCGTGATATACGCAACACCAAGGTATCCACCTATTCATTAGAAAAGAGGTTTGGAGAGGATACCAAGGATGAGTGTTATAACGATGAGATGGGACCATGGTTGCATTCCTACTGCTGAGAAGATGATTTCGAACAGTATGAAGGCAGAGTTTAGGGCGTGTTTGCTTATATTTGCCCATGTGGTTCGCGGTGTCGCGAATGTGGAGCTACTCGCTAGGAGGGACCAGTAAACGATGGTGACGAGAATTGGGAAGGTCACGATGGTCGAGTAGAGTAGTGTATGGGCTAATTGGAACGGTCTCCACCATCGGTTGAGAGGAGACCTGCCTTTGATGGAATACCATAATGTCTCTGCGCCGGCGAAGACAAAGTAGACGGTGAGAGCGATGTAGGATATATCTGTGAAATAGGAGAAATATGAAGAAATCTGGTCCTCCTTAGCTGTGCATAATTAGCCTCGAACTATTCGAGCATACCTGTTAATCCAATATCGATTGCCACAACACATACTCCATAAAATGCGATAAATAATCGTAGGAAACCAAATACGCGAGGACTCAAAAATCGAGCAGTCACGAATTTGTCTTCGGGATCAAAGGGTTTGTTTACCCCGAAAAAGGGGTAAAATCCATGTTGTGGTTGCAGATCTGCATCCCTCGGCCGTACAGTTTCCTTCATTTCTTACCCGATATAGTTCAAATATCCCAACACAGGGCTGTTGAAGAAGACAAATCTCGAGGAAGGCCGAAAGGAGGAATGAGGCGAAGTGTTCCTTTTTATACGACGAAGAGGGAAAGTGGGCTAGGATGTAAATAAGTGGGATTAAAATTATCAATGTGGGAGGACGAGGCGCAGTCGATTTGGTGCATTGTAGCGGAAAGCCACAAAAGCCTATTCAATGACGGGACCAATCACAAGCGGTGCAGCAACGCTTAATTTGGCATCATCCTTTATTGCTGTGAAACGTGTCACCAAAAATACGTCGATTTGTCTCAGACACAAAGAAACGCCATCGGTCAGATCTTGTCGTCTAATTAAGGATGCAAATTCCATCCAAGGAAAGCTGATACATTCGGGGTTCTCTTAGAAAGAGAAGTGATCTGTTGAAAGGGTGCCATAAATTCCTGGCAATTAAACAAAAATCGGCCCTCTCGGCTTGAAGTGTATCTTGTTTCTAAATTTTTCGAAATTTTTTTCACATCCGCCTCAAATGTCGGTAATAATCTGAAGGGCTGTATTTATCCGCCATGCTACCTGAAACAAGAGAAGGATAACCAATCGCTGAGGAAGCTGCACAGGAGATGAGCGATCTTTTAATTGGCAGAAGATGAACGGCCGTTATATTTTACTGTCAGGAGCCAGAAAGGTACTGAACCTCCATCCCCGTTTTGTGATTCCTGATGAAACACCATTTTGTCCAATCACTGTATTATCGCCCTTAAGGTCGATATGATTTTACTCATCTTATATCTGAAAAAGCCCCATGTCTCTTTTCTTTCTTTTTTCAGTATTACGGCGGCTAATAACAGGTATCCGCGTCCGGACACAAGTAGTTTCGATCCTCAAAATATTTCACACAATAGAACACAATTTAATCGGTTTTTGGATTCAGAAATCCAAGTTTCATTCTATCTTATACAGTCACAACATTCACGATCCAAAAGCATTGGACAACCAATTGCCTGCGTAACTCCTCATAAATAAAAGATTTCATGACGTCCTGTGTTCTTCACAATGCCTAAATTACAATCACTCAGCAACCGATACCTATAGTCGATGCAGTAATCGGTATCCCTCCCCTTCAGGGCCTTCCGGTACCAGTTGAACGTGACGCGAGGATCTCCGCTAAAAAAGGCTCACATGAGGTCTTGCTGATCGTGCCGGAAACAACGCTCGTCATGCAACCATTCCCTGACTTCCTCATCACTGCATACCCACCGCAAAAAAGTTAAATACGCGGCGATTCCCACTGTCTACTACCTCTCTCATCCCTTTATCAGTTCATCGTCCGAAATTTTCATCTCAATGCCCGTACTATCTGAACTACTTCGCACCGCCGCTAAATCCCTCCCTCCAGTTCACGATCCCACCTTCACAAAAGCCTTCGACACCTTCGCCACCGACGCCCGGATCGTCCTAATCGGCGATGGCAGTCACGGCACTTCTGAATTCTACCAAGGTCGCGCCGAGATCACTAAACGTCTCATCTCGGAACACGGATTCAATATCGTTGCCGTCGAAGCGGACTGGCCTGATGCACGTCATATCGATCGGTATGTCCGACAACGGACGCATAAATCGTTTCGGAAGGATATGGCTTGTTTTAATCGGTTTCCGACGTGGATGTGGCGCAATGTCGAGGTGAATGAGTTTGTGGGGTGGTTGAGGCAGTATAATGAGGGATTACAGTATGAGCAGCGTACAGGGTTTTTCGGGTTGGATCTCTATAGTATGAATGCTTCTGTTCAAGCTGTGATCAAATATTTGGATCATGTTGATCCTGGGGCGGCAAAATTGGCACGACAGAGATACGGATGTTTGAAGCCTTGGATTAATCATCCTGAGCAATATGGACTCGAGGCATTGAGAAAGGGACATGCCCCGTGTGAGGATGCCGTCGTTAAGGTTCTGTTGGATTTGTTGATGCGCCAACTCGAGTACACCAAATTAGATGGCGAGGATTTCATGGATGCGGAACAGAACGCGCACCTTGTCGCTGATGCTGAACATTATTACCGGTCAATGTACTACGGAAATGACGAGTCTTGGAATTTGCGAGATTCGCACATGTTCGATACCCTGGAGCGGTTACTGGAGAGTAAAGGTGATGGGGCTAAGGCGGTGGTATGGGCGCACAATTCACATGTTGGTAATGCTCGATACACAGATATGGGAATTCGACGTGGTCAACTAAATATCGGGCAACTCTGTCGACAACGATGGGGAAAACAAGTTTCGATTATTGGATTTGGGACGCATACGGGAACGGTAGCTGCGGCGGCGGATTGGGATGAACCGATGCAAGTCATGAACGTGTTGCCTTCTCGACGGGATAGCTACGAAATTCTAGGGCACGAGACGGGAATGTCACGCTTTTTATTAGATTTGAGAGAAGGGCATATGGATAAGAGGATCCGGGAGGAACTGATGGCCCCACGATTACAGAGATTTATTGGCGTCGTGTATCGTCCTCAAACCGAATATTGGAGTCATTACTCGAAATGTATCCTGCCGAAGCAATTTGATGGATATGTGTTTATCGACACGACTTCAGCTGTTACTCCATTGCCTACGAAAATGATTCATCAATCAATTGCCAAAGACGAAACTTATCCGTTTGGATTGTAAATGCTAGAGTTTGTAGTTAGAAATTTTGGGTATTAGAAAGATTATGCTCATTAACCCAAATATTTATTTACTGTTGCTCCATCGAGAACATCTTGCTTGGTCCTCCATCAGATTTCTCCAAACAAGCAATCGGCCCCTTGAAATGTGAGTGATCCTTACTTTTACGTCACTGGAGATCCTTCGAGCGCATAGTCAGCTGAAATAGCTATAAAGGGGCCTGAGATCAATCAGCATTTGCGGGATTGGCTTGCACAATGGAGAACAGAAGTGAATGAGTATGTTCAAATGGCAGGAGGGAGCTTGCAATATTGGAACTGGATCGATGGTTGCAAACGAGTATGGTGTTATCCTTGTCCCCTACATGTCGAGTTTGAGACAAACCCAGGCCCTTGGTCCCAGACAATGTTGAGGAGCGTTAAGTAGATAAACCCATGGAACTATGACGGAGGGAGATTCCTGATCCTGATACTACAGCGCTTGTTCAAGTTCTTCCAACTTTAGCGCGGAGTGAGGCTGAGGCTAAATAAGTAGTATTGTTCAATTGATTACTTCCAACTTGAAAAACAGTTTTTGTCCTTCCATCAACTTAAATAAGTCGAAACCATCCGCTGATAGTATCAATAGTGGCGACCTTGAACCACTTGACATTTCTGTAGCCTCCTCCCCAACCCGCTCATATTTCCAAAATTTGAGTACACTGTGGTTACGGAGTTACGGGCAGAACCATACAAGTAAGATGGCAATTGGGACTTTCGGAGGACTCTCATACGTCGTTGATAATAAAATTGAATTCATATATGTACAGACAACCAACCATACCAAACGACACGCTTAAAAGAGAGTATTAAATCTTAGGTTCTAAATGACAGATAACATCACGAAGATGTCAGGATGAACCTTAAGAAGCCAAACTTGACATGAAGACGGCTCGGACGAAGACTCGCCGACGTCGAGAAAGTTGAAGTCGTTTGTCAGCTGGCTCATCTCCGCCTTCCGACCCCCCTTCACCCCATCCCTGCTGATACATCAAAAAAATGGAAATATTATCAGGAATGCTCCAGACGTCATCATTGTCAGAATGATTCATCTACCATAAACTCCGCAAAAGAAAAGAAATCAAGAGTACCAACGAACCCGGGGGGCCCGAATTTGGACAGTTGTTCATCTCCAAATCACGAAGCCGACGCTTATTCCACCACTGAATTAAAAATTTATTGCTGATGGAGGAAACCTTTTTACTGTGACGGATGCAAGATACCACGCTACCGATAATTCCTATTATCCCGGCTGCAAGGCCAAATTGCTCAAAAGCTGAGGAAGACATGAATGCATGGAAGGCGAAAGAAAACGGGAACGGGGTTCACAGAAGTCAAAACGGGGCACAAGAAGGAACTTATACGTCTCCCAAGCAGTGCGTCGTGCTGATAAGGGACAGCGATGAATCGCGTGTATCGCGAATTTCAGTCCCATTTGGGATAGCGCAGCCGATATTTGAGATAGTGAGGCCAAAAGCGCGATTTTCGCGCATCTATTTATATCTGTGCACTGGGGGATCCATCAGGAGTCCGTCAATGGCTGAATTTCCGTCAGATGATAATCTCTGTCTAAGGACGAAAGTTTATAGCGACTCATATAAGACAGCCCTACGTTCCGATAATTCCCGACTTGTATCATACCCCACCTGTAGAAAGGTGTGTTGACTAGCCCACGTTGCTGAAACTTTAAAAACTTAAAATTCAAGTTCTGTAGGTGTCTTTACGAAGCGCATAATTGAGAAGCTTTTTTGGAGATCTGCAATGGCAGCTGAATAGCGTCCGGACTTTGGCAGCGGGTTTCCTGGGGCACCTGTACGTGTCCAAGCCACTTCTTCGCACTCGTGCCGACAACCCCCCAAAAGCCGGCATTGAGCCAAGAAAAAGTGCCTCAGTCATTCCTCCTTTCGGAGTTCTTTTCCACTCTCCGCCTGCGAATTAAATTTTTTTAAACTTTGAATGCGGGGAAACTTCAGCCACTGCCGAATTTGATTGGTTCACGCCAACGTTGTCCGTGCTTAGAAAAGGCCCGTGCAGATCTCTCCGCCGGCGGCAGAAGAGTTATCAATGATCTCCATCCAATGGGCAAAGCATTTTTGGGCACGGATGAGAAAACCATACAAGGAAAAGCATAAATATGAGCGAGATAAAGTAAGGTTCGTCCTCAAATCCGAATTAGTACCTCCCGCGAGTCATGGCCATCACTGAGGCTACTGTCAAGGCGGCTCGTGAATCCACGCTTTTGGAGAACAAAAAGGTTCTTTGCTGCTGTGTATTAATCGCTGTCGCCAATGCGTTTTACGGTTTCGATACAGCTTCTATCGGTGGGTTACAGGCCATGCCCGGATTTCTAGCAGTTTATGGATATTCTGATCCGAAATCCGCTATCGGCTATAGCATCACAACTCGTGTTCAACAACTCATCGCCTCGCTCCTTACGGTCGGTTCTATAGTCGGGTGCCTCACCACCGGTATCTTCGCATCAAAGTTTGGTCGACGTCCAGCCCTTTGGTTCGGCTGCGTTATCGCTGCTATCGCCAACGGTGTCCAAGCCGGAACGACGACCCTCGGAGGCCTATACGCCGGTCGTATTATTCTGGGATTCTCCAACGCCTATTTCATTATCTTCTCAAATGTCTTCATCTCTGAGATTGCCCCTCACCATCTCCGAGCGATCCTTATCTCCTTTTTTGGGTTTTGGGTCAGTATTGGAACGATCCTCGGTAATGTCGTTGACTTCCTCACGAAAGGTATGACTTCGAAACTTAGTTATCGAATTCCTATTGCTTGCAATTATTTTTTCCTGCTTATCCTTGCAATCGGGTTGATTTTCATTCCTGAATCGCCTCGTTGGCTTATGTTACATGGACGATCAGACGCTGCCTCTCGGGCACTGACATGGTATCGCGGAAATTCCCTGTCTTCAGTTGTGTTGGAGGAACTGGTGGAAATTGAACGTGGTATCGCGGAGGAAAAGGAACTCTCAAAAGGTGTCTCCGTTCTCGATTTATTCCGGGGACCCAACCTCCTCCGCTCAATCATCTGCTGGGCATCTGTTGCATCTCATGCCGCTACCGGTGTATTTGTTCTAATCAGTTTTAATACGTATTTCCCGTGCTTTTCAAACTAATGAAGATTCTTCTTCCAGCAGGCGGGTATCCAAAATCCGTTTCAACTGTCAATTACGTCCACGGTCATGGGGTGGGTTGGCGTCATCATCGGCATGTATCTCATGTTCAAAGTCTTTGGACGACGAATCATGATGATGGGCGGTGCTTTCTTCAATTCTCTATTTATGCTCGCTTTAGCGATTACTTGGACAATTGCGCCGACAGGAGTACCTGGTGGAAAAGCGCTTACTGCCTTTGCGATGCTGTTCAATGTCTCTTATAATGGTGGGATCGGTTCTGTTTCATATGCGGTTGCCACTGAGGTCGTTTCATCGCGTTTGCGATCTTATTCTATGGGTATTGCCACGGGGTGGAATTACTTGTTCAATTGGGTCATCACATTCACTGCGCCGTATTTTATCAATCCTACTTCCTCGACTTATATTGGAGTTAAATACTGCTACATCTGGGCCTCGAGTAATTTCCTTGTCCTCGGTAAGAACCCGTCTAGCGAATTATCTGATTGTAGTCTTCTTTTTCTTCTTCATTCCGGAGATGAAGGGACTTACGTTGGAAGAAATTGACGAGTGTTTCGAGAACAGGGTTCCGATTCGCAAATTTAAGGATTATCGTGCCACTAGTGCCATTCGCGCCGCTGAGATTGTCACGGGAGAGAAAGGCGTAGCCGCTGTTGACATTCAGGAAAATGCACGAGTTGTAATAAGATAAAGGTAGTTATGAGAGTAGTTCAATATGATACGAACATCTAAATCTTCTCAATTTTACTTGATGTTGTAGAGGTTTGCATGGGAGGATTGATTTATTTGGCGACCTTTATACTTTATGTCTGCCCGCAACCCTCAATTGTAAAAAAGGGTGGAACGGTCGACGTCCAGTACCCCAGTTTTCCAGTCACATTCCATTCAACGACCGAAGTCAAAAGCTTCTTCTCCAACGACGTTATTAACCGAAAAAAGCCAGTGCTTTACCCGCCCCTTGGTAACCGTTATTTAAACCTCTGTTACACCACAGTCCTCTTCCACACGGAAATTGTAAGTAACTGGAACAGTGTAACGGGCCCGTTCCTGCTGATCTTCGTGCATGATTACCCCTTTTTGGTACCGGCCAATCACCATTCCCGCCTCCACAGTACCCTCCTCCCACGTTCCTGAGAAACCAAACCGGTACGACGGTTCTGCCTTCACCTTCGATGAGCTCAGGGACGGATGATTTTCGCGATCCTGACCTCCCTCGTCGGTTCTCATTGGACGATATTCTTGGAGAAACCCCTCCGCCATCCGAAGTCGTCCATGAAAACTACTCAAGCCAATTCTCCTTTCTCTACGATCTCAACTGTTTGGCGATCGTCGTATACATTGATGGCACCTGTCCAGGAAGCGGTAAAGCATGGGCGATGGGTGGTTGTGGGGTTTACTTTGGCTCAAATTCCGCATGGAATATTAGTTGTTCCCTCCACTCGAACCATCGCCGGACTTCGCAGCGGGCAGAATTGATGGCGTGTTTGCTTGCATTGTATGAAATCGAGGACGCATACAATCGTTATGGACGCGTTTGGATCTATGTTGTTGTCACTGATTCGGCATATCTTGTTGATGCGTTAACGATGCATATTTACCGATGGAGGAGAAATGGATTTAGAAATGCGAATGGCTAATCAGTCGTGAACGCGGATTTAATTCAGAGGATAGATGACAAATTAGATGAAATGGAGGAAGACGGCATTAATGTTCTATTTTGGAAAGTTGATCGTGCCGAAAATGAGATGGCCGATTCTTTGGCAAAACAAGGGGTTGATTGGTGAGAGTTCAGATGATGAATTTGAGCATGGTACGATAATATAACGTTACTTAGCTGACTGTGAAGCAGTTCGGGTCCTTCCTTGGAATGTTATTGGATATATTCTATTCTCTTTGCTTAGTTCCACGCTCATTTAAAGGAACTCTCTATATCTATATGAAGGAGATAGTGGCCTATCAAGTAAGAGGAGATGTTGTGTAAGAGGAAATTTCTGTTCGCTTTTTTGAGTCGTTTAAGTGAATTAAATTTTCAAATTCTTATATTTTAATGAGACTTGGTCAGACCGCTCACGCTGTAGCATCTAATCCGGGTTTCCAAACCCCCCAAAAGCAAGTAATTGACTCATCTCACGATATAATTTCCGCTCTCCGACCGGGAAAGAATATCCGACTCGGATGGGAACGACCCGAAGTCTCAAGTGCGTCTCTGAAATGGTTGCGTACACCATTCTGTCGATTGGCTCAATTTTTACGTAAAATTTGTCGTCAATCGAGAGGATTCCAAAAATACTAAAAGGTTAATGATCAGATACCAGAGGAATTACAGAAACACTGCTCGGCGGAAGTCTCCGCCCCCACCCCAAAAATCCCTACCAAATGATAATCAAAAGGTCTTACCCGTAATCCGCGCGCAATCCTAATCCTTCACTGACAAAGAACCGCAAGCGTTAAACCCTCCTTTCTCGGTTAACTCTAAATCGAAAATGACGCACAACTTTCGATATGGGGACAATTCCCGAGTGTTCACCCTGTCAAAATTATATCCCCACCAACGCCCCAATCTCTCCGATGTTTGCAGGCATGATGCAAATGAGTGTTGCAGATATATCCAAATCGACGATCAGCCCAGGGCCATTGTTGTCTCTGTGGACGGTGCTTGTATTGGAAACGGACAATATTGGGCAAGAGGGGGATACGGCATCTACTTCGGTCCGCAGTCTCGTTTCAACGTCAGTAATCCGTTGAAAACGGGTCCGCACACCTCGCAACGAGTTGAATTGATGGCCTGTTTTGTCGCCCTAAATCAGATCGAAAAGTTTTGTTGGATGAACGATAGCTGCCGGCAGTTAACCTTCGTTATTGCAACGGACTCCGCGTATTTGTTCAACTCTATCACTTCTTATGTGTATAAATGGAGAGTCAATAACTATACGTCGGCACTTGGGAGACCGGTTGTGAATCAGGATCTATTCGAACGGATCGATGATAAATTGTGTTCAATGGCATATGGAAGACAACAAATTGACGTCCTGTTTTGGAAAGTCGATCGAAGTGAAAACCAGGAGGCAGACCGTTTGGCGAGGATGGGCGTTCCGGATCTCGACTCGGACTGAAAAGTCTTCAATTTACTTTTCGTCCGTAATCACTTCTGAGCTTGAGACACAATAATGAGTTCTTTTCTATTTTTCAGCTTGGAGCAAAGGGGTGAGGGATTTTAGGAAGCTTTTGCGAAATGTTTGTTTGCTTCAGAGGTCGTGATGTAAACGGGTTCGAAGGGAGGCAGGCATTCATACAGGCGCAGCGGATGTAGTCTTGAAACTACTGAAATATGGAATTATAACACCCGTTATCGCTCATGAAACAATCTGGCAAAATATCGCTTTTGTTGCCCCTACAGCTTTCCCACTAACTCGATGTTGCTGTGTACTTCACATACAAATCAGGGTACCATCTCTGTCCTACATCTGGATGACTGATTATTCTGTTCCGCAAATGAGCTTCACCAAGACAAGAATAGCTCGGATCCAAGAACTCAGAACTTACAACATCGTCTTTCCGTGTCTACCATCAGATGGGTTTCGATAAAATAAACACACCTTTTTATTACCCGTGATGGATTGCACCACATCAGGAACGTTATTCTTGAGATCTTGCAATGTGGTTCCAAACTTCATTCCCATGAAGAAAGGAACTGAATATCTCGGTCTCTCGACAGCTGTCAATACTCGATGTGTGGTCGCTGGACATAATCCGCCAGTGATTGCCTCAAAACCGGCTGCGATATTGACAACGAGCGTTCCATCAATTGGAAGTGCGTCGATCCATTCACCAGCAGCATTAAGGACCTGGAGTCCACGTTCATTATCGGCTTGAAGGAGGAAAGTAAAGAGACCGATTGAGTCTTTGTGTGGTCCACAGCCCTGTGCGAATCCATGGACGGGGGGATACTTAACGATTTTGAGGCGCGAGTGATCATCGTCGATTGGGTCGGCGTAGCAATCGAAAGTCATCGCTGGGAGATCTAAAGCTTCTGCTACCAGATGCAGGAATCGGCGAGACAAACGGGTAACTTCCTTCATGTAATTCTCGAGAACTCGGCGGAATTTAGGTAACAATTCGGCGGGTGGCCATTGATCTATAGACGTCAGATGGGTTGTACATTTTCATACTTGGTCCTCGCGTTTTCTTCCAATTCTCGTCTCCTTCTTTCCATTCGAAGGCATGTTCGTGTGCAAAATCGAATTGCTCCCGTGCGTCTTGACGTTTGGCGGTGATCTCATCTCCGAGGGCGGTATATCCGGTGAAGAAAGGCCGGTTGACCATGGCGAGTTTCTTCTTCTCCTCCGAGGGTAAATCAAACAGTTTGGGAATTTCCGCCTTGAAATCGTCTATCATATCCTGTTTTCAGTCTCAGAGGCTAGTCAGATATACCTTTGGGATTCCGGTGTTTTTGATATACATAAATCCAATGTTGAACAAGGCATGACGAAGTTCTTCCAAGCACAGATGTTTCGTTAAAGCATCTTCGGCAAGGGAGAGATCGATAACTGGGAGACTATCAAATGCAGAGTGTGGCATTGTCCAGCTTCTGCCTTGCCAGTAACACTCTCTGAGGATTGATATATTCAAACATCACGTGGTGATTGCCGGCTTGGTCCCGGCTGTGCGATCTGACTACACGGAAACCTTCCAGTGGAGTGATTTGCTGGCTGGCAATTGGCTTCCCCACATTCACTATGTGGGGAGTGGTGATCCGGAAGACTTCCGGGTGCCTCGCGATGGAGCGCCAAGTGCCCCCCCGGAGGCGTCCGGTGCGGGGAACCATAACCTCCAAGAGTTATCCAGACTTAAAATCTCGTGATTTCATGTGTATGCGTCAACAACAGACAATGGCTCCTTCTTACAAACTTCTGGTACTATCCACCGAAGTGGCTAACTGACATTTAGCCTCCCTATCGCGCTGACCAAGTTGGGACGTTTCTACGACCCGCTGAATTACTCACGGCGCGTGAGAAACACCAGAAAGGGACACTCTCCACCCAAGAATTGAAGGCAATTGAGGATAAGTACATCGAAGATCTCGTTGCCAAGCAGAAACAGAATGGACTCAAATCTATTACTGACGGCGACTTCCGCCGAGGTCATTGGTTTATTGATTTCCTCGTTGGATTAGAGGGAGTTGAAATGCATTACGAAGTCTCTGATCATGGTTTTGATTCTCCTGTCCTTGAAGTTGTTGGGTAATTCATTTCTTTTACGACGCTTATTCCAGAAAACTATCTCTCAAAACATCCCAGACGGTGCCTTCGTACTTATTCCTGAAAGACCATCTTGGGATTCCTGAGGCCAAGGTCTGCATTCCATCGCCAACGCTCCTCCACTTCGGCGCCGCCAAAGTCCCAAAAATATCCAAGGAAGCATATCCCGACGGCGATAAGTTAGGATCATCTTTCTTCAGAGATCTCGCTGCTTGTTATCGGAAGGAACTAAAAGCCCTCTACCAAGCGGGCTGTCGATATGTTCAACTCGACGAGACCTCTCTCGCGTTAATGTGCGATCCTAAATTCGAAAAAATCATCCAGGAACGAGGCTACGATTTTCAGCAACTCCTCCAGCAGTACGTTGGACTTATTAATGATTCTATCGACATTCCTGAGCGCGAGGAGATGACCATCTCAATGCATTCGTGCCGTGGTAATTATCGGTCCATGTGGTTTGCTGCTGGAGGTTACGAACCGGTTGCCAAAGCACTCTTCTCCGACATCAAGATTGATTGTCATTTCTTGGAATTCGACAGTGAACGCGCTGGTGGATTTGAGCCGCTCAAGTATCTGGCACCATACAAGACCGTTTGCTTGGGGTTAATCACGAGTAAGACGCCTCAGTTGGAGAATAAGGATGAAGTCATCGCTCGCATTCACGAAGCTGCGAAGTATGTCCCACTTGACAGGCTTTGTTTGAGTGCTCAATGTGGTTTTGCTTCCACTCATCACGGTATCCTCTTCCCCATTCAATGCTCACGATTAAGGCAATCCGGTCACGGAAGATGATCAGTGGGCGAAGGTCAGATTGATCACAGATATTGCCAAGACTGTTTGGCCTAAAGATGCATAGATAGCTCAGTAGATGAGATGAATGATCAACATATCGCTATTTCAAAATTCCATCTTCGAGCAAAGCAGATGAACAGAGACATTTAAATTGACAGTACCACGCTTTCGATATAGACGTACATCCTACTTTATTCATATCCAGCAAATTCCTTATCCTGATGCGTCTTTTTCTTCCCTCCAATAACTTCCTTCTCCAAATGGACGGCAATATGTTTCGTAAAATACTTGGATGGATCCCTGACAAACAACGATAAGCCGATGACGATAACGCCAAACGGGATCGTGACCAAATATGTGATACGAAAGGCATAAGCTTCATTAATCTCGATGTGGATAAAGATATACCAAAAGCATAATGGACTGCATTTACTGCGGCAACGACAACTTCAGCGGAGGCACCAGGCACAGCTGCGATAGCTGCAGGACTCCCCGAGAGGACGGCGGGGATCAGAGCCCCAATATTGTCCATAGAAAATCCCAAGGGAGTGACTGCCGCGATAATGCGTTCAGGAACTTGCTGATTCGCTTTGGAAGTGAGAATAACTGTCAGAACTGCGGTTCCGATACTCCCGCCGAGAGATCTGAAAGTTCCAATGAGCCCATACGCAAGACCGAGATCCTTTTGAGGAACGTGGAGACCAGCCGTGACGTTGGATAGAAGCGTGAGCCAAGCGAAAGGAATATTGGCAAAGAACTGGAATGCCAGAGCCGTGGAAAGGGTCTCAGGTGTAATCAGGGCGTATAACCCCAGGAAGAGTGTCTGGATAAACGTGCCGACGAAGAATTGGATTGGGACGTGTTTCATTTTGTAGATGAGCGCTCCTAGAACAACACCGCCGAAGATATTTCCTACTCCTTGCACGATGTTGAGGACACCGATGCGGATTGGATCGGTGGTGAACATGTAGAGCATCTGTTGAGGGAGAAGACCGGCTGTTGAGTAATATGTGAAGCCGGCTACAAAGACGATCCTACCACGTCAATTGTATTACAAATGAGATCATACGAAAGAAGAATAGTGTATTCTCTGAATTTCCTAAAGAGATGCAGTGGGAAGATTGGCGTACTCGGTATACCGGAGAAATCCCAGAAGAAACATGCGATGAACAAGACTCCGCCGATGACAATGGGAGCGATAACCGCTGCTGAGTTCCAGGGGTACGATACACCACCCCATGAAATGCCGACGAGGAACAGTGTCAGACCAGAGGTATACAAGAAGATCCCCAAGAAGTCTAATCCCAAGAATTCTTGCCACCTGGTCTTTTCCGTATTTCGAGGATGGGAAGGTGGGAAATAGAAAATCGCAGTACCGATTAAAGCGATTGCACCGAAAATGAGGCCGATCCAGAATACCCATCGCCATGAGGCATTTTCGGCCAACGCATGTGCAATAAGAGATCCAAAGATTGACATCGGAGCAATGTTCAATTCTGTCCATGCTAATCCAACCGATCGATACTTATTTGGTACCAGTTCCGAAATACCAGCGTACTACTAGTGAGCTTTATATCTAGAGTATGAATACCGAAACGAAAATAACACCCGTTCCAAAACCTCCGATTGTTGAGGCCGCGATGACGGTTCCGAGATTTTGAGCAGTAGCCCCGATAATCTGTAAGATTAGGAGCAGATAAAAGAGGGTTGTACATGCCCTACGACAACCAACAATTGACCGAATAGCAAGACATATCGGCGTCCAAAGATATCAGAGAATTGACCGGCAATAGCAAACGATACGCTACTCGCCACAGCCCACCCAGATGGAATCCATGAGATATTCAGCGTGCTGCCTTGAAGGTCAAGCGCTATCGGTACTAAAATCGCGACAACACCAGAGAATGAAAAGCCAATGGCAGCTTCGAATTCGAGACCCATAAAGAAAACAGCCGCCCAGACAGAGGGCGTCAATTTGACGTCCTCTTCGTAAAATGCTGCTGTGTGAGGATCATCGTGATCATCGTAAATCAACGCGGGTTCTCGATGCACGACATCTTTATGTCCCGATTCAGTAGTGGGGGGAGTGACTTGTGGTTTTTCTTCAGCGGGATTAGTGAGAGCTGGCTGGGGTGAAGTTGTCGACTCCATTTTCGTGCCGCCGTGTACAGGAGAGATGGTCGCATCGCGCTTTCTGGGATAAATATACTCTCATATTTTTGGAGTTGCCGGGTGGAAGCCGTGTTTGTGTTTCTCCGACGAGGTGGGGCCCCGCGTTTGGCGCTCTTAGAAGGGTGGGGTAAGATCCAGTCACAGGGCGAGGAGAGGAAAAGTGATGATGGCTTCGGCCGGCATCCGTAGATCACACTGGCATGCAAACGCCTCGCAATCCGGGAACCATCCGGTAAAAATACCCCTCATCTGAGTGGAAGTTATCCGGGACAATAACAATAGAAAAGCTGATAATAAAGCCAGGTGGACTACTGCGTCCAAGTTATTCGCAATGGCGATGGCGACGATTGATTTCACGAATCCTTTTCAAGCGTCAAAGATCCTTCTCGTTGGCGGAGTGATTCTTGGCTTTGCCATTCTCCTCATAGACTATGCGCGCCTTCTTCATAAACGTTCAAAAATGCCCCCGGGTCCCTTCCCGCTTCCCATAGTCGGTAATGTCTTATCATTGCCAAAGGAGAAGCCATGGTATCGATTTGAAGAGTGGAGTCGGAAATACGATAATCCGTTGCTTACGGTATGGATTGGAAGGAATCCGATCGTGGTCCTGAATGATGCATGGACAGCGAGTGATTTGATGGATAAACGCGCAAGTATTTATTCCAGTCGACCTGTTTTCCAAGTCCCTGGTCGTTTGATGGGTGGAGGAGAATGGGATCAACCTCTTCTCCCATACGGTGACAAATGGCGCAGACATCGAAAATTGCTGGTATTACTAACGGAGAATTTCACTGACTCGAATAGCACATTGCGGTTGGCGCCCAAGCAGTACGAGACCACCGTCCTTTCCAGGCCGATGAATCAGCTCTCCTCCTACGTGAACTCTACCGAGCACCAAATGATTTCGTTATGGCAATCGAACGTTACTCCTGCTCCGTCGTCAGTATCATCGGCTGGGGTCGCCGCATTAAACGCAAAGATGACCCAATTGTCGAACGCGCACTCAATCTCATGCACGTCACTGCACAGATATTCGTCCCGGGGGATTATTGGATGGAAACAATTCCGTTTCTCCAAAAATTGCCGGCGTGGATTTATCGATTGCCGACTGATTTGAAGGCCGGACGGCAGGCGATGATGCGTTTCTGGCATGCCCTCTCAAAAGAAGGAGCAGAGTCTTCTGAGAATCCGTCGTTTTCCAAGTATCTTTTCAATAATAGCATTGCGGAAGGATTAGAACCCTTTGAAATCGGAAGTCTTACGAGCAATCTCATCGGTGGAGGAGTGGATACTACGACCTCGACCATGTTGAGCTTTGTTCTCGCATCTGTTGCATTTCCTGAGGCAATCAAAAGGGCACATGAAGAGCTGGACAAGGTAGTTGGAGAGAATCGATTGCCAACGTGGGAAGATGAGAATGATCTCCCTTACTGCAGGGCCATGATCCGAGAAGTGCTTAGATGGAGGAGTGTTGCTATTCTTGGGGGTCTGCCTCACTCTCCTATCAAAGATGATGTCTACCGCGGTTATCTCATCCCTAAAGGCGCATCTATAATGGTCTCATACTTTCTGTTCTCTAGCTAATTTTCAGGGCAACATCTGGGCGATCCATCGACATCCACGTGAATTCCCTGACCCTGATCGCTTCAACCCAGAGAGATATCTACCTGAAAACCGCCTTCCTTATCCAAATGAACGTGGCTACAACACATTTGGCTGGGGTCGACGCCAGTGTTCAGGGCAACCGTTGGCCGAACAGGGTTTATTCCTCTCTTTGACGAGAATGACTTGGGCATTCAACATAAAGCCTGCACTCGATGAAGAAGTACGACAGTATATTAAAAATGGCTGACGTAGGGGAATGAAATTCCAGTTGATATCTTTGCTTATACGAATGGAGAGAATATGCGTCCTCAACCGTTCAAGGCAAGATTTATTCCTCGTAGTCAGACGAGATTGGAGCTTTTGCTTAAGGAAGCTGAGGAAGCAGATCAGAGGCTTCAAAGATTCACAGGGGAGACAAAGATTCGCTTGGAAGATTATTTTTAGACTTAACTCAACACTATCAAGCCTATAGTAGTCTACACCTAAATCGACCAACTTTAGAAGCTGAGATATTTCTGAGATGAGATGACTGGCTGGTTGTGGCGCAGCCAATCGTGGACTCCGGATTTTGCCTAAGTTGAGCCAAAAATTTCCCCGCAAATTTCCCTCGGGAACACCCGGCCCCTTTATTCCCCATGTTGCTCCGCCCGTAGAGGTGACAGAAATGGAAGACGGAAACGTTCCTGCATCCTCGACTTCAAAGCGCAGGGGGCGAGGGGAAAGGGGACAGTCTCCAGATAGTAGAAGGAAGCGGGCGTCGCATGCTTGCGAATCGTGTCGTGTAAAAAAAGTCAAATGTGACGAACAACGGCCTTGTTCGAATTGTGTCAGTAAGTACCCTTCGGAAGATTCTTAATATAGGACAAAATATTGAGTGCCAATACCCTGGGAACCCCGTTGTTGAAATTGAGTACAAATTTGGGAGGCCTTGGCTGATTCCAGGATTGAGGCGATAAAACAGAGATTGGCCCAGTTGGAAGGGAAAAGTGCCTTGCATCAAGTGGCAGATCTGGCTCTCAGATCCCCCGTCAGCGTCATCTCCAGAGAGGACGTGACAATATCTTCTCCGGTAGTACAATCGTCAATCTCAGTACGACCCATCGTCTCATCAAAGCAGACTCCCATCAATACGATTCGCGAAGAATATTCGACAGCGAGTGGCGAGATTGCTGTGCATTCCTCAAGTTCTGATGAAGTTGAATCCCTCATTGAAGTGAACAAAGATACACAAGGAGAAGAGTACTATGGCGGATCAAGTTCAATATCGATATTACAGAGACTCTACGCTCGGGCGAGACGACAGTCAAGTTCAAGGGGAACTGAAGATCTCAAAACTATTCCAAAATCCGCTCAACCTTCAATTGTTAATCTCCTTCATAATCCAGATTTTCATGCCACAAGCGCTGCACCACCAGAAGAGCCAGTATCAAATATTCTGATAGAAGCTGGCTTTCTCAATGTCTTTTTCGAAACATTACACTACATGCACCCAATTATAGATAAGCGAACTTTCTTACAGCGGTGTGGCCAATTCAGTGATCTCAGGGGCCCTCTTGCAGCACTTTACTATGCATGTCTTGCGCTCAGTGCAATCACAACGCCAGAGAATGACGCAAAGTTAGGCGGATATACTCCGATACAATGGGCTAATCTTTACGTTGATTCGGCCAAAAAAGGTAGCGCATTACTTTGTCTCTCTGACGCTCAGCACTCGGCGATGTTTACTCCCACACCACTCTTGAGTCTGTTCAAGCCCTCTTCCTTCTCGTAAGAGCCATCAAAATATCACTAATGAAGTCAACTGTGGCCCAAAACGCATTAAGACCTCATGATTGTTACATGTACCTCGGAATGGCGTTGAGATCTGCGGTCGCCATCGGCATGCATCAAGAATCTTCACGAGTCATAGACCAAAGAGGCCGCCGTCGCACATGGTGGGCCACGTACAATCTCGAATTAGAGTTATGTTGCGCCTCAGGGAGACCAGACAGTCTTCCTAGAGAACAACATATCATGGTGGATCTTCCTCACTTGGAGGAAGAGTTGCCAGAAGTATCGATGATCAATGTCATGGTTGGGTATGCAAGGATTGCACGGCAGGTTCTCGCGGTGATGTACCTTGAACGACGACCTTTACAGGATAAATTGACTAGTGCTCGAGAGTTTGATGCCGCACTGTGTAGTTGGAGAGACTCTTTGTCTACAAATCTGTACCATGGGCGAGCAATCCAAGAGCCAGATTACGTGGAAAGACAGAGTATGTCCTTTGGATCTCATATGGCTAATGAAGAAATTGTCCTAGAGCTTCGATTTCATCATCTCCGCCTTCTCACCCATCAACCTGTCCTATTCATCCCAATCGACCGTTCCGAACAATACCGATGGCATATCGATAACTGTCTCGCAGCTGCATCCTCAACTGTCCACCATCTCCATCGTGTTTTCCTCGACCGGCGATGGTTTCGTTCTTGGTGGTATAATTCCACTTACGCGCTATTCGCTTGCATGGTCCTTCTGTACTGCATCCTTCGAAGTCCCCATCATCCTTCCATTGGCGCTGTGTGTCGAGACGTTGAGATGGGGCTAGAAGTGCTCCAAGCGATGGGCGGTCAACGCGTCGCGAAGAGATGTTTCGAGTTAGTGAGTGAAGTCTATGAACTGGCAAAGAAGGTCATGGCGGAAGATGAACCTGCGCCGCAAAATGTGATGACGAACCTGGAGGCGGAAACTATTTTCCCGAATCTGATTGATCCCTTTTTACTTGATGAATTTGCTTTTCACGATGATTCGACACCCGGAATTCATCCGCCGCCGTGGAATGCGGATATGGAAGTTGATGAAAATAATAGCGCCTTGGAAACTTTCCTCAGTTTTATGGCTAGTCGTTGCGAGGAGCCGGGGAGATGAAAATATATAGAGGATCCTGAATATATCCGTGGAATAAATTTATATCCGAATCGATAAAAAGAATCAAGAGGTTTGTTCCGCCCCGTGTGCACTCGAGCGTCCGGGACCTTGGGTCCGAAGTGCCGAAGTGAACTAGGAAAACCTCCGGAGCTCGAACCCATCTTCTCCCGTGGGACCAGCAACCTTTCCGAAAACCTCCAGCAATTGGCTTTCTCGCTTAGACTTGCTCACATCTCATGGAAAGAGAGGTTGGATTACAAAACTTGAGGATTCCTCGCAATGCGAAAGTATTGCGAAGGTCGTCCTTGTGCACGTTCCGTCTTGTGATTAATCAATGGGGAAACGGGAAAGCAAATCAAGAAACTCTGTAAAGTGGAAAGTTAAAGCATGTATCAACCAATGGTCTTCATTAAATGCGTAGTTTTGTCCAGATTGCGGATCTGTGTCAATGTTCTTAAAATCGCAAGCAGAAGGATCACGGGGATATATTCTGTAGAAAAACAGGATGGCTCCTGACTTCGTCAGATACCATCTCCAATGATCCAAGGATATACTCTGTATCTTTTCAAACCTGTCCGGCTTCTCCTAAGAAATGTGTTCGCCTTCGTTATTGCGTTCGTTGCCATCTCCACAATGTTGTTATCAGCATGTAAGTCTTCAAATGACAGGGCAAGATATTAGCAGAGCTTCCTTGAAGAGATTTATTACCAACTCAAAAGGTGTCAGGTTGAAATCAGATTGTCACGGGATTCTGTGCCTGATTTCGTCCAACACAACAACGTAACCAAATGGATCGGTTACAAGAACAAATGTGAAGATGGGTGCAAAGCGCGCCCTGGGCTTTCTTGAGAGGGAGAGCTATCCGAGCAATGGTTTACTCATTGAGATGAGGAATATTAATGCTCGGGTGGTACCCTCGCAATTGAATCACGCAATAATGCGCAGCCTTGCCTGGTATGCCAGCACATCCTGCAGATCTGATAACAACCCTAGGCTTGACGCGGACGACTTCGGAGGACCAATTGACGGAGGGAAGGCATTGTTTGATACTTCGGAAACTACGGAGGAAGTAGGTGGTAGCCCAGTAGAAGTGTGCATTTTCTGGAAGTCAGCAATCTTCTTCGAAACCGAAGATCGATCCAAAATCAACGCAGGTTTTTCTGAATGATCCCTTTTTCAGAGGGACTCATATTCGAGGTCGAGCTCCTTTTGGTCGAAAACCAGTTCTGAGAAAAGATGTCAAAGTGTGGACCGCGAATTTACTCCAGAGAACAGAAGTTGGCGTTATATTGGACATTTGATCATCCTTACACCTACTCGACGTCGATTATCAAAACACGATACAATCCCTCCTTCCTTATCCATCAATCGCGGTTGTGTGTGTCTTCATTTTGAAGTTCTCACATAGTGCCCCGTTTCTGACTTAAACGTATCATCCGCAGATACCGACGTGTGAACTAGATAAACACGCGAGTATCAATAGCTAAAGTACTTCAGAATTGTAAACATAGTCAGTAGGGTGTGGGCAATGGAGATAAAACATCGCAGAGAAAACAAGTGGATAGAAATAATAGAATTTAGGATTACGCATGAGAGCTCTTCCACTTTCATGATTTAAGTCTGTAATATCGTCTAAAACTATATCCCCGGCGTTTAAAGACCATTATCGGCGCAGCTGAACGGCTGCCGTATAGACCCAGTAGCATAATCATCAATAATCGATTGCACAGACGCATATGTTCCAGCACCTATAACATTAGCCTTCCCTTCTTGAAGAGGGGGTAGTACTCAAGAAAAATAGTCCAATAAACAGAAAACTGATGTTGACGACAGTCAATATCGACTTCCACCATGATGACCACCATCGTCCTCGATTTAATTCCAGATACGCCAGTCCCCAAAACATAAAACCAAAGAACGAATCGAAAAGCGAAGACATCAAACCTACGTCAGTTTTCATCACGCAAAGCCATACTCAACAAATCATTAAAAAACGGGATCACTCCAGCGATAATAAATGCAAGAATCCACGTTCCTGCAATAACAGAAGCTAAACGGTCCATCCAGTGACAGAATGCGAATACCGATGTTTCGAATGTTTCATAATCCTAAAGAAGATAAACCGACCCACGACACTCGCATATAACACGCCCAACATAATGATAGTGGGAATCGCAA
>Ga0335078_10003092_pt1 | contig 24848 bp, 20 predicted proteins | sample Lox_Sample_32_FD_206711 | JGI IMG/M metagenome (GOLD analysis project Ga0335078, IMG submission 206711) | Soil microbial communities from Loxahatchee National Wildlife Refuge, Florida, United States - Lox_Sample_3.2 | ecosystem: Environmental > Terrestrial > Soil > Wetlands | place: USA... | reverse complement strand
CCTCCGCGATCTACTGAAGTATCCCGTCGTGATCGATGGTCGAAACCTTTATAATCCAGAGTCCATGGCGGCCCAGGGATTCACCTACTACAGCGTCGGACGCCCCGCGGTTTCGCCCGCAACGGGCTCCCTGGACGGTCCACACGCCGCCCGAGCCTCCAAGACCTCATGAGTCCACTTCGCGCGCTGGTCACCGGCGCCGCCGGTTTTCTCGGTTCTCACCTTTGCGATGCCCTGCTGGGCGAGAACTACTCAGTCATCGCCGTCGACAATCTGCTCACCGGCCGGCTGTCCAATCTTGAACACCTGCGCAATGATCCTCGCTTCGAATTTCACCAGATCGATATCAACCAGCCCTTCGATTGCGGCCGCATCGACTACGTTTTTCACTTCGCCTGCCCCGCCAGTCCCGTCGACTACATGAAGCATGGCATCGAAACCCTGCAAGTCGGCTCGCAGGGCACTATGCATTGCCTCGAACTGGCCCGCAAATATGACGCGAAATACCTGATCTCGTCCACCTCAGAATGCTACGGCGATCCACTGGAGCATCCACAAAAAGAAACTTACTGGGGGCACGTCAATCCCATCGGCCCGCGCTCCGTCTATGACGAGGCCAAGCGCTTCAGCGAAGCTCTCACCATGGCCTACCACCGCTATCACAACGTAGACACGCGCATCGTGCGCATCTTCAATACCTACGGCCCGCGCATGCAGCTCAATGACGGCCGCGTCGTACCCAACTTTATGAAGCAGGCGCTGCGAGACGAGCCGCTGACCGTCTACGGTGACGGCAGTCAGACTCGAAGCTTTTGCTACGTCAGTGATGAGATCGACGGTTTCATCCGGCTGTCAAAATCCTCGGAGCATTTTCCGGTGAACATCGGAAACCCCACTGAGTTCACTATTCTCGAATGTGCCATGCGCGTGCTCACCGTCACTGCATCGAAGAGCGAAATCCGCTACGAACCGCTGCCCCAGGATGATCCCAAGCAGCGCCGCCCCGACATAACCAAGGCCAGGACTCTTCTGGGTTGGGAACCTAGAATCGATCTCCAAACCGGATTACGCATGTCGCTGGATTATTTTCGCGAGGCTGTGCAAGAGGAAGAAAGAACCTCCGGCCGCGCTTGACCCAGCTGGCGCGGGCGTCATCCCAAAGACCCGCACTTTTTCCAGCGGGGCGAGGGATCTTGCGCGGAGCGACCGAAACCATCGCTCAGCGCGAGAAGAGCAGTTCTGCAAACCTTATTCGCTCACCTTGGCTTCGTCCTGCACGTGCCGAATCAGTTGCTCCACCTGCTTCTTCTGCTCCTGGTTGCGCAGGCTGAAGCGCACTCCCATGCCGAAACCGCGATGCTCGGTCTGTACCGCTCCCGCGATCCCGAACTTGGAGCCGCGGGCGCGCACCACAATTTCGAGCGCAGTTCCGGGAGGCAATGTTTCGCTGGCCTCCACATAACACCCGCCGGTACTGATGTCGCTCAGGGTGCAGCGAATCGGCGCCCGGCTGGTCAATCGATACACCTCGGCGCCCAGGCGGCAAGCCTGCCGCTCCAACTGGCGCCGGTCGGCCGCGGATACGGTCAGCAATCCCAGGCCCGCTTTGAGACCAATTCCCGCGTCGTCGGATTGTGCGCCTGCGGCTGCAGATTCCAGGATCCCTTCCGCCGACGAATTATTCTGCACCCAGGTCTGCAGAACCTTGCGCGAGCTCTGCGGAATCTGCGCAAAACGAATGCCCACGCGTCCCGATGCCTCTTGCCACATCACCTCTCCCGCGAGGCGAATCACGGAGTCATTCTCCGGCAAAGAAAATTGAAAATACACTTTGCAGCTCGGTGGCAGCCGGTCGTCGGCGCGAACCCCCAGGCCGTGGTCGTTCAAGTCCACCAGCTTCGCCGGCGCCTCCTCCTTGCCCGGATACGCAATCGACGCCCGGGACTGGACCGGAATGCGTGGCTGAATTCTGCGCTCGCGCTCGATCAACCCGCGGGCGGCCCGAATACTATGCGTCGCCCGCTCCTTCGAGATCGGCTTGTACAGGGCAAAGTTCGCCCCTTTGGCGAAGATGTCGTTGACTGGGTCTCCCCCGTTCACCAGCACTACGATCACTGTCGATTGGTTCTCTTTTGTTCTGGCGTAGGAAATGAACTCTGCCGCCGCGCCTTCGTCCGCGCAATCCACAATCACCGCGTTGAAGGATTGTTCGTCGATCCGAGCCCGAGCCCGGCGAGGATCGCCGCAAGCCTCTACCGCAATGCCGAGATCTTCCAGAACCCGGCTGAGCACCTGTACCGCTTCGGCGTCAGCGCACACTAAGAGTGATGTGAGGGCCATGTTGCTTGCATGGTAGGGGCCGTACCGCGGTTACGCCAAGTTACTCAGGTCACGAAGTTCGCACGGACGCACCCCGCGCCAAAGGCCCTTCGCGGGGAGACTTCCAACGGCCTATCGCCATGTTTTCCATCATTTTCGTGCTGTTGCCTGCCAAAATGACCGAAGTTATTTCCTGAAATTACCTTACGTAAGTCCAATGCACGGTATTGTCCCTCGGTTACTTTAATAGCCCCTCACAGCCTCTTACGATGAAACGGTGAAGGGTCAGCCCCCGCAGTGACGATAGCGGCCTTTCCCGCGTGCCTGACAGCCAGGCAAGCACTTAGTAACGGAATTCGTACTTGAAGGGTTCGCCCGGTGCGACACCGACTCCCTCAGAGAAAGAAAGGTCTCATGAAGCAACACCGAATGCGCGGTTTTTCGCTGCTGGAGACGATGGTGGTACTGGCGATCATCGTGGTCGTCACCGCCATGAGCATGATGATTCTCCAGCCCGCTCTGCAATCGCAGCGTGTGACTAACGCATACAACACCACGCTCATGGCGATGCGGCAGGCACGCGACCTCGCGGTCGCGCAGCGCCAGACGTACTTCGTGACCTTCACCCACATCAACAACAAGCCGCCCGATACCGTCATCATCACCCAGGGAGCCACCGGCACTGTCGTCAGTACGTTTCAGCTTCCCCTCGATCTTGCTTTCGAAGCCGAGACGGGGATACCCACGGCCGCCGGCACGACGCCCGACAACTTCGGCCTCGGCGCCGCGGCGATCGACTTTGATCAAAACGTCGCCGGTGGTACGCCCAACGTGATCTATTTCATGCCTGATGGTACCGGACAGGATGTCGCCGGCAACATCAACAACGGTGTGCTCTACATCGCGCGCCCGGGAGAGCTCTACAGTTCGCGCGCTATCACCTTCTGGGGAGCCACCGGGCGGCTGCGCGGCTGGCGCCTGTTGGTTAACAAGGGAACTCCTTACTGGAGGCAAATGTAATGTCGGCCAAACTCATCTCAATCCGACCGCAGCATAAGCCCTCGCAGCGCGGCTTCTCTCTGCTCGAGGTCATGGTCTCCATGACCATCATGACCGTCGGCCTGGTCAGCCTGCTCGGAGTTTTCGGATTGGCCATGGCCAGCACGCAAAGCTCCGACCAGAACGCCATCGCCAAACAATTGGCCAATGAGGCGCTGGAAAGTATTTTGACCGCCCGCGAAACCGCCAGCATTCCCTGGGCCTCGATTCAGAATACCGGCAGCGGCGGAATCTTCCTCTCCGGCAGCCAGCCCATCGACTGCCCCGGAGTAGATGGCATTATCGGTACCGCGGATGATGCGGCTTGCGGTCCTCAGACCCTGCAGCAGCCCGGTCCGGACGGCATCTTCGGAACCGCCGACGATGTCTTCCTGCCCCTGACCAATTACACCCGCAAGATCACCATCACGGAAGCCACCGGCCCTCCACCCCTCAGCGCCCCCATCCCCGAGTTGAACGTAGTCACTATTCAAGTGAACTATTCGAATCCGCAGATTAAGACGCGGCAGCACTACATCCTCAACACGTACGTTTCGGAGTACAGGTAGAAAGTCATGAAACCAATGTCCCGATCGCGACAACTCGGCTTCTCATTCATCGAACTGATGGTCTCGCTGGTTCTCGGCATGATGGTCGTCGGCGCCGCGGTGAAATTGTTCAGCCAGGGTGTCGACGCAACCTGGGTCATTTCCCAGCGGGCAGAAATGCAACAGGATCTGCGCGCCTCTGAAAACCTCATGCTGAAGGACATCAGTCTGGCCGGTGCCGGGCTCACCGGTGTACCCGGCGAGAGCGTGGCTCTGCCCTCTGCCGACGGGTCTCCCATTTATGGCTGCGATCAAACCGGCACGGCTGCGGGTTGCTTGCCGAACGGACCGGTGAACTACCCCTGCATACCGGCCGGAGCTTGCTCACCGACTCTTTACCCGATCATGTCGGGCTACCAGTTGGGTATCATTCCCCCCGGCGCTACCATCCCTGGCGGTGGCGGCACCGATTTGATCACTGTCGTCTACAGCGACACGACTCTGGCCTTGAGTTGCTACACCGCCAACTTCACCACGCCCGGCAATATCATGACCTTTACCGCCCCAGCCCTTCCCCTGCCTTCCAGTTGCGTATTACCGCCGGGAGTCGTTTATCCCCAGGCAGTGAATGACACGGTGGTCGGGCTGACTCCAGGCGACATTCTCCTGGTGAGCACTCCTCTCGGCTTTGCAGTAGGGGAGGTTACCAATGTGACGGGACCGAACGGCGTCCCTGCCCCCGGCACCGTCTACACCGTAACCTTCTCCGATAAAGACGCTCTCAACCTGAACCAGAACGGCCAGCCTAATGATCTGACCCAGGTATCGGGATTCTTAGCCGGAGTAGGCGCCAGTGTCGCGGGCAGCACCGCCAACCGCCTCTACGTAATCACTTATTACCTGCAGACCGTCCCTGATCCCAGCGGCCTGACCGCCGGAACCACGATTCTCTACCGTCAGGTCAGCGGGCATACGGCAGCTCCGGTCGCCGACAACGTTGTCAACCTGCAATTCACTTATGACACGTACGACAGCGCCGGAACCCTTTTGAGCCAGCTCGGCGACCCGACATCCGGAAGTACCGTTGCCCCCAACGTCATCCGCAAGATCAACATCGCTCATTTAACCATTCACAGTCAGCTCGCCGGGGCGCGCAGTACCCTCGTGGCTACGCAGGGTTATCAGGCCTACGACGTGCAGACTTCAATGAGCGCTCGCAATCTGAGTTACAACAACCGGTACTCATTTCACTGAGACCAGTTCCGTGGGAGGCAGAGTTTGGAAACGGCAACGAGGAGTGACGAGATGATGAGATCGAAACGTAATTCGAGAGGCTTCACACTGATTGCAACCCTGTTATTGCTCTTGCTCATGTCGGGCATTGCGATCGGCATGTTGATGATGGTGAACACCGAGGTCAAGGTCGGCACGCAGGATATGCAGAACAACGCCACCTTCCATGCCTCTGAAGGCGCCATCGAGCAGATGACGGCAAACCTCGCCAATACGTTTAAGAACATCCAATCGCCAACCGTCTCCGAGATCACCTCTCTGAGCGCCCTCGCTCCAGCCAACAGTGCCCTGATCAGTTATCCGGTCTACACCCTGACTCCGGCCACTGTAACCAACGCGGACGGCAGCATTTCTCTCGCCACCTCCTACGGCCAGGTCGCCGCCGGGCAAAATGGCGGACTCTATGCGCAGATCCTGCCGATCAGTTTGGAAGCTACCGCACAAGGCCCATTGGGAGATGAAGTCAATATGTCCCGCACGGTCGAGGTGGCTTTGATCCCGGTCTTTCAGTTTGGCATCTTTTCGGACTCGGATCTGTCGTTTTTCGCCGGCCCCAATTTTTCCTTTGGCGGCCGTGTCCACACCAACGGTGATCTGTATCTGGCGGAAGGCGACGGCTCGACTCTTACCTTCACCGACAAGCTGTCCGCCTATGGCAACGTAGTCCGCTGGCAGTTGGCTAACACCAACCAACTCGCTGTGAACGGATACAACGGAACTGTCGATATCCCCACCAACGCGAACGGTTGTCCGGGAGCCAACTGCCGCGCCCTCGATCAGACCGAAGGCAGCGTGCAAAAGGGGCCCACTTCTGCTTATAACGACGGCAGTGCTGATGTGAGCGGCCTGTCCTGGCAAACCTTGTCGTTGACCAACTACGCCGGTTACGTCATCGACGGTGACGACGGCAACACCAAGTTTGGCACGGGAGCGACGCTCCTCAATCTGCCCTTTATCACCGGTGCCACCGGCACCCTCACCGGACCGCAGCAATACGAGATCATCCGCAAACCTCCCGCCGGTGAATCCGCCACGGCTCCCCTGGGAGCATCGCGGCTCTATAACCTGGCGCAGATTCATGTACTGCTCGCCGATGATCCCAGCGAGTTGCCCGGAGGCGCAGGCGACGTCAACAATATCCGCCTGGCCAACTACAGCGACCCCGATAATGCGGTCGACTACAGCCACGGTGTGCCGCAGACCAGCATGGCAAAATTTGCCGACGGCGGCTTTCCTGCCATGTATTTCGCCACCGCCAATTCCTCTATTCCCAACTCTGCCGGTGGCGCGAACTATTGGAGCGCTGCCGGAACTTCTGTAGCTACCGATTGGGAGTTCGGACCGCTCTACGCTGGGGGTCAGCCGGTGACTACCACGCTTCACGATCCCAGCAACAATCCTTCGATCGCTCCGTATTTACAGGTTGACGCCAGTGCCAACAATTCGGCTACGCTCAACGCGCCGCAGCCCGATCCGGTCGTTCTCTGTAATCCATCGACCGTCACCAGCAACACGACCGGCACGGCGCCATATTGCCCGGATACCGGGTCCTATCCTTACTTCTCCACCGCCGCCATTACGACTGTAGCCTCGGATCCTCCCATTACACTGCCCTTCATCGGGCTGAGCACCGCCGGCGTGGCCGGAACCTCCACGACTACGGTTTCCACGGCCAATACCAGCACTTGGAATCTGGTGGATGGATATCTGCGAGTCGAATACAAAGACGCTGCGGGAAACTGGAATCCCGCAACCCAGGAATGGCTCTCCTTGGGCTTCGCTCGCGGACTCACACCTCCGACCGCCCCTGGCACAAACACCGTCAATCCCCATGCGATTCTGGTTCTGCAACGCATTGCGGATCGTAATAACGACGGCGTCCTGGACTCTGTTGGAGCGGCTCCGGGATACAAAACCTCAACTTCCACCAAAACAGTTAACACTACCTGCAAAACGTGGAAGAACCCCCCAACAGACACAGTGTGCAAAACCTGGAACACCACCACCACGACCACCTACACCTACACTCCATCGCCCGGCAAACCGCCGGAGGTCTTCGTAGATCCCATGAGTGCCAGCTTTGTGTACGGCGACAGCACTCTGGCAACTGCGGGCCAGCAGAGTCCCACCGAGTACAACTGGTATCCGATCAACTTTTACGATCCGCGGGAGGGCGAGATTCGCGATAACGCCACTGGCGATGCCAGCTGCACTCCGCTCGGCGTGATGAACGCAGTGGAACTCGACGTAGGCAACCTGCAACAGTGGCTTGCTGGCAACATCGGCACCAATGGTGGCAAGGTCGACTATGTAGCCCAGAACGGCTACGTGCTCTACTTCTCCGACCGCCGCGGCATGTTGCCCAGTCCCAACGGGACGCAGGTTGCAGCCAAGAACACCAAGACGGGAGACTCCGGCTTCGAAGACGACGTGAACAGCGGCAGCGCCGCCGGCACACCCGACGGGGCCCTGGAAGCCGATGCGCCGGGCAAGGCCTTCTCCCCGGAAGATTTCAACCTGAACGGCAAATTGGACAACTTCGGCGCCGCCAATCTCGGCCTGGGCTTCGGCTATAACTACGCCGGCTTCCCCGCTACCCCCATTCCCGGCGGCACAGCCTTCACCCCTGCCAACCAGATCAATAAAGTGGTCAACGGCACCGCCAACCCCGATCCTTACATGACCGCCAGCGCCGACCGCATCAATAGCTGTACCGTGGCGCAAAGGAACTGGGTCAGCGGCGCCCGCCACGTGCTCAAGCTGGTGGACGGCCAACTCGGCAATCTTCCGCTCCGGCCGGACAATGCCAAAGGTGGGTTCACCGTGGGATCGGAAAACCCGGTCTATGTCTTGGGTGACTACAACAGCAACGCCGGTGATTCCATTTGGGCCACGGGTAAAGATGCAGCGGGGATGGCCGCCGCCGCTATCATCGCCGACACGGTTACTTTGCTCTCCGATAACTGGCTGGATTGGAACAGTATCCTCAAGAATCCGACCACGCTGGGCAATCGGACCGCCAAGACCTCGTACTATCGTATGGCGATCGCCGCCGGCAAGAACATCAACTTCACCTTGCCGGGTGGCGGATGGGCTGCGAAGGATTACGGCACCGACGGTGGCGTACATAACTTCCTTCGCTATATCGAAAACTGGGGTGGTCAGACTCTCAATTACAAGGGGTCAATCGTCAGCCTGTTCTACTCCACCTACAACACCGGCGTGTACAAATGCTGCAACATTGTCTACTCGCCGCCGACTCGAGGCTATAGTTTCGACGCGGACTTCTCCAACCCCTCGGGATTGCCCCCGGGAACGCCATTGTTCCGCGACATCGACAACTTGAGCTACCGGCAGAACCTCACGGCTTGCACGGTCAACACCAGCACCGGAGTCTGCTCCAACTAGCTCGCATCTCGAATCCAGGCACCACACTCGCCCGAATCCGCACACCGCGGATTCGGGCTTTCATATCTGCTTGATTGTCATCCAGAGCAAGCGCACTTTGCGCAGCGATGGATCTAATGCGCTTCACTTCCCGGACTCACCCGCTGCCGTGTTGTCCATTCTTTCCTCCGCGAGTTTAGAATCGTATCCGTTCTCTTTTCTGCCCGGAGGCTGGAGTGTCCAAGATCACGGCAACGTTTTGGGATGTCGGTGGTGTATTGCTCACGAACGCCTGGGACCGGACGCAACGCCAGCACGCGCTGGCCTCCTTCGGGCTTGACGAGATGGAGTTTGAGGACCGCCATGACATGCTGGTCTCCTCTTTCGAACGCGGCAAAATCAGCCTGCAGGATTACCTGGCGCGGACCATCTTTTATCGCCCGCGATATTTCACTCCCCAGCAGTTCACGGAGTGCATGTATTCCCTGTCCCGCGCCGATCACGACACTTTGCAAATCGCGCAGTCCCTGGCCGCCTCCCGCAAATATCTGATGGCCACCATTAACAACGAGTCGACCGAATTGAACCTCTACCGTATTCACACCTACGGTTTGCGTGAGATTTTTGAGCTGTTCATAAGCTCGTGTTTCGTAGGACTGCGGAAACCGGAAGAAGGGATTTATCGTCTCGCTCTGGAAATTACCCAAAGACCGCCCGAGGAATGCTGTTTTATCGACGACCGGGAACTCAACCTGGAAAGCGCCTCCAAACTGGGCATGCAGGTAATCCACATGGAGAATGCGCAGCAACTCCGCCAGGATCTACAGAAACTCGGTCTAACACCGTAGAGGCCACTCATTACTGATCACTGCCCTATCATGCGCTCTTTGCCGGATTGCGCACTCCGCTAATCGACGCCGGCTCAACCCCCGCCAGGCTCAGATCGCTCGACCAGCAATCAACCAGAATCTTCCACTCCCCGGCCTGGCGGCCTGCCAGAATCACATATTTGCCGCGTTCCTCGCGCCGTTTGCCCGCGACGCCTGGCGCCAGCATGTTGCAGCGGCCTACTTCGTAGGCCACATCTCCCAGCACTTCTACCCGCAGCGGTTCCATGCGGACTTCGCCCAACCCGGCTTCCAGCGCGGAAAACAGAAGCTCGCGAATGGCGGCGGTGCTCCGTATCGCCGGCACATTGGGACGCAGCACCTGCGCGTCGGCAGCATAGAGGTCGACCAGATCATCGAGATTTTTCGTGTTGCAGGCAAGCGCCCAGTCTTGTGCCAGCTTGCGCACCGCAACCTCGGCCCGGCTCAACCCCGTCCCGCCGGTTGCAGCGCCACGGTTGCGAATCGTCTCGCGCCCGGCTGGAACACTTCCCATGCGTTGCTCCGCCCCAGGCACCGAAGCCGCTCCATCGCTGGCGGCGAAAAAGTGATGATGATAGTGATGGTGGTAATGGTGCTGACCCGCCGCCGGCGTCAGCGGATTGATCAGCTGCACGGGCGCTGGCGCTTCGCCCTCGGGAGCTTCCTGCAGCGGAACTCCGCATCGCGCGCAGAAGCGATTACCCCGGGGATTCGCGTTGCCGCAAGCGTGGCACGCGGAGTTTTCCTGAGCTTCGGCGATCGTGGTGATCGATTCCCCGCTGTCCATCTGCAACGCCATTCTCTGCACCGCTTGCACCGCCGTGGCCATTTCGTCGCCGCTGGCTTGCGGCAGACGCATCTCCGACCGCAATCTGCGAATCAGTTCCTCGACGGCGAGATTGTGCCCGCTTTCCGCTTTGCGCCCGGTCATAGGGGCGCTCTTGGGATGTTTTTCCAGGTCCACTTCGTCCGTCCACGGCTCGGGCTGGGATGGGTTCATTCTAGTCGAAAATTCCTGCTAGCGGCTCGAAAACTCGACCCGCCTCTCACTCTCCGCCGGCGCGGCATTGCACATCGCCGGACGATAGCGCCACGACCGCAGAGCGGTCAATACATTGTCATCTTCGAGCGATCCCGCACTCTCCAGAATCACTGGAGAATGCACTTGGCCGTCGGCTCCGACGATAAAACTCACGGCAACTTTTTCTCCCCAACCATCTGCGGATAGCAATGGGTCCGGCGTTGCCAACGGCTCGGGTGGCCGCGACAACTCGCAGCGCGCAGCCGCAACAGGAAACTCGGACAAATCAGGGAACGATCTCCCCGCTCGTGGTTGTCGAGATTGCCAAAATGTGGAATTCGGTGCTGGCCGCCGCATACTGATCGATGCCGCGCAGGTGCTCGCCAGCAAGCCCACAATTGCCAGTGCTCGAACCCATCGGGAAGCTCCGCGCGAACTTGACAAGCGACACTCCTACATCGTTCAGCGCAACCAAAGTGCCAGCTTCAGCCCGATCTAACTTATTGATAATAAGCTGTTTATTTACCATTCCTAATCCTCTCCCCTGAGGCCGGATGAAAACTCTTGCAACTTGCTCTGCCGCCCCTATCTCAGTGGGTGATGTCGCGAACATACTCCGGTGAGGCTCATCACATCCTCCTATGCGCAAGTCTCCGAGAATAGTGATGACGGCGTTCTCGCACGGAGTTGCGGAGATCGCCGCAGAGTTTCGAGGGAGGGATGGCGATGTTCGAACAAGAACTGGAAATGGAAAAGCAAGAATCTTCGGTCGTGCCTCTCCTGCTGATCATTGCGCTCATTCTGACGATCGTGGGAGTTTCCGGCTACTATCTCATTCAAAATCGCAAGGTCGTCAGCTTGCAGGAGGCAACCCAGGTTGCTGCCTCTGTCCTGAAAGATCAGGGTCCGGCGACGCTGCGCTTCCACACCGGAATGGTCAAGTCCTCAGTGGACGACAATCCGCTGGGTCCGCACTATCGTCTGTTGGAGAAAACCGGCTTGGTCCGGATAGGAAAAGCTCAAGGCGCTTATGGCACCATCACTCCGGTATCTCTTACGTCCGCCGGCCAGGAACTGCTGAAGCGGATCGATGGCGTCGAGCGCTCGACTGAAAAGGATGGCACGGAACTCTATGTCGTGCCGGTCGCCGAGCGTAGACTGCTGGCGGTTTCCGACATCAAGATGCTAAGCCCCACGCGAGCCACCATCGACATGACCTGGAGCTGGAAGACAAATGCTTTGGGTGACCTTCTCGATGCCGGCGGCCCGACGGTGAAGAGCTTCAATACCTGGGACCGCGCCACATTGATTCAGAAATATGGTGCCGATTTCTATCACGCCGCGCCGACTCAGGTCACGCTGATGCTAGCCAAGTCGGAAAAGGGTATCTGGCAGATTGCAACTGAGTAGCTCCTTGCAAGAAGTCATCCCGAAGCCCCGCGCTTTTCACCAGCGGGGCAAGGGATCTGGCGTGCGCAACGCCGGGCTTTAGAACACCCTCTCCCGCAGCAACTGCAGCAGGTACCGCCCGTAGCCGTTGTTCTTCATCTTCCCCGCAGTGGCTTCCAATTGCTCTGCTGTGATGTACCCGTAACGAAACGCGATCTCCTCTGGACACGCCACCATCAACCCCTGCCGCGTCTCAATCGTCTGGATAAACAAAGAAGCCTCAAGCATCGCTTCATGCGTGCCCGTGTCCAGCCACGCCATGCCGCGCCCCATTACCACTACGTCAAGCTGCTCCCGCTTCATATACTCTTTGTTGACGTCGGTGATCTCCAGCTCGCCGCGAGCCGACGGCTTCAATCCTTTAGCAATATCCACCACCTGATCGTCGTAGAAATAAAGTCCGGTCACCGCGTAGCGCGACTTCGGTACTTTGGGCTTTTCTTCCAGGCTTAGCGCTTTACCCTTCTCGTCAAATTCCACAACTCCATAGCGCTCGGGATCATGTACCGGATAGGCAAAGACCCGCGCCCCTTTGTCCTTTTCGCATGCCTCCGTCACCGACTTGACCAGGTCGTGGCCGTAGAAAATGTTGTCGCCCAGAACCAGCGCGCAACAGGAATCGCCGACAAAATTCTTTCCCACCAGAAATGCCTGCGCAATCCCTTCCGGACGCGGCTGTTCTGCATACGCAAGATTCAGCCCGAAATGCGATCCGTCTCCCAGGAACTGCTGAAACCTTGGCAGATCTTCCGGTGTGGAGATGATGAGGATGTCGCGTATTCCCGCCAGCATGAGGGTCGAGAGCGGATAGTAAATCATGGGCTTGTCGTAAATCGGCAGCAGGCTCTTGCACACCGCGTGGGTCACGGGATACAAGCGCGTCCCCGATCCTCCGGCGAGCACGATGCCCTTGTATGCCGGGCGCTTCTTGGCAGAATGTGATGTCATGAATTCTTCAGAACGACCAATCGACCGCAGAGCTTCTCCCACTGGAACTCTTCTGCGTTCCTTTGTGGTAAACGATCGCTTGTCACACCGAATACTGGGCCGCAATCCACTGCCGGTAATCTCCGCTGGTGATTTCCTGGATCCACTTCTCGTGCGCGAGATACCACTGGATGGTCTTGCGAATTCCGCTTGCAAATGTCTCTCTTGGCCGCCAGTTCAGCTCTCGCTCAATCTTGTCGGCGTTCATCGCATAGCGCCGGTCATGGCCGGGGCGGTCCTGCACAAACGTGATCAGCTGCTTATGCGGCATCACTGCGTCGGAAGGCCGCAGTTCATCCAGTATTCCGCAAATCTGGTTCACAATATCCAGATTTGGCATTTCATTGCGCCCCCCAACGTTGTAGGTCTCACCCACTTTCCCGCGCGCCAGCACCGTAAGGATCGCCTCGCAGTGGTCCTCCACGAACAGCCAGTCGCGGACATTCTTCCCGTCCCCGTAGACTGGGATCGGCTTGCCCTGGACGGCTCGCAGAATCGTCAGTGGAATCAATTTCTCCGGGAACTGATATGGCCCGTAATTGTTCGAGCAATTCGTGGTCAGCACCGGCACGTTATAAGTATGGCGATAGGCCCTGACCAGGTGATCGGAAGCCGCCTTGGACGCAGCGTACGGGCTGTTGGGAGCATAAGGCGTAGTTTCTGAGAAGGGCGGGTCATCGGGCGCCAGACTGCCGTAAACCTCATCCGTCGAAACATGCAGGAAGCGAAATACGGTTTTCTCTTCGGGAGGCATCTCCGCCAGGTAGCTGCGTACCTCCTCCAGCAGCGAGAAGGTACCGTTGACGTTGGTGCGCACGAAATCATCCGGTCCATGGATGGAGCGGTCGACATGACTCTCCGCGGCGAAATGCACCACGGCCCACGGACGATGCCGTTGCAGCAAGTCGCATACCAGCTTCCGGTCGCAGATATCCCCATGAACGAAGACGTAACGCGGGTGCGTGGCAATCGATTCCAGATTGCCGAGGTTTCCGGCGTAGGTCAGTTTGTCGAGATTCACTACCGGCGAGGCTTCGCTCGCAAGCCAGCGCAGAATGAAATTGGAGCCGATAAAACCGGCTCCTCCCGTTACCAGAATAGGTTGATCGCCCACGAATGAGAGTCCAGAACTGGATGCGTGACCAGTATAAACCGTGGGAATCTCAATTCTAGGTAGCTTTACCCGTTCGCAAGGTAACCAGCGTCACCTCGGGAGGGCAGTTTAGTCTTACCGGAATCCGAATCGTTCCCAAACCCATGTTCGTATACAGCGGCAGCCGCCCGATCTGGTATCGCCCGCGCGGGTATTTTCGGGCAAATGGCGGAAGCCATGGGGCCCCGACCACGGGAAGCCATATCTGCCCACCATGAGAGTGTCCGGAAAGCTGAAGGTCGACTGGATATTTAGCGGCTTCGTCGGCAAAATCCGGCTCATGGGCCAGTAGGATCACGGCCTCGTCCTGCGGAATCCCGCGCATCGCTGCTATTAAGTCAGGATCCCCCTCCTGCGAATCCAGCCCGCAAAACCACAATCTCGACCCGTTTCTTTCGAATGCCCGCGATCCGTTCCGCAGCACGGGAATGCCGTGCGCCTGCAATGCCTCACTAACAAAAGCCGGGTTGGTGAGCACATCATGGTTACCCAGAACCGCCAGCGAGCCGTGGCGGGATCGCAGACCGCTCAGCAATTGCGCGCAAGGTTCCGCCATCCGTGCCGATTTCTTATCGTGCCGCCGCGGTTTCTCGTAAGGCCCGGTGACAAAATCTCCGGTCAAAACTATGAGATCTACATCCGACCGGTTAACCATGGCGACGGCGGCTCGAGTCGGAACCACCGAAAACACTTCGTCGTAATGAAAGTCACTCAGCTGCGCGATCCTGAAGCCGTCAAAAGCCGCGGGCAGCCGCGGCAGCGACATCTCGATCTCCACCAGTTGTGGATGATTAGGCTCCCGAACCACCGTGTCTTCGCCGAGCGCCAACGTCCCGGCAGCAAACACCCCAGCTGTGATAAGAAATTTCCGGCGGGTGTGAATCAACAATAAAACTCCATCTCTTAGCGGATTAGCCTGCGGGCAAACTGAGTCGGCCAGACTTCCGGAGGTTGCCTACTCAATTGTAACCTTTCAGAAATAAGTACGGCTTTCTCCGCCTGAGCATAGAAGCACGATCCGAGCCGCCCGGAAACTCAGCCCCGTACCGTCAACACCGGACAGGGAGCCGCGCTCACCACGTCGGATGCCGTAGACCACGGCAGGTGAGAAGTGAGGATTATCGCTCCCGGCTTCTTCACTCCCAGCACAATCAGGTCCGCGCTGCGCTCCCTCGCCACCTGCAGAATTCCCTGAGCTGGAAAATCGAAGTTCACCACGAAATCCGCATGGCACCAGGGCTCATTCGGCATCAGCGCCTCCAGCTTCTTACGGGTGTTGGATTCGACTGCCTCTTTGTACTGATACGGAACCAAGGGCGCCACGTTGACAAATACCAGATTCGCCTGATTTTCTTCCGCCAGCGAAAGCGCATAGGGTAAAGCGCGCAGCGAGGCCTCCGAGAAGTCGGTGGCAAACAGAATCTCCTGGATCTCCCAGGCTGCCTGTCCACACTCCACGGCTTCCGGCCCGATGGTCAGCACCGGGCAGCGCGCCTGCCGGTAGATTCTCTCCGCCGCCGACCCGAGTACCATTTTTTTCAAACCATGGCGCCCGTGCGTACCAGCTACCACTAAATCGATGTTCTTCTTTTCGATCATGTCGGCAATCCCATCCCACAAATCCCCCCGTTGCAGGAATGCCTCGTGAGCGACCTTCCCGAACGAAGCTTCGGCCGCAAAGCTTTCCAGCTTCTGTTTGGCCTGATTCCAGAAGACATCCAGATCCACGGGTATGGGCTCAAGAGGAACGCTTAAATAGGGCTCGTGCGGTACCACGTGCGCGACCAGAATTTTCCCCTCATACAAGCGCGCCAGGTCCACTGCAAAAGGCAAAGCCGCCCTTGAAGCTTCGGAAAAGTCCGTGGTAAACAGGATATTTCTCAGCAGGATACGAGACGTGACCGATGCAGTTGCCATGGGACACCTCCTCGCGGTCTGACCTTCCAACAGATTCCGCCATCTTTACTTCTAGCTCACCCCCACACCGCAAGCAGTGACTACGATCACCTCCGCTTGTGCCCCCATCTTTTCGCACGGCACGTCAACTTGCGCTAAGATATCGTCCACGAAGTGGGCCGTTCTAAGAGCGTGCGCCTCAGTCCAGCACTGTTTGTAAAGAAAATTTACAATATGTCCCCGAAACTTTTTCCACGCCGCCGGGCATCCCTGCTGCATCAATAGTTAGAACGCCCGGTCTTGCCGCCGGGGTTTCGGAGGAGCAACCTCATGACCGCCAGCCTGGCACAGCACTCGGGCACCGACGTGGCAGCGATCCGGCAGCGATTTGAGCAGGTTCGAGCCACCTCCATTCGCATCACTCGGGGACTCTCTCCCGAGGACCACATGCTGCAGTCCATGCCCGATGCCAGCCCGGCCAAATGGCATCTCGCTCATACCACCTGGTTCTTTGAGACCTTCATCCTCCAGCCCTACGCAGCCGGTTACATACCATTCGATTCCCGCTTCAAATACCTTTTCAATTCCTACTACAAACAACTGGGCTCGCACCCCTATCGCGGATCACGCGGCCTGCTGGCACGCCCCAGCCTCGATCAGATTCACGCTTATCGCGCTCACGTCGACGCTGCTGTGCAGGCCTTTCTCGAACACGCCGGCCCTGAGGTTTTCGATTTGCTGGAACTTGGGCTCAATCACGAACAGCAACACCAGGAATTGATTCTTACCGACGTGAAGCACGGGCTCTGGTCGGGTCCGCTACGCCCGGACCTTCTCGACAGGGTGGACACGAATCCTCCAGCTTCGCCACTCTCCTGGATGGAAATCGATGGCGGTATCCATCGTATCGGCCACGCAGGCAACGGCTTTGCCTTCGATAACGAAAGCCCGCAGCACGACGTTCTGCTGCAGCTTTCCCGGCTCGCATCGCGCCCTGTAACGAATTCTGAATACCTCGAATTTATGCACGACGACGGCTATCGGCGCCCCGAACTCTGGCTCTCCGATGGCTGGGACGCCGTCTATACCCAGGGATGGAGCGCACCTCTTTATTGGGAACGCCAGGAAGATGACTCCTGGCAGCAGTTTGCATTCCACGGCACATCTCAGGTCGGGATGAAACCCGTGAATCTTGCCGAGCCGGTCTGCCACATCAGCTACTTCGAAGCCGATGCTTACGCCCGCTGGCGCGGCGCGCGTCTGCCGTCTGAGCAAGAATGGGAAACCGCCGCAGTTCGCATGCCCTCTCACGGCTCTTTCCTCGATGACGAAATCTTCCACCCCCAACCCGGCCGTGGGGCCGGCAGCCAGCAGATCTTCGGCGATGTCTGGGAGTGGACCGCCAGCCCTTACACTGCGTATCCGGGATTCCAGCCGGCGCCCGGCGTGGTCGGCGAGTACAACGGCAAATTTATGTGTAACCAAATGGTCTTGCGCGGTGGTTCCTGCGTCACTCCCAGCAGTCATATCCGTGCCACTTATCGCAACTTTTTCCCGCCTCACGCTCGCTGGCAATTTTCCGGAATCAGGTTGGCCAAATGATCGCCCGTGCTCCCGTAGCCCTCCCCGCTTACGCCGCCGATGTCGCCGAAGGACTGCTCCGCAGCCCTAAGTCGCTTCCCTGCAAACTGTTCTATGACAACGCGGGATCGATTTTGTTCGAAGAGATCACTCGCCTGCCCGAGTACTATCTGACGCGCGCCGAGCTCGAAATTCTGCGCCTGAACGCGCCGGAAATTGCAGAAGCCGCGGGCGCCGGCATCACTGTGGTAGAACTGGGTTCGGGAACGGCGGTGAAAACCTGCACCCTTCTCCACGGCATCTGCCGCCGTCAGTTGCGCATTCCCTATTTCCCCGTCGATATCTCTTCCGCGGCTCTCAGCCAGGCGCGCCAGCGTGTCGAGGAGCAATGTTCGCAGGTCTCAGTGCATCCGGTGGTTGCCGATTTCAGCGAGGGGTTCGACTTCCTGCGCAGGATTCCCGGACACAAGCTGGTTCTGTATTTGGGATCCAGCATCGGCAACTTTGATCCCGAAGCCGCCGTTGAAATGCTTCAGCAGATTCGTGCCCAGCTTGCTCTCGGCGATTCCCTCCTGTTGGGCACCGACTTGGTGAAGTCTGCATCGGTTCTCGTGCCCGCCTACGACGACGCCCAGGGCATCACCGCTCAATTCAACAAGAACATTCTTCGCCGCCTCAATCGTGAATTGGGCGCTAATTTTAACTTGGAGTCATTCCAGCATCTTGCCAAATGGAATCCCGTGCAGTCCCGCATGGAAATTTATCTGGAGAGTGAGCCGTCTCAAACCGTCCACCTTCGCTCGCTCGCATTAGATATCCACTTCTCCGCTGGGGAGCGCATTCACACCGAAAACAGCTACAAGTACACTCTCGCTATGGTGAACGATTTGTTAGAGGCCGGCGGCTTCACGCTGACCCAAACCTGGTTTGATCCCTGCAAGTGGTTCGCCCTCCACCTGGCAAACATCTAACTAGGATTAACGCAGGGAAGGACAAGCAGGAGGAAAGCAGTTTCGTGGAAGGGCCCGCCTTCGGGCCGTGCCGGCGACGAACGCCGCCCGACTACGATGACCCCAGATCATGCGCCAAGCGTCAGTCGCGCCTTTTCGCTCCCTTCACCCCGTGAACCCGGCCGGGTCACTTCCCGCCACTCTTAGATACGCAGATACACATGTCCCGGTTCCGCCGAATCACTGTCGCAGAAATTCCAGCAGCAGGGCCCACGATTCCCGCGCCGCCTGCGCCTGGTAGGCCGCCCGCTCATCGCAAAAAAATCCGTGATCGGCGTTTGAAAATTCAAGATTCACATACGGTTTTCTGGCAGCGTCCAGCGCATCCGTCACGATCCTCCGCTGCTCCACTCCAATATGCTTGTCGAGCAATCCCCACACCAGCAGCATCGCACCCTGCAGCGCTCCCGCTCGCCCCGCCAACTCCGGCCCGATCCCTCCGCCATAGAATGATGCCGCCGCGTGCAGCGGCAAAATACTGTTCGCCAGGAATGAAATTCTTCCGCCCATGCAGAAGCCGGCGCTCGAGATTCTCTCCGCCTGCACGAACTTCTCCGCCCGCAACCAGTCGAAGGTCGCCCGAAGATCAGCCTCTGCTCCGGCCACAGTCATGGCTCGCATATGTGGCGTCACCGCTTGAAAGTCGGTGTAGCTCCCTTCAAATCCCGGTGCAGTGCGATGAAACAACTCCGGCGCAATAGCCACATATCCTTGCTCGGCAAATCTGTCCGTCACCTTGCGGATATGCGAGTTCACCCCGAATGCCTCTTGCAACACAATGATTCCGGGATGAACCGCCAGATCATCGGGACGCGCCACATACGCCGTCATCTGGCTCCCGTCAGAAACCGTTAGTAACACTCTCCCAGTAATCATCTGGATTCTTACCTCGCTGCTCGTGTCTTATGATAAGGGAAACTGCTCATCGACCCCACACGTCGCAAGAGCAAGCCCAACCAAATGCCTTCCGACGTCCCTGGCCGTGAACCCATCAATCCCTGGCTCATCGCCATTGCCGTCATGTCCAGCACCTTCATGGAGGTGCTCGATACTACCGTCGTCAACGTCTCACTGCCGCACATCGCCGGCAACCTTTCCGCCAGCACCGACGAAGCCACGTGGACGCTCACCTCCTATCTCGTCGCCAACGCCATCATCTTGCCCATGACCGGATGGCTGGCCGGCCGATTTGGCCGCAAGCGCCTGCTCATGGCCTCGGTCACGGGCTTCACCGTCGCTTCTTTTCTTTGCGGACTGGCGCCATCCCTCGGCTTCCTGATCGCTTGCCGTATTATTCAGGGCGCCTGCGGCGGCGGCTTGCAGCCGCTCTCGCAAGCCATCCTGCTCGAATCCTTTCCCTTGGAAAAGCGCGGCCAGGCAATGGCCTTCTGGGCACTGGGCATTGTCGTCGCGCCCATGTTGGGCCCGGTCGCCGGAGGTTGGCTGACCGACAACTACAGCTGGCGCTGGGTCTTCTACATCAACGTGCCCATCGGGATTTTGGCGCTCCTGCTCACCCAGGCCTTTGTCTTCGATCCTCCGTACTTGCGCCGGGAGCGCACGGGAATCGACTATTGGGGCATCGGACTGCTGGTGCTGGGAATCGGGTCGCTGCAGATCATGCTTGACAAGGGTCAGGAAGATGACTGGTTCAGCTCACACTTCATTCTGACTTTGACCGTGATCGCGGTGATCGCATGCGGCGGCCTTATCGCTCGCGAACTAACCGCTGTTCACCCCGTCATCGACCTCAGCGTCTTCCGCTACCGCTCCTACGCCATCGGCACGTTCCTCATGACCGTCATCGGCTTTGGCCTTTATGGCAGCACCGTTCTATTGCCGCTTCTGATGCAGGAAGTCTTGGGCTACACCGCCACCCATGCCGGCATTACCAATCTGCCGCGCGGCTTCGCATCCTTCGCCTGCATGCCCCTGATCGGCTATCTCACCGGCAAAGTCGATGCCCGCAAACTTCTGGCTGCAGGTTTTCTGATCACTGCTGTAGCCATGTATGAGATCTCGACCTTCAGCCTGCAGGTCAATTCCGGGCACTTTATTATTCCGTTGTTGATTCAGGGCGCGGGAGTGGGCCTGATTTTTGTACCGCTCACCACCGTCACCAACGATCCCGTTCCCAACGAACGCATGGGCAATGCCGCCAGCATCTTCAACCTGATGCGTAACCTCGGCGCCAGCATCGGAATCTCCATGGTGGAGACACTGCAAGCCCGCAAGCTGCAAACTCACATCAACATCCTCGCCGCCCACGTCGATATGGCCAAGCCCCAGGTTCGCGGCATGTTTTTCGGCTTGCGCCGCACGTTCATGTTGGAAGGAAAAGACAGCGCTACTGCCACCCGGCAAGCCCATGGCGCGCTCTGGGGGATGGTCCAGCATCAGGCCGCCATGCTCTCCTACAATGATGCCTTCCGTTTCCTCGGCTTGATGTTCCTGGTAATGTTTCCCCTGATTTTCCTGATGACCAAACCCAAGAAACGTACCCCGGTAATCGCCCACTAAACCCAACCGACCGAAGCCAAGCGACGTGGCGGGCCTGCCTCACCCTATGATTTGTCACTCCGAGGAGCAAAGCGGCGAGGAATCTGCTGCTTGCAGTACCTACTGTTTCTTCTTCCCAAACAACCCTGTAATTCCATTCACCAAATCCGCCGGATTCTGCCCCTTGGCCGCCCCTAATTGGCTGCCCAGCATCCCCTTCACATCCGGCACGAACTTGGGATCGGAAGTCGTTCCCTGAATAAAGAATGGAATCCCACCGCCCTTGCTCCCCATTCCAGCTAACTGCATCAGCCCACCGCCCACACCGCCGCTTATCTTGGCGCTCATCTGGTAATTCAGCGCATTCTGCGGACTGATGGTGCCGCTTCCGGTCACCACTCCTAACGACGGAATATTCAGGTTCACGTTCTGTGTGCTGATCCCCTCCGGCGAAACGTGAGCATCGGTGCTGAAGTTTTGAATCGTGGTATCGGAACCCGTCTTGGTCCCGCTCAGCGCGGAAATGGCGGCCATTTTCGATCCCAGATCGAAGCCCTCCAGTTTGCTATTGGCCAGTTGCACCGGCCCATTGATCACCAGTTTGTCCACCGGTCCCACAATCGTAAAGTTCGCCGTAAGTGTTCCGCCCTTCAGCGAAGATCCCGACGGCAGCGTCACCCCGAGAGCCGGCAACATCACTTCCAGGTCATCGACGGGCATGTTCTCGGCATTCAGCTTCATGTTGAGCACGGCTGCCGTTCCTTCGATCTGGTACCCGCCCGTAAGCTTGGCCAACGCCTTCCCGATCGTGATATCTCCCTGCGTGAGATCTCCCGCCCGCTTCTGCAGATCGTAGGTGGTGGCATACTTGAGTTCCACGGGCCGCGGCGCCGGCGTTCCTTTTGGCGACACTCTCAACTTTGCGATACTCGCGCTCCCTTGACTTACCTTTTCCTGACCATTTGACGTCACCGTGCCATTGAAGTCGGCAACGCCCCCAATTCCCGAAGCCGGATCCACAAAACCTGACGCCGCCAAATCCAGATTGTTGACCTCCACCTTGGCCTGTAACGGTGTTAGCGCCGCATCAGTCGCATCAATCGGCCCCGCCGTGCCGTCGAGTTTCGCTGTGCCTCCGCCCGGCAACCCTGCCGAAAACGTGAATGGAAATTTGGAGCTAAGCGAGAAACCGGTCACGCTGATGTCCACGTTCTGGAATACCTGCGGTTTGGCGCGGTCGCTGATGTTGTCCATCGACACCGTGCCGTTTTTCACCGAGAGCTTGCCTACCGACAGATCGGGGTTCGATGACTGCGCTGCGTGGCCTCCCGCAGCCTGCCCAGTCTTGCCTCCCAGGCTGGAAAAATTCCACTTCCCGGCGGCATTTCGCAGCAAAGCAATTTGCGGATGATCGATGACCAGCTCGGTGACGTGCAGTTGCTTCGACAGAATCAGCGGCCACAACTCCACTCCGACATCCAACCCCTTCGCCTGGACAAATGGCGCCTTGCTGAACACCGGGTCGTCGGCAATGGAAAGATCATCCGCCTCGACGCTCCCGCCCAGGATCGACAGTTTCAAGTTCCCGATCTTGACCCGCCGGCCCATAGCCGTCGTCAGCTCCGCTTCAATCTGCGGCCGGAATGTATTGACATCAATAATGAATGGAATCGCGATCACAACCACCACCAACACCAGCACCACCACACCGATGATCGTTAATGCGCGTTTCATAAGAAGTACCTCCGTATCGCAACACTGTCATCCCTACCGCAACAAAGTGGAGAGACCCGCTGTTTTTCTGCAGCTTTTCTTCACATCGGTTAAGTCACGCTTTGAAAGGGCGCGGCTTCAGCCACGCCACCATCCGACGACGTCAACGACCGGGCGCAACAAAGTGGCCGGCAGACTTCGGTTCTTTCCGTCCCCGCCAGTCTACTCCTCTGAACCCCGTTCTTACTGCGGCTCCTGCGCCAGTTGCGGATCCGGCATCGGCGACGCCTCCAGTTCCTGATGCCGCTTCTCGCGCGCCGCATTGGCCATCGCCGTATACTGCTGCATCTCCACCTTAGCTTCCCGCGTGCGCCCCAACTTTTGCAGGATCTGCCCGCGCACATAATGAACCGCATCGCTTTCCGGGCTCAGCTTCCTGGCGGCATCAATCTCTACCAGCGCCTGGGCATTCTTTCCCTCACGCTGATACACCCGCGCCAGCTGAAAATGCGAGCTGCCAAATCGCGGATCGAGCTGCAGTGCCTTGCGCAGCATCTTTTCCGCTTCCCCGTCCTGCTGCTGCAGGTAATCCACCAGCCCCAATTGATCGTAGTCGTAGGCCACATCCGGTTCCACAACCACATCCTTCTGAAATTCCGCTTTCGCTCGCTCCAAGTCCTGCTTCTTCAAATACGCCATTCCCAGGTTGAAGTGCACAAAGGGCAAGTTCGGTGCCGCTTTCGCCGCCTGCTCCAGCTCGGCAATGGCATCGTCATATTCTTCGCGATTCAAGTGCGCCTTGCCCATCAGCAGATGAAACTCGGGCGCATCTCCACCAGTCTCGACCAGGCGCCCCAGCGCCCGTTGCTCCAGGTCCGCACGCCCCGACTTATTGGCCGCAATCCCCAAAACATACAAGTAATTCAGTTGCCCCGAAGCCTGCGCCCATAGCGGCTCAAACGTGCTCACGCTGTCGGCATAACGCTCGGTGAAGAAGTAGCACAGCCCCAGCAGATAGCGTGCCTGGTAGGAGTCCGGCACATCCCGCACCACCGATGCAAATGGCGCAATCGCCTTCTGAAATTCACTCTGCCGGTAATATACCAACCCAATGTTGAGCCGGATTCCCGCCACCTGCGGCGCGAGGTTGTCCGCCTTGCGCAACGCCTCCAGCGCCTGCGGCCACTGTTTGCGCCGCATCTCGATGACCCCTAAGTTGCCATAGCCTCCCGCGCTTTTCGGATCGATCACCAGCACCGCTCGAAACGCCTTCTCGGCGCCGTCCAGATCACCGTTCTTGAGCGCAATCTCGCCTTGCTGGAATAATTTTTGTGGATCACCAGCCTGCCCGTCCTGCGCACGCAGGATTGCACTCAGCGCCAGCACCACCGCCACCCATCGCCAACCTGAGCTTGACACCAGTTTCACTCTCTGCTGTAGTGTCCGCCAGCACCACGCCCGAATTCAAGGCGCGGTCCGCAGCATGAAGACTGAAACGGTCACCATCCGCGACGTCGCAAAAGAAAGCGGCTTTTCCTCCACCACCGTTTCCATCGTCCTGAACAACGCCCCGCTGGCCCGCTACATTCCCGCCACAACAAAAAAGCGCATCGAGCGCGCCGCCAAGAAACTCGGCTATCGCCCCAACCTGTTCGCCCGCTCGCTGCGCAGCAAACGCAGCCACACCGTCGGCGTCATGGTCTTTGACATGACCGATCCCTACTGCACCCTGGTGCTGCGCGGAATCGAGAACTCGCTCTACCAGTCGTCTTACCTGCCCATCCTCACCGACGTTCACAACGAACGCAGCCGCTTCGAGCGCTATCTGGAAATGCTGCTCGACCGCCGCGTGGAAGCTCTCATCGTCCTGGCCAACTGGCTGTTTGTGAATGTCGATGTCCTCGCCGACCTGGAAAAAAGCAGCATCCCCACCGTCATGATCGGACGCGAGTTGCAAACCGATTCCGTCAGCTCGGTCATCGTCGACAACGAAGTGGGCGCTCAAACCGCGCTCGAGCACTTGGTTTCGCTCGGCCATCGCAAGATCGCCTTCATCCGCGGCCCCAAGACTCTGGGCGACAGCGA
>Ga0335078_10003091_pt1 | contig 24849 bp, 24 predicted proteins | sample Lox_Sample_32_FD_206711 | JGI IMG/M metagenome (GOLD analysis project Ga0335078, IMG submission 206711) | Soil microbial communities from Loxahatchee National Wildlife Refuge, Florida, United States - Lox_Sample_3.2 | ecosystem: Environmental > Terrestrial > Soil > Wetlands | place: USA... | reverse complement strand
TATGAGCCGAGTCTTTGAAGCTTCTTAGGTTCGGGGACCCATCGTGACCGAGGAGCCTCCCATCGTCGTGGGCGTGTCGGGCGCCAGCGGAGCCCCGATCGCGGTGCGGGTACTGCAAGTACTCCATGCGGCGCACGTTCCGGTGGCTCTGGTCGTATCCGACGGAGCCCGGGCCGTCCTGCGCGAGGAGTGCGGCCTCGAAGAGGAGGCCCTCCGTCCGTGGGCCACCCGGACGTATGCGGACACCGACCTCGCCGCCCCGATCGCGAGCGGATCGGTCCGTACCCGGGGAATGGTCGTCGTCCCGTGCTCGTCGAACACCGCCGCGAAGATCGCGCTCGGGCTCGGCGACACGCTGCTGACGCGGGCGGCCGCGGTGCACCTCAAGGAGCGGCGCCGACTCGTGGTCGTGCCGCGGGAGACCCCGCTCTCGACGATTCTCCTACGCCACCTGACGACCTTGAGCGAGCTCGGCGCGGTCGTCCTCGTGGCCTCCCCCGCGTACTATCTCCACCCGAAGACGGTCGAGGAGACGACGGATTACCTGGCCGGAAAGGTCCTCGACCATCTCGATGTGCCGCACCAGCTGTACCGCGGGTGGAAGGGGGGGACGACGTGAGCGACCCGGCTCCGCCGCCGTTCGGTCGTCGACCCCCCGGCCGGCTGGGGGTGCTCGCCCCGTGGCCGCTGGTGGGCGTCGCCCTCCTCCTGCTCGCCCTGATCGTGGTCACTCCGGTCCTCGTGGCCAACAGCCACCAACCCGGCGTCGGGATCCTCACCCAGGCCGAGCTCGTGGTCGACAAGACCTCGTCGAACGCCACCCTGCACTTCTACGTCTGGGCCCTCGGAGAGACGATCCGGTACGATTCGATCCAGGTCGGCGTCGCGACCGGGTTCGGCTGGGACGGTTCGGCCGCGGTCAACTGGACCGGGCTCAACTGGACCCAGTGGACGAACGATACCGGCGTGCTCTCCGTGATCGTCGAGTCGACCGACAATCCGATCGCGCTGAACATCTCGGCCCACTATGTGAGCCCGTCCGGCAGCACCTGGTACGTCGGCATCTTCGCGTTCTACGTGGCGGTGACCGCTCCGCCGAACGGTGAGACCCTTTATTCCGCCACGGCGACCTCGGGCGTTGCGGTGACGCCCTCGACCCCGGTCAACAACGACACCCTGCCCGCCCCGATCCTGCTCGCGAACGTCGGACCGGGGGGCCCGTGAAGGCGAGCCGCATCGCGATCCTCCTCTGGATCGCGCTGATCGTCATCCTCCTCGTGGTGGAGCTCGCGGAGATCACGCACGTCTTCACGCTCCCCGTCCAGAACGCGCTCGCCGACCCGGTCGCCTTCGTGGTCGCCCTGATCTTCACGACACTCATCGCGCTCGTCGGTGCGATCTTCATCGGGGTGTTCCTCTCCCACCGTCTGCTGGTGCCGACCGGGTTCACCCCGTTCGAAGAGGAGATGCTCCGTATGCGTGCCGACATCAAGGAGATCAAGCAGGACCTCGCGCAGATGCGACCGGGCAGCGGTACGACGAGCGACCCGGCGGCGCCGCCCGACCTACCGGAGCGCCGGCCGTGAAGGTCCCGGTGCTCGACAACGGTGGGCAGTGGACCCACCGGGAGTGGCGCGTGCTGCGCGACCTCGGCGCCGAAACCCGGATCCTACCCAACTCGACCCCGTTCGAAGAGATGGACGCGGACGGCGTGGTGCTTTCCGGTGGCGCGCTCAGCATGGAAGGGACGGACGCTCCCCTCGGGCGGGTCGGCGAATGGATCAACGCCGGCCGGGTACCGGTGCTCGCGATCTGCGTCGGTCACCAGTTCCTGGCCCGCCACTTCGGAGGACGCGTCGAACGCGCCGCGGCCCCGGAGTTCGGGTCGGTAGAGTTGACGGTCGACGTCGCCGACCACCCGATCTTCGCAGGACTCCCCCGCCAGCTGAGGGTATGGTCGAGCCACAACGACCAGGTCGCCCGCGCTCCCCCGGGGTGGAGCGTCCTCGCCCACTCGGCCGCGTGTCCCGTGCAGGCGATGGCCCACCCGACGCTCCCGATCTGGGGCGTCCAGTTCCACCCCGAGGTGGAGCATACCGAGGGAGGTCGGGAGATGTTCCGACATTTCCTCGACACGTGTCGTCGGTGACCCCCCGGGAATAAGTACGGCCCACCGCTCGCGGGTCGGGACGGAACGTGGCGAGGTTTCGCAAGGGAACAGCTGTCCGCGAGCACGACCTGCTCGCGCGCGCGAAGGTCCTCCGCGACTCGGTCGACCCGCTCCTGCCGCGCCTCGGGCCCGAATGCCCCCCCGAACGGTTCGATCGGCGGCGCACGGAGCTCGAGGACGTCCGCGAGGCGCGGGACGACGCCCGGCGCCTCGAGAAGATGTCGCGCTGGGGGGACCCTCTCGCGCGAGCGTACGCCGGTCTGCTCCACTTTTATCTCGACCCGAAGACGTTCGGGGTGCTCGCCTTCCCGCTCCCGGGCGGGGACGTATCGTACGCCAACTTCGCGCGGACCGACCGGGAAGCGGAGGTCGCGGTCCAGCACTCGGACGACCCGGCCCGACTTCTCCTCGGCTACCTGGACTGGGCCCGGAAGGGATTCCACTTCTTTGCGACCCGCCGTTTCCTTTTCTGCGCCGGCCCCTCGGCGACGCCGCCGGCGGAGTTCCGTTCCGAGACGATCTCTGACCTTCCGTACCGTTTGGTCGATCGCCCGGCGGACCATCGGTTCGACTGTCCGCACCTGCAGGCGGGCGACCCTCGGCCGTACCTCGAGGTGGGGTGGCCCGGCGCCTCCACCGCGTTCCGGGTCTGCCGACGCTGCACGAAGGACGACCGCCACCTCCTCTCGAGCATCTCGGACGGGACGGCCGGGCCGGACCCGTCCGGGGAGTTCCCGGTATCGGCCGTGCTGAACGTTCGGTGTCTCGGAGGACCGGAGTGCGTCCACGCCGACCTTCCCCCGCTCTCCCGAAACCTCCGCCGGGATTACGAACTCGGCAAGCTTTCGGATTCGGGGCTCCTCGACGCGTTCACCTCCGAGGTCGCCGCGCGGGTCGAACGGACCGGCCGTCCGACGTTCGTCGCGGGCGGGGTCTGCTACGGCAACGACCTTCGTCCGTTCCTGGACGCGCTCCGTCCGAGCGCCGTCGAGCGCCACGCGCTCGAGGCGGTCCTCGGGTCGTGGGAGGGTCCGTTCGAGGTCGATGAGTCGAGCGCCAGCCGGGCGCTCGAGCGTCTCTGGAGCGACCATGCGGAGACGATCGTCCGGTCGATCGTTCCCGACCCGAAGGAGGCCCGCCGGCTGATCGAGGAGACCCGGTCCTCGCCGGGTCGGGTCGCGGAGCTGCTGAAGCGCGCGGAGCGGTCGAGCGAGGAGAAGGAGGTGCTCGGCGCGTTGCCGCGCTACAGCCGGCTCGCGCGAGAGGCCGCCTGGGTCGACCGAGTGGCGCGCGAGTATCGGACCCACCACGAAGGCGGTGCGGAGCGGGCCATCCTTCAGTCGCTGCCGCACGAAGGGAAGGAGCGGGGTCTCGCGTTCGCGTTGCTCACGGCCCTCGGTCGAGAGAACGCCCACGCCTGGCAGTTCTCCGCGACGGAGCGCGAGTTCGGCACCGCGCTGCGCGACCACGCCCGCGAGCTGTTCTCCGCACCGGCGGACCGGTACCACCACGCGCTCGACCAACTGCTGCAGGCGGCCGGCGTCGCCGACTGGGGCGAGAGCGCGCCTCCGCCCGGGTAACGAACGGTCGGTGGTCGACCACCACCGCGGAGGGCCCGCAACGGGTTCGAGGCGTAGTCAAAAATACACCGAGGGTCTAAGTAGTTCCTACTCGGGGAGGTGCGAACCGGGCTCGCACCGCGTGTGGAAACCTTGAGCGGCAACCTAGGGTCTTCGTCGACCGCCATCGTCGTGGCCGGCGACGAGGAAACGCGGGTCCTGCTTCGGGGGCTGTTGCGTCTGCATCACTTTCGGGTCGACGGGGAGGCCGAAGGGTCGACCCATGCCCTTGAACTGATCCGCACCCACCACCCGACATTGCTGGTCGTCGACGCGAACCTTGCCGAAGGGAGCTCGACCCCCCTGGTCGCCCAGGCCCGGGCGCTCGTCACGGGCCTTCGGGTGATCCTCGTCGCGCCCGCCTCCCGTCCCCCGACCCTGCCGCCGGACCCCGGACAACGTCCGGACGTCGTGCTGCTGCGGCCGTTCCGGATCCGACAGTTCGCGGACGCGCTCGCGCCTTCGAACGGTGGTTCCGTGGCCGGTCCGACGTAGCTACGCCGGAGCCCCGGCTGCGGGAGCAGGGTCGGGAACGACGAACCGCCGGAGCGCGGCCTCCTCTTCGAAGTGGAGCGGCGGGGCGAGCACCACCACCGCGTGCATCGGAGGCCCGAACTCGAGGGTCCGGAGCCGCACGAACGGAGCGACCCACGCGCCTTCGTTCTCCTGACCGACCCGAGCGACGACCGCCAGCGGGTCCGAGTCCGCGAGGACCCGGGCGTCGGGGTCCCGTTCCCGAAGGACCGCGAGCGCGGCCGTGGCCGACAGGTACCGCCCTTCCTCGGGACGGAGGTCGAGCAGCAGCAGCGTGTGGAGGTGGCGTTCCCGGTTCGAGGCGATCTGTTCGAGCGGGGACGTGGGCGCGAACCCCGCCGACGGGAACGGCAGCGAGACGGTCCGTCCGAACCGGTAGTGCATCAGACCGAGGAATCCGGCCGCCGCCGTGAGGATGCTCGCGTTGGGACAGTAGCTCCAGGTGTGACCGGCGCGTTCGGCCGCGAGACGGAGGGCGACATGGGTCGTCGCGGCGAACGGGTCCCCGACCACGACCAGGGCGACCCGGGGGTGGTCGGCGAGGGCGTCGAGGATCGGCCGCTCCGACTCGAGCAGCGGTCGGTCGAGACGTCGAACCCTCTTCCCGAGGAGCGCCTCGAGGCGGTCGAGGGTCCCCGCGGGGGCGACCGCGGTGTACTCTTCGGCGAAGACCACCGAGGAGGCCGAGAGGATCTCGCGACCGCGCACCGAGAGGCCCCGCTCGTCCCCGAGTCCGAGGCCGACGAAGGCGAGCTCTCCCATCCGACCCGGAACCCCTAGTCCCGCAGGGCGAGCACGGGGCACGGCGCCGCGCGGAACAGTTCCTCGAGGAACCGGCGGGTCAGCAGGGCGCTCCCGCCCCGTTCCTCCTCGCCGACCAGAAGGAGACCGTAGCGCTCTCTCGCGGCCGCCTGCAGCAACAGGTCGGGAAGTCGGCGCCGCCGGCCGAGGTTCGACTCCGAAAAGAACGACCGTCGACGCACGATGCGGACGCCGCGCGCGCTCGTCTCCTCGAGGTCCTCCCCGGTGGCGACCCCGTCCTGGCCCCGGGACCCGAGGGTCAGGGCGATCACGGGCGCCGGCGGATTGCGGACCGCGAGCTCCTCGGCGAGCATCATCGGTTTCGGCGGCGGCTGGTCCCGGAACGTCGAGACGAGGATGCGCGAGATCTTCGGGGCAGCGAGCGCGAGGCGGTTCAGCACGAGCACGTCCGCCCGCGCGTGCTGCAGGATCCCGGTCGCCGTGTGCCCGACGAAGAAACGGGGACTGCGACGGTCCCCGCGCAGGGTGAGGAGGATCGCGTCGACGTTGTGCGACTCCGCGCTCTCGAGGATCTCGCCGGGGACGTCGGTCGCGGCGCGGACCTCCGGGTCGACCCGCACGTCGAGCGCCGCACCGGTCTCGTGGGCCGGCACGACGATGTTCACGGACGCCCGCCACTCCCGGGTCACCTCGGGGAGCGTCGTCGTCGGGATCACGTGCAGGACCCGGATCTCCCCGTCGGCGTCGAGCAGCATCGACGCGAACCGGAGCATCGGCTCGACCTCGGAGGAGGTCTGGACGGGGACGAGGATCTGGCGGTACACGCTCACCACCTCCCCGTGACCTTGAGCCACGCGATGTCGAGGGCGAGGACGTTCACGTACGGGACCCCGATGTAGGGGATGACCGGGTTCGTGATATGAGCATTGACGAAGGCGTTCACGAACGCGATCGAGTGGTTGGTCGCCGCGGCGACCCGCGGCACCTGGATCAGCGCCGCCTCGGGGACGAGGTCCGGGTCGAGGTCGGAGCCCGACGGGGCGACCAGCCAGAACGGGAGCGTATGGTTCGCGCTGAAGTTCCACGCCTCGTTCATGTACGCGATCGTTTCGTTGAGGAGCGCCCCGAGCGCCGGGTCGCTCGGACCCGGCGGCGAGTCCGCGCCGAGGGTCGTGTTGTAGTCCGTGAGCGACGGCCGCTCCCAGAACAGGTACGGCGCGCTCGTGTTCTGGGCGATGAGCGAGGAGCCGATGACGGTCCCGTTCGGGTCCTTCAGGAGCGACCCGTTCGCGACCGCCGAGTCGGTCAGCTCGGCGATCCCGACGACGACCGCGGGATAGGCGACGCCCGAGGCGAAGATCGCGAGCACGAGGAAGATCACCGTCGCCCGCACGTGCTGGAGTCCTGTGTGGGTCGGGCGGGGGCGGCTCGGGCGCGAGAGGTCGGGCGGGGGAACGGCCGGTGATGGGGCCGGCACCGGGGTGCTCATAGGCCTCCCAGCGGCAGGAAGTGCGCCACGAACACGCCGACCATGTGGACCCACGGAAGGGTCTCGAGCCAGGCGAGCAGCAGGTAGATCAGCTTGATCCCCACGAACGCGCTGATGAGCCCCCCGAAGCCGTAGAGCAGAAGGTTGCGCCGCAGAAGGTCGATGGCGCTGCGCGGCCGGAACGGGATCCCGTAGAGCGCGAGCGGGATCAGGACCGGGATGATCACGGCGTTGAAGACGAGCGCGCTGATCACGGCAAGGTCCGGGTTCGAGAGACCGAGCACGTTGAGGATCGCGATCCCGGGGAGCGTACCGGCCCCCGCGGCGATGAACACCGCCGGAATGATCGCGAAGTACTTCGCGACGTCGTTCGTGATCGAGAAGGTCGTGAGCCCACCGCGCGTGATCAGCAGCTGCTTCCCGATCGAAACGACCTCGATGAGCTTCGTGGGGTCGCTGTCCAGGTCGACCATGTTGCCGGCCTCTTTCGCCGCGCTCGTCCCGCTGTTCATCGCGAGGCCTACATCGGCCCGTGCGAGGGCCGGCGCGTCGTTCGTACCGTCGCCGGTCATCGCGACCAGACGCCCCTGCGACTTCTCCCGCTGGATCAGGACGAGCTTCGCCTCGGGTTTCGCTTCCGCGACGAAATCGTCGACCCCGCTCTCCTTCGCGATCGCCGCGGCCGTGAGCCGGTTGTCCCCGGTGCACATGATCGTCCGGATGCCCATCGTCTTCAGCTCGCGGAGCCGGTCGCGGATCCCCGGCTTCACGACGTCCTTGAGGAAGACGAGGCCGACCGCCCGCTTCGCGCTCGAGATCGCGAGCGGGGTCATCCCCTGGCGCGAGGCCTCCTGGGCCTTGCGCCGGAGCTCGAGCGGGAGCAGCGCGCCGTACGATTCCATCGCCTGGAGCGACCCTTTCATCACCTCGCGGCCGTCGGGCAGGACGACCCCGCTCATCCGACGTTCGGCGGTGAACGGAAGCACCTTGAACTTCCCCGGCTCGAGCTTGCTCGGTTGCGCTCCACGACGGGCCGCGAGGCGGATGATCGACCGACCCTCGGGGGTCTCGTCGAGGCTCGAGCTCAGCATCGCTGCATCGAGGAGGTCGGCCATCGGCACCTCGGGCGCGGTGACGAACTGCACCGCGAGACGGTTGCCGACCGTGATCGTGCCGGTCTTGTCGAGGATGAGCACGTCGAGGTCGCCGGCCGCCTCCACCGCCTTCCCCGACTTCGCGATCACGTTCGCGCGGGCGACGCGGTTGATCCCCGAGATCCCGATCGCGGGGAGGAGCGCGCCGATCGTCGTCGGCATCAGGCAGACGAACAGCGCGACGATCGTCGCGATGTCGATGTAGATGATGTTGGTGAAGTCGGCGAGGAAGATGAACGTCACGACGACGCTGAACAGCGCGATCGTGAACGCGTAGAGGAGTACCCCGAGCGCGAGCTCGTTCGGGGTGCGGTCCCGCCCCTGGCCCTCGACGAGCCGGATGAGCCGGTCGAGGAACGACTCTCCGACCTCGGTCGTGACGCGCACCTGGATCGTCCCCTGGAGGACGCGGGTCCCGCCGAGGACGCTCGTCTTGTCCCCGCCGCTCTCACGCGTGACCGCCTCGGACTCCCCGGTCATCATCGACTCGTCGATCAGCGCCGCCCCGTGGGTCACGTCACCGTCCATCGGGATCGGTTCGCCCGGTTTGATCTCGACGGTGTCCCCCACGCGCAGCACGTCGGAGGCGACCCAGACGCGCGCGCCGTCGGGGCGGATCTGGCGGGCCCGGATCCCGCTCTTGATCTCGCGGAGGCTATCGGCCTGGGCCCGCCCCTGGGCTTCCGCGATCGCGTCGGAGAGATGGGCGAACCAGAGCGTGAGGAAGAGGATGATCGTGACCGCGAGGTAGTAGTCCGGGTTGTAGGTCCGGGCGATGTCCGGGAACCCTCGCGGGACGAGCGTGAGGACGACCAGGAGCAGGAACAGCAGGTAGACGCAGAACATCACCGGGTTGTGGACCTCGCGCCGGGGGTCGAAGCCGCGCAGCGACGCCGCGAAGACCTTCCGCCAGGACGTGTGCGGGACCTTGCGGACCGAGACGCGGGCCCCCGGCTCCATCTTCAGGTCGGCGGCCATTCTACATGCCTCCGAAGATCTGGGCGAGCGGGCCCATCGCGATGACGGGCAGGAAGAGCAGGGTCGTCGTGATGATCAGGAAGAGCGTGAGATAGATCGTGAACGTCCCGCTCGCGGTACGCAGGGTGCCCGAGCTCGGTGGGAGCGCTTCCTGGCGCGCAAAGAGGTCGGCGACCATCAGCATCGCCACCATCGGGATGTAGCGGCCGACCAGCATCACGAGCGCCCCGGTGATGTTGAAGAACGGGGTCGTGTCGTTGAATGCGCTCGTAGAGAGGGAGCTCCCGTTGTTGGCCGATTCGGAGGTGAACTCGTAGAGGACCGACGTGAAATTGTGCGAGGTCGCGCCGATCGTGGCGCCCCCCACATGAACGAAACCTCCCGCGATCGCGACCACGAACGGTAACAGGATCGTCGCCGGATGGATGAGGAGCGCGAGCGCCGCCCACTTCACCTGGGGGGTCCCGATCTTCTTCCCGAGGTACTCCGGGGTCCGGCCGACCATCAGGCCGGCCACGAAGATGCCGAGGATCGCGAACAGGAGCAGCATCCCGAAGCCGGTCCCGACCCCTCCTGGGGTGCTCTGGGTGAACATCCCGAACAGGAGCACGAGCTGACCGATCGGAGAAACGGAGCCGATCTGCAGATTGTTCGCCCCCACGTTCGAGAAGACGCTCACGACCTGGAACGTGGACGCTTCGGTCAGGGTGAAGCGGGTGTCCACGCCGACCGGATACCCGTTCGAAGGAGGGCCGAGCCCCGCGACGGTGGAGAGCGCCGGGTTGCTCACCGCCTGGAACGCGATGAACAGGGCGAGCGCCACCGCGAGGACGATGACGATCGTTCCGATGTACGGCCACGCTTCGTTCTTCTTGCGAACGATCTCCGCGAACGCGAACGGCGTCGCGAACGGGAACAGCAGCATGAGCCCGATCCCCCAGAGGTTCGTCAGCGCCGAGGGGTTGGCGATCGGGGAGGCCATGTTCGCGGAGTAGAACCCTCCGCCGTTCGAGCCGAGCAGCGACGCCGACTGGTAGCTCGCCACAGGTCCGAGGTAGATGGTCTGCGTGCCTCCGGCGAGGGGGTGCGCGATGACGTACGGGGTGAACGTTTCCGGCACCCCGAGGAGCACGAAGACGAGGGCTCCCAGGATCGCGAGCGGCAGCAGGAGCCGCGTCATCGAACGGGTCATGTCGACGTAGAAGTTGCCGAGCGTTCCGTCCTTGCGGACGAACCCGCGGACCATCGCCGCGACGACCGCGAGGCCGGTCGCCGGCGAGAGGAAGAGGGCGAGGGGCCAGGCGACCACGAGAGCGCCGAAGCTCATCTGGGATTCGTTCGTGAAGTGGGTGAAGTTGGTGTTCGTCGTGAAGCTCGACGCCGAATGGAACGCAAGGTCCCAGGTCATGCTCGGGATCTGGAGCGGGTTGAGCGGCGTCTGGGCCTGGTAGAACAGCCAGAGAAAGATGAACAGCAACATCGCGGCGTTGACGAGCAGGAGCGCGAGGATGTACTCGCGCGCCCGCATCTGGTGGCGCGGAGACGTCCCCAACAACCGGTAGATCGCCGTCTCAACCGGGGTGAGGAGGGTGTCGCCGAAGAGGGGCCGGTCCATGTACACGCGGCCGAGGTAGCTTCCGAACCAGGGTGCGATGGCCAGGGCGAGCCCGAGCACCACGAGGACGTCCCAGAGCGACTGGATCTCGAACGACATCGACCTCTTTCGTTAGAAACGCTCGGGGTGGATCATGCAGTAGACGAGGTAGAACGTCAGCGCGACGCAGATCAGCGTCAACGTCAGAAGTCCGAGGTTCTGGACCACCCAATCGAGCGAGCCCATGGTCGACTAAGGTCGTTGGACCCGGACCTGGTTATTTAGCCTCGATGGCCGAGCGGCAGCATCGCACGCCACGGCCGAAGGCTTATACCGCGCTCCCGGCGCCGGCACCGGCATCGTCCGTTCCGGGGTCCGGTGACTTCGCGGATCGCTTCCGGGCCTCGCGCGAAAGACGTCGCACGATCCGGCGCATCGACTGCTCGCGGCGCACTTCGGCGGCTTGGTACTGGACATCGCGGGTCTCCCGCGTGAGGAGGACCGCGACCCGACCGAGCGAGCTTCTCCCGGTGCGTCCCCGGCGCTGGATCGCCCGGATCTCGCTTGGCACGGACTCGAAGAAGACGACGAGGTCGACGTCCGGAACGTCGAGCCCCTCCTCCGCGACGCTGCTCGCGACGAGGATCGGGAACCGACCCTCCCGGAACGCGCTCAGGATCCGGCCCTGGTCCTTCTGGTTCATTCCCTTGTCGTCGGCATCGCGCGTGGCCTGCCCCACGAACCGCCCGGTGGTCCATCCCTGCAGCTCGAGGATCGACTGAATCGTCTGGATCGTGTCGCGATACTGCGCGAAGACGAGGATCCGGGGGGGATGCTCCCGCGGGCGGGCGAGGGTCTCACGAACCAGCTCGACCAAGGCGTCGAGCTTGGGGTGGGACGACTCCCGGGTGTTCCGAAGGAATGCTTCGGCCTCCTTCCGAGCTTGGGCGACCTCCGGGAGCTTCAGCACCGCGAGGTCCCCGCGGCTCGGCTTCTCCTTGTTCGCGAGCCGGTCGAGGTACTGGACGAAGGGGGAGATCCCCTGCGTCTCGAGCCGCTCCTCCGCGTGGTGAAGGTGGAGGAGGATGAGTTGGTGGAAGAGGGGCCCGAACCGTCGGACCATGGGCCCGGGACGTGCGAAGATCTCCGCCCGCAGCGCGATGAGGTCCTTCACCGAGATCGACCGGATCGGCTTCTTGCGGAGGTAGCCCATCTTCTGGAGCTTACGGGCCGTCGTATGGGCCGCGGTCTCGAGCAGCTCTCGGATCCGCTGAGCTTCGGGGGGAAGGTCGACCCAGCGGTACTCGACATCGATCGCCTGGACGTACTCCCGGACCCCGTCGTCCTCTCGTGTCCGCGCCTCGATCCGCTGGACCCCCAGGTGGCCGACGACCTCCTCGATCCGTTCGTCCTTGCCGCCGGGCGAGGCCGTGAGACCGAGGACCCGCCCCCCCGCGGGGCGCTCGATGCGATACTGGGCGGCGAGAGGAACGTACGCATACTTTCCGACGGCGTGATGGGCCTCGTCGAACACGATCAACTCCACGTCGGTCAACCGGTACCGGCCGGCGACGAGGTCGTTCACGACGATCTCGGGGGTCGCGAACACCACGTCGGCGGTATCCCAACCCCCTTCGCGCACCGGTCGCTTCACCGTGCCGGTGAATCGCGCGAATCGAAGCGGCGTGAGCCACCGGGAGAACGACTCGGCGTGCTGCTGGACGAGCGGACGGGTCGGCGCGACGACGAGCACCTTGCCGTCCGAGCGACGGAGCACCTCCGCAGCGAGAAGGGCCGCGATGACGGTCTTTCCGAGGCCCGTCGGCAACACCACGAGGAGGTCCTCGTCGAGCCCTACACGGGCAAGGTCGAGCTGGAACGGTAGAGCACGGACGACCCCGGGGCGGATCAGCGGGTGCACGATCCACCCCTCCGCCACTTCCCACGTTCCGGGGAGCGGCGGCGGATGGCTCCGGCCCACGGGCGGTTCCGGCGCGACCGGGCCGGTGCCGCCCGTGAAGTCATCGAGGAGACGCTGTCGGGGCACCGTTCGAGACCTCGGCGGTCGCAGCGAGCGGCCCGTCTAAGCGGCTTTGCCCCCGCGCCTCACCGGTTCAAAGGAACCGGATGTCGGCGGGGAGGGCTCCCGCGTACTCGCGGAATCCTGCCGGCCACGCCGTCGGGTCGAACCCCTTCTGGGCGAGGAACGCCGTCAGCCAGCGCTCGAGGCCGATCCCCGTGCAACCGGACCAGAGCTCCCCCTTCTGCGCCTTGATCGAGAACGCCTTGGTGTACTTGTCCCCGACGATCGATAGGTTCTGGAACTCGAGCCACTCGGACTGCTCGCGGCTTCCGCGGTACGGGAGATACGCCTCGAAGTCGATCGTCCCCTTGATGCGGGCGTCCGCGTCCTCGACCCCGAGCTTGCCGCTCTGCTGCATGTAGAACGGCGTCACCCACGCCGTCCTCCACTCGAGCTCGAGGAGGTCGTCGAAAATGTGCGTGTACCGTGCGAGAAGCTTCTCGCGGAGCGCGACGAGCTCCTCGGGGGGACCCAGGTAGACGGGCTCGATCCGGTGGAACTCGTCGACGCGTTCCAGCCCGTGCCGACCGCCGCTTTCGTACCGGTTCGAGACCGCCGCCTTATCGAAGATCTTGAGCGGAAGGCTCTCGGTCGCCAGCGTTCGTCCCGAAAGCCACCAGTACGTGGTGGGGCACTGGGCGTAGCAGGAGACCGCCGTCGGGTGCGAGACCATCCGGACGAGCTCCTCTTCGGGAACCTGGCGCGTGATCTTCACGAGGTCGGTGAACCGTTCCCACGCCGCGGGGTCCCGGGTCTTCGGTTCGGCGACGTAGTAGAACTCCCCGGGGAGACCTTCGAGATGCCCTGTCTTGAGGAGGGTCTCGAACGAGTCGTGATGCGGTTGGACGACCTCCTGGAACCCGAGCGGCCGAAGGACCTCCTCCGTGGCGATCCGTTCCATCGTCCGCAGCAGGTGGGCCGCGGAGGGCCCCAGGAACCATTTCCCCTTCGTCGGCCCGGAGCGCACCCAGTGGCGCTTCAGCATCTCCTCGGTCGGGTCCCCACGGAAGAGCGGCTCCCGGAGCGGGCTCGCGGAGAGCAGGGACCAGAACTGCTCCTTCCCCTCGTACGCCTGTCGGCGCACCTTCTCCTGGACGAGCGTGACCGTGCGGTCCATCCAGTTGTCCCGAAGGCCCTCTTCCGAAAGGTTCGTGAGGGACAGGGTCGCGACGGTCCCTTCGATGGTCAGGTGGTGCGGGATCGGAAGCGTCACGGCCCCTCGAGGGGCGGCGTCGAGGGGGAACTCGGTCCGGTAGCGGACCGCGACGAACGACCGGACCCCGACCTTCGCGGACCGACCGAGCTCGTCCCCCAACCGGCGCACGAACGCGAGCAACGTCTGGTGCGGTCGGGGCCCGGAGGACTCGAAGAGGACCGACAGCGTCTCGCCCGCCAGGTGCCACTCGACGAGCGTCCCCTGTCCGCGGTCCCCGATCGTGTGGGCGATCGCCTCGTTCGCGACGCGGGGAACGACCTCGTCGAGGCGCACGGTCGTGGGCGGTGAGGAGCTCAGGGTCAGCTCGGCCTCGAGGCGATGCTCCATCGGGCCGACGACCGATGCGCGGGTTATAACCCTCGACGCCGGAGGACGGGACCCCGACATGCGACGCGGGGCGCCACGACCCCCGCGTGAGGCACGCTTTTAGCGGCGCGCCCCTCGTCGGCCCCGAGGAGTCGGCATGCCAGCAGCAGCAGAGCAATTCGGGCACTTCATCAACGGAAAGTGGGTCGTTCCGGCCGGCGCCCGGCGGTTCGAGACGGTCAATCCGGCAACGGGCGCGGTCGTGGGCTCGTTCGTCGCCGGAACGGCGGACGACGCGACGGCCGCGGTCGCAGCCGCGTCGAACGCATTCCCCGCGTGGCGCGACACTCCGGCTCCGAAGCGGGGCGACATCCTGCTCGAGGTGTCGCGACGGATGCGGGACGCGAAGCCCACCCTCGGCCGGATCGTCACGCAGGAGATGGGCAAGGTGATCAGCGAGGGACTCGGAGACGTCCAGGAGGCGATCGATTTCATCGAGTACATGGCCGGGGAAGGCCGGCGCCTCGCGGGAGAGACGGTTCCCTCCGAGCTTCGCTCCAAGTTCTGCCTTACCGTGCGGCAACCGAAGGGGGTCGTCGTCTGCATCACCCCCTGGAACTTCCCGACCGCGATCCCGAACTGGAAGATCGCGGCGGCGCTCATCACCGGCAACACGGTCGTCTTCAAGCCGGCGTCCAACACCGCCCGGTGCGGCGCGGAGGTCGTCAAGCTCTACGAGGCGGCGGGGGTGCCGCCGGGGGTGCTCAACTTCGTCACGGGGTCGGGCAGCGTCGTGGGGAACGCGCTCGTCGCGGACCCGCGCGTCCGGACCGTGTCGTTCACCGGGGGCGTGGAAACCGGTCGTGATGTCTACGTGCGGGGCGCCCAGGGCCTCAAGATGGTCCACCTCGAGCTCGGCGGAAAGAACCCGGTGATCCTGATGGACGACGCGGACCTCCCGCTTGCGCTCGAGGGCGTTCTGTTCGGCGCGTTCGGGACCGCGGGCCAGCGGTGCACGGCGACGAGCCGCCTCATCCTCCACACGAAGGTCTATGACGAGTTCCTGCGCATGCTCACCGATCGCCTCGCCCGGTTCACGGTCGGCGACCCCCTCGACCCCGCGACCGGAATGGGACCCGTCGCCTCCGCCGACCAGGAGCGGAAGATCCTCGAGTACATCGCGCTCGGAACGAAGGAAGCGACGTTGCGGCACGGGGGACACAAGCTCACCGGGGGTGCGTACGACCGCGGGTTCTTCCTCGAGCCGACGATCTTCGAGACGAAGCACGGGACCCGGATCTCCAAGGAGGAGATCTTCGGGCCGGTGCTCTCCGTCATTCGAGTGGCCGACTACGCGGAGGCGGTACGCGTCGCCAACGACGTCGACTACGGTCTCTCGTCGTCGATCTACACCCGGGACGTGAATCGGGCGTTCGCGGCGATCCACGACCTCGAGGCCGGCATCACCTACATCAACGCGCCGACGATCGGCGCGGAGGTCCAGCTCCCGTTCGGGGGGATCAAGAACACCGGCAACGGCGGTCGCGAGGCGGGGAGCGTCGCGATCGAGGAGTTCACCGAGATCAAGACGGTCTTCGTCGACTTCTCGGCGAAGCTCCAAAAGGCCCAGATCGATACCGGCACGGCGGCATGACCCCGTACCGAGCGACCGACGAACAGCTCGACCGGGAGATCGCCGCGGTCGAGCAGATCGCCCGGGTCCGCCTGCGCCGGGCGACGGCAGAGCTCCGCGACCTCGACCGAGACCTCCGGGAACTCCGCAAGGAGCGCGCCCGTCGGACCGCGCGGGCGACCGAGCTGGCCCCGACGGAGTCGTCCGTCGCGTCGGAGGTCTAGGGCGGCCGTCAGAACGGCCCGGCGTGTGCCGGGTTGTCGAAGTTCGTGAGCAGCATCTGGCCCCGTGGCTTCGGCCGGCCGACCGGGGCGATGAGGGGGTCCTCCTCGAGGGCAGGCATCGTCTCGGAGATCGGCACGTCGACGATGATCTCCCGCGTCCGGCCGCCGCGTCCGCGCGAGACGATCGTCGCCCGGATCAGACCGAGCGACTCGAGCTCCGAGACGTAGTTCGAGATCGACCGCGCGTGCAGGGGTTGGAGGCCGAGGCGCTCGGCGAGCCGACGGTAGCTGTCGTACACCTCGCCCGTGAGCACGCCGGTACGGCGCCGCTCGAACGACTGCAGGATCGCGTACAGGAGGACCTTGCAGTGCGGCGGGAGCGTCCGGCAGCAGTCGATGATGATGTCCTGCTCGAGACGGTTCTTCGCCTTCACGACGTGGTCGGGCGTGATCCGCTTCGCGTGGTCGCGTTCGGCCATCTCCGCGGCGAGGCGGAGGAGGGCGAGGGCGCGCCGCGCGTCGCCGTTCTCGAGGGCCGCGTACGCGGCACATCGTTCGATCACGCCGGGGTCGACGACCCCGTCCCGGAACGCTTCGCGGGCGCGGTCGCGCAGGATGTCCTGAAGCTGGGTCGCGTCGTACGGCGGGAAGAGGATCTTCTCCTCGTTGAGACGGCTGCGGACCCGCGCGTCGAGATGGTTCGTGAACTTGAGGTCGTTCGAGACGCCGATGATCGCGAGCCGTGCGACCTCGAGCTCGGTGTTGATCTGGCTCAACGTGTACAGCACGTTGTCGCCGCTGCGCGCCACGAGGCGGTCGACCTCGTCCAGGACCAGGAGCAGGATCCCCTCACGCGCGTCCATGAGGCGTCGCATCCCGGCCTGGACGCGGTCGAGCGACCAGCCCGTCGGGATCCGTTCGGCCTCGGTCTTCGCGAACGTGTTGGCGATCGTCTGAAGCAGGCTGTACGGGGTGTCGATGTTCCCGCAGTTGACCGTGACGAACGAGACCTGAGCGGCGAGGTCGGTGCGCCGAAGGATGTCCTGACGGAGCTGTGCGACGACCGCGGTCTTGCCGGTCCCGATCTTTCCGTAGATGAGGAGGTTCGAGGGAAGGTCGCCCCGCAGCGCGGGCGCGAGGATCTCGGCGACCTGACGGAGCTGCTGCTCGCGGTGCGGGAGTCGGCTCGGGACGTACGAGTCCCGCAGGACCTCTCGGCTTCCGCGGAACAGTTCGCTCTTCGAGGAGACGATCGCGTCCAGCAGGGCTCCCGCCGAGGTCGGGGGTGTCCCGGGCGCGGACGTCGACGGGACCGGCACCGGTCCCGGCGCGCCGTTCGCGCCCGGGTGGCGGTCGCTGACGGGGGCGACCGCCGGATTCGTCGCGTGGCTGGAGTCGAGGGGTTCCGGAGCGTCTACCGGCCGGTCTTCGTTAGCGGATGACACCGTCGAAACCTACCCGGGCCTCGGGCGGCGGTTGCGAAGGGCGCGAGCCATATCTACCTTTTGCCGGTTTCGGCGCCGGAACGCGCACCGGCCGCGTCGGAGCGCGTCGAACCGCGGCCGGCGCCCGCGTTCGCTCGACCGAATCCATTTGAAGGGGTTCCGCTGTCGTTGCGACGATGTCCGAATACCCCTCGGAGGGCACCTCCGCCCACCCGCCGGTCGAGAATTCGCTCTCGGTGCCGTTCCTGATCGCCGCGTCGCTGCTCTGCGGGGCCGGTCTCTTCGGGATGGCACTGTGGCTGGTGACGTTCAACTGGCTCTACTTCGCCTCGCTCATCCCGTTGATCGGCGGCGCCCTCATGCTGTTCACCCGGGGCACGGGTTCCGACCGGGCCTAACGGCAGGCTCTCGGGATGCCGCACGCGCCCGACCCTTCCGCACCGATCGTCATCGTCAAGCTCGGCGGGAGCGTGATCACGCGGAAGCGCGAGGTCGAGAAGCTGCGGCCGAAGGTGCTCGCACGCCTCACCCGCGAGATCGCCGACGTCCACGACCACCGGGTCGTGCTGCTCCACGGTGCGGGTTCGTTCGGTCATCCGGGGGCGAAACGGTTCGGTCTCGCCGTGCCGCCGGAAGAAGGGACCTCGGGTGCCGAACGCGCGCGGGGCGCGGCGATCGTCGCTTCCGAGGTCCGTCGCCTGCACCTGGTCGTCCTGCGCGAGCTCGTCCGGGCGGGGGGCTCCGGCTTTTCGGTCCCGATGTCGACCCACGCGCGGAACCGGGCCGGGGCTCTGGCCGCGCTCGACCCGACCCCCGTACGGGCGGCGCTGACGGGAGGATTCCTTCCCGTCTCCTTCGGGGACGTGGTGGCCGACGAGCTCTGGGGCTCCTCGATCCTCAGCGCCGACACGATCGCCGTCGCGCTCGCACCGGCCCTTGGAGCGCGAAGGGTCGTCTTCGTGAGCGACGTGGAGGGGGTCCTCGAAGGGCCGCCCGGAGGCAAGAGGTCGGTCGTGCGGGAGGTGACGGCCGACACGGTCGCGAACCTGCGTCCGGCCCCGGGCGCCCCCGACGTCACCGGCGGCATCCGGGGGAAGGCGGCGGCGATGCGGGCGATCGCGGCCGCCGGCGCGGACGCAGGTCTTATTAGCGGATTGTCGGATGGAGCGGTCGCTCGGGCGATCCGGGGCGACGTGGGGTACGGGAGCTGGGCTCGTGCGCGATCCTCCTGACCCGTCGGAATCGGGAGGTCTGGACTTGAGCCATCGGAAGGCCGAGCACGTCAAGGTCGTCCTCGGCAAGGACGTCGAAGGACGCTATCGGTACTGGAACGACGTACAGCTGGTGCACCGGGCGCTCCCGGAGCTCGACTTCGAGGAGATCGACCCCTCGGTCACGCTGCTGGGCCACCGGCTTTCCGCGCCGATCGTGATCACCGGCATGACCGGGGGGTTCCCGGATGCGGTCAAGATCAACGACAACCTCGCCCGGGCGGCCGCGCAGGTCGGCATCGCGATGGGGGTCGGCAGCGAGCGCGCCGCGATCCTGAAGGGCCAGTACCCCGAGAGCTACGCCTGCGTCGCGCGGCACGCGGTGCCCCTCAAGTTCGCGAACATCGGCGCTCCCCAGATCATCCCTCAGAAGCCCGGCGACCGGGTGGTCGGGGCCGCCGACGTCCGGGCGGCGATGGACCTGATCCACGCCGACGTCCTCGCGATCCACCTGAACTTCCTCCAGGAGATGGTCCAACCGGAAGGAGACCGCCGCGCGAAAGGGTGCCTCGCCCGGATCGGCGAGCTCGCCGCCGAGTTCCCCGTCCTGGTGAAGGAGACCGGGGCGGGTATCTCCCGGGAGGTCGCCGAGCAGCTGCGGGACCGGTCGGTCAAGGCGTTCGACGTGAGCGGAACGGGAGGGACCTCGTTCGCCGCCGTCGAGTACTACCGGGCGGTCGACCAGGGAGCGGATCGGGAGGCCCGGGTCGGCAAGACGTTCTGGGATTGGGGGATCCCGTCCCCGGTGTCGGTCCTGGAGCTCGTTCCGCTCGGGCTCCCGGTGATCGCGAGCGGCGGAGTGCGATCCGGGCTCGACGTCGCTCGGGCCGTCGCGCTCGGCGCGACGGCGGCGGGAACCGCGGGCGGCGTCCTGAAGGCCGCATCGACCGACTTCGAGGCGACCCGCCGGGAGCTCGAGACCCTGGTGCACGAGTTCAAGGTCGCCATGTTCCTCACGGGGTCGAGAACGGTCGCCGAGCTGCAGAAAGCTCCGTACCTCCTCACCGGGGAGACTCGCCTGTGGCGCGGTCGCTAACGGGGACGACCCCCGAAGAGATCCACCGGGCGAAGCTCGCCGGAATGCGGTCCGGCCGCCCGGGACCTCTCCCCTCCAACGTGGACTGGATCGCGGGGCTCCCGCCGGACGACCGCGCCCGGTACGACGGCGTGGTCCGTCGCAAGCCGTCCCGCACCCTTTCCGGTGTCGCGATCGTGGCCGTGATGACCGCCCCCGCACGGTGCCCCCACGGGCAGTGCACCTACTGTCCGGGCGGCCTCGCGAACGGCAGCCCCCAAAGCTACACGGGAGAAGAACCGTCGGCGCTGCGCGGAGCGCAGTTTCACTGGGACTCGCGCGCGATCGCCCGGAACCGGATCGCGACCCTCGAGGAGATCGGCCACCCGACCTCGAAGGTCGAGGTGATCGTGATGGGAGGCACGTTTCCATCTCGCCCGCGGGCGTACCAGGAAGAAGTGCTGCGCGGAGTGTACGACGGCCTCAACGGCACGTCGTCGCTCTCGCTGGCCGACGCCCAGGCGCAGAACGAGGTCGCCCCCCACCGGATGGTCGGCCTCACCGTGGAGACCCGCCCGGACTGGTGCGACGGCCGGGTCCTCCCGTTCCTGCTCGACGCCGGGGTGACGCGGGTCGAGGTCGGTGTCGAGTGCCTGCACGACGACGTCCTCGCGGCGGTCGGACGGGCCCACTCGACGACGGACGTCGCGCGCGCGACCCGGGAAGCGCGCGACCGGGGGCTGAAGGTCTGCTACCACCTGATGCTCGGGCTCCCTGGCATGACCCCCGAGTCGGACCTTGCCGATTTCGAACGGCTGTGGGACGAGAGCGACTATCGCCCCGACCTCCTCAAGATCTATCCGACCCTCGTGATCCCCGGCACCGCCCTCTACGACGACTGGAAGGCGGGCCGGTATGCGCCGTACGACACTGCGACCGCCGCGGCCCTGATCGCACGCCTGAAGCGGCGGCTCCCCCCGTGGGTCCGGATCCAACGGATCCAGCGGGATATCCCGGCCCGCCTCATCGCCGCCGGGGTCCGGGCGAGCAACGTCCGGCAGAAGGCTCTCGAGATCCTGCGCGCGGAGGGGGCCCACTGCCGATGCCTGCGGTGCCGGGAGGCCGGTCGGAAGGCGACCCCGCCGTTCGACGCCTTCGAACTCCACGAGACCGAGTACGCCGCCGCCGGCGGCCACGAGACGTTCTTCGTCTTCGAGGAGACGACCACGGACACGGTCGCGGGATTCCTGCGGCTCCGCTTCCCGTCGGACGCGACGGTCGGTGGCCTCGACGCACCGGTCGTCCGGGAGCTGAAGGTCGTCGGTAGCGAGGTTCCGGTCGGACAGGAAGGCTCCCGGGCGAGCGACTACCAGCACCGGGGCTTCGGTGGCCGCCTGATGGACGCGGCCGAGGAGCGGGTCCGCGCCCGGGGGTACGACCGGGTGTACGTCACGAGCGCGGTCGGTACCCGGGAGTACTACCGCCGTCGCGGATACGAGCGAGTGGGCCCGCACATGGCGAAGAGCGTTTTCGCCGGACACAACTCCTGACGGGCCGCCCCGGGGATTCTCGCCGCGCCGCTCGCGCAACCCTTAAACCCACCCCTGGCTCGGCCGACCGAAGGGACCCTCATGGCCCGCAATATCCAGGTTGAGCCGCTGCGCACCGTCCATATCGAGGAGCAGGACATCGAGCTCGTCGAGCGCAAGGGGCTCGGGCACCCGGATTCGATCGCCGACGGGGTCTCCGAATCGGTGAGCCGCGCGCTCAGCCGGATGTACCTCGACGAGTTCGGGAAGATCCTGCACCACAACACCGACGAGACCCAGGTCGTCGGCGGGGGCTCCGAACCGAAGTTCGGCGGGGGCCGCGTCACGAGCCCGATCTACATCCTCCTCGTCGGTCGCGCGACGACCGAGGTGAACGGGGAGAAGCTTCCGTACCGGGACGTCGCGGTCGAAGCCGCCAAGAAGTACGTCCAGTCGGTCTGCGCCCACATCGACATCGACCATCACGTCGAGTTCGACTGCAAGATCGGCCAGGGGTCGGTCGACCTGCGCGGGGTCTTCGAGCAGAAGGCGGTCCTGTCGAACGACACGTCGTTCGGGGTCGGGTTCGCCCCGCTCTCCGATACGGAGCGGCTGGTGCTCGAGAGCGAGCGGTTCCTCACCCTGAAGCTCAAGAAGAAGCTCCCGGCGCTCGGCGAGGACGTGAAGGTGATGGGGTACCGCCACGAGGATGCGATCCATCTCACGGTCGCCGCGGCCCTCGTCGACAGCGAGGTGAAGGATGCGAAGGAGTACGCTTCCGTGTGCGAGGAGGTCCATGACACCCTCGCCGACCAGGCGGCGAAGCTCACCCGCCGCGACGTCACGATCGACGTCAACACGGCCGACGACCCCGAGCTCGGCCGCTATTATCTGACCGTGACGGGCTGCTCGATGGAGGCCGGCGACGACGGGTCGGTCGGGCGCGGCAACCGCGCGAACGGACTGATCACGCCATGCCGTCCGATGAGCCTCGAAGCTTCCGCCGGGAAGAACCCGGTCAACCACGTCGGCAAGATCTACAACCTGCTTGGCAACCTCATCGCGAACGACATCGTGAAGGAGGCCGGCGGCGACGTCCGCGAGGTCCACGTGCGGATCCTTTCGCAGATCGGCAAACCGGTCGACCAACCCCAGGTCGCCAGCATCCAGATCCTGCCCGCGGACGGCGTCAAGCTCGCGAAAGTGAAGCCGAACGCCGACGCGGTCGCGCAGAAGTGGTTCGACGACATCGACTCGATCCCCCGGCGCCTGCTGACCGGCAAGCTATCGGTCTTCTAGGCTTCCGACCCCTCAGGGTCGCCGTGCGCGTCTACGTCGAGTCCTACGGCTGCTCCCAGAACCAAGGGGAAGGCGCCGGCATCGCCCGCGACCTCGCCTCCCGGGGCCACGAGCTGACGGCCGGCCCGAACGGGGCGGACGTGGGGATCCTCGTCACGTGCGGGGTGATCGGGCCGACGGAGGCTCGGATGGTGCGGCGCTGGCAGGCGATCTCCGAGCGGGTCCCCCGTGTCGTCGTCACCGGGTGTCTCGTGCCCCTGCGCACCGACCTTCTCGCGGGGCCGGGTCGACCGCGGACGACGTTCGTACCGATCCGAGAGCAGGCGCACCTGCCGGCGCTGCTCGATTCCTGGGCCCCCGACGTCCCGGTGGCGCCGTTGGCCGACCCCACCCCGGAAGCCCCCGCACGACCGACCCTGGTCGAGGAAGTGATCATCGCGCAGGGGTGCACGAGCGGGTGCACGTATTGCTACAGTCGGCTGGCCCGGGGCCGCCTCGCTAGCGTGTCGCTCCCCGAGGTCGTCGCGCGCGTGCGCGCCGCGGTCGGTCGGGGGGTTCGGGAGATCCGGCTCACGGGCCTCGATACGGCGGTCTGGGGAGAGGACCTGTCGGGACCCGAGCGGCTCCCGGACCTGGTCCGTGCAACGGCGGCCGCGGCCGGGGGGGCCCGTGTCCGCGTGGGCATGATGAGCCCTCAGAGCCTCGCACCGTGCTTCGAGGGATACCTCGACGCGCTCGTCGCCCCGTCCGTCTATCGGTTCCTGCACCTTCCGATGCAGAGCGGCGCGGACCGCGTCCTCGAGGCGATGCGTCGGGGGTACCGGGCCGACGACGTGCGTCGTCTGGTCGCCCGCGCCCGCGGGCGCTTCCCCGACCTCCATCTCGCGACCGACGTTCTCGTCGGGTTCCCGGGCGAGACGGACGCAGAGTTCCGGGCGACCCAGGAGCTGCTCGAGGAGCTGGGTCCCGAGACCGTCAATGTGACGCGATTTTCGCCCCGACCGGGAACCCCCGCCGCGCGCCTTCCCCCGCTGCCGCCCCGGGTTGCCAAGCGGCGCTCCCGGGAGGTGGCACTGCTGCGGCAGCGCATCGCCCGCACGCGTCTCGAGCGGTGGATCGGCACCCGGTCACTCGGCCGGGTGCTGGAATACGGGCCGGGGTCGAGCTCGGTCGCGCGACTCGGGAACTATCTGCCGGTGGTGCTCGACCACCGACCCCCGCTTGGAGACGACGTGGAGGTCCGTGTGGAGGGCGCCCGGTCGACCTACCTTCTCGGCTCGGCCGCCTAGTGCCGTTCTAAATACCCGACCCGCCCCTATTTCGACGGTTCGGCGCTCCCCCGGGCAGCGCCGACGGAGGATTCGCTGACGGCCCTTACCAGCGTCGAGCTCACCGTCCTCGCGATCGTCGTGATCCTCGCGGTCGTCGTCGCCGGGCTCCTGTTCTACATGCTCCGCCGATTGAGGACCCGCAAGAGGCGGATCCTCGGCGAGCTCGACGACCGTCCCGAGCTCAACCACGACCGCGCGTTCAACCGGCTCGCGATGGCGCGCCGGGAGGCGCAGATCCTCGCCCGCCAGGGGCTCGACGTGCACCGCGCGGAGGAGCTGATCGCCGACTCCCAGGCGGCCTTCGACAACCGCCAGTTCGACCAGGCGTACCGCTCCGCCCAGTCCGCCCACGAAGCGCTCGTGAACGCGCGACGCCAGGGAACGACCGGATCCGGTGCCTCGGCTCCGGCGACCCCGCTGAACTCCGCCGCCCCGGGCGCGGGAGCCCGAGACCCTTCCGGCACGACCCCCGCTCGGGCGACGACGGCCGCGTCGCCCGCCACGACTCCTGCGATCCCGAAGAACCGTGCGGAGTCCCAGTTCCAGATCCGGCTCCTCGGGGACGAGCTCGCCGGCCTACCGACCCGTCGCGCCCAGGACCACACCGCGGCCGAGGCCCGTGCGTTCAAGACCCAGGCCTCGAGCGCGTTCGAGCGGGGCGACTACACGAACGCGTTTCGACTCGCGTTGCGGGGCCGCCGGACCCTCGGTTCGACCGTGGAGAGCCTGCCTCCCGTGGGAGGGCCCGGTCCGGCGACACCGGGTCCGGCGAACGCCCCTCCCGGGGTCTCCGACCCGACCCAGGCCGCGGAGGCGGCCGCCGGGGCCGAGCGGTGCCCTGATTGCGGATACCCCGCACTTGCCGGAGACGCGTTCTGTCGAGGATGCGGCCGGCCCCGGACCCCAATGACCTGTCCGAGCTGCGGCGCCCCGCGGGCGGGAGACGAACCGTTCTGCGGTCGCTGCGGCGCCCGGTTCGCGTAGCAGTGCCCCCGGTCACGAACCGGCAGCGACCCAGTCGTCGAGCCGACGCTGGGTCCGGGCTTCGTGAAGGAGGGCGCTCGCCGAGAGCCACCGCGAGAGCGGGATCGCGAACGACTCCCGGATCCGCTCCGACAGCTCCGCGAGCGACGCGGCCTTTTCCGGAGGGTGCGCGAGGGCGGCGCGCACATGCTCTCGAACGTTCCAGACACCGAG
>Ga0335078_10003088_pt1 | contig 24874 bp, 25 predicted proteins | sample Lox_Sample_32_FD_206711 | JGI IMG/M metagenome (GOLD analysis project Ga0335078, IMG submission 206711) | Soil microbial communities from Loxahatchee National Wildlife Refuge, Florida, United States - Lox_Sample_3.2 | ecosystem: Environmental > Terrestrial > Soil > Wetlands | place: USA... | reverse complement strand
TTCCATTCGTAAAGCTTACCACCAACTTTGTTGGTGGTCAACAAGGTGTGGGGTTTGCAACCCCACGCCCACCACCGACTAAAGTCGGTGGATTCGCGGACATTGATGCTTTTTAATGCTCCACAATCACAATTCTCATATCAAATATAACTCAACAAACAGGCTTATTCAATATTATTTTAGCGGAGTTTTAGGTAAATAATTTGGAATTTAAGATTAGAAGCAAACCTCCCCTGCCCCTCCTTATTAATGAGGGAATAATAACTACGGTTAAGCCCGACGCTGTTATAACGGTTTTTGTTCTTTATTCTTGGTTTTTTCCCTTAATTCAGCCTTGTATTTCTCCCTTATAAAAAGCAGGATTACTCCCGGGCCGAAGGACCAGACCATGACCACAAGCCCGAAGGCAACTCCCATGCCTGTGCTTATGCCGGCAAAACAGCCGCGCTTGCTCACAGTCAAATGCATGAATACGGCAGGCAGCAATTCCAGCAGGCTGCCTGCAATGAGCGTTGATATTAAATTCCTGAAAATGCTGTATTTGTCCTTATTAATAACCAGGGGTAAAAATAAAATGCGCCAGAGAATCCATAATACGATGACGGGCCATGCAAATCCCATGTCGTTAAACCGCTTTTCGGTAATGGAATTATTGCCAAATTCAATTGCAGCCGCGAGAAAGCCGTAGACAAGAAACGCCATCATAATTGCGGCCATTGCTATCGGGATAATCACCAGGAATTTGTGCTTCGGCCTTTGCAAATCTATCCTGCCTGTGCTGATAATGAATATAAACTGTGAAAAAACTGTGACTACAAACAGGATTATCGTCAGGAGTATGTAAAAAAACGGGTCCTCATTCGGCCTGTAAAGCCTGAATGCTGTAAGCCCCCAAAAACACATAAGTATAAGCAGGTAAAGAATCAGGAAAACCCGGTTTAATTTTTTCATATTAAGGCAATTCTCCCATATACTTCTGCACTTGTAGAGAGGCGGCTTGCTGCCTCTCGTTATTGCGGTGTAAAGGAGCGCTTGAGCTCCATCCATCGTTGTTCTGTTTTACAGCGTTTGAGCTCCAGTGGCGGTCAAGCCCGCCGCTGCTATAAAGGTTTTTGTTCCTTATTCCCGGCTTTTTCCCTTAATTCCGCCTTGTATTTTTCCCTTATAAAAAGAAAGATTACTCCCGGACCGAATGACCAGAGCATGACAATAAGCCCAAATGAAATTGCAATGCCTGTATACATACCCGCAAAACAATTATTCCGTTTGCTTGTAACCAAATGCATTAATACAGCAGGCAACAGTTCCAGCATGCTGCCGGCAATGAGCGTTATTATTAAATTTTTAAAAGTCGTATATTTTTCGGCATTTTTCAGCCACTGAAAAAAAACGATTCCCCAGGCAATCCATAATGCAAAAATAACCCCCCAGAAACCCATATTATTATCGAAAAATGACAGGCTCCCATTAAAAAATTCAGTTACAGCTAAAGTAAGGCCGTAAACCAGAAACGCCAGCGCTATCGCAGCAACTGCTATCGGAATAAGTACCAGGAATTTATTTTTAGGCCTTTGCAGGTCAATTTTGCCGGTGCTGAATATAAATAATACCTGGCTTATAATGGTAATTATAAATACAAATACCGTCCAAAAAAGCCTGCCATGCAGCCCTTGAAAGAACGCGAGCCATGAGGGGATATCTGTTGAATAAGCAAAACCAAAAAGGCCTAAAAGTATAAACAAATACAGTGCCAAAAATACCCAATTTAAGATTTTCATATCAGAGCAAACCTCCCTGTCCCTCTTTGTTAATAATGGCAAAAAAACTACTTTGCCACGAAATTAAAGCTTATGTCCAGGGCCTTGGGCGAGTGGGTAATGGAGCCTATTGATATATAATCCACTTTCCTTTTCGCGAGTTCCTTAATATTATCCAGGTTCACGCCGCCTGAAACCTCCACCTTTACTTTGCCCTTTATTTTTTCCATTGCCCTGTCAATCATTTCAGGCGTCATGTTATCCAGCATTATTATATCCGGCTTTGCCTCGAGCGCCTCGTCAAGCAAAAGCATGTCGTCTATTTCTATCTCGACCTTCATGTTTTTCGGTATCCACCTGCGTATGTTCCTTGTAGCTTCCCTTATATCCACGACCTGTAAATGGTTGTCTTTTATAAGCACGGCGTCATACAGTCCCATCCTGTGGTTCTGTCCGCCGCCTGTCACTACCGCGTATTTTTCAAATACCCTTAACCCCGGAGTTGTTTTCCTGGTATCGAGTATTGTCACTCCGTACGGCTTTGCCACGTCCACGAACTTTTTCGTGTATGTCGCTATTCCGGACATCCGCTGCAGGAAATTCAGCGCTGTCCGCTCGCCTGCAAGTATTGCCCTGGCGCTGCCCTTGACCACGGCCAGCACGTCGCCGTGGTGCATTTCCTGCCCGTCTTTTTTCTTTATATATACTTTTGCATCCCTGTCCAGTTTTTCAAAAATCATTTTTACTATGGGCATGCCGCATACTATGCCGTCGTCTTTTGCGCCAAACTCGCCTATTGCCTTTGTAACCGCAGGCACAGTCACCTCGGTAGTGATGTCCACGTCGCCTATGTCCTCTTTCAGGGCATAGTCGATCATAAAGGCAATCTCTTTTTTATGTTTTTTAAGCATATTATTCATATCTCAACCTTTCAGGTTTTCCATCTGTTTTTTAATCTTTGCTATTTCTTCGATATAAGCCTGCTTTTTCGTTGTTTCTTCCTCTACAAGCTTCTTGCCTGCGTTTTCAATGAACTTCGGGTTAGCGAGCTTGTTTTCAATCCCGCCTATCACTTTTTCAAGCTCAGTTATCCTTTTTTCCTTGTTTTTGGTTATTGCTTCAGTGTTCTTCAGGGCGCTCCTTTTTATTCCTACCTGGCCCAGTATTTCCGCTTTTGCGCCGATAACATCCGACAGTATAAACTCGGCCTCGCTGCCTTTTTCCAGAATCTCCGCTGTTTTAGCCAGCAGTTTTATTATTTCCCCGTATTTCTTGTGCATGTCGTCTTTTTTTGCCTGCTTTATATAAACATCGGTTTTCTCTGCCGGGGATATCTCATACTCTCCTCTCAAGTTCCTTATGGTATAAATGTATTTTTGCAGATTGTCCATTTCCATGAGCTCTGTTTCGGCAATCTCATATGCAGAATTGTATGCCGGCCATTTTTCTGTCATTATGCTGTCTTTTTTCCCGCTCAGCGGCGCGCTCTGGTAAATCTCCTCGGTAATAAAAGGCATTATCGGGTGCATCATTATGAGCGTGTTTTTCAGCACAAGCGCCAGCACGTTCTGGACCGTGTTCTTGTACTTGTTGTCCGGCGCGTTCAGCTCTATCTTTGATATCTCTATGTACCAGTCGCAGAAAGTGTGCCAGAAAAACTCGTAAAGCGAGACTGCCGCGTCGGAAAACCTGTACTTTTCCATGTCCTCTGTTATGCGCTTTATAAGGTTGTTCATTTCCGACAAGATCCACTTTTCCGGCAACTTAAGCTCTTTTATTTTTGAAGACGGGTTCATTTCCGTCATTCCCGCCAGGTTTGTTATTGCGAATTTCGACGCGTTCCAGACCTTGTTCATGAAGTTATGGTTGCCTTTCAGCCTTTCCTCGCTGAAGGATATGTACCTTGTCTGTGTTTCGAGCGCGGTCAGGGTAAAGCGCAGGGCGTCTGTCGAGTAGTTGCCCATGACATCCAGCGGGTCCACCACATTGCCGGTCGACTTGCTCATTTTCTTGCCTTCGGAATCGCAGACAAGCGAATTAATGACAACAGTGGCAAACGGCTGCTTGCCCATGAATTTCATGCCCATCATTATCATCCTCGCGACCCAGAAAAAAAGGATGTCCCAGCTCGTGACAAGCACCGATGTCGGGTAAAATACCTCAAGGTCCTTTGTCTTATCCGGCCAGCCAAGCGTCGAGAATGGCCACAAGCCCGATGAAAACCATGTGTCAAGCACGTCCTCGTCCTGCTTTATGTTTTTGCTTCCGCATTTTTCGCACTTATCCGGCGTCTCTTTTGCCACGGTCACCTGCTTGCATTCGCCGCAGTACCACGCCGGTATCCTGTGCCCCCACCAAAGCTGGCGGGATATGCACCAGTCTTTTATGTTGTTCATCCATTCGAAATAAACCTTTTTCCACATCTCGGGCACAAACTTGACCCCGCCGTTTTCCACTATTTCCATGGCAGGCGCAGCCAGCGGCTTTATTTTCACGTACCACTGCGTCGAGATATACGGCTCCACCACAGTGTCGCACCTGTAGCAGTGGCCGACCGCGTGTTTGTGGTCGTCTATTTTCACGAGCAGGCCCTGCTCTTTTAACGCCTCAACAACCTTGTTCCTTGCCACAAACCTGTCCAGTTTGCTGTACTTGCCGTCAATGCCTGCTTTCTCGTTCATCTTCGCGTTTTCGTGCATGACGTTTATGACAGGCAGCTTGTGCCTGATGCCTATTTCAAAGTCGTTCGGGTCGTGCGCCGGAGTTATCTTTACCGCGCCTGTGCCGAACTCCTTGTCCACGTATGAGTCCTTTATGATGGGTATCTGCCTGCCTGTCTCCGGCAAAATGACCATGGTGCCTTCTTTTATGTCCTTGTACCTCGGGTCGTCCGGGTTTACTGCCACGGCAGTGTCGCCCAGCATTGTCTCAGGCCTTGTTGTCGCCACTTCAATGCTGCCTGACCCGTCCGCGTAAGGGTATTTGATATGGTATAAATGGCCGTTTATTTCCTTATGTATCACTTCAATGTCCGATATCGCGGTCAGGCACCTCGGGCACCAGTTCACTATATAATCGCCCCTGTAAATGAGCCCGTCCTTGTACAGCGTGACAAAAACCTCTTTTACCGCGTCAGAAAGCCCCTCGTCCATGGTAAAGCGCTCCCTGGACCAGTCGACGGACGAGCCCAGCTTCCTCAGCTGCGTCATGATTGTCTTTCCGTACTTGTCCTTCCACTCCCATACCCTTTTTAAAAATTCTTCCCTGCCAAGGTCGGTTTTTTTCTTTCCCTCTTTTTTCAGCTCGCGCTCAACCACGTTTTGCGTGGCAATGCCCGCGTGGTCGCAGCCGGGCAGCCACATGACGTTATATCCCCTCATCCTCTTGTACCGCGCGAGTATGTCCTGGAGCGTGTTGTTCAGCGCATGCCCCATATGCAGCGAGCCTGTAACGTTCGGCGGTGGTATGACTATGGAGAAAGGCGGGTTTATCGACTCGTTCTCGCCCTTAAAATAGCCTTTCTGCATCCAGAATTCGTACCACTTGTCCTCTATTGCCTTTGGTTCGTACTTGTCCATTGTTTTACCACCATTATATTAATCGTAGAGACACGCCATGGCGTGTCTCTACATTTAGCAATTCCCAAATCCCAAACCATGTACCAGTCATTTTACTCCGGTACATGGCCATAAACCTGAACAACAGTGAATGGTTTATGGTCCCAAAATATATTTACTCCGTCGGTTTCAATACATCCTTTATCCTGAAATGCCCGGCAATGCTGTCTGCCTCTTTGCCGTCGATCAGTATCTTTACTCCCTTTATTTCCTGAAAATTCGTGCAAATGGAATCTACTATGGAATATGCCGTCATGTATTCGCCTGTCGAGCCGCCGTTGCTGTTTTTGCTCAGCTCGCCGGACAGGTCGACATAGCATATATTATTCGGGTCAAGGTATACGTCCCTGAGCGCCGTTCCCTGCGGCATAAAAGACACATACCCTGCCGGCGGCGCCTGCAGAAGCAATAAGACAGCCTGCTTTACCTGGTTTAAAACCGCTTTTGTGTCGAAAATCTTTGCTTTGTACTGCTTGAACCCGTCTTTGTCCGGGTCCCCGAGGAAAAGCCGGATATCTTTCTGCTTATCCGCCGATGAATATAATTCATAAGCTTTTGCGGCTGTCTTTGCTATCATGCCTTCTTTGCTGTAATAACCGGTGTACGCGTAATAGCCCGCCGCTGCAACCAGCACTATTACAAGCAACACCAGTAATCCGCCTGAACTTCTGCTTTTCTTTACCTGTTTTTCCACCCGGAAACTCCTTTTATTTGCCCTTAAGATAATTTACAATGCCTTCCTTTATATGATAGGCGATGATATTCTGCATTTTTATGTCCTTTAATGCTATAAGGTTGTTCTTGTTGTTCATGTTGCCTGCCTCAATGAGCACAGCCGGCATATCAAGGCCGATAAGCGGCTCTACATAGGTGCCCATAGTACCCCTGTCGCCAAGCGGTACAATGTCGTTTTCCCCGCTTGCCGTATCCGAGCTGTCCTCAGGTATCAGCCCTGCGTGCAAATACTGGTCCATGGCCTCAGCCAGCTTTTCGCTGGGGCCCTCGTACTTGTACTGGACGTCGTCCCATCTTGTAAGCTCGCCGGGGGCAGGTTTTGGCCCCTCGTTTTCACCGTAAAAATAATATATTTTAAATCCGTCCACCCGCGGCTGAGCATAATCGCAGTGTATGGACACATACAGGTCCGCCCTTTTATTGTTTGCCAGGCCGGCCCTTTCTTCCTGTTTCAGATAAGTGTCCGCGCTCCTGGTAAGCAGGACAGAAATATTATTTCCTGCTTTTTGCAGCTTGTCGGCAACCAGTTTAGCCAGGCTCAGGTTCAGGTCCTTCTCGTATGTGCCGTTGACATTTACTCCCCATTCGCCGCCGCCGTGGCCCGCGTCTATTACAACCACATACCGCTTGTGCTGGTTGTCCTCCGCGTCAGGCGGGACCGAGACCGGCTGCTGCACGGCATGGGCCGCGCCCGAAATCAAAAATATCAGTAATGTAATCTTATAAAGTTTTTTCATTTACGCTTTTCTCCGTAAATACGCCCATGCGCCTGAATTTTTTATACCTTTCGTCGACCAGTTTATCAGGAGACAGTCCGGAAAGCTCGCCAAGGTTCCTTACTATGGCCTCTTTGAGCCTTTTTGCCGTTGTCTCGAAATCGGTATGGGCTCCTTCGAGCGGCTCGCCGATTATTTCATCTATTATCTTCAGCTCAAGCAGGTCCTTTGCCGTAGGCTTTAATGCCTTTGCCGCGTCCGGAGCCTTGGAGCTGTCTTTCCATATTATTGCCGCGCATCCTTCAAACGAGATGACGCAGTAAGTTGCGTAGCTCAGCATCAATATCCTGTCTCCGACTCCTATTCCCAGCGCGCCGCCGCTGCCTCCCTCGCCTATTACGTTTACTATGATAGGCACTTTCAGCCTTGCCATCTCAAGCAGGTTCCTTGCAATGGCCTCTGCCACGCCCCTTTCCTCGCCTTCCAGGCCGGGATAGGCTCCTGAAGTGTCGATGAAAGTAATGACCGGCAGGCTGAATTTCTCAGCCTCTCTCATCAGCCTCAGGGCCTTCCTGTAACCCTCGGGCTGGCACATTCCAAAGTTCCTGTAAAGGTTTTCCTTGGTGTTCTTGCCTTTTTGCGTGCCCATGACCATCACCGAGCGGCCGTCAAGCTTTGCCAGTCCTCCTATCAGTGCTTTGTCGTCCCTGAATGACCTGTCTCCGTGCAACTCGTCAAAATCAGTGAATATATTGCCTATATAGTCCAGGGTTTTGGGCCGCTGTATCACCCTCATTATCTGGCCTATCTGCCAGGGTGTGAGGTTCTTGTATATTTCTTCACGCATTTTTTTCGCTTTTTCTTCCAAAGGCGCAAGTTCATGGCTGACGTCTATGTTCTTTTCCTTGGCAAAGCTTTTCAGCTCGTCTATCTTTTTCTTCAGGTCAGCCAGCGGCTTCTCAAACTCCAGGTAATGTTCTGCCATTTTTCCTCCAGCATTGCTGTTTTTTCATTCCAAAATCCAAATTCCAAAATCTAAAAGTAATTTATATATTTAATATTTAGAACCCTGGCAAGTTTTACGTCGTCCCTGCCGAGTCCGTATTTTACGTCGATGCTAATTTCTATCGGGTCAAAAAAGTAAGCGACGCCCGCGTTTATGTGGCTGTAATCCTTTTCCAGTATGCCGTCATATTCCGACGAAATAACAAAATCCCTTGTAATGGCGGCAGCCAGGCCCGCTGCAAAATTTATGTCCTTCCCGAAATGAGTGAACTCGTTTGTATAAGCGTCGCCGGTAAGCTGCAGGAACGCGCCTCCCATGCTTATTTCCTTGGTAAGGGCGAGAAATGCTCCCTTTGCGGGCGAGTCCATGTACCCCTCGCCTTCATACCCTATTGTTATGGCAGGTATGGAATCCCTGTCGTCCGTGAGCCTTATCCTGCCGGCAAATGTCGGCGGCAGGTCCACGCTCACGTTTCCCTCGCCTATAAGGTTCTCTATATTGAGCCCGCAGCCTATCATGAGTCTGTCGAAAACCCCGACATAAATCCTGTTCAGTATGCCGCCGCCTTCATAAAATTTGGCGTCGTAATTTACTTCCCCTTTGACAAGCGTATTCGCCGTGGGCACGTCTATGAGTTCCAGGTTCCTCGCCTGCTCGCCCATGGCCATGCATACAGCAGGTGCAAGCAGGAAAACCAGCAGGATTAATTTTTTCATTTCAGGCGCCCTCTTAAAAGTTTGTCATTGCGAGCGACCAGCGGGAGCGTGGCAATCTCGTTTTTTTCATTTAAACCCATGGATTGCTTCGTCGCTACGCTCCTCGCAATGACACTGTTAAATAATTTTTTAGAGTCTACTATTCTTGAATTCCAAATGCCAAATTTCATTATAATCACTTATCCGTCAGGAACTTATTCAGCTCGTTCATGAACGCGTTCACGTCCTTAAACTGCCTGTAAACGGATGCAAACCTGACATATGCCACTTCGTCAAGCTTGCCGAGCCTTTCGGTCACCATGCCGCCTATGGCCGACGAATTCACTTCCTTTTCCATTTTGCTGTAAAGCTGCTTTTCTATGTCGTCGACCAGCTCCTCGAGCTGCTCCACCGATATGGGCCTCTTCTCCGAGGCTTTCATGAGTCCGTTTAAAATCTTTTTCCTGTCGTAAGGCTCGCGCCTGCCGTCTTTTTTTATGACCATGGGCAGCGCGTGCTCAATCTGCTCGTAAGTCGTGAAGCGCTTGGCGCAGCGCATGCACTCGCGCCGCCTCCTTATGGCCTCGCCGTCCCTGCTCTCGCGGGAATCCACGACCTTGTCTTCCTTGAAACCGCAATAAGGGCATTTCATTTTGGCGCCTTCTTTTGCAGCTGTTCCAGTGCCTGCTTCGGTCTGGGATCGTTAGGGTCAAGCTGCAAAGCCGCATTGTAACTGCTTATGGCTTTGTCGATGTTTCCGATTTTTGCGTACAGTATTCCCAGGTTCAGGAACCCTTCCTTGTATCCCGGGTTTACCCGGACAGCATTTAAAAAAGCGTCAATGGCTTTATCATACATTTTCATGTTCACATATATAATGCCGAGGTTGCTGTAAGTCGACGATTCCGATACAACGTCTTTGAACCACTGCTTGTTGTCTACGGCCTGCTCATAGTACTGCCTCGCCTGGTCGAGTTTTGCCGGGCCCTGCAGCATATAAATATAACCCATGTAGCTGAATGGCGTTGCGAGTGTCGGGTACATTTCCGCGTAATGCTTGCAAATCTCAAACGCCTTGTCAAATTCCCTCTTGTTTATGTATATGGATGCCAGGTCCATGCCAAAGTACGCGTTATTCGGGTCCCTGTTTATCGCCTCATTGTAATATTTTATTGCGTCTTCGTACTTGGCCACGTTTCCTATCTCGCCGTAAAATTTATAGACCCTGGCCAGGTTATTGTAATTATATCCGTTATAAGGGTTTATCGCAATTGTGTGCTCGTGGATCTTTATAGCCTCGTCTATTGCCATGGATTTCCTGTTTGGGTCGGTCTCCTCGCGCATAACTTTTTCATAATCGATTCCGTATTTTACCCAGTATATTTCCCTGTTGCTTGCCAGCGCTACCGCCCGCTCGTAATAGGGTAAAGCCATCACGTCTTTGTCCGAAGAAACGCCGATATTGCCTATCTTATAGTAAATATCTGCTGTCCAGTACCTCGTTAAAAATATCTCCATTGTCATGAAAACGGCCGCAATGATTGTAACTATTATCCACCTGTTATTGTCGATAAACGACGAAATTTCAGCAGAAAAATTGCGCGCATATATTTTTTTCTGGGTGCTGTCCAGGACAATCAGCATCCCAAGCCCGCCCCAGAAAATAAAACCATATGATACCACGGTATAATTGAAAAGCCCCTGAACGATAAATGCAATCATTGCCATCATCACCCCAAAAGCCAGGTATCTTTTATGGATGTCCTTTTCCCCGAAAATCAGGTTATATGATTTTTTTAAAAATGCCACCATTATAAGCATAAAGGCGCCGAATCCAATCGCGCCCTGTGTTGCCAGTACCTGAAGGAATATATTATGTGTTTTCTCCGGGGTGCCGTTCCACTCAAGCTGCCAGTAAATCGGAAGCCTGTAATAAGGGAACATCACCTGGAATGTGTCAAGTCCTGTTCCAAAAGGCAGGTGGTCCCTGTACATCATAAGCGCGCTTTTCCATATATACATCCTCGGTGTCAATGCCCAGCCCTCAATGGTAAAAAGGCTTTTTGTCCTGCCCCAGATCATGCCGAATGCATCTTTAACCTTCGGGTGAAAAAACGACAGCAATATAAGTATTCCGGCTAAAATGAACCATATTTTATTTTTGGTAAAAAGCTCGTTTTCTTTTTTCCGGGCGTCCACGATGGTGTAAAGTCCGATAAGCACAATGGTTGTTATAAAACTCAACAACCCGCCCCTTGATTTCGTAAAAAACACCACAATAATCGAGGAAAAAAGCACGACCAATATTATCATTTTTTTCAGCTTTTCCTGGGTCGAAAAGAAAAGTATAAACATCGGGGGTATTGTGCACACCAGGTAAGCAGCCAGAAAATTCGGGTTTCCGAGCGTTGCAAAAAACCTGTCCGGGCTGTAGGTGTCCGGGTTCCACATCACAAAGTCCCAGCCGTAATTCTGGGCAATGCCGTATATGGAAATGATGCCCGAGGCTATAAGCATGGCGACAAATACTTTTTTAATCATTTCAGCCTTGTTTATAAAATTAATGATTATAAAATAAAGCATTATGTAATTAATAATCGTCAGTATGCCTTCGTAGTCCTCATATACGCCGTATATCGAGACAAGAAAATTTATCGTGAATACCGTGCTCAATACGCAGGTTACGAAATACCAGACCATCGGCACTTCAAAATCGCTGCGCACGAAGCTTATCTTTTTATCAAGTACAACAGCCGTATATGCCCACATCGCGCATATCAAAATGGTAAAAAACCTGAAAATAAACATTTTGTTTATTTCAAAAACGTCGTTTGTATGGGTGTAAAAAATTACCGGTATCAGGATCGTCATCGTAAGTACCGAAATCTCTATGAACTTATTTATGTATCTTTTTATATCCTGCATTTTTCCGCCTGTTTTATTTGTATATTGCGAACTTCGAGCACAGCTTTTTAACTTCGGATTTTACAGCAGCCTTCACCGCGGCATCGGACAGGTTTTTCAGCACCCTGTCTATCCAGCCTGCTATCATTAATATTTCCTTTTCTTTCATGCCCCTTGCAGTAATGGCCGGCGTGCCTATCCTGACGCCGCTGGTTATGAAAGGATTCTGGGTATCGAACGGCACTCCGTTTTTATTTATCACAATACCGGCTTCCTCAAGCGCAATGGCAGCATCTTTTCCTGTAATATTATTCGGCCTCAAATCAATAAGTATCAGGTGGCAGTCTGTGCCACCGGTAAGCACCTTATAGCCTTTTGCCATCATCTCGGCAGCCAGTGTCTTTGCGTTATTCAGCACCTGCTGCTGGTATTTCCTGAATTGCTCTGTCATTGCTTCCTTGAAGCAGATTGCTTTAGCGGCTATTACGTGCATAAGCGGGCCTCCCTGTATCCCGGGGAAAACCGCCGAATTGATTGCCTTCGCGTATTTTTCCTTGCATAAAATAAGCCCTGCCCTGGGGCCCTTTAATGTCTTGTGTGTGGTTGTTGTGACAAAATCGCATAAAGGTACAGGATCCGGGTAAAGCTTTGTCACTACGAGCCCGGCGTAGTGCGCGATATCGGCCATTAAAAGCGCGCCTGTTTCATCCGCTATTTCCCTGAATCTTTTGAAATCAATGGCTCTCGGGTAAGCGCTTGCTCCGCATACTATTATTTTAGGTTTTACTTCTTTTGCCGTTTTCAGGACTTCGTCATAATCTATGTAATATGTGTCTTTGTTTACCTGGTAAGAATGCGACTTGTATATTTTGCCGGACGAAGATGCAGGCGCGCCGTGCGTAAGGTGCCCGCCCGCAGCCAGGTTCATGCCGAGTATGGCGTCTCCCGGCTGAAGCATCGCAAGATATACAGCCTGGTTTGCCTGCGAACCTGAATTCGGCTGGACATTTGCGTGCTCTGCGCCGAAAAGCTGCTTTGCCCTGTCTATCGCAAGCTGCTCGATCTTGTCATAATATTCCGTGCCCTGGTAAAATCTCTTGCCCGGATATCCCTCGGCGTATTTATTGGTAAGGACCGAACCCTGCGCCTGGAGTATCGCCTCATCGGCGTAGTTTTCCGATGCTATCATAAGCAGGTTTTCCTTCTGCCTTTTAACTTCGCTGTCTATGAGCCCGGCTATTTCCGGATCAACTTTCCTTATATAATTTGTAAAGTCCATCAAAAGCCTCCTTGCAAAAGTTTATTTTTACATAACATAAGCACGGATATAAATTACAGAACTTTTTATTTATTTGAAATTTTTATTCTCAATTTCTTTTATTTTCTTCAGCCTGTTTTCATGCCTGCCGCCGTCATACCCGGTGTTAAGCCATTTTTCCAGTATCGCCCTTGCCATGGTCTTGCCTATAAGCCTGCCGGGCATGACTATTACATTTGAATTGTTATGCCTGCGGCTCATTTCCGCCGTATAGGTATTGTCGACCAAAGCGGAGTAAATGCCTTTAAACTTATTCGCTGTTATGTCCATCCCTATTCCGGAACCGCATACTAAAAGGCCTTTGTCTGATTCTCCCGACAGTATTGATTCGCACACTTTAACCGTAAAATCCGGGTAATCACATGATTTTTCGTCATAGGTCCCAAAATCCTTGTATGATATTTTTTTTTCATCAAGGAATTTCTTGAGGTCTTCTTTCAGCTCCAGTCCTGCATGGTCACTTCCCAGCGCTATTTTCATTGTTGCCCCCGTTTATCAGGAATTTATGCTCGCTGTCGTATTTTTCAGTCTCACCCCTGCAGAAAATCATGTCCCACAGCCACGAACCGAAAAAAAGCGCAAGCCCCGCGCCGCCCATGCTGTAGGTTATGGAATAATTCTGGCTTGGATCGTACGGCTGCAGCATCTGCACGCCGCTTATTGCTATAAGCACAAGGCCTGCTATTTCGCTTGATAAAAGCGACATGCCTGTATTTTTATCTTTCGCGTAAAAACTGCCCGCCCCGTGAATTAAAAAACCAGGGAATACGGACTTTGAAAATGCCGTATCCTGCGAGAGTGGTATCACAAGCGTGTTTACGTCAACGTCGTTTTGCGTAATATGCGTTTCCTCGAGCCAGCTGGATGCCGTAGTAGTGTGCTTTATGCTGCTCACTTCGCTCCAGGGTATCGAAATTATGTTTTTATCTTTTTCTTCCTCTACTTTTTGCCCGGTTTTTTTGGATTTTTTTGGTTTGGCTGCCTTTACCTGTACAGGCTTTGCAGTCTCGGTCATTCCCGGTTTAATCAGCCTCACATTTAGGTAGTATTCGTCAAAATCCACTACATCCGCTTCAAAGGTCTGTTCGTCTTTTAATGTAATTATATCCGCGTATGAGTTCGTTGACATTATCCAGGCAGCGCATATAAACAGCGCAGCCAACAACTTTTTCATAGCATCATCTCCTTAGGGTTAATTTTCCAATAGCAGGAAATGCCCGTATTCTGTTTATTGTTTTAAAAAAACAGCACTTTCACTGAAAGAATATATTCCAGCCTTTGGAAACGTCTGTAATATAACAGGAATATTGGGCTGTTTTTCTGTATGAAACAATTTAAATAAGGCAAAAAAGATTATATATTATAAAGATAAAAAGGTCAAGAATGGTTTTAAATTTTGGGATTTTTATATGGTTTTATTCTTTCCTTTAGCCAGCAAAATGATACACAATGTCAATGATTTACTTTGGCGATGTAATAAGTACCAGCCTGACAGCGCTTTTTTCTTCGCCTTCAATATCGATATGTGTAAATTCAGGCCTGCATGTTATTTCCACGCCTTCCGGAGATATATATTCCCTGCTGATTGCTATAGCTTTTACCGCGTTGTTGACGGATTTTGGCCCCATTGCCACTATTTCGATTTCTTTTTGTTCCCTTATATTGTGGACTATTGCGCCTGCCACAATTTTAGGGTCGCTTGTTGCAGCTACTTTTAAACTGATTTTTTCCATTGTTTCCTCCTGAAAGCCCGGTGTTTTTCTTTTCAGTGCTCAATCTTCAAATTATGGGCTATTTTATAAACGTCGCTTTTTTTCATTTTCGCGTCTTCGGCAGTTGACTTAATTGCTTCCTTCATTGTCTTGCCCTGCCTGATATAAAAATCCACTCTTTCTTTTACGTCAAAGATATCAAACTGCTCTTCTTCAGGATTAAGTCCTTCCCTGCTTCTTGCCAAAATTGTTATAGTAAACTCGCCTTTTAGGTTCGAGTCATTTAAATGCTGCAAAATAGTGCTTATTTTGCCCCTAAAAACCTGCTCATGTATTTTTGTAAGCTCTTTTGCGACCGAGGCGTCAACATCCCCGAGTATTTCCGAGATATCTTTAAGGGTCTCTAATACCCTGTTGGGCGATTCAAAAAAAACAACCTGGCATGTTATCTCTTTCAGGGCTTTCAGGGTACTTTCCCTTTCTCCTGTCTTTTTTGGCATAAACCCCAAAAAAAGGAATTTCCCAGGGTCAAACCCCGACAACAACACGGACGGAAGTATGGAGGAGGCTCCGGGAATAGCTTCAACATCTATGGATTCTTCGATGCATTTTTTGACTATTACATACCCGGGATCGGAAAGCAGCGGAGTTCCTGCGTCTGAAACCAGAGATATCCTTTTCCCGTTTTCCAAGCAGTCTATTATCTCGTCTATCCTGGATTTTTCATTGAATTTATGATATGAGAGGAGCTTTACATTTATGTTGTAATAATTAAGAAGTTTTAAGGTTTGTCTTGTATCCTCAGCAAGTATAAGGTCGGATTTTTTCAGCGTATCTACCGCCCTGAATGTCATGTCGGCCAGATTGCCTATGGGTGTCGAAACGATGTATAATTTACTGTTTTGCATTAGCTTCCCCGGCGGAATTGCGTGGATTAAAATTTAAAAATTTAAAATGTGTCTTATTTTTTTAATTTCATCCGTAACAAGGTCTGATTCTTTCCTGGCCTGGCGTATTTTTTCGTTCATCTCGGCTATTTCTTTCTCCTTATAGGTTATTATGTAGCTGAACTTATTTTTTTCCGCTTTAAATGTCGTCTCATACCAGCCGAGTATTCCGGCTACCATAAAAATTGTCAATGTATCAAAAAGGAGCAGGTTTACGTCTTTTATTATATCAAATATGCCGAGCGCCCATATAATTGAAGAAAATACCATTACAAGTATGAAAATATCCCTTACGTTCATATAAAGAAAAAATAAGAGTATTGCTAAGATAAAAAAATGGTAAGGCATATGATAAAATTTTATTTCCGGCAGAAGCACCGCAAGTATTGTAGATACAATCAAGATTGCAAGGCCTGCAAAAAATATTAAATTTTTATTATTCCGCATATTTTTCCTCCACAAGTATCTTGCTCACTATGCCCGCTATAATATCCAGGAACCTCACATCCTCATGAGAAAAGCCGTTTAGATTTTCGGAAGTTACCCTTAATATGCCGACTATCTTTTCATCAATGAACAGAGGCACGCTTATCAGCGACTTTATATTCTCGCTTTCTTCGGAAGACGTGAACCTCACATCCTTGTAAATATCAGAGATTATAAGGCTTTTTTTGTTATTGATTACCCACTCATCAAAATTTTTAAGATAAAGGCTTTCTTTGTCCTTCTCCCCGCTAAACATATCCTCCTTGCCGTTTGATACAACTTTCATGAACCTGTTTTCTTTCATTAAAAAAAGCGAAATTGATTTTTCCTTATGGAATATATCCACTGTGCTGCTTAAAATCTTCCTTACCCTGTCGCTGAAAACTTTTATCGCTTTTATCTCGTTGTAAATTTCCATCAATTTCCTGTATTTAAGCAGTTTTTCAACATTTGCATCGTGGCCTGTTTTGAGGTTTTTCTCCTCCACTATCAGCGCGTTAAACTCACCTTCCATCATTTTAAGCTTGTCTTCCATTGTAAATATGAAGTATTTGTTAATATCGCTGGATTTTCTAAGAAGAAGGTATGCTAAAATCGAAACTATAAGCTCAACAACAAAAGGCGCGAGTGAAATTTTCGCGGCTAAAACCCTCATAAAAGTCATCAAGTAAATTATAATTATGAAAACCAGAAACCCCATGCTCATACCGCCACCCATCAACACATAGCTTCCAAGCAGGACAAAATTATAAGCGAATAAATAAGTGAGCCACCAGTTAGGGCCGAGCTTAAAAAGAAAAAAAGTTATTACAACTCCAAAAATAAATACGATAAACTTCAGTGTTCCTTCAAAGTAATTTCGCATTTTTTGCCAGCTCCTCGTCAGCCTTGTTAATAATCCGTGTCAATGGCATGTTTAATTTACGCGCTATTTTAGCACATTTTTCATATTCAAGTGTATAAAAATCTTTATTTTCGTCAAAAATTTTTATATCCATTTCCCCCAGTTTTGTCTTCACGCTTTTTATTCCCCTTTTTCGCCGGTACCGCGGCATAAGAGCCAGCCTCGCGCCACCTGTTTTCAGCTCGCTAAAAATTACTTTTACAATCTTTTCGGCATCTTCAGCATCGCATATAGCCGACAGCTTGTATGCAGGCCTGTTTTTTTTCATGAATATAGGCGTAAAAAATACGTCAAGCGCGCCCGCCTTAAAAAGCCTGTCCATAGTGTAGCCCATAACCTCGCCTGTTTCATTATCAATGTTCGTTTCTAGCATTGCTATGATTTCCTTTTGCAATTGCTTTTGTTCCCCGCTTATAAATATCCTCAGCACATTCGGGATTTCCTTAAAAGTATGGCTGCCGGCGCCGAATCCGATATTCTCAGGTACCATCCCCGGGAAATCTTCAAAACCTGCATTTAAGCCCCTTAATATGGCTATCCCTGTAGGAGTTACAGTTTCGCCCTTTATTTTCGTTTTAAACAAAGGCACGCCTTTCATCATTTCCGCAGCCGCAGGCGCAGGCAACGGCAATATACCGTGCTGGGAATTTATAAAGTCGCTTGATACAGGAAGGGCCGATGAATATACACGGTCCACACCAAGAATATAAAGGCCAATTACAGCACCTGCTATGTCGATGATAGAGTCTATCGCCCCTACCTCATGAAAGTAGATTTCATTCTTTTTTACTCCGTGCACTTTTGCCTCTGCAGTTGCAAGCACATCAAAAATCTTGAGTATCTTAACTTTTATCGCTGAATCGAGCCTGCTTTTTTTTATCATCGAACTGATGATGCCCAAATTCCTGTGTGAGTGTTGTTCATGCCTGACATTCACTTTAAAAACAGCTGCTTTTATTCCGTTTTTTAAAATGTAACCTTTTTTGAGCTCATAGCCCGGTAAATTTATTTTTTTCAGTTGTTTTTTTAATAAATTAAAATCAAGCCCGGCGTCAAGCAACGCCGCTATTGTCATATCCCCTGATATTCCGGAAAAGCAGTCAAAATAGGCTGATTTCCCCATTTTCAATCCAGGTTTGTACGGTTTATCAGCGAGGCTACATAACCTGCGCCAAAACCGTTATTGATATTAACTACCGTTACATTAGACGAGCAGCTTGTCAGCATGGAAAGCATTGGCGTTATCCCCGAAAACGATACTCCATAACCCACGCTTGTCGGGAGCCCTATGACTACTTTATCCACCAGACCTCCGACAACACTTGGCAAAGCCCCTTCCATCCCGGCAGCAACAACAAATACGTTTGCTTTTGTAAAAACATCCTTATAGGCAAAAAGTCTGTGTATTCCTGCCACACCGACATCATAAACTCTCTCCACTTTATTTCCGAAAACCTCTGCAGTGAAGGCCGCTTCCTCAGCTACCGGGATATCGGAGGTTCCGGCGGTAATGACAGCAATGGTTTTATTTATTTTTTTCACGGCATTTGATTCGATAAAAATGATTTTAGCGGTTTTATTGTATATTGCGGACTTGAATTTTCTTTTGATTTTTTTGTATTTTTCTTCAGGGATTCTGGTTGCCATTACATTGATGCCGTTTTTTTTCATTTCACCTGCGATTGCAATAATTTGTTCCACTGTCTTATTTTCCCCGAATATTACCTCGGGATAGCCCTTGCGCAGCTCCCTGTGCAGGTCAATTTTGGCATCTTTTATTTCGCTGAAGGTAAAATGCTGGAATTCCTTTATTATTTTTTCAAGCGGAATTTTACCGGATTTAAAATTCTGTAAAAGTTGTTCAAGGCGTCGCTTTTGCATTTATATTCCGGGATTATAATTAATTGCCTTATTCGCCCATGGAATCGAGAATTTTAAGGTTGTCCCTGGCCGTCTTGTTTAAAGGCTCAAGCTCCAGCGCCTTTGCCCAGGCTGTTCTTGCATCTTTATAAAGCCCTTTGTTATAGTAGGCATTGCCCAGGTTGTTGTAAATCGCAGCCTTATCCGGGGTAAGCTTTACAGCCTGGTTAAGCATGTGTATTGCATTGTCATACTGTTTCATTTTAATATAGATACTTCCGAGGTTATTGTAAATCATTCCGTCGGTGGGCTTTATCGTGGCAAGGTTTTCAAATGTTTTTATTGCGTCGTCGTACCTTCCCTTTTTAAAATATGACATTCCAAGTTTAGTATATACCGCGTCGTCATTTGTTCCCTTGCTTATCACGTATTCAAGTTCCGGGATGGCGGAATCTGCATCATCAGCCGCAGAATACAGGAATCCGATCCTTTTGTGCGCTTCCACGTTATCCTGGTTTAACTCCAAAACCCTTTTCCACATTGCAAGAGCGTCGTCGTTTTTACCCTTATCATAGGCTTCCTTGCCCAATTGCAAGTATGATGTTTCGAGCTTTGCTCCTACGTCTGTCATTGATGGCTGCAGTTTATAAGCTGTCTCCCATTCAGATATCGCTTCTGCGAGCATCCCTTTGTCAGCAAAAACATCTCCCAGCGCCTTGTGTACCTGCGGGTCCTGGGGGTTTGCCGATATTGAAAGCTGGAATTCCTCAATTGCCTCGTCGAGCTTGCCTGACTGGTAATAATCCATACCAAGTTCATAATGCGAGGTGGTTGTAGCGCAGCTCAAAAACATCGCGGCAAAAACTGCCATTAACGGTAGCATAAGTTTCTTCATTTTATTACCTCCTGATAGATTGATATTATTGCTTTTGTAAAATAATAGCATATTAATTTTTTTTGTCAAGTTTGGGTTTCAACCGGTATTTTACATTAAAATAAAGGTATTTATCATGTATTATCTTCGTACAGTATGCATGAATCAGGCAATAAAAAAGGCCCCGTATTTCTACGGGGCCTCAAACCTTTAAGTATTAATTTATTGGTTTCCGGCTTCAGCTTGTTTCTTCAGGGCAAGCGTACGGTTTTCAATGGCATCTTTGTCATTAGGATTTAGTTTCAAAGCCTGGTCGTAATCAGCTATTGCTTTATCATAGTCGCCTATCTTGTAGTAAAGGTTGCCCCTGTTATAATATGTGTCTTCATAGTTCGGGTCCAGTTTTAATGCAGAAGCGTAATCCGCAAAAGCTTTCTCGTAATCGCCTTTTGCCTTGTAGCAAAGCCCTCTGTTATTATATGCGTCAGGCGCCGGTTTAAGGTCAATTGAAGCTGCATAGTCGTCTATTGCCAGGTCATATTTTTCCTGTTTATAGTAAATATTGCCGCGGTTATAATATGCGTCTGTTGCCGGTTTAAGGTCAATTGATTTTGTATAATCCGAGAGCGCCTTGTCATATTCTCCTATATTTTTGTTGCAAAGTCCGCGGTTGTAATATGCGTCAGATGCCGGCTTTATGGCAATCGATTGGGTATAATCAGCTATTGCTTTCGTGTACAGTCCCTTGTCCTGGTACATCAGCCCGCGGTTATAGTATGCGTCTGATTGCACTGAATCGCTTAAACCCGCGGACAGTGCTTGTGTGTACAGGTCTATTGCCTTGTCGTACTCTTTATTATCGCCGGCGTCCAATCCTTGGTTAAAATATGTGTCGCCAGGCATATCTGCCCGCAGTTGCGGAATAGCGAGCAAAAAAACAGTCATTACAAACATCAATAATTTTTTCATTTTGCACCTCATTTTTATTTGAAAAATTTCAAAAATGTTTACTTCATTACTTATTTACTTTTCACCTCCATTTTATAATCTGTTATCAATTCATAATCTGTTGATCCAAACATTCATGTCTATAATTATTGCCCATTTTTTATTAAAATTCAACTTTTTTCCGGTTAATAATCTGTTAAATTTTAGTAAAACGATGGCTTTTTTGCCGCTTGACATTTCACGCTTTGTTATGATATAAACTTCAGGTACACTAATCAGTTGTGCTGGTTGAAATAAAACATCAAGGAGAACATCATGGCAAGAGAATGCGTTGTTTGTAAAAAGAAAGCAATAAGAGGGCATCTTGTATCACACGCCAATAACAGGTCAAATACCACGATAAGGCCAAACCTGCAAAGGGTTACAATTGTAGTAAAGGGAAGAGTTTCCCAGGAATGGGTTTGTACAAGGTGTTTGAAGGCGGGAAAAGTCAGTAAAGCGTCATAATTTCAGCTCTATACCGGACCAATCCGGGTTATTAAAACCATCCGTAAACCGCTTCACTTTTTTAAATTATTAGCTAAATATCTATTCTTTCCACTTTCAGCACATCTTTTACCTTTCTGAGCAGGTTCATAATGTCATTTACGTGAGCCTGGCTTTTTACTTTTAAAGTCAGTTCGCACGCGACGCTTCCGTCTGCGCCTGCATGCGAATTAAGCGATGTTACAAATGCGTTGTTTTGTTTAACCGAATTCAGCACATCGTTTATGAATCCGTCCCTGTTTTTTCCGGCTATTTTAATCTTGCTTTTAAAGTAACTGCTTACTTCATCGCCCCAGTTTACTGTTACAGGCGGCGCTACAGGTTTATTCGAAACAAGAGTCTGGCAGTTTTTCCTGTGAATCGAAATACCCTTTTTTGTAAAAATGCCTGTTATATCGTCCCCTGGCACCGGGTTGCAGCATTTTGCAAACCTGTATGTAATATCCGCGAGTTCTCCCTGCACAATTATCTCGCCTTTTGCTATGTCCTTTTGCATATCGGCAGCCGACGTTGATTGCTTTACTTTTTCTTTCATCATGTGGGCTATATTATTTGCAATTTTCGCCTCTGAAAACTCGCCGTAACCGACTGCCGCAAGTAGGTCCTCGTCTTCCTTAAGGTTATACCCTTCCTTTAATTGAAGCCATATTTCCTTGGGCACATCCTCAAATTTTATATCCTGTTTTAACAGCTTCTCAGCAATCAGGTCCCTGCCCTTGTCTATGTTTTCATTTATATCCTGGTTTGTCCTGAGCCAGTGCCTTATCCTGTTTTTTGCTTTTGTGGTTTTTACCGCTTTAAGCCAGTCTACCACCGGGTGCTGGGTAGAGGATGTTACAACCTCAACAATATCGCCGTTTTTAAGCTGATATTTTATATTTACCCATTTGCCGTTCACTTTTCCGCCGGCGCATTTGTCCCCCAGGTTTGAATGTATGCTGTAGGCGAAATCCAGAATAGTAGCCCCAGCGACCAGTTCTTTTACCTCGCCCTTGGGCGTGAATACAAAAACTTCCTCGTCAAAAAGGTCAAGCTTGAGTTCCTTTACGAACTCATCCGCCCCCTTCATGTTCCCCTGCCACTCAAGCACCTGTCTGATCCAGGAAAAAGTCGTGTCTGTTTCCTTATTAAAAGGTTTTTGTTCTTTGTAGCTCCAGTGCGCGGCTATGCCTTCTTCCGAGAGTTCGTCCATTTCATGTGTCCTTATCTGGAATTCTATCGGCTTCCCTCTCTCGTCAAGCACAGTTGTATGGAGAGACTGGTACCTGTTTGATTTCGGCATGGCTATATAGTCCTTGAATCTGCCGGGTATCGGTTTCCACATTTTATGTATGATCCCCACTACCGAATAACAGCTGGTTACATTGTCGGTAATGATGCGTATGCCTATAAGGTCGTAGATTTCCTCAAAAGTTTTGTCATCTTTTTGCATTTTCTGGTAAATGCTGTAGAAATGCTTCGGTCTGCCTGTGACCTCGGCCTTGATGCCTGCAAGCTCAAGTTCTTTTCCTACATGTGATTTTATCTCTATAACGCGCCTTTCACGTTCCTCTTTTTTTTCCGATATCTTTCTTGCGATTTCCTTGTATGCCGCCGGATTAAGTATGGAAAATGATATATCCTCAAGTTCGGACCGTACTTTTGCCATTCCGAACCTGTGTGCCAGCGGTGCGTAAATATTCAGTGTCTCATCCGCTATCAGCCTTCTCCTGTCTTCCGGGAGATATTTTATTGTCCTCATATTGTGCAGCCTGTCGGCCAGCTTAATGATGACGATCCTGATATCGTTTGCCATTGCCAGGAACATTTTGCGGAGTGACTCGCTGAAAATTTCCCCCTTTGACCGGAAGACTTTGGCGGTCACATGTGTCAGCGCTTCCACAAGGAAAGCCACCTGCTCGCCTGCTACGCTTTTTATCTTTTCAGTGGTGCTGTCGGTATCCTCTATTACATCGTGCAAAAGCCCTGCGCTTATTGTCACCGCATCCATTTTCATTTCTTTTAAAATTTTTGCGACTTCGATGCTGTGCGTCACATACGGCTCGCCCGACATGCGTTTTTGCCCGCTGTGTGCGGATTTGGCAAGTTCAAATGACTTTTTTATAAGTTCTTTGTCTTTATCCTCGAATCCTTCAATTATTTCCTTTATTTCCTCGTATAGATCCCCGGCCATTATCTTAAAAGCGCCTCCTCACACTCCCTGTCTAACCCGAGCATTTCTTCCTGAAGCTTTTTCCTGTATGGTTCAATATCTTCTGCGTCAGCCGGTACTTTCATCGGTCTACCGAAAGCAACCACGCCTTTTGTAAACGGCAGCGGTATTAAAAATCTGTCCCAGGAGCTTAGCTGTATTTTCCACTTTGCGTCAAATGCAAAAGGCACTATTTCCTTGCCTGTCAGTTTTGCCAGATACAGAATTCCATTGCCCACGGTCTTCCTTGGCCCGCGCGGGCCGTCTACCGTTATCGCTATGTCCCTGCCTTCGTCAGCCAGCCTTTTTAGGTCAAGCAGCGCCTTTGCCCCGCCCCTTGTTGTCGAGCCACGTGCCGCGAAAAAGCCGAACCGCCTTACCAACTCAGCCGCTATTTCTCCGTCCTTATGCATGGACGCAAGCACTACCGCGTTATAATTCCTGTAAAAATGGAGGCAGGCTAGCATCCTCGAGTGCCAGAAAGCGTATAAAAAATTGTTTTTCTTACCCTGTCGCGGGCTTATCCCTGCGCCGTTTAACTCCCTGAAACTGTAGGTTAGAGCCATTAATTTGTATAAACCTGCTGCGAGAGGTATGGTTATTCTATAAAGTAAAAAATCAGAAACATTTTTTTCCATTTAAAATTTTTACCTGGCCTTTTTAAAAATCATCAATAAAAAAGGGTGCGGCGTTCACCGCACCCTTTTAACATCATATATCAATTGATTACAATCAATTAGCTTTTCTGTGTGTCCTCTTCCTCTTCGTCTTTCTTTCTCTGCATAGCCAGGAATATTGTAATACCAGCGCCTACCGCTACCACTGCGAGTACAATAAGCATCATGTTATTGCTTCCGCCTTTTTTAGGAGCGCCTTTTGACGGTTCAGGTATTGGCGTAGGCTGTTCTTCCATTGTATTTTCCTCAGCTCCTGTTGTCTTATTTCCGGTCTTTGACGCAACCTTTACCGAGCCCTTGCCCTGTTCTTCTTTTTTCTCAAGTCCCGCTACTTCACCTTCGTTCTTTTCCTTAGGCGGTATTCCAAGTTCCATAGCCCTTTCTTTTGCTGCCTCTATCTCAACTGCACTCACGTTACGCGGAATAATAAGCTTCTGTCCTTCCTTTAGGTCCTTATACGAGCTTAAAATATCCCTGTTTGCGTCATATATCAGCGGCCATTGCCATTTCGTGCCGTAAATCTCAGGTTTCTGGGAAATGCTCCACAGCTTATCGCCTGCTTTGACCTCATACGTGGTCGGCAACTCTTCCTTTTGCACTTCCTTTGATTCTTCGTTAATTTGCTGGTTTTCGTCTGCCGCGCCGCTTATCTGCTGTCCCTTGCTGCCGCCGCCGCAGCCGGTAAAGAACATCAGACCAGCCGCAAATATAAAAACAACCAAAATCGCAACAAATTTCTTCATGCTTTCCTCCTGTAAAATATAATTAAATTTTTTAGATTATAACACTTTGGCTTTTGTTGTCAAGGAATTTGAGATGAGCTGTATTCCCGGCATATTTAGAATTATTTTTGTTTAAAACTGCACGCTTAGAGCGATTTTATTGTTGTTCCCCAGGTCTCCATAAGGTATGAATGCGTAATCCAACCCGTATGATATCTGCCCTGCGTTTATTGAGAACCCTGCACCCACCGCCAATCCG
>Ga0335078_10003086_pt1 | contig 24880 bp, 18 predicted proteins | sample Lox_Sample_32_FD_206711 | JGI IMG/M metagenome (GOLD analysis project Ga0335078, IMG submission 206711) | Soil microbial communities from Loxahatchee National Wildlife Refuge, Florida, United States - Lox_Sample_3.2 | ecosystem: Environmental > Terrestrial > Soil > Wetlands | place: USA... | reverse complement strand
AATCCCATGTCAGGGTCTCGCCTGCGGTCCCCGCCTGATTCAGGATCGGCCAGATAGCAGGCCAGTCCGCTGCCTTCGCCTCACGTATCACCATGCGGGCAAGCATTGCGCAGCCCGCGCGCCGACATCGGCGCATGGCGGGAAGCAGGCTACCGGCCGGACAAGTTCCGCCACCGCTGGCTGACGACGTAGCGCTTGCCCGAGACAAGCTGCGCCAGGGCACTCCGGGCTGCGGCAAGGTCGTCATCCAGCGAGTATTCCGGCAGCGGATGAGCATAATGCCGGTACGCGGTACTCACGTCGGCCCATTGCCGCCTGCCTAGAACGCGGGCCAGTGCGGTCCGGTTCTGTTCCCAGATCCGGCCATCATCCTGCGCGGGCAGGTTTCCGTTCGAAGATCGCATCGCCTGGGCCAGAGCGGCAAGGTCGTCATCAACGAGCCGGGCTGAGACCATTGCGTCGCTGAGTTCCTGCCGCACGACTGCCAGCCACGACCAGAAGGTGGTGATCAGCCCGCCCACGATGACGCCGATGAAACCTATCCAGACTGAGCTCATCGGCCGGGGGGATCCTCGAGCGTGAGCCAGTTGGTCAGGACGCTCGCGCCGCTCGTCGTGTGGCAGTAAAGGCGGAATGAGCCTCGTGGGATGGGGCGGATAGTGAAGCCGCCGGCTTGGTCGATGACAGCCGTGACCACGTGGCCATCCGTGGTGTGTGCCTCCATCTGACCCGGGCCGGGAGGGACCAGCTGTCCGAGGAGGGCGCCTTCGGTCACCTCTATCTCGAGAGTGAGTTCCCCGGATGTGAATGTCAGCGAGCGCAGGCTGGCCGGCTCGGCGCGCACGCCGGCCAATCCCGCCTCCGCGCCTTCGAAGGCCGAGTCATAGGTGAGGGAGGCGAGTTCGGCGTCGATGTCGCGCCACGTGAAAGCCGCCTTGCCCGCCGCGGTGAATTCGGCGGGCACATTGCGTTCGGACTGGAGTGCCTCCCGAAGGGAAGCCAGGAGCTGGTCGTCGTCTTCCCACCACTGCTGGGACATCTTCGTCAGCTCCTCGCGTGCCCTGGTCTCACCGCTGAATGCCGCGGCCAGCGGAGGGCCGCGGCGGACAGCGCCACAGGAACCACCAGATGACTGGAGCGTACCGGGGTAGCCGCCGCGGACCGAACCTATCTCAGCGGCCAGGCCCGTCGTAGGGGCCGATACCGTTCTTGGGTGTCTTGCGGAGGATCGCCAGTGCCTGCCGGGCGTTACGGCCGGGCCGGATCTTGGCCGCTATGGCACCGCTTACCGTCGCGGCCGCGAATGACGTCCCGTCCCAGTAGGCAAAGCCGTCGCTGAACTTCTCCTCCGTCTCAGGCGCATCGGGAGAGCTCAGCGTGACCTTCCCCTTGATATAGGTGCTCTGGACATTGACACCCGGCGCGGTCATGTCAACCCACGGTGTCTTCGGGCTGAACGCGGCCAGCTGATCCCCGTCCGTGGCGCCCACCGCGATGACCTCGTCGAAGGCCGCAGGCCATACCGGTGTCCTCGGGGTCAGGCCCTTGGCCCAGGAATCGTCTGGGATATCACCGTCCTTTTTCAGCTCGTCGATATTTCCGTGGTTTCCCGCGGCCGCCACGAGCAGGATCTCGGCGCTGACCAGGCTCACCGCTCTGGCCAGCACCAGTGGCGGCTGGCCGTCGGCGGTATAGCAGCCGAACGACAAGTTCAGGATGTCGACTCCGGACCCGATGAAGCTCACCATCTGCTTCGCCGTGTCCCAGACCTTTCCGACCGCCTGGTCGTTCAGCACCGGGCGGATGATGAGTTGGGCGCCGGGTGCCTGGTGCAGGATGAGCCCGGCGATGAAGGTCGCGTGCCCCGCCGACGCGCGGAGCGGCGGCTCTCCGGCCGCGGGATCCGAGAGCAGGTGATCACCTGCCGCGCTGTATCCTCCAGCGAGCCACGGGTTCGGGTACAGCGGGGTGTCGAGCACGCCGACCCGCACCTCCTGACCGGGCTCGTCTGGACGTGCAGGCCACTGCTGTTGCTGCGCGGCAAGGGGGGCCTCGACGTTGCTTCCGCCGTTCGCGGCGGCGCGGGTCTTGGGATCGCCGTACCCGCCCAGGTGATGAGGGTCGCCTTCACCGCCGCCGCCCAGGTAGGGGAGCCCTCGGACGGGGTCGATCACGCGGTTCTTCCCGATGGTCGGAACCCAGTGGTCGTAGGCGGCGCTGAAATGCTCGCGCAGCCAGCCGATGATGAGATCGAGGCCGGACGGATCGGTCCCGGTGCGCCGCCTTGCCTCGGTTACGTGCCGCGCCACCTCTGCGTGGTTCCCGCGTATCTCCGCTGCCCCGGCGTCAATGTTCCGCAACGGGAGAAGCGCGAGGCCAAGCCGTTCCTCGCGATCCTCCTCCCCCCAGCCGACGGAGATCGCGTTCAGCGCGCCGCGAACCGCCGCGAGATCAGGTATGGCTACTACGAGCTCGTTGTCCTCATATTTCTCGGTTGCGCCCTGCTGTGTCATGATCTGGCCCTCTCGTCATAGCCGTGAGGATGTCCGCTCAACTTTCGGAGGCGGTGGCGGGAGCGGTTGATACAAGTTGGTACAAGTCTGGTCCGGGTTTGGGTCCTTGCCCTCGACAACTCGCCCATGCTGTGGGTTTACTCGCCTTGTAGATGATCACCACCCTGGCCGACAAGGCACGCGAGGCGCTCCGGCTGGCCGAGGCAGACCCGGGTCAGTCGGCGACGCTCGCTGCCGCCGTGGCCGCGCAGGCGCAGGCCGCTCATGACATCGCCGCGGCCGCCATCGCCGAACGGGCCCGGGGGCTCGCCGCCTTGCACCTGGACAACGCGGCCACCGCGATGCGGCATCTGCGCACGGCGGTTACGCTGGGCCGCCGCGCCCAGTCGGCCAGCCTGGCGGCCGAGGCACGGATGACGCTCGCCTATGTGCTGAACGGGCGCGGGCGGTCACGACAGGCGATACGTGAGATCGACGCCGCGATACTGGACCTCGATGGCGTCGAGCGCGCCCGTGCCGAGGCGCAGCGCGGCACGATCCTGGCGTTCCTCGGCCGGGCCGATGAGGCACTGGCCAGCTTCCGTCGTGCGCTGCCGGTGCTTCGCCGGGCAGACGATCATGTCTGGGTCCAGCGGGTGCTGTCCAACCGGGCGGTCGTGTACGGATACCAGAACGATTTCACCGCAGCGGTCAAGGACCTGCGCGAGGCCGAGATCCTGTGCGATAAGCACGACCTGGGCCTGTCCGCGGGATTCGTGCGGCAGAACCTCGGCTGGATAGAGACCCTGCGCGGGGACGTGCCGGCCGCGCTCGGCCATCTCGACATGGCGGAGCAGCGGTTCCGGTCCCTCGGCTCACGGCTGGGATTCATCCTCGCCGACCGCAGCGAACTGCTCATGTCAGTGCGCCTGGTGTCAGAGGCGAGGCAAACCGGTGAACAAGCCGTACAGCAGATCGAGCGTGAGGGTCAGCAGATCGCGCTCCCAGAGGCACGGCTGATACTCGCCCGGGCCGCCGCCCTCGACGGCGACAGCGCCTACGCGGTGGACCAGGCGCGGCGCGCCGTCAGTGAATTCACCCGTCAGCAGCGCCCGCACTGGGCCGCGCTGGCCCGGTTCGTGGTGCTGTCATCGCGGCTCGGCGGGAACGGCTCATCGCACGTCGGCGTGCGGCAGCTGGAGCACGCCGCGGATGCTCTGGCCACCACCGGCTGGGCCGTAGCGGCGCTGGAGGCACGGCTGCTCGCAGGCCAGCTTGCCCTCAGCCGCGGCAGGAAAAGCGAGGGCGGCCGGCTCCTGGGGCAGGTCAGCCGGGGCCGCAGGCGGGGACCGGCCTTGCTGCGAAGCCGCGCATGGTACGCCGAGACCCTGATACGCCAAGCGGACGGGAACGTCCGCGGTGCCGTCGGCGCGGCTCGCTGCGGACTGCGCGTCCTGGACGAGTACCGGGCCACCCTGGCCGCGACCGACCTGCGGGCCTTTGCCGCCGGGCACCGGAGCGAGCTGGCTGCCCTGGGCCTGCGTATCGCGATCGACAGCGGGAAAGCGGACCGCGTCCTGGTGTGGGCGGAAGAGGGCCGCGCCCGTCATCTGCTGTCACCGCCGGCCCGCCCGCCGGATGATCCCGAGCTCGCGGCCGCACTGGGCCGTCTCCGGGTGACCGTCGCCAAGATCGCGGAACTGCGGCATGCGGGCCGCTCCAGCGCCGAGCTGGTCAGCCGCCAGGCCGCGCTCGAACGCCAGATCCGTGACCATTACCGCCGGCAGCCCCACAGCGGGGCCGCGGACCCTGCCCCGCCGGTCTCGGTGGCCGACCTGGCCGGCGCGCTTGGGGAGGCCGCGCTGGTTGAATTCATCCAGCTCGATGGCGAGTTGCATGCGCTGACGGTGGTCGACGGCCGGGCCCGGCTGCGGCACCTCGGCGCGCTTGACCCGCTGCGATACCTCGTAGACCACAGTGCGTCCGCCTTGCGCAGGCTGGCCCGCCACCACGTCAGCGAGGCCAGCCGGGCCGCGGCCGTCACCATGGTCCGCTACGCGGCAGGGCAGCTGGACGCCGCCTTGCTCGATCCGCTCGCGGGCCAGATCGACGGCAGGGCCCTGGTCGTGATCCCGACGGGCCCGCTTCAGTCACTGCCATGGTCGGTGCTGCCGTCATGCATGGGCCGCCCGGTCACGGTGGCGCCGTCAGCGGCACTGTGGTACGCCGCCCACTGCCGGAAGCCATCACAGCGACGGCGCGTCACCGTCGCGGCCGGCCCCGACCTGCCAGGTGCCCGCGACGAGGCCGAGGCCGTGGCCGCCATCCACCGGACAACCGCCCTGCACGGCTCCTCCGCGACCGTGCAAGCGGTAACGGCGGCCCTGCACCGGGCGGACATGGTGCACCTGGCCGCCCACGGGCGCGTCCGCGCGGACAATCCCCTGTTCTCTTCACTGAGGCTGGCTGACGGCCCACTCACCGTCTTTGACCTGGAACGGCTGGACCGAGTGGCCCCGATGGTCATCCTCGCGGCCTGCGACACCGGCCGGCCAGTCGTATGCACCGGCGATGAGCTGCTCGGATTCAGCGCGACTTTGCTGTCGCTCGGCGTCCACCAGCTCATCGCATCCGTCGTGCCCATTCCTGATGTGGAAACAGCCCCGCTGATGATCGCCTTCCACCGGCAGCTGGCCGCCGGCCAGGGGGCGGCCATGGCATTGAGCCAGGCTCAGCAGCAGCTCGCCGGCGGCGAGAGCGCCGGCGGCGAGAGCAGGGCGACAGCGGCGGCCGCGGGCTTCATTTGCATCGGCGACGGGATGAGAGCACACGCCGGCCCGGCCTCGCGCTGACCATCGTGCTACGTGATCACCAGCGGTCCGGCCGCGTGCGGCCGCAGCCAGCATCCCGCGGTCACGGCCGGGGAACAGCCTGAAAGGTTGCCGAAGGTCCCCTCGGGCTGCTAAGCCTCACGATAGAGGGACCGTGTGAAGCATGCGCAACGCCATATTGGCGATGCGCGTTCCGGGAGAGGGAGCCTGCCATGAACCGCGGATCGCGGGTCTTTCGTTTCAGGCTGATGTCCGGTGTCGGCGTTCTCGTCGCCGGTATCGCCTTTTGCGTGGTGCCTTCCCAGGCGGCGCACGCGAATACGGGATGCTCCGCCGAATGTTATGTCGTCACTCCGGCCGCCAATCCGGCCACCGCCGGTGCCGGGACGGGCGACGTCTATGCCTTCACGGTGACGAACAACGACAAGAACGAGACGCTCGAGAGCCTGACCTTCACTGCGCCTGCCGGCTTCGTCATCACCGGCGCCTCCGGCCCGGGCGGGACCTCGGTCTCGGCGGTGCCAGGCTCCTCCGTCACGCTGAACGTGCCGGGTGAGCCTACGGGGAGCACCTTTGCCGTCAGCGTCACGGCGCTGGCCCCCTGCGTGGCGGCGAGCTCAGCGGCCTGGGGGGTATCCGGCGTGGACAGCCGGGGGGAGACCAACGAGGTCGGCTGGAGCTCCTCGCCGCTCAGCGTGTCGGTCACCGGGAGGTGCGGCCTTGCCTTCACCGGGCAGCCGGCCCAGACGGCCGTGAATTCCGACATCCTCACCGGGTTCAACTCGACCGGTTCCCCGCTCGCCGTGCAGCTGTCCGACGCGAACAATGACCCGCTCAGCCAGGCGGATTTCTCCGCCAGCGGGACTCAGGTCACGATCTCGATCGAGGCCAACCCAGGTGACGGGACGCTGGCCGGCACCACGACCGTGGCCAGCTCGAACGGGGTCGCCGCTTTCGGGAACCTTCAGATCGGCCAGGCAGGCGTCGGGTATGACCTGGCGGCGAACGCCCCCGGTTTCGCCTCGGCCACCTCGGCCTTCTTCACGATCACCGGTCAGATCCAGGCCTGCGGCAGCGGCTCCTGCTCGGCATCGCAATCGACGGCGACCACGGCCACGTCCGCTACCACGACGGCGCCAGGCGACTTCGTGGCGCTGGGCCTCGGCGGTGTCACCTTCGCGTGCAACCACTACATCTCGGTGTCGGATACGGCCGACTTCGGCATCTTCAATTCCTCAGGCGGCAGCGTCGCGAGCGCGTCGGCCATCGCCACTCTCACCATCTCCAAGCCGGCCGTCGAGTCGTCCCCGCGACCGCTCCTGTTCTGGCAGGTCTGCTACGGGTCGCCGACCCCCTTCCCGGCCGTGCCCGGCACCAGCGGGACGACCGTCATCGCCGGCACGGCCTACCACACGGGACTGCTGCTGCCCTGCATCCTGTTCAGCCGTGCACATCCGGCGCCCTGCCTCATCTCCCAGCGCTACACGCCGGCGGGCGCGGTCCAGCTGACCTTCGTCGCCTTCGGAGATCCCATCTGGCACGGGTGATCGGTGCCCGGGACGCTGGAGGCGGCCATGGCCGGGCCGGAGAACTCAGACGTAGGCTGGGACCGTGCTGTGTTGCCCGAGCTGCGGGGAGGAGAACCCGGACCGGTTTCGGCTCTGCGGCTACTGCGGTTCCGCTCTCGTGGCCCAGCCTCCGCCGCAGGAGGTCCGCAAGACCGTCACGGTGGTCTTCTGTGATCTGAAGGGCTCGACCGAGCTGGGCGACCGGCTGGACAGCGAGGCGTTGCGCGAGGTACTCGCGCTGTACTTCTCGGCGATGAAGCCGGTTCTGGAGCGCCACGGCGGGACGATCGAGAAGTACATCGGGGACGCGATCATGGCGGTGTTCGGCCTGCCCCGGATGCACGAGGACGACGCGCTGCGAGCCGTGCGCGCCGCCGCCAGCATGCGCGAGGCGCTGGCCGAGCTCAACGTCGCCCTCCGAGCCGAGTTCGGGATCACCCTGGAGAACCGGACCGGTGTCAACACCGGCGAAGTCGTCACCGGTGACACCGGCGGCTCCCAGCGCCTCGCCACCGGTGACACCGTGAACGTGGCCGCCCGTCTCGAGCAGGCTGCCCCGGCTGGGGAGGTCCTGATCGGCGAGTCCACCTACCGGCTGGTCCGGGACACCGTCGAGGTCGCGCCGGTCGAGCCCCTGGACCTGAAGGGCAAGCCGGAACCCGTTCCGGCCTACCGGCTGGTCTCGGTCGCCGAGGTCGCGAGGACCGCCAGGCCGGCGGAGCTGCCGCTCGTCGGGCGGGACCGCGAGATCGCCGTCCTCGACGTGGAGTTCCGCCGCTCCGTCACCGGGCCTGAAGGCCGGATCGTCACGCTGCTCGGCGAGGCTGGGATCGGCAAGAGCCGGCTCATCGAGGAGTTCGTGTGCCGCCTCGACGGCGAGGCGACGGTGCTGCGGGGCCGCTGCCTGTCCTACGGCGACGGCATCACGTTCTGGCCGCTGGCGGAGGTGCTGCGGCAAGCCGCCGGGATCGTGCCCGAGGACAGCGAGGAGGACGCCCGCATCAAGCTCAAGTCCTGCTTCGGCGAGGAACTGGCCGACGCGACCAGCCGCATCGAGTCGGGCCTGGGCCTCTCGCGGGAGCCGTACGGAAAGGACGAGCTGTTCTGGGGCGTGCGGGCGGTCTTCGAGGAGCTGGCCGGCCGCGGGCCGCTGATCGTGGTCTTCGACGACATCCACTGGGCGGAGGCGACCTTTCTCGATCTCATCGAGGACATCCTCGACGCTTGGCTCCGGGTGCCGCTCCTCATCGTCTGCGCGGCCCGCCATGAGCTCCTTGAGGACCGGCCGGGTTTCGCCGCGGGGCGGCGGACGGCGTCCCAGGTCGAGCTGGGGGAACTGTCCCGGCAGGAGAGCGGCGTCGTGATACGGCACCTGCTCGCTGAGGCGAGCCTGCCCAAGCCGCTCGAGCGGCGGATCCTCCGCCTCTCCGACGGCAATCCGTTGTTTATCGAGCAGATGCTCTCCATGCTGATCGACGACGGGCTCTTGCATGAGCAGGCCGGGCGCTGGGCCTTCTCCGGCGCCACCGAGGTCATCTCGGTCCCTGGAAACGTCTCGTCCCTGCTGGGCGCCCGTCTCGACCGCCTGGGAGCAGCCGAGCGCAGGGTCATAGAGTCGGCCTCGGTGATCGGCCTGGAGTTCTCCAGCGACGCAGTATCGGTCCTGGTGCGCCAAGACGGTGACCGAACCGACCTGGAGCCTGCGCTCGCCGCGCTGTGCAGCAAGCAGCTCATCCGCCGGGCGGAGGCGGGTTCGGCCGACGACTTCCACTTCAGCCACATCCTGGTCCGCGACACGGCGTATGCCCGCCTGCTCAAGCGCACCCGGGCCCGGCTGCACGAGCGATTCGCCGCCTGGCTCGCCGACATGGTCGGGTCCCGGGTCGCCGAGTACGAAGAGATCCTCGGCTACCACCTCGAGCAGTCGTTCCGTTACCGGTCCGAGCTCGGCCCGGTAGACGACAACGGGAGGCGGCTCGGCGCCGAGGCGTCGCGACGCCTCAGCTCGGCCGGTCGTCGCGCCCTGGTCCGCGGTGACCTGTCCGCGGCGACGAACCTGCTGCAGCGGGCCGCCGCGCTGCTCGGCGAGAAAGACCCGGCCCGCGCGCTGCTCCTGCTCGACGCCGGCGAGGCGGCGGTCGACATCGGCGAGCTCGAACGGGCCGAGTCGATGCTGACCGAGGCGGTGGACCGGGCGCTTTCCGCCGACGAGACCGGGATCGCCCGGGCGGCGGCGCTCGCCCTCCTGCAGCTGCGCTACACGACCGACGCTCACGCCGTGCAAGAGAGCATCGGGCGGCAGGAGAACATGGTCGACCTCGTGGAACTGGAGATCCCCGAGCTTGAGGTGATGGGCGATGACCGCGCTCTGGTGCGGGCCTTCCGCCTGCTCACCGCCATACACGGCACCGGGCTTCGGTTCGCGGACGCGGCCGCCGCCGCGGAGCGCGCCATCCGGCATGCGAGCGCGGCCGGCGATGAGGTGACCGCCCGCCGCTTCCTCGGCTCGCTTGCGATCTCGGCCCTGTACGGTTCGATGCCCGTCCCCGAGGCCATCGCCACCTGCGAGGAGGTGCTCGCCCGGGCCGAGGGCGACCGCAAGGCGAGAGCGCTCGCCGAGCTCGCGATCGGCCAGCTCGAGGCGATGCGGGGGAATTTCGGACGCGCGCGCCTGCTCTATCGCCGGAGCCGGGCCTTGCTTGATGAGTTCGGCTGGTTCCTGGCCGCCGCACTCACGTCGCTCCACTCCTCTGTCATCGAGCTGCTCGCCGGGGATCTGGCCGCCGCCGAGTCTGAGCTGCGCACGGACTACCGGCGTCTGGAGGAGATGGGCGAACGCAACTACATCTCGACCACGGCGGGCCTGCTCGCCGACGTCCTGTACCGGCAGGGCCGGTGCGACGAATCGGCCGAGTTCGCCCGGACCTGCGAGCATCTCGCCTCCCCCGACGACGTCGCTTCCCAGTTCCTGTGGCGCTGCGTACGCGGGAAGCTCAAGGCCCGGCAGGGGGCGATCGGCGAGGCCGAGTCGCTGCTCTCGGCGGCGACGGCGCTCATCGAGACCTCGGACCAGCTCGACTGGCAGGGTAACGGGCTGCTGGATTTCGCCGAGGTCCGGGAGCTGGCCGGAGCCCCGGCCGACGCCGCGGCTCTCAGCGAACGAGCCGCCACGCTGTTCGAGCGCAAGGGAAACATCGTCTCGGGCCGCAGGGCGCGCCAGCTCGCCGAACGCCTGCGCTCGGCGCCATCGGCCTCGTAGCGCGATTCCGAGGGGGGTAGTGATGACCAGGCGTCTGAGCATGTTGCCGAATGACCGGGTGCGGACCCTCTATGACGTGCTCCGGCTTCCGGACGTGCGCCGGATCGAGGTTGGCTGGGGCGCTTCGGTCATCGGCGAGCTCGCGGGCCAGGTCACGCTCGTGGTCTACGCGTTCGACGCCGGCGGCGCCGTTCTCGTCGCCGTATATGTCGCATCCCGCACCCTGCTCAGCATGGCCGTGACGCTGGGCATCACCGGTGTTTCCGGCCGGGTCCGGCCGGGTCTGCTGCTACGCCGGGTCACGTGGCTCCGGGCGGTACTCCTCGCGCTCGCGGCCCTGACGGCCGCTCTGCACGGGGCTCCTGCCGCGGTGATCGCGCTTGCGGCCGCCAGTTCGTCGCTGGCCGGCACGTACCGGCCGCTGCAGGTCGCCATCTTGCCCTGGCTGGTCCGTACTCCCGCCGAACTGACGTCGTCGAACGCGCTCGCGGCGGTCCTGGAAAACGCGGGCGCGCTGGCCGGGCCGGTGCTGGCGGGCGGCGTGCTCGTGCTGGCGGACGCACCGCTCTCCATGGCGCTGGCGGCCGGTTTTCTCGGCCTGGCCGCCCTTTCGCTGCATGGCCTGGCCGTCCCGGACGGGCCTCGCTCCGCCGCCAAAGGCGCTGTCCGGGTGGCCCGGGACGTATCTGACGGCCTCAGCGAGCTGGCCAGGATCGCCGCGCCGGGAGGCGTCGCCATTCTTGCCTTCGCGCAGACCTTCGTCCGCGGCGCGCTTGTCGTTCTCATTCCAGTGCTCGCCGTGGATACGCTCGCGCTCGGCCAGCCGGCCGTCGGCTGGCTCACCGCGGCCATCGGCGCGGGTGGCCTGGTCGGCGGCGCGGCGGCCACGGGCCTGGTGCACGCCACCCGGCTGGGCCGTGCCTTCGTCGCCGGACTGCTGCTATGGGGGCTGCCGCTCGTGTGGCTCGCGCTCACTCCGAGCGCCGCCATTGCTTATCTGGCCCTCGTGGTGGTGGGGGTCGGGAACGCGGTCGAAGACGTGGGCCTGTTCACGCTGCTGGCGCGGTCCGCGAGTCCTCGCAGCGGGGGGAGAGTGCTCGGCGCCGCCGAGTTCGTGGTCCAGGCCGGGCTAGGCGCCGGATCTGTCGCGGCACCGCTGCTGCTGCACGCCTTCGGCGTCCGGGCCACCCTGGCCCTGCTGGGCGGCGGCCTGGCTGTCCTGGCCCTGGCCCACGTCCGGCGGTTCGTGCGGCTGGACCGTGCGATGCCCGCTCCGGGTCAGGAGGTGGACGTGCTCCGGCGGCTGGCCATGTTCGCGCCGCTGTCCCTGGCCGTGATCGAGCTTCTCGCCAGCGAGCTTGAGCCGCACGAGTTCCCGGCGGGCACCGTTGCGATGCGCGAGGGGGAGGTCGGCGAGCTGTTCCACGTGATCATCGACGGGTCCGCCGCGGTCAGCGTGCGGGGAACGCCCCGGCCGCCGCTCGCCCCCGGCGACTGCTTCGGGGAGATCGCGCTGCTGCGCGGCATCCCGCGAACGGCGACCGTCGTGGCGGACCAGCCGCTGCGCACCCTGGCCCTGGACCGGGAGGCGTTCCTGGTCGCGATCACCGGCAACAGCCTGAGCAGCGCCGCGGCCGACGCGCTCGTGACCCGGCGGCTTACGGCTGACTCGCTGGCCGATCCGGATGCCGGCGACACCCGGTAGGAGACCCGGTCAGGGCAGGTCCGCGATCATCCCGTCGTGGGCGGCGAAGACGCGGACGGGCGCCGTCGCATGCTGCGCCACCAAGGCGTCGATCTGGGCATCGGTGCGCCACGGGTCGTGGTGGAACAGCGCGAGTTGCCGGGCGCCGGCGCGCTGCGCCAGCGCCACCGCGTACTCGATAGCCGAGTGACCGAGAAAGCCCAGCTGTGGCAGTTCGGCCGCGGTGTGCTGGGAATCGTGCACCAGCAGGTCGACGCCGTCGGCCAGCGTGATGGCCGCGTCGTGATAGACACCGGTGCCGTCCGGCCCGGGGCCCAGGGAGGTCGGGCTGTGATCGGGCAGGTAAGCCAGCGCGGCCGAACCGTCGCTGACCCTGTATCCGAACGTGCGCCCGCCCTTGTGCGGGATCTCCAGGGCGCGCACCGAGAAGCCCTCGAACTCGTAGTGCCCGGGCTCGATGGCGTTGAAGGTCCAGCCATCGCCGAGCTGCTTGGGCCGGATCGGGAAATGCGGCGGGGACAGGACCCGGGCCAGTAGTTCTTCCGGGTCCGCCCCTTGCTCGGGAAGGTACACGTCCACCCGGTGGCCGGGCAGCGTGCCGCTGCGGAAGAACGGCATGCCGTGCGTGTGGTCCCAGTGCAGGTGGCTGAGCAGAAGCGTGCCGCGGAACGCCCGGTCCTGGAGCGCGAGCGTCAGTTGCTGCAATCCGGTGCCCGCATCCAGCGCGATCGCGGGGGGCTCACCGGTATGGGCCAGTCCGATGCACGAGGTATGCCCGCCGTAGTGCAGCTGCTCGGCGCCGTTGACCGGCGTCGAGCCGCGAGTACCGCAGAAATAGGCCCGCATCGCTTCAGCATGCCTCATAACGGGCTGCGCCGCGATAAGCGGCGACGGAGGCGAGAAGTGCTTCCGGCGGAATCGCACGCCCGGCGATTCCGCCGGAAGCCTGGTAACCGGGCGGTCTAGGTCCCGGTCACGCCCTCCGCCCGGCCGTGACCGGCCGGGCGGAGCGGCCCGCCCCATTGTGTCAGCCAGTCCGGAATGACTGGCTGCCGTTAGCGTGCCGGACCGCGGCGCGGCTGTCAGTCATCTACCTGACACATTTACTGTCAGCTTGCCGACACAATTCCTGTCAGCTTGCCGGCACATGGTCCTGTCAGCTTGCCGGCACATGGGTCCCGGCGAACCGGCTCAGCGCCGCCGCCTGCGTCACGGTCACGGCCCGGCCGCGCATCTGGATCCAGCCGCGTCGTTCGAAGCCGCGCAGCGTAGCGTTGACGCTTGGCCGGCTTCCTCCGACCTGATGCGCGAGCTCCTCCTGGCTCACCGGCGGCCAGATGAGGCCGTCCTCGCCACGTGGCTGGCTCAGCAGGACTTTCGCCACGCGCTGCGGCAGATCCAGGAACACCAGGTCCGAAGCCGCCTCGGTGAGCCGCCGCAGGTTGGCCGCGATGGACCGCAGCAGCGCGTGCTCCGCGGCCGGCTCCCGCCTGCAGATGTCCTGGATTATCTCCTGGGGCACGAACAGCAGACGGCATTCCTCCAGGGTCTCCGCGTCGGCGGATCGGGGACCGCCGTCGGCGGCGCTGAGTTCGCCGAACATGCCGCCGGGCCCGATGACCGTCAGCGTCAGTTCGCCGCCGTCGGCGGAACGGACCACGACCTTGGCCCGGCCGGAGATGACGATGATCACGGTGCCGCCGGGATCGCCCGCGGTGAACAGGACCTGACCGCGCCGGAAGGTCCGCACCCGCGATCCGGCCACGACCGCCTCCAGGTCCGCCGCCGGCACCGAGCGGAGCAGATCTGTCCCGCGCAAGATGCCGTGCAGGTCGGCGGTCATCGCCCGGCCCCTGGCCGCGGCGCCGCCGGCCAGCAGAACCGGTCACCGGCTCTCGCCGGAACGCCAAACTGCCCGCGCCTCACGCAACTCTCATACGCAGGCACCCGGGGCTGCGTCAAGTCTCCCGGAGTAACTGACCGGCCCGACCGGGCCCAGGAGCACGCAACGGCACCGCGCCGAAGCGGGGCTCAGCGGGCCGCGCGGGCCAGGGCGGCGGAGTCGACCACGACGAATCGTCCCCTCCCGAGCTCGACGATGCCTGCCTCCGCGAGGTCCTGCATGACCCGGTTCACCGTCGGGCGCGTCGTCCCGGCCATCGTCGAGATCTCCTCCTGGGTCACCAGCACGGGGCCGCTGTCGAAGACAGCGTCCAGCTCCAGGAGCCGGCGCAGCACCCGGGTGCGCGCCTCGAGGCACAGGGCCTCGGTCAGGCGCTCCGACAGCCGGCGCACCTGCGCGGCGAGGTACTCCACCAGCAGCTGGTCGACGCTCGGATGGCTCCGGCGCAGCCGCTCGAAGTCGGCCCGCTGGAGCACGAGCGTCTGGACCGGTTCGATCGCCTGCACCGTGGCGGTCCGCATCGTCGCCGGGTCGAGCATCGACAGCTCCCCGAACGCCGTGCCCGGCCCGATCACATTCAGGGTCACGGTGTATCCGTCGGGCGTCGTCACCCGGACCGCCACCCGGCCATGCATGAGCACGTGCAGCGAGCCGCCGGCCTCGCCTTCGTGGAAGAGCACGACGCCACGGTCAAAGCGCCGCCAGGCAGCCGCCGCCAGCACCTCACGCCGCACCGGCTCCCCGAGCCTCAGAAGGTCGAACTTCACTCGTGTCTCCCGCACCGACGGCCGGCGTCATCTTCCGTGCACAGTCAACAGCCTGCGCCACGTGCGTATTGGATCACACATAGAGCTCGCCGGGCTCTCTGCTTTGGAAGGCACCGAACGAGCTGGCGATCCGCTCACCCCGCCCCTGCTCGGGGACACCTGGGAGGCGTTGTCGTGCTCTGCGTGGTCCGGCGCCTGGGCCGCGGCCGGCGGTGCGGGTACCGCCGTGACCGCGCCTGCTGATCCGTCGGCTGGGTCCCGCCCATGGCCTCGGACTGGCTGAGCCAGCCCTACCGACTCACGCCGCGCATCGACGCCGCCGCGGCCGCGGCGGGACGGGACCCGGCGGAGATCGCCACCATCTACAACTTCGGCGGCCGCATCACGCCGGAGCCGCTCGCCGCCACCCGGGGCGAGGACGGCCGCTGGATCGGCGGCTCCGTCCGGCAGTGGGTCGACGAGCTCACCTCCGCCGTGCTCGAGCACCACGCGAGCGGCTTCATCTACCGGAGCACGGACGACACCCCGCCTGCTGAGGCGCTGGCCCGTTGGGCCACCGAGATCGTCCCTGCCGTCCGCGAAGCGACCACTAGGTAGCCAGGAAGGAATGCCTACAGCCAGTCGTCCGGCGAAGCGGTCAAAGGGGTGGCTTGCGGAGCTGGCTCATGGTCGGATGCACTGGACACGTCGGGGGCGATCTTGCCCCCGACGGACCGGGGTCTCCGGAGCGACGTGTCCCGGAAGGCCAGCCACAGGCCGCTCGGCAGCGGCGTGCCGGGTCCGCCCACGGCGACGTCGTACCACTCTCCGCCGGGGGTCATGACTTTGACCTGACCGGCCCGGCTGCGCCGGGTGTTGTATACATGGTCCTCCGGCCGCGGGTATTCCAGCCGCGCGGTCGGCTCATTCTCATCGCGGATGACGAAGTAGAACGTCTCGGATCGCCGCTGTGGCGCTCTCAGCTCCGGGCCCAGCTGCCTGCCGTTCCTCCGGATGATCGCGCCCAGGCCGCGCACATCGAGCTTCCGGCGCCGTGCTGCCCACCGCCACTGTATGGCCAGGAGAACTAGCACGATGAGGATGAGAGCGCCGATGATCGTCCACAGGTACCGGGCCAGGAACCCGGCCGGTCTGAGCACCGTGACTACCGCCGTCCCCGCGCCGTAGACGATGCCGGGGTTCGCCGCGTCCACCGCCTCGACCTCGAGCCAGGCGTCCCCCAGCGGGGTGACCAGGTTGAACGTGACGGCGAAAGGAATAACCGAGTTGCCTGGCGGAACCTGTATCGTGCCCGCCGGGCTGGTGATCGTCGCGTCCGCGTGGCTGGCGCTGAGCGAGAGCCGGACCACACGGGTCGCGCCCGTGTTGTTGGCGAAGACGACGTTGCCCTTGAGGCTCGCGCCCGCTTGGACGGTGCTGACGGCGGGGAGCCGGACGGAGCCGTTGAAGGCCGCAGCGCCGCTGCCGACCGGCACCGTCGCGACCACCTCCGTGACGTACAGGCCGTAGCCCGCCGTGGTGCCGGTGAACGTCAGCGTGCCGACGGCAGGCGGCGCGGTGAAGCTGCCCTGGTATTCCCCCGCGGCGGCCGAGGGGCCCGGGAAGAGCGGAACCGGGGTCGGCCCGGGCAGGCCGTCACCCGAGGCGCTGACCCTGACCTGCAGGCCGGCCAGCGTCGCGGGATCGGTGATGGGCCCGTCCGGGCCCAGCACGAAGAGGGTGACGCCGATCGGCTGCCCCGGCGCCGCGCTCGGCGGCTCGGTGGTGATCTCCGCCCGCACCCCGCCCTGCCAGAACGCGGTCGCGCTCACCGGCTGGCTGGGCAGCCCGGGGGGTGCCTCGAGCCGGATCTGCCAGGTGCCGACCTCCGCTTTGGCCAGGTTGGCCAAGTGCAAGACCACCACCGCGGAGGCCTGCCCGCTGATCGCCGACGCGTCGGTCCACAGGCTGCCGTCCGGCTGGTAGAAACTCACCTGGACGCCGGGGTCCCCCCGGTCCACGCTGATCGTGGCGTGGCTGGCGATGGGCGGGATCGTCACCTGCAGCGTGGTCGGCGCCCCGCCGCCGACTCGCACCGGGGATGCCACGCTGGTGCCCAGGCAGCCGGCCTCCGCGTACAACTGGTTCAGCGCGTCCACCACGTCGGACGGGTTGGTCACCACCTGGTAGCGCGGCTGGGACACCTGCCGGGTGTCACATGCGTTCTGAGCGCCGTTGGCGGCAAGGTAGTTGAGGTAGATCTGATCCGCGGACGTGAGGCCGGTGCCAAAGCCCAGCGGCCATACCTGGACACCGTACCGCCGCGCCAGGCGCAGTTGTGCGTTGACCGCCGTCTGTTCCCCCAGCAGCCAGTTCTGGCCGTACTGCTCGGTGTCACGGTGCACGTCCAGCCCGCTGTCGGTCATCATCAGGACGACCTTGATCGCCGCGGCCGGGGACTGCTTGCCGTAGGGGGTCTCCGGATTGAAATAACTCATCGCCTGGCCGAGCGCCGCGGCGTAGTCGGTATCGTCGCCTTCGGCCTCGGTCCGCCGGTGCAGTCTGTCCACGCACTGCGAGAGGTAAGCCAGGTTGACGGCGGTGCTCGCGATCGTGGGCTGGCAGACCACATCGACCGGGTCCTGGTTCGGCACCACGTGGTTGACGCCGCCGAACCCGATCACGGTGACCCGGCTGGCCGGGTTGAGCATCGTCTGCGCGATCGTTCCGGCGGCCTGCCTCTCGTCGGCCACGTTGGCGAGCGTCTCGCTGCCCGACTCGTCGACGAGGATTACCACGTCGAGGGCCACGCCGTCGGCACCGGACGTCGTCACTGCCACGCGCCCTGTGGCGGCCACCGGCACGGCCTGCGCAGGTGCGGGCATCACGAACGCGAGCACCGTCACCACCGCTGCGGCCACCATGACCCATATGCCCGGCCTGGGGGTTGTTCCCGCCACGGCCATTCCGTGATTCTGGTGGCCGGCCAAGCGCTTAACACGCCTCACGCCTGCCCCCTAGAACCCATAAATGATTGTGCCAGTAAACAACCGGTGAGTACGCCCCGACGATAGTCCACTTTCCAGAGCACCACCTAATACCTCGGCACTGGATGGAGATCCGGTGCATCCGGGTGCGCCACGTCGGCCCGGCGGCGTGCCGATCATCGCCAGGTGCCGCCGCCTGGCATTGAGCTCAGGCCGCCGGACTGGAATGCTGACCGTGATCTCCGCCTTCCGCCGCTCCGCCGCGTTTCGCACTGTTAATCTATATCGGTCGCGTCTGCAATGTGATCTCTATCTATGATGCCCGCTGCCGGAGGGGGGACAGTGCGATCCTGGCTATGGTGTCGGCACGCCCGCACTGTGCTGTCGGCGGTTGGCGGCAACTCGCCGGTTTCGGCTGGTACGGCCTTGACGCGGCCGGACGGCCGGCCGAGTTGCGGGTGAAGGGCCATGCCGGGGGAGGCTGACCGCACGAGCCGTCGGCTGGCCCTGCTGATCGCGACGTCCAAGTACGATGATCCAGACCTGGGAAAACTCCGCGCGCCCGGAAGGGACGCGGACGGCCTGGCGAGGGTCTTGGGCGACCCGGATATCGGCGGGTTCGACGACGTCAGGAAAAAGGTCAACGCCAAGCAGCGCGAGTTGCTGATGTCGATCGATGATTTCTGCGCTGAAGCGCGCCGGGATGATCTGGTGCTCGTCTATTTGTCCTGCCACGGTTTACTCGACGCGCATCATCGGCTCCGTTACGCGGCCACTGATACAACGCGGCAGCGGCTGGCGGCCACGGCCGTCGCGTCCTCATGGCTGAACGAGCGACTCGACGACTGCGCGGCCCGTGCCCAGATCCTCATCCTGGATTGCTGTCACAGCGGTGCCTTCGCCGGCGGCAGGAAGGGGTCGTCCCTGGACCTCGATCTGAGCCAGTGGTTCACGCCTCAGGGCCGCGGCCGAGTCGTGCTGACCGCTTCTCGCGGGACTGAATATTCGTTCGAGAACGGTCATCCGTCCGGCGAAGGCGTGCAGTCGGTCTTCACCCGGATCCTCGTAGAGGGATTGCGTAGCGGCGAGGCCGACCTCGACGGGGACGGCAATATCACCATCCGCGAGATCTATAAATATCTCTTCGACAAGGTTCAGGTCGAGGAGCGGCGTCAGACACCCCAGCTGTGGAGCTACGGAGTCGAAGGAGATGTCCTGCTCGCCCGCAGCGCGCCGGGCGTCGTCTCCAGCCCCTCCGTTCCCGGGACCGATGCGCCCCGTGTCCAGGTGCCGGAGCATCCGCGCAATACCGGAGCTACGCCCGCGCCTGAACCGCGCCGAGTAAGACGCGTCCTCACCCGCCGGAGGGCGATCATCGTGACCGCCGCGATCCTCGCCACCGTACTGGCCGTCACGATGTATGCCTTCTATATCTCCGGTCCGCCCGCGACCCTCCGCTGGAGCTACAGCACCACTGGCCCGGTCGATTCCAGCCCGGCGGTGGCTGACGGCACCGTTTACGTCGGCAGCGACGGCGGTTACGTGTACGCGCTGGACGACGGCACTGGGCACCTTCTCTGGTCTGATCGCACTGGAGGCCCGGTCGGTTCCAAGCCAGCGGTGGCTGACGGCACCGTCTATGTCGGGAGCGGCGATGGCCATGTGTACGCGCTGGACGCCGACACCGGAAGGGTTCGCTGGTCCAGAACTCCTGGGGGGTCGGTCGATTCCCCTGCGGCGGTGGCTGGCGGCACCGTCTACATCGGCAGCAACGGCGGTTACGTGTACGCGCTGGACGCCAGCACCGGACACCTCCGCTGGTCACACCAGGTCGGGCAGCTTAACGTCAGCTCCAGCCTCGTGGTGGCTGGCGACCTCGTCTATGTCGGCTGCACCAACGGCGATGTGTTCGCGCTGGCCGCGGGCACTGGGAACTCCCGCTGGTCGTACCAGACCGGAGGTCCGGTCAACTCCAGCCCGACGGTAGCTGGCGGCAACGTCTATATCGGTAGTGATGACGGCAGGGTGTACGCGCTGGACGCCGCAACCGGGCGCTCTCGCTGGTCGTACCTCACGGGAAGTAGCGACGACGTTTACCCCAGCCCGGTGGTAGCCGGCGTTACCGTCTACGTCGGCAGTGATGACGGCAGGGTGTACGCGCTGAACATCCGCACCGGGCACGTCCGCTGGTCCTACGCCACTCAGGGGCCGGTTGACTCCGCCCCGGCGGTGGTCGGCGGCACCGTCTATATCGGCAGTGACGACGGCAACGTGTACGCGCTGGACGCCAGCACCGGACACTTCCGCTGGTCTTACCCCATCGCGGGCATCCGCTTTTCCGGCCCGAAGGTGGTCGACGATACCGACTCGGCCGGCATCACCATCTACATCGGCAGTAACGAAGGCGACGAGGTATACGCGCTGCGCAGCCGATCGTAAGACCTGGCCTCGCCCGTCGGCGAAGGCGTCTCCGCGGAGACGCCGGCCAGCAGCGCGGCCCTGACCCGTCGACCGTCAGCCCTGGCCGGCCGCCTCGGCGCCGTCCTACACCGCGAGTCCCTGCGCCCAGCCGATCAGCCGCAGCGCGGGCAGTGGGCGCCACGAGCGGACCGGGCCGGCCTGCTCGTACATCCGGCCGCGCTATCCCTGTCGCCCCGCTCCAGCCACATCAGCGCCAGGTTGAGCGCGGGAAATACGCTGGCCAGGCTGTTGCCCGCATCAGAGCCCCCGGGTCCCATGCGCGGCGGGATCTGGGCCAGCAGCCCGGCCTCGAACAGCGTGTCGATCCGCCACAGCCGCCCCCACATCTCGACCCAGGCGTCGCGGACCTGGCCGGCCACGTCGAGCATGCGCGCCGCGAGCGCGGCGCGTTCACCGCTGCCCTCCGGTCCGCTGCAGGCCAGCTGGCGGGCGCGCAACGCGTCCACCACGGCGGCCGGGTCGCCGGCCCGCTCGGCGGCGTCGAGCGCCTCCCGGCTGACCTCGGCCGCCCGCCCGTACTCCCCGCGGTACACCAGGGCCTGCGCATACCGCGCCAGCACCCGGGCGCGAACCTCGTCGGCCAGCCCCGAACCGGCCAGTGCCTGCTCGCAGATGCGGCAGATCTCGCTGTCCCATTCCGTGCCGCCGGTCGCGTCCATCTCCAGGGCGGCCCGCGCGAGCAGCAGCCGGTCACCGCGGCGCTCGGCGCGCCGGGCGACCCCGATCACGGAGTCGTGCCAGCCGGGAAGATCGCCGCTGCGGTACAGCACGCGGGCCAGCGCGAGCTCGAGCCGTCCTCGTTCGGTCTCGGAGATCTCTTCCCGGCCGACGATGAGCGCCTGCCGGTACAGCCGCGCGGCCTCCTCGAACGCCAGGTCCTCCGCGGCCACGTCGCCCGCCGCCTCGCACGCGCGCACCGCCCGGAGGCGGTCCCCGGGCAGCGAGCCCGCGACCCGGTGCCAGCGACGTCTCGGCCAACGCCGGCGGGGACATGGAAGCCGCGCTGGGCCGCATCACCGCGGCGACGACGATGGTCGCCTTCAACCTGCGCGAGCAGGACACCGCTGCCATCGAGGCCATCTACGCCGGCGTCCTGGCCAGCTGACCCCGCACCTCCCGCCCGCACCTCCCGCCCGTGCGCGGCCTGCTGTGCACGGGCGGGCTGAGCGCCGCCGCTGGCTACGAGGTGAAGGTGCTTCCCTGGTCCTGGGCTCCGAAGTTGTCGCCGGAGTCTTGGACGCCGGTCGCCCCCGCCTGCCAGGCCGACGGGCCCTCCATGTCCCCCTGGTTGAAGTACGTGAAGGTCCAGGGGCCGGTGTAGGTGTTGTTCTGGAAGTGGTTGTCCTGGTTGTTGGAGATGTTGTTGCAGACGCTCCAGGTCGGGTAGGCGGACGTCGAGCTGTAGACCGAGAAGAGGGCGTTCTGGCCGCACGCGTGGGCCTCGGTGCACTGGCCGCCGTAGATGGCGTCGGATGGGTTGAACTCGAACGTGTTGTCCTGCACCGTCACGTTCTGGGCCCGCCACTGGCAGACGGAGTTGTAGTCGACCGGCGAGGTCTGCGACAGGTGCGAGGGACAGCTGGAGGGGGCGTTGTTGATCCAGGTGTCGACGTTGGTCCCGCTCGGCGGGATCAGCGTGCCCGGGTCCTGGCCATCGCCGGAGTAGCGGTTGGCGTTCTGGTAGATCACCACGCCGGACCAGTTGTCCTGGAACACGTTGCCCTGGATGTTCAGCTCGCCGGCGTAGGTCGAGGGGACCGACGCGTCGCCGCCCGACTCGCTGATGTAGATGGCGCCGGTCGGGAAGCCCTCGTTGCCCTCGCCGGCCGGGATGGCGTTGCCGGCGAACGTGTTGTCGACGATGGCGGCGTTGTAGCTGATCTCGTACATCAGGCCCTCGCCGTCGTTGCCCGAGATGTAGTTGCCCTGGACCAGGAACCCGGCGTTGTCGGTGTCCATCCACAGGCCCGGCGAGTCGATGTTGCCGTGGACGTAGTTGCCGGTGACCACGACGTTGCCGTTCTGCCAGAACTTGCCGCCGCCCTCGATGCCGCTCTGGGTCTTCTGCGTGTTGTTGCCCGATATGTCGTTGTCGGTGAAGGTGATGTTGGTCGCGCCGCCGGTGAACGTCGAGCCGTAGGTCTCGTCGACGTAGCTGTAGCCGTTGAACCCGTACTCGCCGTTCGCGGTCAGGCAGTTGTCGGAGACGACGTTGTCGCCGCCGAGCATCATGGCCGCACCGGGGCTGTTGTCCTTCATGAGGTCGTACTTCTCGGTCCAGCCGTTGTTGCCGTTGCCGTTGACGGCACCGCCGCCCTGGTCGGGGTGGAAGTTCTGGATGGTCAGGTACTCGATGGTGACGTTCTCGTCGGCGAGGTCCTGATAATTGCCGACGAAGGCGTACTGGTTGACGTGCTGGCCGTCGAGCACCGCGCCGGGGGCCCCGACGAGGGTATCGCCGTCGGCAGGGTTGATCTGACCGCCCGTGCTGGTCCCCAGGGTGTGGGTGCCGGGAGCGAACCAGTAGGTCGTGTTCGGGGTACTGAAGTCGAACGAGCTGTTGTTGCCCGTTGGCACCGTCACCGAGCCCGCCGGGGCCGAAGCGTAAGGACTGGTCGGCAGCCCGCTTTCACACCAGGTCACCGGCGGTGACGACGGAGCCGTCCCCGAGGGCGCCGCAGGCGGCGTCGAGGCGGGCGCGGAACTTGGCGCGGAGGCGGGGGCAGTGCTGGGCGCGCTCGAGCTCACCGACGGGGACGTGGCCGGCGCCGTGGTGCTGGGGCTGCCCGAGGTCGGGGAGGCGGGTGCCGGGCCGGCCGCGGGCGACGGCGCCGCGCGCAGGGCCACGGTGGCGGCCACCGGGAGCGACGAGGGCCTGAGGCCCCACTTACCCGCTGCCGCGGTTCCCTGCTGTCCGGAGCGCGTGGCCGCGGCCACCTGAGCGTGCCCGAAGTCGTTCACGGTGGCCTGCAGGCGCGCTCCCGACGGGGAGGTCGCCACCGCGGCCAGACCGGATGAGCCGAGACCGAAGACGAGGAGGTCACTGCCGGACAGCGTCACCGACGGAGACGTGCTCGTGGACGAGGCGGCCAGGATATCCACGGGGTTGCCTGGATCGATTCCCGCGAACGCCATCGTGACCGCTGCCACCTCACTCCGCGGGGAGATGCCGACCTGGACCGCGGAGGGGAAGGACTGGCCCGTCACGGTCAGGCATCCGGCCAGGCGGGTTCCGGCCCCGCGGCTGCGGTCCAGGATCAGCTTGGCGCCGAAGGCGCAGGTGACCCTGGAGCCCTGGCGGGTTTCCACCAGGGTCAGCAGCACGTCGCCCGCGGCGGTTCCGGCCGGCACCTTGGTGACGGCCGTGGCGGCCCTGGCGGACTCGAAGGTGGTCGCCGTACCCACCTGGGTGATGGCCATGGTCGTGCTGGTGGTCGCGGTCGACACCAGCCGGGGAACGGCGCCGAGGCCGGCGGCCACGACGGCGGCGGCGGCCGATACTCCGATGACGCTCCACCAGAAGGCCGAGAGTGCCGGATGGCCGCGCCGTGTGCGCCTGGTCCGCCGGCGCGGGCGGGGGCCGTCCGGGCCGTTGTACCGATTCGAGTCACCGCCGTGCCCCATGGGTCGATGTGCCGACATGCCCGCCCCATCTCCTTCGGCAATTGAGGCCACTTGTGTCACAACACGGTGTTCAAGAACCTAGCGCTCCCGTGCCGGTGACGTGCGGATTTTGAATAATTCCGGCCAGGGCGCGTTGGCGGCCGGTCATCGGCCGCGGGGCAACACAGTTATCGTAAGGCGCGTCCCTGACGCCGCCGGCCGATCACCCGCGCCAGCGGCCGTCTCGGCCCCGACGGCGGGTCAGGCCCGGACGCTGGCGTCTGCGCCCAGGGTCGCCGCGCGAGCCTGCAGGTCGCGCAGTGCCGCGTCCGCGATCTCGGTGAACGGCTGCCGGTTCTGCGGCGCGGCCCAGCGCGCGTAGGCGGTGCTGAAGGCGAGGACGCCCACCTCGTCAATCCTGCTCGAACATCAGCTTCAGCCCGGCGCGGAGGGCGGCGGCGTCGGTGTCGACGCCGAGCAGGTCGACCGCCGGGAGCAGCCGGGTGAGCTCGCGGTTCCCGGTGAAGATCCCGGTGATGCGGCCCCGCCCGCGGGTCCGGCCGAGGACCGACTCGATCGCCGACACCACCGCGCCCTCCAGCACCGATTCATGGCCGAGGGACAGGGCCAGGTCGTAGGGACCGAGAAAGATGCCGTCCACGCCGTCGACACCGAGGATGTCGTCGAGGTGGCCGACCCCCGCGCGGGTCTCGACCATCGGCAGCAGCAGCGGCTGGTCGCGCGGGCCGAGGAGGGAAACGCGCGCCAGTCCCCGGCTGCGCCGCCCCCGGGGCGGGAAGCAGGCGGCCTGCACCAGCCGCCCGGCCTGGGCGGCGGATTCGACGGCGGGCACGATCACGCCGTCGACCCCGGCGTCCAGCACCCGGGCCAGCTGCGCCTCGTCGTGCGACCCGAGACGGACGAGCACGGGCACCGGGCTGACCCGCGCCAGCGGGGCGACGTCGGCGAGCTCGAGATCGCCGTGCTGGACGTCGATCCCGATCCATTCCGCGCCGTCGGCGGCGGCCGCCACCTCCAGGCCGAACGGGCTCAGGAAGGTCAGCCACAGCCCGCGCCGGCAGGTCCGTGCCGGACCGCCCGCGCGCAGCCCGGCCGCGAAGCTGGTCATGGCATCCTCACCTCCCGGCATCACGACTAGCATCGGCCTCGCCCAGGGCATGCAGGTCGGCGGCGAGGTTGATCGCGGAGGCCAGCGTGGAGGGGTGGTCCTCGCCCAGCACCCGGCGCTTGCGGTCCAGGGTGTCGTGGTCCAGGTCCCGGGCGGCCTGCACCTCACCCAGGACG
>Ga0335078_10003084_pt1 | contig 24890 bp, 12 predicted proteins | sample Lox_Sample_32_FD_206711 | JGI IMG/M metagenome (GOLD analysis project Ga0335078, IMG submission 206711) | Soil microbial communities from Loxahatchee National Wildlife Refuge, Florida, United States - Lox_Sample_3.2 | ecosystem: Environmental > Terrestrial > Soil > Wetlands | place: USA... | reverse complement strand
GTCGAGGTTCAAACGCCTGAATCGCCGCCTCCACCGTCGCCGCCAACTTGGCCATATCGGCGGAGTTACTTGCGCTCAAGGACGAAAAATCGGGGATGCCGTAATTCAGGGCGGTGCGCTCCACGGGCGCGCCAGCCCAGTCGGAAATCGGGCAGCGGGTATTGAGCAATCGAGCGAGCTCCCGCCGTACCGATTCCCGCAGGTTGTCGACGTCCAAAGTGCGCAGCGGTTGCTGTTCGCGGCTGGTGGCGATGTCCTCGTCCACCAGCCGTTCGAGCAAAGGCATACGCGCACCTCGAATTGGTTTCGGTTGACGCACGCGTTACGACGCGAGGTGCTTGTTTGCGGCGACATCCCACGTTGCCGGCTTCTGGCCTTCGTCTCCACCAGAGGTGCCTTGTACATGGTATTGCCACTTAATCCCCGAGTAGTTAAACGTTACCGTTTCCTGCGGAGTGCCACCGCCACCACCTCCGACAGAGATTGAGGAGATCAGAGCGTTTTGAAGCTCGTACTCCATGATGGGAATCATCTTCCCGTTGTCGTTGCGGCCAACATAGATCTGGATTTTCCCCAGGTCCTGCGCCGTGTTGCAGGCATCGATCAGCCCGACGCTGGCGATGTCCATGTACTTGGTGACGGTGAAGTCCTGATGATTCGGCTTCCCGGAAGTACGCTTGGTGTTACTGGGATCGCCGACGATCTGCATCGCCACACCGTGGCTGAAGGACAACAGTTCGATCTCCTTGGCGTGACTATCGATCTTCGTTTCGCCGTCGATCTTCTTCGTGTCCTGGATCTTCAAGAGCAATAGGTCCATATGTTCTCCGTCCTTCTTCTATACGAGTTCAGGGTTAACGGTCTCCGCAACGGCGATCGCATCAGGCGCCCGCAGGCGGCGGTAACTCGGCAACCAGTCGAATCGACGTGGTCAGTTCATCCAACTGGAAGTGCGGACGCAGGAAGGCAACCGCCTTGTAGCATCCGGGCTTGCCAGGAATCTCGCTGACGTCCACGCGTCCTTCACGCAGCGGGAAGCGCGCCTTTGAGGCCTGATCCGCTTCATCGTCGAGAAGGATGTACCCGGCCATCCAGGTGTTGAGGTAGTCGGCCACATTCTTCGCCGTCATGAAACTGCCGATCTTGTCGCGCATCATGACTTTGAAGTAGTGGGCAAACCGCGAAGCGGCCAGCACATAGGGCAGCATGCTGGAAATGCGGGCGTTCGCATTCGCCTGGTTGGTGTTGTACAGCTTCGACTTCTGCGTGGTCTGTCCGCCGAAGAACGCCGCAACGTCGGTTCCCTTGCAGTGACAGAGGGCGACGAAGCCGAGATCGTTGAGTTCCTTCTCGCGCCGGTCGGTGATAGCCAGCTCGGTCGGGCACTTGAGGGCGATGTCGCCTTCATCGGTCTTGAAGGTGTGCGTGGGCAGTCCTTCGACCAGGCCTCCGCCTTCGACGCCGCGAATCGCCGCGCACCAACCGTACAGCGCAAATGCGTTGGTGATGCGTTGCGCGAGAGCGTAGGCGGAATTCCCCCAAAGATACTTGGAGTGGTCTTTGCCGTCCACGTCCTCGACGAAGTTGAAGCCCTCCACAGGGACCGTGTCCGGCCCGTACGGCAGGCGCATCAAGACGTGCGGCAGGGTGAGGGTGACGTACCGGGAATCCTCGGACTCACGGAACGAACGCCACTTGATCAGCTCCGCTGATTCGAAGCCCTTGGCCAGATCGCGTGGAATCCCAACCTGCGTGAAGCTGTCCATGTCGAACAGTTTCGGGCTGGCGGCGGCGATGAAAGGAGCATGAGCCGCGGCGGCGACGCCGGAGAGCTTCTCCATCAGCGCCATGTCCTGCGGATGCCGTCCGAACTCGAAGTCCGCAACGAGCATGCTGTAGGGATTGCCACCGAAGGTACCGTATTCCTCTTCGTAAACCTGCTTGAAGAGAACGCTCTGATCGAACTCGACGGCTTTCTCGAGGTCGGCTAGGACTTCCTTCTTCGTGACGTTCAAGAGACGAAGTTTCAGACGGGTGCTGGTTTCGGTGTTCATCACCAGGTACTGCAAGCCTCTCCACGAGCCTTCCAGCGCCTGGAAATCCGGATTGTGCATGATCTCGTTCAACTGAGCGGTGATCAGTTCGTCGATCTGCGCAATGCGTTCCTTGATGCCGGCGACGACGGTGTCGGGTCCGACTTTCATACCCTCGTCGGCGACCTGGACAGCGAATTCACCAACCAGATTGCGGGCGTAGGCGAGTTGCGAGTCATCGCGCACCATTTTGCCGACGGAGATAATCCGTTCGAGCAGCGGCAGTTGGGCGGTTGCGGTTGCGTTATCAGGCATTGGAAGCTCCTTCTGCCGAGCCGGCCGTCAATTGGCCTGCCACAGCGGCGGCTGACTTCAATTCCTTCAGTCCTGCCGCGTCCCCCGCGGCCTGGCGCAACTGAGCGTCGAGCGCGTCGTTGCCATCGAGTTTCGCTAACAGGTCGTTCAAACGCCCTCGCGATTCGAACAGCTTCCGGAGCGCGTCAACCTGCTTCACGATGTTGACGGGAGTGAAATCATCCATGTGATGGAAGTGGAGTTCGACGGCTGTCTTTCCGCCATCCTTGGAAAGCTTGTTGTCGACTTGGAACGCGAGCCGTGGTGCGATGGAATCCAACACTTCGTTGAAGTTATCGCGATCAATCTCCACGAACTTGCGGTCCCGCATAAGTGGTAGTGCTTCCGCGGGCTTGCCAGAGAGGTCCGCCAGGATCCCAACCACGAGCGGCAGCTCCTTCTTCTGGATCGCTCCGCCGGTCTCGACGTCGTAGGTAATCTGGACGCGAGGCGGCCTCACGCGGTCTAGTTTGTGTTGAATACTTTCAGGCATTTGTTTCCATCCTCATTTCTCAGAGTTAGGAGCCGGACTGATATTCAATAGCTGTGCGACCTCCAACAGAGCATGGTCATTGCGAATCAGGTGGGGAAGCAATTCGCGCAAATCCATGTTTCCCCACTGAATAGCGCGCCGAACCAGGTATGGCGTAGGACTATGAGGCTCGGTGCGCTGCAAGAAATCTGCCGCTTCGGCCAGGCGCTGATAGGCTTCCGCACGGCTACGGATAGGGCCCAGGGGTCCCGGAGAAATCTCTTGTGGAGCGGTGGTAATGGCAGTCGTCGACATGACGTTTGCTCCTGCACCCGCTGCTGCCGCCATCGCCAGGGGAGCCGGTTGGCCGGCCGTCTCGGAAACCATTCCCGTTGCGCTGAGCGGCGCAGCGGGCACCATGGCAACCGACTGGGCGATGAAACGTACCAGTTGCGGGTGAATCCAATCTCGAATGCTGGAAAGCAGAGTGCGAAACTTCCGCACCGAGGGACTATTCACCGAAAACTTTTCGTCGAATGTTTTGTTCAGCGCAGCCGAGAGATCGAGGATCTCGTTGAGCAAAGCGTAGAGCCCTTGAACAAACTCGGCTGGAGAATTTGTCATGGCCTGCTCGATCATGGCCGGGGTCACGATGACTTCTTTTTCCTTGGTGTTCTTCTTGGCAGAGGGCGGCTGCTGGCGCGCTGCCTGTTCTTTGAAGCACGCATTCTCCCAATCCCACCAGGAGTAAACCCGATCTCCGTCGAGCACCGGCATGGTTATCGGAACAAATTTCATTGCCATGGTCAGCTTGTCATCGACCCAATCGACGACCGAGATGCGGTACTCGGGATCCTCAAGCGAGGGGTACATGCTGTCCCAGTACTGATCACAAATTCCCTGAAGAAGGCGGAATCCCTGTTTTGCCCCATCGAAGCCGTGCAGGTGGATCCAGGCTTCCATGAGCCAGGCGCAGATCTGCAAGTCCTTGCTGCGAGTGGCCACGGTTTCCTGCGCAATGCCGGCGACCTCGTTCCAGTCTGCGCGTTTCAAGGGACGTTCCCAGATGCCGCGCGCCAGCGAGTCGTCATCCTCGAACCGCGCTTCTTTGATGCGATCGTAAGTACCTTCATAGCGAAGGTCCTGTCCCGCCGGTAAGTCGCCCGGGACAGATGCAAGTAACAACTCGAGATCGCACACGAACCTATCCATACTCATTCCTCTATCGACGGATCCTGATCCAAATGCGGCGCCTTGACCGGAAACGTCGGCAGTGTTTGCAACGCGGTTTGCCCCGGAAGCGTCAGGTGCACTGAAATAAACGCTTTCGCGTCGCGGGGAGCCGGCGCTTCGCCCGCATTCTCGGCCAGAATCGGACTCGTCGGAACCTGGAACATCAAGGTGTAAGGATCCGAATCACTGAGACCGGAAAACTCCTGCGGGAGCGCGCGCCACTCGTACAACAATCGCAGCAGCGACCAGCCACCTTTGTAGCCAACGACTATCGATCGGTCCTGTACCGTTAATGCCGAGACTTTTGTCTGGGCGACCGGGGCGTACGTGGAATCCTTAGCCCAGCGCATCGTCACCTGGACGGGATCGCCATACTTCCAAACGCGCGGGACGATCTTCTGATCGAGACTCGAAACACGATTCGGCCCGACCGACATCGACCACTCGATGATCTGGTTAGCCCCGATCTCACGATCGCGATTGGTGCGGAACTCGGGGAATACTTCGAAACCAGGCGATGGAACGGCGCCATCGACAAACGGTGAGAGGAGCTGGCGAACCAATGCCATCTGATCGAGGAATTGCACGACGTGTTGACGCGATTTTCCGAAGTGAGTGCTGACGCGCAGAATCTCGCGTGTCGAATTGCCCGTTTGTTCGTACAGACGCAGGAAGTTTCTTACTGCTGAAGGATCGGCGTCGACATTGTCGCCATCACCATAGGCTGCGAACGGGAACTTCGAGGCCAAAGTTGAATTGAATTGCTCTTCCAGTTCGGCGTAGTTGCGGTAGGCAATCCTGTCGGCCAGAACCCGGCAGCGGTTGTACACCGTCTGCTGGAACGAGTAACGTGCCTGCGTAAAGTAGTCGTCGTTGGGGCTCGGAGTGTTTTTCGGCGCACCGGCAGCACAGGCGTCATCTGGCTTGATAGCGTCGATCTTGGTGAGAACGTAGTCTTCAAGAAGCGCGACAGAATTGCCGGCTATCTTGTCGTTATAGAACCGGAGCTGGTCGGAGATTCCGCGCCATTTCACAACTACCGGCAACTTACGACCGTTGGCCGTCGAACTGAGGAAGGTGACAGGACCGTCAGCTGCCGCCACCAACTTCTGTAGCTGCGCGCGCTGTGTTCCTAAATAAGCTGCAAGCTCCGCGGGACTGTTCGCGCCAAGTGCGGTGCTGACAGGCCGTGTGCCGTCCCACCAATCGAGCTTCTCGTCGCGCAATCCGTAGGGACCGTCTTCCGAAAGCCGCCGATCAAGGGAATCGAGAATGGCATTTGCCTGACCGGTAGACATACGCAACAGTTGGCTGCGTGACTTGCCCAATCCGAGACGATCAAAATCGCGGATCAGTTCCGTCAGTTGTCCGACAACCGATTTGAAATTGTCGGCTTGGTCGATGAGCGCGTCGTCGGCGCTAAGATCGCTCGTGGCAAGCGGAACGAAGCTCTGCGATTGCGCAACCAGCACACGCATGGCACGTCCCAACTTGTCGCGGGAAAGCAGATCGAGAGCGTCAGCCATCGCAGAAGGACAGTTGATGAGAGCTTCGTTCTCGAACCGCTCCCAGGCGATGTACATGTTGCCGGCGTCCTGCAATGGTCCGGTACTCCACTGCGGACGCGTTCCTGCCGGGACCTCAGTGGCAAACGTCTGGTCGGAGGTGATCGACATGAAGCCAAGTTGCAGAATATTTTCGAGGGCGAGCCGAAGCGTCTCGACGTCGGGTGACAAACGCAAGCCTGTATCGTCCCATTCGACCACTGGCCCAGTGATATCCGTCTGCCGCGCGCTCAATTCGGTGCGAAGTGATTCGAGGGCCTTCGTTCGCTGCTGGCGAATGGTGTCACGCAGAGCCGATTTCTCGGAATCGGAGAGGAAGTTCCAGTTGTCGATCGTGGTTTCGGTCAATTCACGAACTTCGTCCTTGACCTCGGTGCGCTGTCCCGCAACCCACGTTACGTCCGAATGCCCCAGCATCGACTCGGTGGCAGCAACGGCATCACGGAGGCCTTGCAGGTCTGCGTAAGTGGCCTTCGGCAGGTCGTTGATCTTCTGCTGCAGATCGTTCACATCGCGCAGGAGGAAGTCGCTGGTCACCATGGTGGTGAACAAGTTCTGCGTCAGAATGGTGAATGTGTTCTGCAGTCGCTCCTTGTCGGCCAGCGAGATTTCAAAGGGAGCGCTGCGAGCAAACTGCAGCGCGGCGCTGAAATCGGGCGTCGAGAGATCGATGTTCGGCACGTTTCCGCGATGCAGCAGAGATATGACAACTCGCAGGTCTTCCAGCGTCCCGCGACTCGGACGGCTGAGGTCGTTGTATCGAATGATGACTTCCTGCAGCCTGGCCAGATCCGTATCGAAGGCATTGAGATTGCGGAAGTCGGCAGTCTCCCGCAACGTTGTCGGTGCGGTTCCTTGAGCCGGAGATATCCTGTCCAGCGACGAACCCCCTTCAATCGATGCGCCGCCCGATGTGCTTAAGGACGACACTCGTTCCGCAATTGCCCGGCGAAGTGGATTGAGAACCAGAGCCTCGTATCCGGTAACGACCGCTCTTTGCACGCGTCGGCGAAGCGGGCTGACGATGGATGTTGGATAGAACCATGAGCGCAACTCGGAAGACCGGTCCGAGCGCATGGAATCGATCACGTAAGACGCGCGATTCAGGCGCTGCGAGCTCTGCCCAGTTCCTTGGCGTGCTTCATTGGCTTCGTCGCGCATGTCAGCGGACAAGCGGGCCAGCATAGGGCCGACGTCGTCGGCAACCCGCTGCAGGCGAATGTAATTCACCGACATCCCAACAACCAGGACCACCGACATGACCGCTGAAATTATCTGGCAGGCAAGAACGGTTCGGTTACGAGACAGAAACGCTGGCATGTACGGCCGCGCCAATCCGCATTCAGGGATTACCTTCTTTTCGAGAAGGTCTGAAATAAAAGCAATCTGTCGCGATGGAATAGCGCGAGGACTGGCGGTTGGCTCTTCCGTTTGCGCCGGCGTCGCCTCGCTCGCCGGCTGAAGTTCGGCGCTGCCGGAGCCGCAGAAATAGATTCCGCGAACGGGACAGGAATCACGGTACGCGGTCGGCCGGAACATCTGTTCGAGACAGGTCCGAAGCGGAGCATGCAACTTTTGGAATTCCGTCGGGAAGAGGAAAACACCGTCGGGATCCTTCAAAGCGCCGCGAGTGGCAAAGAGCTCGCCTTCGATTCTCTTCAGTTGATCGTCGAGATAGTTGAAAGCCTCATCCACCCAGCGGGAGGAGAATACGGCTTCGACCATGTAGGAGCTGGACCAGCCAAGAATGCTCCCGAACTGCTTAGGAGTGAGCTCCTGAGCAAAACTGGTGAAGCCTTCCACCAGGTCGCACTTGGTCACAAGCACATAAACAGGGAAACGCAGACCCAGCACCTTCTGGGCGCGCCATAACTTTTCCGAAATCTGCTCCGCTTTACGCCGGGCGCGCTCCGGGTCTGCAGTCGGTCCGACCAGGTCGCTGGCGGCAATGGTAACCACCACTCCATCGATGGGACGCCGCGCGCGATGTTGCAGCAGGAGTCCGAGAACAGCCTCCCAGCTTCGAGCGTCGCCGGCAGAACCGTCATTCAGGACAACAAACTGGCCCGGGATATCGAGGAGTACGCCGGTATCGAGAAAGCGCCAGCGAACACCGATGGGAATTCCGAAGTCGTCCTCGGTGGAATAGCGCGAAGCTCCCGCGGCACTATCGAGCAGAGTGGTGCGACCCGATCCAGGTTCGCCGAGCACCATGTACCACGGAACGTCGTACCGGTAGTCCAGACCCGCCATGCGATTCGACAGAAAATGCATGGCCTCGCGGAAAGAGAGACGCAACGAGGTGACCGGCAGATAACGGCTAAGTGCTCCACCGAGCCTGGACGGCTTACCTTCCGATGCTGCCTCGGGAGGTGCGGACTCTTCTGTCTTAGATCCGGAAATAATCCATACGACAACAACCATCACGACAATTGCGAGCAGCAGAAGCAGCACGAGAACGGAAATGAGCAACCGGGATGCGAGCAACAACAGCATCATTCGGTGCCTCCAGAATCCGTCAGCGTGCAGGTCTGTGTCGGATCCTGCATGCAATTGGCGAAATGCGCCACACGGTCGGTAAGCCCGGTCCAGAGGAAGTGGCTGACGAGGAACCAGACGACCACGATGGCAGCGACCAGGAAGTACCAGCGGCGCGGATCAGGCATCAGTTTCCGCGCTGTGCCCTCCGAAGTAACCAGATAATTCTGCGGAATGAGAACGTCATCGCGATTGATCTGTTCCGGAGGACGGCGATAGATCATCGCGAACAAACGATTGCGGTAGCTATCGAGACGGGACTGATCGTCCATGCCACGATAACGTCCCTTGAATCCGAGCGCCAGCGCCGTGAAGTAGATGGTTGCCATCTCGGTGCGGGAGATATCACCCTGGCGCAGAAGCTCTTCAATGCGTTGGAAAATCACCTCGCCCGCGGCATGGGTCTGGAAGAGCGAAGATTCGAGTAACCGCCAGTGCGGGCGCCCCGGCCAATCGAGATTGAGGAAGACCTCGTCGGCAACCGAAGCCATGATGTACTGCGCCTCGGCGTACAACTCCAGTCCGAAAGCTCCCGCGGATCGCGTCACGGTCGCCGACTGCGCTTGCAGCACTGCCAGCAAAGCGCCGCGAACATCTTGGGCCAGCACTTCGTCGTCGGTGAATTCCCCCTTATCTGCCTGTCCGGGGGCATAGTTGCCCCGCAGCCGGGCGATACGATCCTTCTGACGGATGATCTCCGTATAGAAGTCCCGGAACAAATCGAGAATGGCGACGCTCTTTGCCGAATCCGACATGAGACAGCTGTACTGTTTAGTTGTTGGAACCCACTTGCGATGGAAACGCCAACCGAGGGGAGAGGATCAGTTGGTAGTTAATTGTTTCTTACGTACAAAATAATCTCTGCCGGCTTCGGCAGATCGGGTCGATCCGTAGCGGGAACGATTTCCAATACCTCGCCCGCCCGTGTGTATTCGTTGTCTGGCGTCAGGCTAAACAAGACCACGCCCTTGGTGACGAGCAGTTCTTCGTCAGACGGGACAAACTGCCGCTGCGCTCCGAGCACGCGCCGCTGACGCATCGATTCGATGAACCGGGAGGTGCCGATCAAAACCGACTCGGCCCACGCTATGGTGTCTTTCTCTGGGTAGCCGGCCTGGGAGCGAAGAGCCAGCACCAGCCGCCGATCCAGCCATTCGCGGCGGAAATCAAGCTTGAAAGAGTTCTTTTCCATGCGGAATGCAAATCCGGTGTAAATCTCGGAGATGCCTTCCGTGAGGGTCTTGAGTATGAAAGTTATGACCGGCACAAAACTGGCGAGAAGATTTTCATGACGATAAGGGGGAAAAGTCGGCGGCAGCATGCCGGGCGCGAGCGGCGCCACATTACCGGCGACGTTACATAACGCAAGGTAAAGCTCGTACGGGTGAGCACGGCTAGTCGCAAGTAAAGCTTCCAAAGAAGGCAAAGCGGCGACTATGCACTGGATACGGCTCTTGTTGCCCAGCACCGAGGGCATCTGGCTGGTGGACGATGGGGAACGCACCTGCTCCGAAAGCACCAGGGCCTTCTCGCGCAGACGGCGAGCCACCAGCGTGCACGACTCGCTCAACTGCGACTGCAGATGAACTTCCACAAGGGGCGGGATAAAGTCGGTGAGGCCGAAAACATTGTCGCGGAGAGTCACTTCCGCAATTGGAAAACTCACGTACTTGGCTGGCGGCTCGTCCGTTGCCAGCAGTTCGAGCCGAGGCAACAGCCGCGGAATACGAATTTCGCTGTCGGCAGCATTTTCATCGGCGATGGAATCGCCTTCCGCGGACATGTATCTCTGAAGTTCGCCGCGCGAGGTCTGGGAAGCGCGGATCGGAACAGCCAGGTGAACCATGAGGGGACGATTCTGCAGCCTGTCTGAGTGCGGCTTGAGATCAAGTGTCAGTTCCGCATCGCGCCCGGCTTCGGCGAACACAACTGTGCCATCCGGCATGATGGCTTCCAACTCCTGAACCGTGATCACGCCAGTGAGCAACTGATCGGAATCGAACTTCAACCGCCGAACGCCCCACAAGTACGGCGAGATGGCGAGAGCGCTGTACTGCACGAGCGCTTCATGCCGCAACGCCAACTGTTGAAAATGTTGGGGAGCGAGCAGCATCCCTTCATGCCACTGGATGGCATGGGGGATTCCACGGTTGGACACCTTGGGCCTCCTCGGGGCCTAGCCTTTTCGTGGCTGGTACGAAAAGTCTTCCTTGTCGAGACTAAGCTGCGAGGGTCCGAACGAGCTCAACACCGCCCGATGGTCCCCCGGGGTCGAATATCTCGCGAAGATCACCGCACCATCAATGGAGGGGTTGATCTTCAATTCCACTTCCGGGACAACTTCACCAGGAACCCATTCCCAAGAAACCAGTTCGACCTTGGCCGCATGATCGCGCATCAACTGATCGCGCTTATCGAACCAGGCTGTTGCCGGTAGCTGGGAAAACTGCTTTAACAGGTCCTTATCTTTCACCAGAACCAGGTCCACCGCAATTGGCTGGTTCAGGTTTGCATTGTCGGCAATGGACACCTGCATCGAAAAGTGCCCACCAATCCTCCGCGTTTCTCGCGCCAAATGTTTCGGAACAGCGCAACTACTGAAGAGAATGACCGTAAGGAGGAATGGGCCGTAAACATACTTCAGGCGTAGGTGTTTGTCAACTATGTAACCCTTGCGAGACAGGGTTGCATGGTTAGCAAACGCTGCTTTCATCATCTTGAGCAAGGAGTGCCCTCCGGGAGATTCTGCAACACCCGGCAAGAAATTCGTCAGTGTCGAGTTCGATAACCCGGTTTGCGAAGCATTATTGACCAAAACCATTAACAAAGTAATCATTAAAGCGTTACCCAAGGCCCGACGCGAAGGAGATTATCGCGGGTGGCGACTACCGATAGCACGATTCCTGCAACCCAACCTATTTCCAGAGACATCCATGCCGAATACGCGCGAGGCGTCCGTTACCTGCTGGGAGACGGAGTCACCCAGGATCTAACAGCCAGCATCGAGTGCTTTCACAGTGCCGCCCAGCACGGACAGCAAGACGCGGCGCACATCTTATCGCTTCTCCCGATCAAAGGCCCCCAATCCCGTCCGGATTGGCTCCAGCGCTACCGAAGAACCCTGATGGCAGTTGCCATCCTCCCTGCGATTGGGGCGATGCTCGGACTAGCCGCGTTGTGTCCAGTTTTTTCGCGCTCGCCACAAAAAGTGACCCAAACAACGATAGCGCTACCGCAAGCACACGCCGTTACAGCCAGGAAAGCTTCACCCGGAGGTAGCCGTGGCCACCGCCGCTAGACAGTTCGACTTCTCCCCCTATCTGCTTAACCTGGTCAAACATCAGGTCCAACGCCTCTTGTCGGCTGAGGTTGTATTTCTTGGGTCGAGCAACTGGATGAGCACGGCGCATGAATGGCGACACCCGGCCCGTTGGAAATCCGCTTACGTCAGTTCGTCCAGCCGGATCGGACGCAGAGTTCCGTCTCGAAAGTTGGCGATGGCGTTTGCCACGCTGTTGTGGTGCATGATACTTGCCGTTGCGATCTCGTTTGCAGCGGCCCTGCTCGCGGCCTTCCCTGCTCTTCTTTTGGGCGCGCTCTCCGGGTACTACGCGTTGGCAGTCCTTCAGTTCTTCCGGATTCGCAGTCTCGCCTACGGATTGACGACAGGCGCCGTGCTTTTCACATTCAATGGCCGAGAACTTGAACTGACTCGGTCGGCTGCGCAACTTCGCAAGTTCTGCTCACCGCTCTGGGAACGATCGGTGGCCGCCGCATCGGCGGGGATCACGTCTGCGTTAGCGTTGATCACACTACAGACCAGGACCAAGGCGTTCGAGTTCCTGTTTCGCGTGGGACCGCTTACCTGGGCCGAGACAGCATTGGCATGGTCGGGACCCATCCTTATTTCCCTGTGGTTCGTGACTGGCGCAGGCGTCACAGGATATTTCGAGCGCCAGATAGTAAGCCGAATTCAGGGATTCACGACCAAGGCGAATTTGGAATTGAGAAAGGCGTCTGAACTGGAAGGGTATCTTCTCGCGCTCAATGTTTCAGGTTGGTCGCTTCGCAATGATCCCGCGCAGCGTTATCAGCGTGCGGTGCGAGAGTATTTCGCGAGTCACAGCTCGGAACTCGTAATGGATCCTGCCAGCGGCGTAGCTGTGATCCAGGCTCTGAAGACACTTGCTCAGCAGGAAGTTCGTCAAACGCAGGCTGCGGTTCAGCAATACCAGAATGCGCTCATGCAGTTTCGGGAATTACGCGGTTATGCCAGAGCCGTGCAAGAAACTGCGCTGAAAAAGCCGATCGAGATGATCGGCGATCGGCTCACCCAGCTGCGAAAAATGATGGAGTTGCAGGATTTCACCGGCGTAGCGGAGTTGCTGCAAACCCTTCAGCAGGAGATGCAGTCCCTCGATCAGCAATTGATGAGAGCACAACAGGCCCGTATCGACTCGGCGTACGTCTCCCAGGTAGCGGCTGGGCGCGTAAACGTGAATCCCTACGAAAGGCTGGGCATTTCTCGCGACGCAACGACCGAGCAAATTCGCCGGCTCCGAAACAAGCTGGTACAGATCTATCATCCGGACGCGCTGGATGGCAGTCCGAACGCCTCGCGCATGGCGGAAATCAACGCTGCTGTTGACCAGATCCTGAAGTGGCGCGGCGAAAGATAATCGCGCGCGTTACCACATGTATCGCACCGCAAACTGCAACTGGCGAGCCTCGTGCGCCGACAATATCTTCCCGAACTCCGGATTCAAGGTTATGCCGTCCAGGCTGTACGCGCTGATCGGGTTGTAGTAGTTCGAATGATTCAGCACGTTGTATACCTCGACGCGCAGAATCAGCACCTTTCTCTCACTGGACATGTAAAAGGCTTTATTCAGAGCCAGGTTGGTGGCCAGGTACGAAGGACCGGTGTATGCGTTGCGGCCCGACGTCCCGATGCACGGCTGGCCGGCGACACCGCCGTACAGCGGCGCACCCGTCACGTATGGCGATGACGACGTGGGATCCAGGCGACAGGCGTCTCCGGGCAGAGTGAACGCTCCATTGATGTAGTTGCTGGGATTGCCCGTGAGCTGAATCGAATTCACATCCACGCGCTGCGTCAACTCACCGTATGCCGGTCCCGAAAAGATCGTAAACGGCTGGCCAGTCTGGAAGATCGTTATCCCGCTCAGGCTGAAATGTGAGAGCAGGAAGGAATGGCTCGGAAGCGGTGGCACCCAGGTGTAGTCAACGACCAGCCGGTGGCGCGTATCGAAATCAGACGGCCCGTAATCGTTCTGCAGGAAATTGGTCGGATCCTGCGGAATGTCGTAGGGTGTCACGATGACCTGTCCGGCACCCGTGGTGGACAAACCGCTGGTGAGCAGGTCCGAGAGATTCGTCCCGGTGACTACGCCCGGATACTTGTCGAGTCCGGGGAACGCTCCCGAGAGTCTGCCGCCAAACGTCAGGAAATTCGGGTTGGCCAAGCCGAACGCCTGCAAGCCGAAAACCTGAACCGGCAGCGAAGTTACAGACAGCGGAAAAATCCCTTGAGAGCCGTTGTCGTAACTCTTCGAATAGTCGTAGTTCACGTTGGCGGTAAGTCCGTGCCACTGTGCAACACGCAAGCGAACCATACCGGAACGGTACTGGGACGTTCCCAGGTTCGACATCATGAAGACCGGAGAAAAGCTGAAGTTGTCGCAATTGGGGGTCGACGTGCAGAACCATTCGTTCGACCATCCACTGTTGTAGACGATCGGCAGATGCTGCGCGCTGGATCCGATGAAGCCGACTTCCAACACCATTTTCGTGCTGAGTTGCCGCTGCAGCGTGAGAGCTACTTGCCGGTTGACCGGTGTCTTTGAGTTGTTGTAATCGCGGCCGTAGACAGTCAGCGGAATGGACGCGCTCTGGAACGACTGTGTCTCAACGGGCACGCCGGTCAGCGTTGCATTGCCCAGTCCACATTGCGTCGAATTGCAGTAGGTGGTCGCAAAATTCTGTCCGTAGATTGCCTGCGGATCCGCAAAATCGATCTGGGTCGGCCGATTAAACTCCAACTGGGACATGGCGCTGATTGGCACCTGACCATAGAACATGCCCATTCCGCCGCGGAGTACCGTGAGCCCTTGACGGTCAAACGAGTAGGCGAATCCAAAGCGCGGCGCAAAGTTAAGTTTCCGGCTCGGCAGCAGCTGCCCGGAGTGCGTCGGAGTCGTGGAGCATGTCCAGGGCGATACAGCGCTGTGGGCGGCATAGATCGCGTCCGTGCGAGCATATCCATTGCCGCACAGATAGCCGTAAGGGTCGACCACGGTATCACCGTTCTGCTGCACCAGGCCGTTCGCGACCGGATCAAAATTCCAAATCTGATTGTTCGCCTCATGAGGCACTGACTCGTAGTCGTATCTCACGCCTGCGTTGATCAGCAGGTGAGAATTGACTCGCCACGCATCTTGCAGAAACGCACCGAAGGCGTGCGAATTCAGAATTCCGGAATAGCCTTCGCGCTGGCGTAAGGCGTAATCGTACGAAGGATTGGTAAAGCCGGCACACGCGGGGTCGTTACAGGTCTCACTGTCACTGGTAAATTCGCCAATATCGCCCGAGATCACGAGACCTCGCGAAAATCCTCCATTGGTATTGACGTTCTCGAGATTTCGGTACTCCCCTCCCAGCTTGAACTGGTGGCGTCCTCTTGCCAGGGACAGTGTGCCATCAACGAATTCAGTGGTATCGCGGCGCTTGCTCGGCGCGCTGAGCGGGGCTCCAATGCGGGCAAAGGGGAACAACCCGTCGAGCGAAGGAGCCATGGCGGTTGGCGAATTGCTGGTGTTCCAGAATGAGTTGTACCAACCCGTGTACGCGCCGCTTACGTCCTTGCTGGCTCCGCTGTATCGCGGATCCAACCCGCTGAGAAGGTAGGTGGCTGTCTCTCCTGAAGTCCCCGCCAAGCTGAAATCAGCATCCTGCGGCGTTTCGTAAATCTGGAAACGCGTTGCTCCGAACCGCAAATCGCCGACCGACGAAACATCAAAGCGGTGCGTCAATCCCAACTCGAGACTCTGGTTGAGCGCATCGCGCAGCGCCCCGTTGCCGGGATAAACAGAACTCGTGGGGAGCGTGTCATCATGAAGTTGATTCAGCGACTGCGCTGAATAGCGGATGATCCAGTCCGAGGCGTATCCGGTTTTGAAATCCGTTCGCAACAGGATGTTGTCGACGTCGGTGTAGTTGGGTGCATTTCCACGGTAAAACTCAAGCACTCCCGGGACTGCCACCACGTTCGCCTTGGGATAAAGTGCCAAGACATTCTGCGCAATCTGCTGGGATTGCGTGTTGAGACCCGCAACACCTGTCACCGGCGTTTGATCGATCGCGCTGGGAACACGTTCGAAGATCGGCGTTGGATTGTCGATCCGCGTCCCTTCATAACTCATGAACAGGAAGAAGCGGTCCCTGTTGAAGCTCTTGCCGAGGTTGGCCCCGAACTGCTTAGAAACCAGCGGGATGTTCTTGCTATCGTTCTGCGCAAGAATCGAAGCGGGATCGAACAATGTATTTGCGCCGGCACCATTGGCGACGCATTGATTCGGAGCAAGGCCGCCCAGCGCAACGGAATTCGTGCAGAATCCGTTCGCCTTTGCTGTGGCGACATAGGAGTTGTAATCGTTGACGGTCAATGGAGGCTGGTAGGGCGAGCCAGGCACCAGGGTTCGTTGCGCGGGCTGCGCGTCGAGGGGCCCAGCATAAGCGGCTGCATGCTCGAATCCGCTGGCGTTATAAACCGACAGCGGCGAGTTCGCGTCGAAATTTCCCGAACCGTAATAACCGAATAGAGCTCCGTGGAACCCCGACTGTGCTCGGCGAGTGACCACATTCACCACTCCGCCGGAGTTGCGGCCGAACTCGGCGTTAGCAATTGCTGCGGTTACGCGGAATTCCTGGATCGAGTCGTTCACCTGGAACGGGATTGCCTGTCCGCTGCTGGAGGCCGAGTTGTCCACTCCATCGAGTAAGAAGTCGTTCTGGGTCGGACGCGCCCCCGCGACGCTGAAGGTTGTTCCGGTCAGGGCTGAGCCAGCCTCGACATCGTGTGTATTTGCGGTAAGCAATCCAAGCGCCAGGAAGTTTCGATTGTAGACAGGCAGCGACTGCAGCTGAGTACTCGTAATAACGCCGCTGATACTCGTGGAAACATCGTTCGTGACGGTGGCTGCCGCAGCGGTGCTGACCGGCCGGCCGTGGCGACCGGCGGCCGCTAGCGCAGTTCCCTGTTTCGCTTGCGCCCGTTCCTGCAGAGGAGGGATGAGCAGCTTTTCGTCACCGACCCGCACCGCGAGCCCGATCTCTTGGGCGATTACCTTTCCTGCCTGGACCGCAGAAATTGTGTAGCCCTCGGCGGGAGGAACCTCCGTAAAACTATAGTCACCGTCGGCATCGGTGACGAGATTGCGATGTACTCCGTTGGCGTTATTTTGTAGTTCGACGGAAACGTGCGCGTACGGCACACCCTTCGAGTTGTAGACGGTGCCGTATACCTTCGCGTTCTGAGCGAGGGCCGGAGTGGCCACGCAGAGCGCGGCCAGCAGCAACAATCCCCGATATCGTCCCATGACAGTCATGGCAGCCAACCTCCTCGATTGCGAGGCAGACAACAACGGTTCACCTTCTAACCGTTGGCGGTACTACCGACTACTGTGGGCCCTGATACGAATCAACGAGTCTCTTCGTAAACCCGAAGAATACGAGGAGAGATATCCGCGGGGGGACGGAAGCCTGAAACAGCCTTGGCACGGCGGAAAGCGTCCTGCGCCTGGCGCAAAAGTTCACGATTGTCCGCCTTGCCGCCGGCAAGATAGTACCTCGATAACCTCGCTGCACCCAAATAGAACTGTGAAAGGGCCATCTTTTTCCCCACAGCCACATAGTTCTCCAGCATCCATTCGGCGTGCCGTAAATCGTCCGGACTGTCGCGGTAATAGGTAGAAATCGCGCGTACCAGCATGGCCACGTCTGAGCTGGAAGCCGTGGCTGTCCCCTCGCCGCCGACCAGCACGATGTTGACTTCCTCGGCCGCCGCAACGGCAATTCGCGTGGTTTCCAGTTCCCGCCCATTTTTCGAGGCCGTCACCAGGTAGCTGCCGGGAGCGATCCCCGTGATCCGGAAAGTGCCATCAGCGCCCGAATACGCGCTCTGGCCGACTCCTGACGAACCGCCCCCCACCACGACCGACGCGCCGGGAATCGGGCGATGGTTGCCGTCAATTACTTCCCCAGAGATCGTGCCGTTCGACGCTGCACTCAGCTTGGCCTGCGCATCATCGATCTTCTTGCGCAGATCATCGGAAGGTTGGCCCATGGCGGCGGCCTTCCGATAGCTGGCCAACGCCTCCGCCAGGCGTCCGCGACTCAGACTGTCATCGCCGCTTTGCACCAGCTGATCGTATTGCTGCTGCGTTCTCATCTTCTCTTCTTCGTCACTAATCTGCGTCAGCAGGGCACGCGATTCTGGCGTGTCGATGGTGTTCAACAAGTCCTTGGCGGTAAGGAAGTCGTGGTTTTTCAGCGCCAGCTTGGCCTGATCGATCTTGCTGGCTATCAGCTGTTTTTGCCGGAGCTGCTGCTGCGCTTGCTGCCAATCGCGCTGCGCCGCCGGAAGCTTGTTATCCAGCCAATCCTGAGCTTCAACCTGAGCGCGCTCCGTCTTCACGCTTTGAAATTCCTGCCTCGCCCGGTCAAAGTTGTGGTCGAGAATCGCCGCCTTGCCGGCGTCGAGGCGTTCCAGATCGCGTTGGCGCTCTTTCTCGGCCGCATCGGAATAGAGCTTGCATTGAGCGGCATACTCCTTGTCGAGCTTTGCCAGGGCGCAGTATGCCGCCTCTGCCGATTCCAGCTTGCCACTGTGCTCGGCGATGGCAGCTTGCTCCAGCAGCTTCGTTTTCTGATCCTCTTGCGCCCCAGCGGCGGCGACCAGTATGAGCACAACTGCGGCGGCCATCAATTTATCAGTACGCATCGACGATCGCCCTCGCATCCACATGTTTGAATTCAAAGGTAACGAACGAAGTCTTGCCTTCGGTGATCTCCTCGACAGCGGTTTGTTCGGTTTTCCCGTCCGGACCAACCGCCGTGATCCGATAGATACCCGGATCAAGTTGCACTTGCGTCGGGGTGGTGGCCTCTCCCACGTCCACCACCTTTAGGCCGTCCAGAGTGCCTATCTTCTTTATCGTCGCCCAGGGCGTGGCATTAATCTGCAAGAGAGTCTCGGAGGGAACCGCTTCCTCGGTAACTGTTGGCGTCTGCTTCTTTGGTCCCAGAGAATAGTTGAACGAAAGCGGAAGGCTGGCGATGCGATACACAAAGAACACTGTCGCCAAGAATAGGAACACCGCTGCTGCACCAAGGAGCCAGACCCCAGACGGCAACGGGCGCTCATCTTCCGCGTTATCTCGAGGTCCGCTCACTTCCGGCGGCACGATCCGTTCGATTGGCGGAACGGCCGCCATGTCAGTCCGCGCCGATGCATCGTGACCTGCCACCACGAAGTATGGGGTGTCGGCGTCATCCGTTTCGGCGACTCTGGTGGGTGCAAGCGCGATCGCCAGGTTGACGTCCGAACCCGGGCGTTTAACCATGGTCGCGTTCGGATCGGCCTGGCGCGCCACATCACGCAGTTTTGCCAAACCGGAAATCAACGTTTCCATGTCGCAGCGCTTGTTGGGATCCGGTTGGAGCGCAAGTTTGAGCAGCGCATCGAGCCCCGGAAGCCCCGGAACGGATTTTTCTGCCGCCAGATGTTCCGCTCGACAAACACTGGCGGCCAACTCTTCGTGCGACGCACCTTGAAACGGCGACTTCAACGCCAGCGCTTCGTAAATCAACGTCGCCGCCGAGAAAACATCCGTCCGGAAATCAATGTTCGAGTTTCCCGTGAGTTGCTCGGGGGACATATGAACGATGTCAATGGAGCGAACTTTGTTCCGCAGGAACAGGTCCGGCCCCGCGCACGCGATGTCTACCAGGAAAATCTGCTCTCCGGCCTGAAATCGAATGATGTTCGAAGGCTTAACGTTGCCGTGAAAGAATCCGAAACGATGCAACGTGTGCAGCGCGCTAAGAGCCTTCGACAGAAAATCGAAGCGTTGCAGTGTCGACGGCTTCATGCCTAGCGTGAGACTCTCCAACAGAGGCTGTCCTTCGACGTGCTGGCGGGTGATCAGCAGCTCTCCCGTATTGATTTCCGTGTCGTAGATGAGAGCCAGGTTGGGATGCCGCAGTTCGGCCGCTTTACTCAGGTTTTCCCGATACAGCGCTAGTGTTTTGGCGGAAATTGAATTGAGAGCCCGGCGCTTGATCGCCACGACTCGGTCGAGCAGCGGGTCACGGGCCTTGAGGGTGACACCTAAAGGTCCTTCGCCAAGTACCGACAGGATCTCGAACCGACTGACGGTTTGTACAACAGTGGCTGCCATCTCGCTAACGTTGCTTCGTTTAATGGACCGTGAGCTTGAAAGTGCTGGTGCTCGTAACCCCGGATGCGTTGCCGCTGATTATAATCGTGTACGTTCCGGACGGAGTCGCCGGCACAGCCGGTGGCGCACTGTTACCACCGCCGCCGCCACAGCTTACGAGCAATCCAACCATACCTAGCAATAACACCACGAGTTTCCGGCGGCTCTTCCGTCTTGTGCCGCGGACCAGAACCAATCCAAACGGCAACCAGGCAGCGAAAATCCACGTGGCCAGTGCCCAGGATCTGCCTCTCGGAGTCTCCAGCCGAGCCGATGCCGGTCCTGTCGTAACAATCAACGCGCTTGAGAATGCGCCCTGGATGATCTGGGACGGCGAAAGCGAGCAGGTGATCAGGTTCTTGGACAGATCAGTGCCGTCCGAATCGCGCGTCCCTGCGCACGTCAGGGCCATATTGCCAGAGAACGCCAGCGGATTTGCTTCCGAATCAAGCGGTACCACCTGGAAGCTGGTCTGCTGTCCTGCGCTGATCGACGCACTCTGGTTCGTCGTCGACAGGCTGAAGCTGCTAACGACGACGCTAACCGAGTCAGTGGATGATGCTCCCGCCTGATCCGTGACCGTCAGCTTCACCGTGCTGATCCCGAGCGGGAAGCTGCCCGTAACCTGCTGCGGTACACCGATAGTTCCATCCGCATTTGGTGGAACGACAAGCGAAATCGTGTTGGTGCCATCCTGCGGATTCATGCCTACCGGACCGGTCCAAACATACGTCAGCGTATCGGCGCAGTATTGTGCCGACGCCACAGAGGAGCCGTTACAGATCTGGTGAGTATCCGCGTCGGTGGACCCGGAGGAATCGAGCCGGAACTGGTTCGTAGCGAGTTTTCCGGAAATGACCTGCGTCGCCACCGCCTTGGCGACAGGAGGCGTGTTCCTGGGCTCCCGCACCGTGAATGCGCCCGGCGAAACCGTGGAGGCGTTCCCACACACCGAGCTGCTGTCCAACTTCACGGTGATGTCTCTTCCGGAACCGTCGAAAATCCGAATCCGCTCCGGCTTCAGGAACATCTGAATCTTTCCATACGCGGCGCACACCATCACCGGCGTGGTGTACAGAGGCGGAGTGGTCGCGTCGGTTGCAACAATCAGATACGTCGCTGTCGTAATGCTGTAGTCGACGGTGGGGAAATCGAGCGACGGTTCATGGAATCCCGCCGGCGCTGTCGGCGTAGTCGACTGCGAAGTCACACCCGCGCCGGTCACTTGCGGATACACCACGGTGATCGGATTGCCGTTGCTGACCAGGTACGGGGTAACGTTCGCGCCCGTCGGTGTATTCACAAGCTTCACCGTGCTCGTGGCGGAATTGTTATTGGGCATGGAATCGACGGCATCCTTGGTGGTGACGGTCGCCGTCGTGGTCGCGGTCGCAGAACCCTGTTGTCCGACGCTGGTTCCGTCAAACTGCCCTTTAATAGTGATGACCGTCGGGGTTGCGGTCTGCGTCTGATAAGTGCAAATAACATGCAATGCCGTGGTGGTGCTGTCGCACGTCACCGGGCTGTTACCGGAACCACTGGCACTTGTAACGGTGAAGCTTGATCCTAACGGGAACGGGAAGTCGACGCGCAATGCGTTCGGATCCGAAGGACTGGTTACGGAATTCGTTCCGGTGTTGCCCACCGTCAGCTGATAGGTGACTTGCGCCGGGATGTTGGCGCCCACAGCGGTGAGACTCGGAGTAGCCGTGACCGCCAGGGTCAGGTCGGAGAGGCGCTGCACAGTTGAGTTAACCGAAGCGGTCTTCCCTCCAGCAAGTGTGTCAAACGAGAGTGTGCTTGAGATGGTTGCCGTGTTTGTCTTCGTCGCCTGCCCGAACCCGGCTAGATCGAGCGCCGGATCATAGGCTCCGGCGACGGTCAGCGGCGCCGCCATCCCCCCGGGCGCGATCGCCGCCAGCGTGCAAGTCAATACGCCATTTACCGGCGAACCACAACTCCACCCGGAGCCGCCCGTCGAATTGAAGATGAATCCCGACGGCAGCGTGTCCATGATCACCACGTTCGATGCGCTGTTGACACCAGTAGCGTTAGCGGCTTGTATCGTATAAGTAATGGGCTGATTCAAGGCGACCGGCTCAACGGACGGCGCCGACTGGGTCACCGTGAGCTGCACATCTCGCCGCAGATCGGTGCTGGTGCTCACAGTTACCGGCGAAGGATCGTACGAAGTGGAAGCGACGAGCCCGGCGGAAATACCCTCATTCCCGGTGCCCGCGGCATAATTACCGCCCCCGGCCAAAATCGTAGCGGCCGGATCGTCGGCATAGCTTCCCGCTATGACCAGCGTGTCGGCGCTGCCCCCCGAGCCAATCGAGTTCGCGAACGTACAAGTTCCAGGACTAACCGTGAAGCTACACGTCCAGTTCGCCGACGATGTCTGCGGATTAACAAAGTTCGCGGGCAGGGTCACCGTCACGCCTACACCGGTGGCCGTATTGGTCGCCTGACTCTGCGCTGTCGCTGCGTTGGTGACCAGGAACGTGTAGCTCACGGCAGTTCCGAGATCCGCAAACGTGCCAACCGCGGGAGCGCTCACCGCCGTCGACATCAGATGCACGAATCGCTCAACGCTGGTGCTCGCCGTGGCAGTTGTCAGCGGCATCGACGCTGCCTGCTCGGATGCACTCAGCCCCGGCGCGATGGAAACCGAAAGCGTTCCGCGCCCGCCCGCCAGCGAGGTCTTGGCCGGATCATCCGCGTATTCCCCCTTAACCACGAGCGTCGTCGCCGCTCCCGGCGCCAGCGAATTGGCCTGCGTGCAGTGCGAAACACTGCTACTGAAATCGGAGGGAACGCAGGTCCATCCAGAGGAACTGCTGGGGTCGACTCGTCCGGATACGAAATTGCTCGGGACCGTGACGTCGAGGAATAACCCGCTGGCGGTCGCTGCTTGTGCCGTCCCACTCCCGTAGTTGAATGTGCTGCCGTTGCTAGCCGTTATCGTGTACGTTACATCTGTGCCCAGGGTCGCAAACGTTCCAGCCGACGGGCTACTGGCTGCCACTACGGAAACAGCTACTACGCGAGCAAGATCGGTATGCGTGGAAACCGAAGCAATCGTGTCTGGGTTCGATGAGTTCGGAGACGCCAAGGAAGCGGTTACCGCGCCGCTGCTTCCCGTTCCGGGCGCATAGCCGCTTCCGCCAGGCAGCGATACCAGGGCCGGATCGTCGGCGTACTTGCCGTCAATGACCAGCTTTGTCGTGCCGCCCGGTGCCAGCGTCCCCGAATACTTGCAGTTCGGATGCATGGTGAAATCGCACGACCAACCTGTATCCGACGAGCTGTCGAGCGTAAGCGAGGTGAACGATGCCGGGTATACCTCGTCCAGCATGATTCCGCTAACTGCGCTGGTAGCGACACTCGTCGAAGTGGTGGTTGCGCTGGCGATATCCACTTCATAACTCACCTGCGTACCTAGCGGCGCGAATGTTCCCGGCGCCGGATTGCTGGCATTCTTCGAAATCGATAGCCGGGTGTAACGAACCAGCGTGGTCGAAGCCAGGGTCATGCTGTTGTTCGTGGAATCAGGATCCACGACATTCGGCGACGCTATGCTCGCAGTCATGCTGTTGGCGATGGTGGCGGAAGGCGAACTCACCGGCACGGCACCGGGATCTGGCGTAACGGTAACGGTATATGTGCCCGAGTTGCCTGCTGTCAACGCACTCACGGGGCATGTCACGGTATTGGCCGCTTGCGTGCAGCCCATGACAGAGCTGCCGGTCATGATGTAGTTCGAATTCGGCAGCGCGAACGAAACAGCCACGCCCGTTGCATCATCCGGTCCGTTGTTTTTTACCGAAGCGGAATACTGCAATGGACCGGCTAGCGGTGCTGGGCTGCTGTCCGAAACAGCAGTCACCGCAAGATTCGATTGACGCTGAATGTTCGAGGTGACGGATTTCGTATTGTTTGTTCCGGGCGCTCCGCTGACACCGTCGTCCACCACCGACGTCGAACTGACAGTGGCGCTGCTGGTCAGCATCACATTCGACAGATTCGAACCGAGGGCAGCTGGATCGACATTCACCGCCAGAACGGCTGTCACGTCGTTGGCACTGCCGGCCTTTAGCGACGATACCGCGCACGTAATCGTCGCTCCTGCCTGCGTGCATGCATTGGTCGGATAAGTCGTACCTGCCGTGTTCAGCGTGAAATTCGCAGTCGGCACTGTGTATGTGACAACCAAACCCGAGCTGTCGTCCGGACCGCTATTGTGCAGAACGGTCGTAAGTTTCAGGGGAACGGAAAGTGAGAGCGGGCTGTTATCCGTTAACCCGGCCAGCACAAGGTCGGCTTTGCGCTGCAGGGTAAGGGTTGTCGGGCCGCCGTTCGTGATCGTATCCACAATCGCCGCCGTTACCGTCCCACTGGCGCTCTTCATGGCTTGCGCGACGTTGCTCGCAAGCGCCGCCGGATCGCTCTGCGGATAAGTTCCCATCACCGTATAGGTGAAGCTCTGCCCTTTCGGGAGCGAATTGCCGCTGCATCCAGAGCCATCGCTCGCGCACGTGAAAGTTGGCGGATTCACACTGGCCGACGACACATGGAATCCCGCGGGATAAGCTGTTGTCAGAGCGAGGTTCGTCGCCGTATTGACTGAAGTTGGGTCGCTGCTCACGGTGAACACATAAGCAACGGTGTCGTCCAGATTGGCCGTGGCCGGTCCGCTTGCCGAGGTGCTCACCTTCGCGCTGCGCTGAATAGTAGCGTTATTGTTCGCCGTGTTGTTCGTTCCCGGAGCGCCGCTGGTTCCGTCGTCGTACACCTGGGTCGAACTGATCGTCGCAGAAGTGGTGAACGTCGAGTTCGAGGAACTATTCGGAACCAGTGTCGTGTCGGGCACTACCGTGATGCTGTACTGCTGCGCACCATCGGATACCTTCAGGGTTCCGACGAGGCACGTGAGAACATTCCCTGCTTGGCTGCAGTTGCCCGCGCCGAAGGTTTGGCTGTTCAGAGTGAATGCGGCGGACAAACTGTACTGAACGTTCACGGCGAGCGCGTCGTCCGGACCGTTGTTTTGAATCGTCGTCGTCAGCGTCAGCGGAGAACCGATCGTCACTGGGCCATTCGATGTCAGGGTCTTCACCGTGAGATCGGCCTGTCTTCGGATGGTTGTGGCCACCGTATTCGGGTTCGAGTCGTT